>Ga0210406_10000071_pt1 | contig 157654 bp, 178 predicted proteins | sample IncBWC30MmetaG_FD_155454 | JGI IMG/M metagenome (GOLD analysis project Ga0210406, IMG submission 155454) | Forest soil microbial communities from Barre Woods Harvard Forest LTER site, Petersham, Massachusetts, United States - Inc-BW-C-30-M | ecosystem: Environmental > Terrestrial > Soil >... | reverse complement strand
TTCCTCCGCCTTCGACATGCGGGTGGAAACCGCGCGGCGCAGCGAGATGGCCTCGCTGCTCATGTACATTAACGCCAAGCTCTGGATCGGACATTTCGATCTGTTTTCTGACGAGGGCGCGCTCGTCTTCCGCCATTCGATGATTTTTCCCGATGCGCGCGCCAGCGCTGCCCAATGCGAAGCGCTGCTCAATCTCGCTGTGGAAGCCTGCGAACATTACTATCCGGCGTTTCAGTTCGTCCTCTGGGGTGGCAAGACGGCTGAGGAAGCCGTCGCGGCCGCCGTTCTCGAGTGTGCCGGCCAAGCCTGAACGCGCCGCGGGCGTTACGCTGCTCATGGGTGCCGGCCGGATGGGCAGCGCGCTCCTCAGGGGCTGGGTCGCCCGGGGCATAAAGCCGCTCGCGGCCGTTGAGCCGGCGCCACATCCCGACATCGAAAATTTCGCGCGCCGCCATCGCATCGGCCTCCACCGAAAGCTCGAGGATACGGCGCATTTGCGTGTCGGCGCCTGTGTGATCGCGCTCAAGCCCCAGAAGCTGCGCATCGAGGCGCGCCGTCTTGCACCGGTCGCAAAGTCCGGTGCGCTGATGCTGTCGATCGCGGCGGGCACCGGCATATCCACGCTTCGCCGCGCATGGGGCAGAGAAGCCCTGATCGTCCGTGCGATGCCGAATACGCCTGGCGCGATCGGTCGCGGCATTTCTGCGTTGTATGCTCCGAAAAATGTGAGCGCCAATGCGCGTGCGCATGCCCAATCTCTCCTCGCGGGGCTGGGCGAAACACTATGGGTGAAGCGTGAGGGGCTCATTGATGTCGTGACGGCGATATCAGGCTCGGGCCCGGCCTATGTGTTCCTTTTCGTGGAGAGTCTCGAACGCGCGGCGCGCGCCGAGGGCCTGCCGGCGGAAAGCGCCCGCCGTCTTGCCCGCGCGACGATCTCCGGCGCCGGCGCCCTGCTCGATGCGGATTCGCGGGACGCGGAAGCGCTGCGCCGCGATGTGACGAGCCCGGCCGGCACGACGGAAGCTGCGCTGCGCGTGCTGATGGACGATTCTGCGCTTGTGATACTGATCGCAAGAGCGGTAAAGGCCGCGCGCGCTCGGGCAGCGCAGCTACGCAATGAAGACGAGGGATGACGGATTGAGGTAGGATTGCACGATGCCGAAACCCGATCCGCAAACCCGTCTCGCCGACGCAGCTTTCAGATTGCTCGCCGAAAACACCTGGGCCGATCTCACGCTCGTTTCCGTCGCGCGCGCCGCAAAGATTCCGCCCGCCGAGCTCCTTGAGGTTGCGCCTTCAAAGCCCGCGCTCCTGGGCATCATGCTGCGCCGGCTTTCCGGAGAATTGGCGCGGCGCTACCGGCCCGACCGCGAATCGCACAGCGCGCGCGACCGCGCCTTCGATGTGTGCATGACATGGTTTGGATTGCAGCAGCCCCGCAAAAAAGCGATGCGCGCGCTCACCAATGGCCTCAGCCGGGATCCGCCAGCGCTGTTAAGCGCGCGCCGCGAATTCGTTGCCGCAGCAGAATGGATTCTCGCGCTGGGCGAAGCGGATGCGGGTCCCGCGCTCCGAGTTCGTGCGGCGGTTCTTGCCGGCCTCATCGTGCGCGCGATGCCGGTCTGGCTTGCCGACGACGACGAGATGGGCAAAACAATGGCGCAGCTCGACCGCGACCTCCGCCGAGCTGAAAAATTGCTCTGGCCGCGCGGCACAACGAAAAAGAAGCGTCGTCCAACATCGCGCAAGCGTTAACAGTTCAGCGAGGCGATGTTTTGCTGTGGCCTCAGCCTCAAACCGGCTCAGCAAGACGAAAATCACTGAAAATACCTCATACGATCAATTCGACGGAGGTGTACAGCAACGCGGCGCATACCGGACGGGACAGGACAGGACAGAAATCAGAACCAGTTGCCGATCGCAATCCGGCTTTTTCGATCGTCGTGATCGCTTGATGATCAGCGGAATGAGCGTCGGGTCACGCTCTATCCCTTTCTTCAAGTGTTTTCCTGATCGGCTCCGCAGCCTTACAGACGCGGCCCTACAGATTAGGCTTTCTTGTAGGACCCAACCCCACAGTACCGAGTATTTTTCCTACACGAATTCGCATTTGTAGCGAGCAGCCTAACTTGTTGTAAGCACGTGGGTGAGAAGATAAATGTCGACCGCGTGAGCACGATACCGCCCATATCCGAATAAGGGACGGCCGCGTAGTCGATTTTCTATCGAGGACTTCCCGGTTTGCGGGCGGAGAAATTCCATGATGTCCAAATTTGCGCAGTTATCGTTGTTCGCGTTGGCCGGCCTTCTGCCCATGTCGGCAGTTGCGGAAAATCAGCCCAAGCCGAAGTTCGTCACGGTGGCGAACCATTACAGTCTGACTCCACACAATTCCAGCGTCTCGCTTAAGCAATGGACAGGCGGCTTCACGGACCTGACCCACAAGGCCGTGACGTACACCATGGTGGGAGCGAATCCGGATACGAACAACACGTCGACCTGGATTTCCGTGGTGTTGATACCCGTCAAGATGGTGTATGGCGCGACCAACGGAAACATGACGTTCAACCCGAACGCGACAAAAGTGTCGAACGGCCTCACCGTCACGCAGAACATTGTGGCTTCGCCAATTTTCAAACACGGCATCGACTTCGTCCAGGGCGGGGTCGATCTCGGCAACACCCAGTACATCGACGCGTTCCAGCGTGGAAATTTCTGGTCAGCCGTCAGCACGAACACCAATTATCACACTATGCTTGGCGCTCCGAAGGTAGTTGCGATGCAGACCATCACGGTTACCCAGGCCCAGGGCAACGTCGAGAACAACCCGTTCGGCGCCGGTAAAGTCGGAACCATGACTCTCAGCGCGTTCGACAGCAAACTGCAGGCGTTCATGCGCAGTCTCGCCAGCCAGATTAATCCGGGCGTCCTGCCAATATTCATCACCAACAACATCTTCCTGACGAAGAATGGTTGTTGCATCGGTGGCTATCACTCCGCGGATGGCGGAGCTCCAGGCGGACAAACCTATGTGTATGGGACGTACGTGGCTGCGGTCGGGTCGTTTTCGCAGGACGTATCGATACTCTCGCATGAAGTCGGCGAATGGCTCGACGATCCCTTCGTGAGCAATGCCGTGAATTGCACCGACAAAGGCTTTCTCGAAGTTGGCGATCCGCTGGAAAACGGACCCAACTACGGTGACTACCCGTACACGCTCAAGGGATTTACCTACAATCTGCAGTCGCTGGTGTTCTTGGGGTACTTCGGCGCGCCGCGCAGCAGGTCTGTCAACAGCTGGCTGAGCTTCCAGAACGATGAGTCAAACGTGTGTCCCGGACAGTAAGGAGTCCCGACTCGTATCCCCTGCGCATTCCCCACTGCTCCAGATAGCGGCACGAGGTCACTCCTGCCCTACCCCAGCGGCGCAACTGGCCCCCGTCGTACAAGCTCCATTACATCCGCATCTCTGGCATGGGAGGAGTGGCGCCGGGTTTTGTAACAGATACACTAACCTGCCGCCGGCCTGCTTTCTCGAACGTGAGGGTCAGCGGGAAGGTTTCACCGGCCTTGAGCGGCTGCTTCAGGCCAGCCAGCCAAACGTGCAAGCCGTTCGGGTTCAGACTCACAGGCTTGTTGGCCGGAATATCGATTGTTTTGAGGTAGATCATTTCCATCGCGCTGCTGCCGCCTTCGAGCGTCATGAGGTCGGTCTTGTTCGCTACGGGGGTTGATGCGGCGACGAGCCGGTCGGGGTTGGGCGAGGTGATCGTCATATAGATGGCGGCGTTTGCCGAGCTGCCAATGGTCGCACGCGCCCACACGTCCTTCACCTCAAGCCGGGCGGTTTGCGCCGCGGCCGCAACCGGAAGCAACAGAGATAGCACGAAGGCGAGCCGTCCCATGAGACCTCTCTCAACCAGCCTGTGGACCGGGATCAAACGTGCTCGTGTGGGCTGGACAGACAGTGCGATTCGATGAACGCGCAATGTGTCGGCATTGTTTCGGTACATTGCTTCACTGTCGCGCGAATCTCGTCCAGTTTGATCTTGATCCTGCCTGCATCGAGCGTATCGGTCAGTGGGTCGTGACGGCGCGGAATGATGTTTTGCCCGATCATGACATAGAACCAGCTCTGGACGGGGAATATCTCGAAATCCTCGCGCAGAATGCGCCCGTGGCTGCGGAAGAGGTCGATTTTCTCCTGCAACGAATCGGTCAATGGAATCTCGCGGCAATATTCCCAAAAAGCGCCTGCGCGCTCTGTTTGCGTATAGTGCATCAGGAGAAAATCCCGTACGCGCCCAAACTCGAGGTCCATGACCTTGTTATATCGTTCAACGTCGGCCTTTTCGAAATTGCGGTCAGGGAAGAATTTGAGCAACATCGCGATCCCGCGCTGAATGAGATGAATGCTCGTCGCCTCCAGGGGTTCGAGGAATCCTGACGAGAGGCCGAGTGCGACGCAGTTCCGGACCCAGAATTTCCGTCTCCGGCCTGGCGTGAATGTGATGCGAACAGGACTCGTCAGTGGTTCACCCTCGATGTTCGCGAGCAGCAGGTTTTCCGCCTCGCTGTCGCTCTGGAAGGCGCTTGCATAAACGTGCCCGTTGCTGACGCGATGTTGCAGGGGGAGGCGCCATTGCCACCCGGCATCCCGCGCTGTCACCAGCGTGTACGGGGCAGGCGGCATCGCATGTGTGCTTTGAACGACGAGCGCACGGTCGCATGGAAGCCAATGGCTCCAATCTTCGTACCCGGTCTTGAGCGCTCGCTCTATGAGTACGCCGCGGAAACCGCTGCAATCGATAAACAGATCGGCGGAAATCGTCTCGCCGGTCTCAAGCGAGATCGAACGGATGAACCCGTCTTCTGGTGCGAGATCGACATTTCGAACCTTGCCTTCGATGCGCTTTGCGCCGCGGGCCTCTGCAAATCGCCGAAGATAATTTGCAAACAGCGAAGCATCGAAATGCAGCGCATAGGTAATCTTGTTGAGGGGGGTATTCGGCGCGTGGACGGGCCGCATGAACCTGCCTTGTGTGGCAGCCATGGCCTGGATCGAGTATTCTTCGAGCCTCGCCGCCTTGCCGTCGAGAAACATCTTCAGCCAGTACGCGGGAAAAGACACCGGGCCGAGCCCGGATCCGGTCGGGCCGAAGGGATGAAAGTAGAAACTACCGGGATGCGTCCAATCCCGGTAGGCGATCCCGAGTTTGAACGTCGCTCTGATCTCGCGGACGATTTCATCTTCGTCTATGCCGAGTTGACGCAGGAAATCCATGATCGGCGGGATTGTGGCTTCGCCCACACCAACGGTGGCGATTTCGTCCGACTCCACGAGCCGGATACGGACGCCGAGATTGGCCAGAGACTTGACCAGACTTGCGGCCGTCATCCACCCGGCCGTACCGCCACCGACGATGACGATGTCCCGGATAGAACCGCCCGCAAGCCGGGCGTTCTGATGTTCGTCCTTCGGTCCCTCGACATCCATGGCCACACGCACCTCCTAATTTCTTCAATATTGCGCTACCGGGTCCACGGCAATATACAATCCATCCGCGCGCTCGAGGGCCGCAAAGGATCCATCCGGATCGTTAACCAGAGATGCCCATGGCAAGATCATGGGCGAGGGCCCCTCGATGCATTCTTCAATTATCGGAATTGAGCGCCGCGTCCATCGCCGGCAGCTGCTGGGCGGTGCACTGGCAGCCGCGGCACTTCCGGCCATCACCTGGCCTGTTCCGGCCGCGGCGGCCGAGCCCCTGGTGGTCGGCGGCTTGGCGGTTACCTGCAGCCTGACGCTCCCGGTTGCCTGCGCCGCCAGGGCGGTCGCGAACCGCGCCGACAAGAGCGGCAAGCCACAGTTCGCATTCGAATACAGCAAGTACAATGGTTGGCCCGAAGTGAAGGAATCGCTGATGTCTGGCGGTCTCCAGGCAGCCTTCATGCTGGCGCCGCTGGTGATGGACCTGGCCGACAAGAAGATTCCGATCAAAATCGTGTCTCTTGGCCATCGTTCCGGCGCCGTGATCATGGTGCGCACGGATTCACCTTACCGGCATTTCCGGGATCTGACCGGCAAGCGGATCGCTATTCCCAGCCGTTTCGCGGTCGACTTCCTGTTCCTGCGCAAGATGCTTGCCAGGGAGAACATGACGACGAAGGACGTGGAGGTCGTCGAGATGGCACCGGCAGACATGCCGGCGGCCCTGTACGTGAAGGGCGTCGACGCCTATTGCACCGGTGAGCCATTCGGCGCGACGGCACAGCGCGCCGGCTACGCAAGGGTGCTGCGGATGACGCGCGACGAGTGGCCCAAATATATCTGCTGCGTCCTGACGGTGCGCGAGGAACTGATCAAGGCGAACCGGCCGCTGGTACAGGATCTCGTCAACTACGTCCTCGGCGCCGGCCTCTGGCTCGACAGGCAGCAGCAGAACCGCAACAAGGGAGTCGCGATCGCCGCTGGCCGTGATTTTTTCAACCAGGACCCCAACATCCTCCGCTTTGTGATGGAAAATCCGACCGACCGCGTAACCTATGGCGACCTGCGGCTGATCCCCCAGGAGTTTGATGAGTTGATGCATCTGTCCATGGCAGCCGGCACGCTAACCCATCCGGTCCCTTACCAGACGTATGTGGACGACACCTTCGCCAAGGCGGCGCATCCCGCCGCGATCCCCCTTTGATCCCTTGGGTTCGAACCTTGCCCGCATGAACCACACGGCAGCTCTGCTGCTGTCGTTGGTGCTCGCAACTGTCGCTACGACGACGTCCGCGAGTTGGGGTGCGGGGCCGGAGTTGAGGGCGGGTGTGTTCGATCCTCCGCATATGGCGCCGGATTTCTCGCTGCACGGCTCCGATGGCTCAAACGTGACGCTGGAGCGCTACCGCGGCAGGATCGTGCTGATGGCGTTCGGCTACACCAATTGCGCGGTGGTGTGCCCAACCACCCTGGCGACGCTCGCTCAAACCCGCAGCAGCCTCGGCAAAGCGGCCGGCGCGGTCCAGGTGATCTACGTGACGGTCGACCCTGCGCGCGATGACGCCGCCCGCATGAAAGATTACCTCGCGGCGTTCGACCCGAGTTTCATCGGCGCCACGGGCACACCGGTGGCACTTGCGGCTGTGCGACAGAAGTACGGCGTCACGGCGGTCAAGCACGGCACGGGCCGCGACTACGTGATGGCCCACACATCATCAATTTTCCTGATCGATCGCGGCGGCAGGCTGCGGGCGTTGATGCCTTTCGGGCATGACGCTGCCGACTTCGTACACGACATCAAGCTGTTGTTAGTACAGTGACCCTCCTGCATGCAACGTCGCCCTCGGATACTCTTGGTGCGCGCGGCAGACCGCGGACGCGTCGACGCCGGTTGGTCGCGATTGCGCTGGCGTTGCTGGTGCTCGGCGGACTTGGGTGGGCTGCGCTGGCGCCGATTACGGTGGTTTCGCACGACGAGCTGTTCGAGATTCCGCACGGCACCTACGCACGTCGCATGGCAGGCGAGAAAATCGAGATCCTGCCACAGACGATCCGGCTGACTCTCGGCCTCAATGACGTGCTGCTGCTCAGGAACAAGGACGACGTGCCGCACGTGTTCGGTCCGACGCTGATAATGCCGGACCAGAGCTTCAGGTTGCCCTTCGCAAAAGCATCGACGTACAGTTTTACCTGCACCGCGCATGCCAGCGGGCAGCTCAACGTGATCGTGGAACCGACTCCTGCGCCCGGATGGGAAACCCTCCGCTGGCGCTTGCGAAAACTGACGAACACGGTTTGGCGTCTCGCACGACTGCCCGAGTGGCACATCATTGAGAGAATCCGATGAACGACGACGCAAAGGAATTCGTGTTGATTGCGGATGAGAGAATTCCGACAAGAGAACGCATGTATACCTCGCGTCCCCTTGCCGGGTTTTTCACCGGGCTGACAAGGGTCGTGCCGCCGCTGCTCGTGATCGTGCTCCTGATCGCGATCTGGTGGATCGTTGTCACGAAGAGCGACAGCCCGATCTTTCCGACGCCATTGCAGGTCGTCACCGGGGCATGGGAACTCGTGCAGGACGGCACCCTGGGGCAGCACATAGAAGCGTCGTTGCTCCGCGTGGGGATTGGATTCGGGCTGGCGTTTCTGGTTGCCATCCCGCTGGGCCTTTGGATGGGTTGGGTCGGCGGTGCGTTTCGTACGCTAAACCCGCTCTTCCAGATGCTGCGGCCGATTTCGCCGATCGCGTGGATCCCCATTGCTATCCTCTGGTTCGGCGTCGGCGATCTGTCGCCGATCTTCCTGATCTTCATATCTTCTGTGTTCCCGATGATGGTGCAGACGACGGCGGGTGTGCGCACGATCGACCGGCGCTACTTGCGCGCGGCCGCCAATTTCGGCGTGTCGCGTTGGGTGCTGTTCCGTCGGGTTGTGATCCCCGCAGTGCTGCCGGAGATCATAGTCGGAATGCGCATCGGTGTCGGCGTCGCGTGGCTGGTGGTCGTCGCCGCCGAGATGATCGCGCTGCACTCCGGCCTCGGGTACCTGATCATGGACTCGCGCAACGCCGGCAATCGCTACGATCTCGTGATCGCCAGCATGATCATCATCGGCGTTATCGGGCTGCTTCTCGACGGCACCACGCGCCTGCTCGAGCGACTGAAGACGGTGAAGTGGCGCTATGTCCGATAGAAAGTCCGACAAAAAAATTGTCGTCGATGGTGTCACAAAGAGCTTCGGCGCGCTGCCAGTCATCGGTGGCGTGAGCTTCGATGTCCGCGACGGCGAGTTTGTCGCGATCGTCGGGCCCTCGGGCTGCGGAAAGTCGACGCTGTTGAACGTCATAGCCGGCTTTGAGCGACCCGATCGGGGTGCAGTGAAGATCGATGGCGTCAAACACGTCGGACCGAGTCCAAAGGGAATTGTGATCTCACAACACGGATCGGTTTTCCCGTGGCTGACGGTGCAACAGAACCTGATGTTCGGCCTGAACGGCGCCAGTCTCGCCCACAAGGCGGCGCTCGCAGACCGCTACACCGACATGGTTGGGCTCAAGGGGTTTGAGGCCGCCTACCCGCACGAACTATCAGGCGGCATGCTCAAGCGCGTCGAGCTTGCGCGCGCCCTCGTGGTAAAGCCCGAGATCCTGTATATGGACGAGCCATTCTCGGCTCTCGACGCGCTGATGAGCCTGCGCATGCAAAAGGAGCTGCGGCGCATTCTTGGCGAGGAGCGTCACACGGTGCTGTTGATCACGCACGATGTCGAGGAAGCAATCTACCTGGCCGATCGCGTCCTGGTACTGTCGCCGCGCCCGGCGACAATCCAGACCACGCTCCACGTGAACTTGCCGCATCCGCGCAAGCTCTCAAGCCCGGAGGCACAAAGCTTGCGCGAAGCCATCCTGAAGGAGCTCGGGCTTTAGGCGGATCGCCTACCTTCGTAGCGGCATGTTTCGCCGCTATGGCGGCGTACGGATTTCTCACCGGGACAAGTTGGAGCGGAGTCTCGTACTCGCGAAATGATAATCTGCGTGGTTATTGGATCTGCCAAATGATGTGAACGGCGCTGCCGTCATGGCGCTGGTCGTCTGCGTCGTCAATCCGCCCGTCCAGAATTCAAATTGAACTACTTGCGACTCCGGTCCCTGATGGACGGGGCGTGGCTTGCGAGCCCGGCCTCTGGTCCCGCGACTGCGAGAAAGGCCGCTTATCTCACCGGGAGCGTGTTGAAGCGTGGGTTGCCGATTACACCGGCAGACGAATTGCCGCGCGCAATCCGCCGAGTTTGCTTGAACCGAGCGTGAGATCTCCGCCATGGGCACGGGCAATGTCGCGCGCGATGGCAAGACCCAGACCAACTCCGCCTGTCTGCAGGTTGCGGCCCTCGTCGAGACGGTGAAACGGGCGAAAGGCCTCTTCGCGTTGCGCTTCGGGAATCCCCGGGCCGTCGTCGTCGACAAGAATCTCGACAAAACGGCCGTTGCGGGCGATCGCGACATCGACGCGTTCTCCGTGCTTCAGCGCGTTGTCGATCAGATTGGTGGCGCAACGCTTGAGCGCATTGCGTTTGATGGCGAGCCGGATTCCCGATTGCGCGGCGACGTTCAGACGGTCGCCGCCCGCCGCGCGCGCACTTGCCGCGGCGAGCGCCGCCTCGGTCACCACCTCGCCGAGATCGGCAGCCTGGGCCTCTTCCCCCGAATCGCCGCGCGCGAAGTCGAGATATTCATCTAGCATGTGCTCCATCTCGCTCACATCCTGGAGCAGGGACACCGTGTCGACGTCCGGTCCCATCATCGCAAGCTGAAGGCGCAGGCGAGTCAGTGGTGTCTTGAGGTCGTGGCTCACTCCGGCGAGCATTTCGGTACGCTGCTGCACGTAGCGGTCGATGCGCGCGCGCATGGTGAGAAAAGCCTGCGCCGCCTTGCGCACTTCCGTCGCGCCATAGGGCTTGAAGTCCGGCACGGCGCGGCCCTTTCCGAATGCGTCGGCCGCAAGGGCGAGTCTTTCTATCGGCTTGACCTGGTTGCGCAGGAAGAGGATCGCCACTGCAATCAGCACAAGCGAGGAACCCACCATCCACAGGATGAAGATATCGGCATTCGATGCCACCACCTGATCGCGCGGAATTTCGATTTTCAGCACGCCGTCCTTTGCTTGTACGCTCAGATCGACAACGTTGCCGTTTGCATTCGAGGCGAACGGGTGGGCCGCACCCAGCCGGTTGGCAAAGACGGCGTTCACCGCATTCTTGAGATCGACGCTCGAATGCCGATAAGGCGCATCGAGCCGTGCGCCCGGCTGAAGCGAAATCCCGAATCCGAGCGCATGGGCCGCCATGCCGAGAAGTTTCGTCCGCGCGCCACCCGCAGGATAGGTTTCGGCGAGAGTAGTCAGGAACGCCACGTCTCCGGCCACGCTGTGCGCCATGTGGCGCGTGACGATATCGTAGTGGCGCTCGAAAAACGCGTAGGTCACGATACCCTGCAGCGCGACCATCGGCGCGACGATAATGATCAGCGAGCGGCCAAACAGTCCGCGCGGCGACAGCTTCTTTAGAAGACGGAACGGCCGCAATCGCGCCATCACAGATCAACCTACACGATCCGGCACGAGCACGTAGCCCACGCCGCGAACGGTCTGAATGTACAGCGGCAGCTTTGGGTCGTCCTCGATTTTTCGGCGCAGCCTCGTCACCTGCACGTCGATGGACCGCTCAAGTGCGACCCCAAGCCGGGCACAGAGATCCATGCGCGAAAACGGGCGCCCGGCATTGGTGGCAAAGAGTTTGAGGAGCGCGGACTCGGAACTGGTGAGGCGCACAGGCCGGCCCCTGCGCCGGAGTTCTCCCCGTTCGGGATCGAACATCGCCTCTCCCATCTTCACTTCGCGATGGGGTGAGCGCGACGGAATCGTCGTGCGGCGCAGCAACGCCGCGCAGCGCAAAAGTAACTCGCGCGGCTCGAAGGGCTTGGCAAGGTAGTCGTCCGCGCCCCGCTCAAGGCCGGCGATCCGGTCCTCCGGCTCGCCGCGCGCCGTCAACATCAGGACCGGCGTCTGCGAGTGCGCGCGCACGGCCTTCGTCAGATCGAGTCCGGATTCGCCCGGCATCATCACGTCGACGATCATGAGATCGAAGGCCATGCTCTTCATCAGCGCGCGGGCCTCGGCGGCATCGGCTGCGGCACTCACGCGATAGCCGTTCGAGGTGAGGTAGCGTTGCAAAAGGGCACGCAGCCGCACATCGTCATCGACGACCAGCAGATGGGAATCTCCGGCGGCGGAATTCATTTCGCTTGCTTAGATGCGCCGGGGCGCACATATAAATCAAATACCGGGACCGGCCGTCCCGGCCCGCCGTCGGAGAATCGTGTTCTGGACATGGCGCCGAATTTGTCCCTCCGGCGGCTTCGAAACAAGTGCAAACCGCACGGGGTCTCCGCATGACAATCATTCCCTTCGACGACCGCGACGGTTCGCTCTGGTACGACGGCCGTCTCGTGCCGTGGCGCGAGGCGAAGACGCATGTGCTGACGCACGGACTGCACTACGCCTCCTCGGTTTTCGAGGGGGAGCGTCTCTATGCCGGCCAAATCTACAAGCTGGCCGAACATACGGCGCGCCTGTTCGAATCGGCGCGGATTCTCGACATGGAAATTCCGTACACGGAAAAAGAGATCCGTGAGGCCTGCATCGAGGCCGGGCGCGTGCAGGGCCTTGACGATGGATATGTGAGGCCCGTGGTCTTTCGCGGCAGCGAGATGATGTCGGTTGCCGCGTCCAAATCGAAGATCCATATCGCTATCGCCGCGTGGCCATGGCCGTCCTATTTCAGCCCCGAGGAGAAGCGCAAGGGCATCCGGCTGATGGTTTCGGAATGGCGGCGTCCCGGGCCCGACATGGCACCGACGAAGTCGAAGGCCGCCGGTCTCTATATGATCTGCACGCTGTCCAAGCACATGGCGGAAGCGCAGGGCTACGCCGATGCGCTGATGTACGACTATCGCGGTCTGGTCGCCGAAGCGACGGGCGCCAATGTGTTCTTCGTCAAGGATGGCGCATTGCATACGCCAATTCCGGACTGTTTCCTGGATGGCATTACGCGCCGCTCCATCATTACGCTCGCCCGGGCGCGCCAGATACAGGTCGTCGAGCGCTATATCAAACCGGAAGAAGTGTCGGATTTCAGCGAATGTTTCCTTACCGGCACCGCGGCCGAAGTGACGCCGGTATCGGAGATCGGTCCCTACCATTTTGCGCGGGGACGCGTCACCGATGCGATGATGGACGACTATGCAAACGAGGTGCGCGGGAACGTCAGGACTCCCGCCACCTGATTGCAGCATCCGCATCGGACTCTTTCGCCTCGACCCACGCCGCATTTGCTCCGCGATGTTCCTGCTTCCAGAAGGGCGCGCGAGTTTTCAGATAGTCCATGAGAAATTGCGCCGCTTCGAACGCGGCTGCGCGGCGAGCGCTTGCGACGGCAACAAAGACGATGCGCTCGCCAGGCGCGAGGCGCCCGATCCGGTGTATCACGGTCACGCCGAGAATCGGCCAGCGTGTCTCCGCTTGCTGTACATGCCGCGCGATCTCGCGCTCCGTCATGCCCGTATAATGTTCGAGCGCGAGCGCGTCGAGCCCGTCATCGCCGCGCACCAGCCCTGTGAAGGAGACAACGGCGCCAATATCCGTCCGGCCGGCCACAAGCCTTTCACATTCCGCCCCACTGTCGAAATCGGCGGTCTGGACGCGTATCGTTTTCATCCGCCCGTCACTGGCGGAAAAAAGGCAAGTTCGTCCTCGTCGCGAAGGGGCGCATCGAAACGGACATGTTCCTGGTTGAGTGCCGCGCGCAACCGGTCAGGCTCGGCAAATGCTGCCCGATAATTTGGGCCCCGGTCGCGCAGCACCTCGATCAATTGCGCGATCGTACGCACGTGGGCGGGAAGGGCAAAGCTCTCGTCGCCGCGGCCGATCTTCTGTCGCACCCAGGCAAAATAGAGGAGCGTCACGCCTGGCCTCCGGTCCGCGGCGGAGGCGTTGCGCGGTCAGGGCGCGCATAATCGAATCCGGCGCGGAAATAAACGTATCCCGTGTAGACGGTCAAAGCCGCGGCGATCCACAAAAGCGCATAGGCAAGATTGATCGCGCCGGGCGCAATCTTGTCCGCCAGAGGCCCGAGAATCATCGCGCCGATGGCGATCATCTGGAGCACGGTTTTCATTTTGGCCACCCGGGTGACGGGCACGCTGACCGCGACTGTCGCCAGGAATTCGCGGAGACCCGAAACCAGAATCTCGCGGGCGAGGATCACGAGTGCAGGGATCAGTTCATAGCCGGAGATCACTCCGCTTGCGACCAGCATCATCAGGGCAGCCGCGACGAGAATCTTGTCGGCAATCGGATCGAGCATGCGGCCGAATTCGGAGCGCGCGCGCAATTTGCGCGCAGCGAGTCCGTCCAGGACGTCGCTTGCTCCCGCGATGCAGAAGATCACGAAAGTTGCGAGCCGCGCCGTCTCGCCGGGCAGCGTGAAGGCAAGCGCAAAGACTGGCACCAGCAGGATGCGCAAGAGCGTCAGCGCGTTGGGAAGCTGTATCATGCGGGCAGTCTAGAGCCTTTTCCGGATCAAGTTGCGCTCCTTAAATCGTTATGTTCCGCTTGGGCCCCTTCAACGGAGGAAAGGCGTCCACGCGGAGGCGCGCACGCGGGAAAGAAGGGTTTCACAGGGAGACGGTGAGGGCAGTGAGAAGAGATTGGCACGCCTCTCGCCGCGCTGCGCGCGCGGCGCAGTGGGTTGGCGCGCAATAGTTCTCACTGCCCTCACTGCCTCATTGTGAGTCTTCCTTTTCCGCGTCCTCCGCGCCTCCGAGTGCAAACTTACTTCACCCGCTGGGGTGGAAGAAATCATGGATTTTGCGGGCCAGGGCGCCGCTGATGCCGGCCACGCTCTCGAGATCGGCGAGACTGGCGCCGGCCACCGCACGAGCCGAACCGAAATGCTGGAGAAGCGCGCGTTTGCGCGCCGCGCCGACGCCCGCGACTTCGTCGAGCGGGTTGGCGCCGAAAGCCTTGGCCCGCTTCTTCCGGTGGGTGCCGATGGCGAAGCGGTGCGCTTCGTCGCGCAGACGTTGCAGGTAGTAGAGCACGGGACTCTTCAGATCGAGGCGGAACGGCGCACGGTCCTTCAAATGGAAGTGTTCGCGGCCCGCATCGCGATCCGGCCCCTTGGCGACCCCCACGAGTGCGACATCTTCGACGCCCAGATCCTCGAGCACGCTCTGCGCGACCGCCAGCTGGCCGGGACCGCCATCGATCAGCACGAGGTCGGGCCATTTGGCCCTGCGTTCTTCCGATTCCTTGACGAGCCGCGCAAAGCGGCGCGTCAGCACCTCGCGCATCATGCCGTAGTCGTCGCCCGGCGCGAGATCAGTCGATTTGATGTTGAATTTGCGGTATTCGCCCTTCTCGAAGCCGTCCGCTCCCGCCACGATCATGGCGCCCACCGCGCTGGCGCCCTGGATGTGCGAATTGTCGTAGACCTCGATCCGCCGCGGTGCGGCATCGAGGCCGAATGTTTCTGCCACGCCATCGAGCAGTTCGCGCTGGGCGCTGTTCTCCGCCAGCCGGCGCGCCAGCTGCTCGCGGGCGTTCTGCAGCGCCATGTCGAGAATCTCGCGCTTCTCGCCGCGTTGCGGGACAAGAAGTTCGACCTTGCGTTCCGCTTTTAATGAGAGCGCTTCGGCGAGCAGCTCTTTTCCCTGCATCGATTCCGAGACGAGGATCAGCGGCGGAGGCGTGCGCTCGTCGTAGAACTGCCCGATGAAGGATTCGAGCACGTCGGCGGTTGCAATCTCGTGGTCGGCGCGCGGAAAATAGGGCCGGTTGCCCCAATTTTGTCCGCCGCGAAAGAAGAACACCTGCACGCAAATTTGCCCGCCCTGCGCGTGGGCGGCAAACAGGTCGGCGGTGTCGAAGGTGGTGGGATTGATTCCCTGATGCGACTGAATATGGCTCATCGCCTTCAGCCGGTCGCGCAGCCGCGCCGCACGTTCGAAATCGAGTCCGTTGGACGCCTCGTTCATTTCCAGCACAAGCCGCGATTGCACATTGCGGCTCTTGCCAGTCAGGAACGCTTCCGCCTCGTCGACCAGCTTTCTGTATTCGCTGGCCTCGATCCGCGCCGTGCAGGGCGCACTGCAGCGCTTGATCTGGAACAGCAGGCAGGGCCGCGTGCGCGATTCGAAAACGGAGTCGGAGCAGGAGCGCAGAAGGAAGGCGCGCTGCAAGGCGCTGAGCGTGCGGTTGACGGCGCCCGCCGAGGCGAAGGGGCCAAAATAGACGCCCTTGGTCGCCTTGGCGCCGCGGTGCTTGAGCAGTTGGGGAAAGGGGTGATCCTCCCTCAGCAGGATGTTGGGGAAGGATTTGTCGTCGCGGAAGGAGACGTTGTAGCGCGGCCTGAGGCGCTTGATCAGGTTGGATTCGAGGAGCAGCGCCTCGGTTTCCGATGCCGTGGAGACGAACAGCATTTCGGCCGTATCGGCAATCATGCGCGCGATGCGGTCGATATGCCCGCCCGTCTTCACATAGGAGGCGACCCGCTTCTTCAGGCTCTTTGCCTTGCCGACATAGAGCACATTGCCCTTCGCATCGAGCATGCGGTAGACGCCCGGCGCGTCCGGCAGCATCTTCAGATAGGTCTGAATGCGTGCGGGGCCGGAAAGCGCGAGGGCCGCGCGCACTTCAGCCGATGGCGGAACGTCGGTCATCAGAGGAATATAGTATCGCGTTCAGCGAGGCGCGGCCTTCCGCTCGATCTCGACGCCGGCGGATTCGGCGCCGGGGACGGCGTGGAGCTTCTCGACGCGCACGCGCACGCATTTGACCCGCGCGTCTTCGAGGCAGGCCCCAGCGATCGACTCGGCCAGCGTTTCGGCGAGGTTGATATGCCCCTTCGCAACGAGGGCACGGATGCGCAGGGTGATTGCCTCGTAGTCGACGACGCGGTCGAGCCTGTCTTCGAGAGACGTGGTGTCTTCGACCGCCATATCGACGTTGATGCGGACGGGCTGGTGTTTGGTGTGTTCGTGGCCGTGAATGCCGATATGGGCGAGCAGTTCGAGATTGCGGATGAAAACATGGTGGAGCGCAGCCGCGGCGTCGGCGAAGTGGGGTGAGGGTGCGGCGGTCATGCTGTTGCTTTCGGAAGAAACTCGATCGGTGGACTCGTTTCCTCCCCCATCGTGGGGGAGGTGCCGAGCGCAGCGAGGCGGAGGGGGAAGTGGTGCGCGCATCGCGCGGAATCCCCCCTCCGGTTTGCTCCGCTTCGCTCCGCAAACCACCTCCCCCACGTTGGGGGAGGAAAACAGGAGCCGGGCTTAATTCCGTGATTACTCATTCCACGCCACTCACGTCTGGTGTTCGCCAGATCAGGTGCTGGCCACCGTCCACCGCAATCATCTGTCCGGTGACCGCGCTCGCGCAGAGAAGGTAGCGCACGGCATCGCATACATCCTGGGGTTCGGCGCCCGTACCCAGAACGGTCGCTTCGCGCTGACCGCGGAAATTCGCTTCGCTTTGCCGAGCACCAATCATGGTGGGTCCAGGCGCCACGGCGTTGACGCGGATTTTGGGCGCCAGCGCTTGCGCAAGCGTTGTATTCAGCCAGAACAAAGCCGCCTTGCTCGTGCTGTACGAGAGAAATTGCGGGGTCGGTTTCAGCACCCGCTGGTCGATGATGTTGACGATTGCGCCGCGTGTATCGGGCGGTAGTTGGCGCGCGAATTCCTGCGCGAGTACAAAAGGCGCGCGCAGATTGACGGCCATGTGGCGGTCCCACGACGCACGCGATGCGCTCGCCCAATCGTCGCTCTCGAAGATCGAGGCGCTGTTGACGAGCGCGGAAAGGGGCCCCAATTCCGCGACGGCGCGGCCGATCAGAGCGGAGGTCGCGTTCTCGTCGGCGAGATCGGCTTTGAGGAGCGCCACGCGGCGGCCGGTATTGCGTACGGCGTCGGCCGTTTCCCGCGCATCGGGTTCGGACTGGTTGAAGTGAAGCGCGATGTCCCAGCCGTTTCTTGCGAGATCGAGCGCGATCGCGCGTCCCAGCCGTTTCGCGGCTCCGGTGACGAGAACGAATTTTGGCTCGGGCGCCGCCGTCATTCCTTCAGCTCACGAATCCAACGATCCGCTTGACCTCTGCGAGAACCGGAGAAGCAAGCGCGTGGGCCTTTTCGGCGCCGCGGCGCAGCAGGCTGTCGATCTCCGCGGGATCGGAGAGAAGGCGTCGCATCTCGGCGGCGATCGGCGTCAGTTTCGCGACTGCGAGTTCCGCCAGTTCGTTTTTGAAACTCGAGAATTGCTGCCCCGCGAAGCGTGCGATCGTGGCGTCGCGCGACTCGTCCGCCAGCGCCGCAAAAATGTTGACGAGGTTCTCGGCTTCCGGCCTTCCCTCGAAGCCTTTCTCCGAATCGGGAAGCGGCGCAGGATCGGTGCGGGCTTTGCGGATTTTCTGCGCGATCGCATCGGCGTCATCTGTCAGGTTGATGCGCGAATAGTCGGACTCGTCGGATTTCGACATTTTCTTCGTGCCATCGCGCAAAGACATCACGCGCGTCGCCGTGCCGGTGATCACCGGCTCCGGCAGCGGAAAGAAATCGGGCGCGTCGAAATCGCTGTTGAATTTCTGCGCAATGTCGCGGGCGAGTTCGAGATGCTGTTTCTGGTCCTCGCCCACGGGCACATGCGTGGCCTTATAGGCGAGAATGTCGGCCGCCATCAGTACGGGATATGTGTACAGCCCGACCGAGGCGCGCTCCTTGTGCTTGCCGGACTTCTCCTTGAACTGCGTCATGCGGTCGAGCCAGCCCAGCCGCGCCACGCAGTTGAAGACCCACGCAAGCTCCGCGTGTTCATGGACCTGACTCTGGTTGAAGAGGACGGCCCTGGCCGGATCGACGCCCGATGCGATGTATGCCGCCGTGACCTCGCGCGTTGCCTGCGCGATGTCCTTCGCATGGCCATAGCCCGAATCCTGCGTCAACGCGTGCATGTCGACGACGCAGTAGAGGGCGTCCATGGTTTGCTGAAGCCGCACCCAGTTCTTGAGCGCGCCGAGATAATTGCCGAGATGCAGCGTGTTGGTGGGCTGCATTCCGGAAAAAACAAGCGGCTTGTGCGATGGCGCGGTCATATGCGGTTCCGTTGCGGGCCGCGCCTTATCGCTGAGCGGGAGAGGCGGTTCAAGGGTTCAATTTCGGCTGATGTTTCATCCAACCTCCTCCTTGTGGGGAGGTCGAAAAACGCCATTCGCGTTTTTCGGGTGGGGGACACGGCGCATCGCACAGACCCCCACCCGAAATCGCGTGCCGCGATTTCGACCTCCCCACAAGGGGGAGGTTAGCACCAGCGCGGTTACGTTTATCCTCGCAAACGATTTATTTCTCATTCACAAGAGTCCGCATCAGGCATGATTGAATTGAAATAATCCGTTCGGTGTTGGCGACCTTGTGGCCGTATTCGTCGCGGACATAGAAAACGTCGACCGCGCGTTCGCCGTAGGTGGCGACGATGGCGGAGGAGATCGACAGCCGCTGTTCGTAGATCGCGCGCGTAACGTCGAAGAGAAGGCCGGGCCTGTCCGCGCCTTCCACTTCAATAACGCTGGCGGCGGCGGAGGCCTCGTTGTCGAAACTCACGCGCGGCTTGACCTCGAACGCTTCGGACCGCCTTCTGCGTCTGGCGATCGCGGCCATGTCCGGCGCGTTGCCCTTCAGCATTGCCGCGATCGTTTGGTGCAGCCGCGCAACCCGGCGCGGCTCCACAAATGGTCTGTCTTCGCCATCCTGCACCGCGAACACGTCGAGCGCGAAACCGTCGTCGGTCGTGAACGCCTTGGCCTCGACAATCGAGCCTCCGCAGATGGCGATGGCGCCGGCGATCTGCGAGAACAGTCCGGCGCGATCGGGAGTGCAGATTGCGATGTCTCCCACATCGCGCCGCGCGTCGAACCTCGCATCGAGCGCGACCAGATCATGTCTCTCCTTCGCCCGCCGTCTCAGCCGCGCGTGCCGTTCGAACTCGGCGTCGTCGAAGGCAAGCCAGTAATTGTCGTGGTGGTAGGAGAGCGCGTCTGCGCGCGCCTCTTCGGGCCAGTCGGCGAGACGTTGCGACAGTGCATCCCTCGCTTCGGCTGTGCGCGCCGCGCGTGCCGGGGTCGCGGACGCGCCGGACATGACTGCGTCTGCCTCATGATAGAGATCGCGCAGCAGCTGCGCCTTCCAGCCGTTCCAGACGCCCGGTCCGACCGCGCGGATATCCGCCACGGTGAGCACGAGCAGGAGTCGCAGCAGTTCGGGCGATTGCACGACAGAAACGAAATTCCGCACCGTCTGGGGATCGGAGATGTCGCGCCGCTGCGCAGTGTCGCTCATCACCAGATGATTGCGCACCAGCCAGACCGTTGCCGCGGTGTCGGCGTCCGAAAGGCCGAGGCGCGGACAAAGCGCCCGGGCGATTGCAGCACCCGCTTCGGAATGGTTGCCCTCCAGGCCTTTGGCGATGTCATGGAGAAGAACGGCGCAGTAGAGCGTTTCGCGGGATTTGATGCGGCCGACGAGTTCGCTGGCGAGCGGATTGTCCTGCCTGAACTCGCCGCGCTCGATCGCAGCCAGAATTCCAACCGCCCGGATGAGATGCTCGTCGACCGTGTAGTGATGATACATGTTGAACTGCATGAGCGCGACGGCGTGGCCGAACGCCGGCACGAAACCGCCCAGCACGCCGGCCTCGTTCATCCGCCGGAGCGCCCGCTCGGGATCGCGGCGCGAGGTGAGAATTTCGAGGAACAGCCGGTTCGCCGTCGGGTTCTCGCGCAATTCGTCGGTCATGAGATGAAGCGAACGCGTGATCGTGCGCAGCGCGTGGGGATGGACGTCGACGTCCTTCACGTCGGCGAGGTGAAAGATTCTGATCAGATTGCACGGATCGCGCGCGAAGGCATCCTCGCGCGCATTGAGCCGCCCGTTCTCGACGAAGAAATGGTCGCCCGGGGCACGAGCTTTCAGGAACCCGGGTACCAGGCGTGACAATGCAGGCCTCTTCTTCTTATTCTGCTCTTCCAGCGCTGCGCAGAAGATGCGGGTGAGATCGCCCACATCCTTCGCCGCCAGAAAATAGGCGTGCATGAAGCGCTCGACGGCGCGGCGCGGGCTCGCATCCGTAAAGCCGAGCCGTCGCGCTATCTCCGGCTGGATATCGAAAGTCAGCCTTTCCTGCGCGCGGCCGGCGGCGCGGTGGAGTTGACAGCGCACGTCCCACAGGAACGCCTCCGCCGCGTGAAAAATCTTGTATTCGTCGTGCGTGAAGACTGCGTGATCGACCAGATCGGCTGGATCGTCGACGCGATAGAGATATTTTCCCATCCAGTAGAGTGTCTGCAGGTCGCGCAGCCCGCCCTTGCCCTCCTTGATGTTCGGCTCGACGAGGTAGCGGCTCTCGCCCTGTTTCCTGTGGCGCACTTCGCGCTCGGCCAGCTTGGCTTCAACGAAGTCCGGTCCGTTCCCGGCGGCGATTTCGGCGAAGTAGCGCTGGCGCAACTCCTGCCAAAGGGGCGCCTCGCCCCACACGAATCGCGTCTCCAGCAGCGACGTGCGAACCGTCATGTCCTCGCGGGCAAGCCGGATGCAATCGCCGAGAGATCGCGTTGCATGGCCCACCTTGATGCCCAGATCCCATAGCATGAGCAGGATGAGCTCGATCACGCTCTCGCCCCATGCCGTCGTCTTGAAGGGGCGCAGAAAAAGGAGATCGACGTCTGACCAGGGCGCGAGCAGTCCGCGGCCGTAACCGCCCGTCGCAACGATTGCGAGACGTTCCGATTCCGTCGGATTCTGTGCGTAATAGAAATGCTTGGTGGCGAAATCGTACAGAACCTGGATGAGCGCGTCCTGCACGCCGCACAACGCGCGCGCCGCCGCCATCCCCGGCAAATCGCCGTTGTCGATTCGGCGGTTGATGCGTGTCCTGGCTTCCCGAAAGACAGGCTTTATGTGGGCAAGCGCGGCTTTGCGGCGCCGTTCCTGGTCAGGCTCGGCATGCGCGAGCGCGGTCAGGTCCCGCCTGAGCGCTGTTGCGTCGAGGAGATCCGTATGAGCGGGCGTCTGGTAACCCAATGCCTGTTCCGCCTGACCTTGCGGTCATCAGACGGCCCGCAGCCCTCGAAGGCAAGCCGCCTACATTTCGGGACGGATGCTCGGCGGATCGCCCGGGGCCAGCCAGCGATGAACGAGACCGGCGAGGATTGCGCCCACGAACGGCGCCGCCCAGAAAGCCCAGAGCTGTCCGATCGCCCAGCTGCCCTGGAACAGCGCGACCGCCGTCGATCGTGCCGGGTTCACGGAGGTGTTGGTGACGGGAATCGAAATCAGGTGGATCAGCGTGAGCGCGAGCCCGATGGCGAGCGGCGCAAAGCCGAGCGGCGCCTTCGGCGATGTCGCGCCGAGGACGACCATAAGAAACATGAACGTCATCACGATCTCGCAGACGAGACAGGCGAGCAGCGAATAGCCCTGCGGGGAGTGTTCGCCATAGCCGTTGCTCGCAAAGCCATTCGAGGCGTCGAAGCCCGCGGCGCCGCTCGCTATGGCGTAGAGAATGGCCGCACCGGCGATGCCACCCGCCACCTGCGCGATCCAGTATGGAATCAGATCGCGCACGGGGAGACGCCTGGCGGTGCAGAGGCCCAAACTGATCGCCGGATTGAAATGGGCGCCGGAAATATGGCCAAACGCATAGGCGCCGGTGACGACAGTCAAGCCGAAGGCAAGCGCCACGCCTTCATAGCCGATGCCCAGATTGGGCACCGCCGCGGCGAGCACCGCGCTACCGCAGCCTCCGAGTACCAGCCATCCCGTCCCCAGGAATTCGGCAACGAGCTTGCGCGCGATGTCCATGATGCGCCCTCCGCGACCAACGAAGGTCGAATGATAGCCCAGTCCGTGGAGGCGCTCCACTCGCATATTTCCTCCCCCACGTTGGGGGAGGAAAAGAAGGCGCGGGTTCAAGGAGCGGTCTGCGCCCGCGCCCAGGCGAGGTAATCCTCGTTGCCGCCTTCGATCGGCAAAGTCAGAAAGCACGGCACCGAGTAAGGATGAAGCGGCCGGGCTGCCGCAATCGTGCGCTCCACCAGATCGCGCCGCGTCTTGATGAGGACCGCGGTCTCCGGAGCAGTCTCCAGCTTGCCGTCCCATTCGTAGATCGAGGTCATCGGCGGGAAAACATTTACGCAGGCGGCGAGCTTTGCCTCGACGAGCGCGCGGCCCACCCTCTCAGCCGCCTCGGGGTCGGGAAAGGTCGAATAGAGAAAGACGAACTCGCTTTCGCTCATGACTGACAATTTCCGCTCGAAGGCTCCATGATGGAGCCGATCGTGGAGGGGTATCATGGCGCGCGTCACGGGCGCGGGTGGAATCTTTTCTATGGAAGCCGAAAAAGTGACGTTGTCGGCCGCCACCTTTTTTTGTCATGGCCCGCGCAAGCGGGCCACCCAGCTGGGAGTGACGGGACGACCGAATCGCTTAAATCGACCACGCGCAATTGTGATGCGGATTTCAGTTTTCACCTGGGTGGCCCGCTTGCGCGGGCCATGACAATCAGCAAGGAGCGACGGAGGCTCACTCGCACCCGAATCGAAACGGCGCGGAACTTGCGTTCCGCGCCGTGTGATTCAGATCGGGAAACGTCAGACGATCTTGAGATTGACCGCCTTGGGTCCTTTCTGATCGGTTTCAATGTCGAAGCTGACCTGCTGACCTTCGTTGAGTCCTCTGAGACCTGCTGCCTGCACGGCGGTGACGTGCACGAACACGTCCTTGCCGCCGCCTTCCGGCGCGATGAACCCAAAGCCTTTCGTGGTGTTGAAGAATTTGACCTGCCCGGTCGTCATTGCGGCTTTCTCCTGAATTGTTCGTCGGCTGACACCATGTCCGCCACGTTGTCGAAGTCGCGTCTCATTTCAGGGAAAGCGTCGTCGTCACTCCAGTCCGTCTGCATCGCGACGAGGAACCAACCCATCTTCGCTATTGCATCCGCCGGCGCGCATGAAACTCTTCTCTGGCCCGCGCGGCCTCAACCGGCGGCCATATAGGATTTCGGACGATTTTTGGCAAGCGTGCCCGCTACCAGCTGTCCGACAGCGGGATATGACCGGGCTGCGCGCGCACGCGTGCAATCCACCGCGCGACGGCGGGATATGAAGCGATGTCGAAGCCGCCTTCATCCGCGCAATGCGTGTAGCCAAAGAGCGCGATGTCGGCGACGGAATAGCGATCGCCCGCGAACCAGTCGCGATTGCGAAGCCGCGTGTCCATCACGGCGAGCGCGGCGTTTCCTTTCGCATGCCATTCTGGAATGAGATGCCGCTTCTTCTCCAATTCGGCCTTGGGCGCATAGGCCAGCCAGAACCGCGCGACCGCAACATAGGGTTCGTGGCTGTACTGCTCGAAGAACATCCATGACAGGGCTTCGGCGCGCGACCAGCTGTCTGCCGGCGCGAGAGCGGAACCTTCGGCGAGGTGCCAGATGATGGCACCGGATTCCGGAAGGGTGCGTCCGTCTTCCCATTCGAGCAGGGGTACGCGTCCGTTTGGATTCTTGGCGAGAAATTCCGGCTTGCGCGTCTCGGTTCCGAGCTCGGGATAGTCGCGCAGCACGAGCGGCACGCCCGCCTGTTTCGCGGTCAGGCGAACCTTGTAGCAATTGCCGGACATCTGCATCTGGTGAAGCACGGGCATAGCCGTCTCCTCTCGCTGGGCGGAGCGAGCATGCGCGATTCGGGCATGCGCCGGACGCAGGTCCGCCCCTTGCTCCGCGAAACGATCGGGCGCGCTGCCGCGTTATCACCACTGAGCGCCGGGCTGCGCGCCGGGAGCTATTTGAGGAGGCAGCGATGAGATTCGTGTATGCGGCGCTGGGCATGGTCGTTGCGGGCGGAGTCGCGGGCTGGTTCTGGCCGGCGCAAGCGGACCCCATGACCATGGACACCCCGACTTCGGTGGGCGGTATTGAGACGGTGTGCACGGGTGTCGGCGCGGAAGCGCAGCAGGATCCGCGCTGGCAGGCCTATCCGGTGCGCATCGAGTTCTCCAATGGCGGGGCCCAATTTCTGTCCGGCGCGCATGTCGTCCTGACGGGATCCGGCGGCCGAGCGATCGCAAATGTGGACTGCGCCGGTTCGTGGGTTCTCTTCAAGGTCGAACCCGGCTCATACAAGGTCACTGCGACCTTGACGGGTCAGCCGGGAGGCAGCCGAAGTGCGAGCTTTTCGACCTCCCGCAGCGGTCAGAAGCTCGTGGTCCTGGATTTTTCGGTTCCCGCCAACAAGTAGCAGCGCTCCCCCCGCTTCAAAAACATAACACGACTCCCGGCGGCGTGTAATATCGCCGGATGATTTACCTCGTCCATGGACGCCTGATGAGCGGCTTCGGCCACGGCGGCGGCCTGCGCCACGGAAACGTGTTGGGACTGCACATTCTCGGGGTTCTTCTGATGATCGCGGCGACAGTCGTGCTCGCCGCGGCCGCCACGGCGGCGATGAGTGAATGGGTCAGTCGGCGCTATCGAAGCGAGAATTCCACAAAGGCGGCTGCCTGGGTTACCTTCCTCGTGGTGTTTGTGGCTCTTGGCTGGCTGACATTGCGTGTCGTGTGATCCTCTACCCGCGCTGAGCTTTTGCGGCCGTTGCTCCGAAGCGGCGCGATGACCGCAATCCTCGATCAAACCGCGCCGGCCACCGGCACTCCGCGCAAGCTCAAACGCAGCATGCGGGTGATTGGCACGCTGCTGCTGACGCTCTCATCGGTGACGCCCGCCTCGTCCGTTTTCGTCATCGTGCCGGGCGTCATCCAGCAGGCAGGCACCGGAGCGTTCCTCAGCATGGCCGCCGCGGCGCTGCTCTCATTTCCGATTGCGCTCGTCTACGCCGAACTCTCTTCGGCCTTTCCCATTGCGGGCGGCGAATATTGCATGATGGGCCGCACGCTCGGTCCCGGCTGGGGCGCGGCGATGCTCGGTCTCATCCTCGCCGGAAACGTGCTCACCCCAGCCGTGCTGGCTCTTGGCGCAGGCGTCTATATTGGCGCGGTGTTTCCCGGCCTCGACCCTACTGCGGTGGCGATCGTCGTCATCGTTTCAACAACAGTGCTTGCCGTCCTCCACATCCGCACCAATGCGTGGGTGACGGGGATATTTCTCGTGCTCGAGATTCTTGCTCTCCTGATTCTGGTTGGCCTCGGCTTTTTCCATCAGGAACGCTCCATCACCGAACTTGCGATCCATCCCGTCACGCTCATGGGCGGGACACTGCAGCAAACACCGCTCGCGCTCATCGGCCTTGCCACATCGGTGTCGGTGTTTGCCTTTTTCGGATACGGGTCCGCAATTTATTTCACCGAGGAGATGCACGAGGCGCCGCGCCTGATCGGGCGCACAATTCTCTGGGCCGTCATCATCACCGTGCTCACCGAGCTGGCGCCCGTTGCAGCGGTGCTTGTCGGTGCGCCGGATCTCAAGTCGCTGATCGCGTCGCAGAGCCCGTTCGGTGATTTCGTCCTCGCGCGCGGCGGCCGTTTGCTCAACCAGGCGATCAGTCTTGCAGTTGCCCTCGCGATCCTCAACGCCGTGCTCGCGACGCTCCTGCAGAACGCGCGTTTCTTCTTCTCGACAGGACGCGACCTCGCCTGGCACCGCCACATCAACGACGGCTTCACGCGCACGCATCCGCGTTTTCACTCGCCTTGGATTGCAACGCTTGCAGCTGGCGGCACATCGCTGCTCGCCTGCTTTCTGGGCATGAACCTTCTCCTGGTGCTAACGGGCACGGGCATCGTGCTGACCTATGCAGGACTGTGCGTCGCCACGCTCGTCGGCCGCCGTACCGGCACCACCGCCCACGCCGCCTTCCGCATGCGGTTCTTTCCCGCGATGCCGATCATCGGTCTCCTGGGGCTCGCCTACATCCTCTACACCAGCTGGCTCGATCCCGTTGTCGGACGCTTCAGCCTGATCGCGAATCTTGTCGTAATTGCGCTGTCGCTGGTCTACTACTTCTTCATACTGCGCAGCCGGGGCGAGTGGATTCTGCGCGGTCCGGAGGAAGAGCCGGAAGAATCGTAAAAGGGGCAAAGCATGGCGACCGCCATTTCCGCTCATCCGCGCGCCGAGCGCGGAGAGCTGCTTCATATTCTGGGCGTGGGCTTCGGCGTTGCCGTCGCCGTCGGCGCGATCATCGGTGTCGGCATCCTGCGCGCGCCGTCGCTGATCGCGCGCGACGTTCCCGACGCGAGGCTGATTATCGCATTGTGGATCGTGGCACTGCTCCATGCGGCACTCGAGGCCAACGTCATCGCCGAGCTTGGCACCGCGCTGCCGCGCGCCGGAGGTCCGTATGTCTACGTGCATCGCGCTTTCGGCGATATTGGCGGACTTGCTGTCGGTTGGACTCTATGGATGCAGAGGGTGGCGGCGATCGCCGCGCTCTCGATTGCCTTCGCGGATTTTCTGGCGCTGCTCTGGCCAGCGGCCGGACATGCGCGGCCGGCCGTCGCAGTCGCCATGCAGCTTGCGATGTTCGGCACCAATTTCATGGGATTGCGTGAGGGACGCGCGGTCCAGCAGTTCACAAGCTTTCTGAAAGCCCTCGCGCTGCTCGCCTTCTGCATCGCGGCATTCCTGATCGTTGCGCCAGTCCGCGCTATCCCGGCCACCATTCCCCGAATGGCTCCTGTCGTGGGCTGGGTGGGGCTGGTCGCCGCGTATCAGCTGATCGTGGGCGCCTATTCGGGATGGTTCGAGCCGGCGTTCTTCAGCGAGGAATGCGCCGATTCCGGCCGCAGTCTGCCGCGCGTAATGGCAATCGGGCTGTTGGTGACCGCCGCCCTTTATATCGGCATCAACGGTGCGCTCCTGCATGTGCTCGGCGTGCAGGGCGTCGCGCAGAGCGCGCTTCCCTTTACGCTCGTTCTGGCCAAGGTCGGCGGAACTGTTGCCGGCGCCATCGTTGCCGTGTTTGCGCTTCTGAGCGTGGCGAGCTGCTCGAATGCGGGGATCATGAGCGCGCCGCGCGTCCTGTTCGCGCTCTCACGCGACCGATTGTTACCGGCCGTCTTTCAGAGCGTGAACACGGGCGGCAGTCCAACTGTGGCCATCGCCGCGACAGCGGCCGGTTCGATTGCACTGGCATTGACGGGATCTTTTGGCCTCGCCTTCGGTCTCATAGCGACTCTGCAGGCGGCATCTTTCATTCTCGTGATCCTCGCGCTGTTCGTGCTGCGCCGGCGCGAGCCCGGTCTTGCGAGGCCGTTCCGCGCGATGGGCTATCCATGGCTGCCGGCGTTCGTGCTGGCGATCGATCTTGCCCTGCTGGTTCTGTTCCTGAACGCGAACTGGACCGGAGGCCTTTACGCCGCGATCATGTGGCTCGCGTGCATTCCCTTTGCGCTCTTTGCCCGCCGCGCGCGGCGGAGGATTCCCATTGCGGAAGCGACGTGATATCCCGAATCAGCCTTCTGCATGTCGGGGATCACATGATGAGCGCTGAACCGGTGGTACTGTGGACTGCCACCGTCACACTGCTGATCGGCTTGTTCTATTTCTTCGCCGCCTTTCGCGTCGGCAATATGCGCCAGAAGCACAATATCCAGGCGCCGGCGACGAGCGGTCATCCGGAATTCGACCGCGCCTACCGGGTGCAGCTCAACACGCTCGAACAGATGGGAATCGTGCTGCCGTTCCTTTGGGTGGCGGCATTCTATCCGATCGGTTGGGCGTGGCTCGCCCCGCTGGTGGGGCTGATCTGGCTTGTTTCGCGGGTCATCTATCTCGCAGGCTATATGGCCGATCCTAACAGGCGTCTGCCGGGCGCGATGCTGGGCGGAATATGTAGTCTCTCTCTGTTCATCATCGCAGCCATTGGCGTCGCGCGCATCTGGCTGACGCCGCATGCAATGTAACGCGATGCGCGTTACCCGCAGGGAAGTCTCCGGTCTCGCTGCCTCGGCAGTTGCGCTGGCTGGTGCTTCAGCCGGAAGCGCACAATTGGCCGCCGGTGGGGAAATCTCTCATTCCGCAGCGGCCATTCATCAGGAAGTCACCTTCGCGGCAAGCGTTTCGCGTCTGTACCGCGCCCTGACCGTGACCGAAGAGTTCGACAAGGTCGTGCGCCTGAGTGCGGCGATGAATTCTGACATGAAGAAGGTGCTCGGTGCCTTGCCGACAACTATCGACGCGCGTGTGGGCGGCGCGTTCTCGCTGTTCGGCGGTTACGTCACCGGCTGCTTCCTCGAACTCGTCCCATATGCACGTATCGTCCAGGCGTGGCGCGCGGGCAGCTGGGATCCGGGAGATTTTTCAATCGCGAAGTTCGCCCTATCGACTCAAGGCTCAGGAACGAAGCTCGTATTCGACCACACGGGCTTTCCAGGCGACGCCGCCGAACATCTCGCGCAAGGCTGGCACATCAACTACTGGGAACCGCTGGCGAAAGTGCTGGGTTAGAGCATCGATTCCGGCACTTCCTACCAAAAGGTGTCATGGCCCGCCGCAGAGCGGGCCACCCAGGCGAGACCGCTCAGAGTGCATATCTTCCGCGCGGACGCGCGCCTGCTGGGTGGCCCGGTTAAACTGGGCCACGACAATTTTATTGGGAGTCAATTGTTAGAATTGATCCACTACTGTTCGAACACGCCCTTCCGCGGGCCGAGATAGCCGAAGAGGAATGCGGCCACTTTCCGCATCTGGATCTCTTCCGAACCCTCGGTAATGCGATAGCGCCGATGGTGGCGGTAGATGTGCTCGAACGGCTTGTGCCGCGAATATCCGAGGCCGCCATGCACCTGCATCGCGCGGTCGGCGGCTTCGCAGACGAGACGGTTCGCCCAGTAATTGCACATCGAGACCTTGTCGGAGATCTGCCGCTCGATCTCCTTGTGCTCCAGTCTGTCCATCTCCCACGCCGTCTTGCGGATCAAAAGACGCAGCATCTCGGCCTGTGTTGCGAGCTCCACCAGCGGCCATTGGATCGCCTGGTTGTCGGCAAGACACTTGCCGAAGGTTTTTCGCGTCCGGGCGTATGTCACGCTCTCCTCGATGCAGTAGACCGCCGCGCCAAGCGACGAGGCTGCCTGACGGATGCGGTTCTGGTGCACGAAGCTCTGGCCGAGCCCGAGGCCACGTCCCTCCACGCCCCACATGGCGTCGTCCGGGACCCACACATCACTGAAGCTGACGCGCGGATGATCGGTCGGCATGTTGAAGGTCCACAGCCATTCCTCGATCTTCACGCCGGGATGATTGGCGGGCACAAGGAAGACGGTGATGCCGCGCGCGTCGCCGTCCTCACCGCTCGTGCGCGCGAAGACCATGACATGGGTCACGGCGTGCATGCCGGTCGTCCACATCTTCTCGCCGTCGATGCGCCAGCCGGCGACGCCGTTCCGCTCCTCGCGCACGGCGCGCGTTTCCATGTAAGTCGCGTCCGAGCCGTGTTTGGGTTCAGTGAGGCCGAACGCCGTGCGGATCTCGCCGCTGCGCAGCTTCTCGCCATACATCGCGAATTGCGTCTCGGTGGCGAAGTTCCGGAACATCAGCACGAAGGGATTGTTGCCGACGATCGAATGCTCGTTCTGCAGATCGTTGTGCAGCCCGAGACCCTTGGCCGCGAGATGTTCGCGGATCACCGCCATGGCAAGATTCGATCCGCCCTTGCCACCCATCTCCACGGGCCACGCGTAACGGTAATGACCCGCATCGTCGGCTGCCTCGCGCGCTTCGGCGAGCAAGGCCTCCCATTCCGGGCGCGGCAAGCCGTTGTTCTCCCAGTCGGTGCGCGCATGTTCGCGCCGGTGATCGAAGAAGCGGATATTGTCGTCGCGCTGTTCGATGGGTTTGATTGTGGTCTCGATAAAACGATCGAGCTCGGCGAGGTAGTCGACAAGATCCTGTGGCAGAGCGAAGTCCATGTAAGGCCCTTGGTGAGCACGTCGGGAGGGAGAGTGAACCGCCAAGACGGCAAGCCGCCAAGAAGAATTTCACAAGGAGACGATGAGGCAGTGAGAATTATTGCGCGCCGCCGGCGCGCGGTTCTTCCTCATCGCCTCACTGTCTCCTTGTGAATCTTAAAGATCGGTACCGGCGCCTTGGCGCTCTTGGCGACTTGGCGGTGACTCGTTCTTACTCCTCGCCCTGAGCTTGTCGAAGGGTGCGCAGTGCGGCGCGGTAGCCGGAATAGGTCGGCTGGTCGACGGCGAGTTTTGCGAGGGTCGTCTCCCAGAGATGCGCGGCGAGGCCCGGCGTGGAGAGATCCATCGCACCGCTTGCAATCGCCTGCGCCAACTCGCGGTTCAAATCGGCGAGGGCGCCGCCATGTTCGAGCAACGCGGTCAATCGCGCCAATTCTATCCCGTCGGTGGATGGCGCGTATTCGAGCTGGCGGTGTGCGATGCCGAGCGCGTTGCCGGCGACTCGCTGCTGGAACGTGGAATGGGATTCCGCGCGAAGGAATTCCGCCACCGCGGCGACGATTTCATGCGGATGCGGCTGGTCCTGCATCGGTCAATGCGCCGGGTGCGCTGTCAGCAATCGCATCAGATCGATCTCCGTTTCCGAAGCGCGCCGGGCGATCACCGCGCGTTCGACGGTCCGATCGAATTCCCCGAACGCGCGTGGCATGCCGGCGCACATCACGCCCCAGCGAAGCGTGCCGAAGATTTCCCACCAACCTATCGACGCAAAATCCGCCGCGGCGCCTTCCGCTTCATAGCCCGCGAACAGATCCACGAGCTCGCCGAAGCCGCCGACGATCTTCTCCATCGCGCCGAAGCGCCAGGAATTGACGCAGAGCCAGCCGAGATCCTCCATCGGGTCGCCCACATGGGCGAGCTCCCAGTCGAGCACCGCGCGCACGCCGTCTGGCCCCACGATCAGATTGCCGTTGCGGAAATCCCCATGCACGAGGCGCGGTCGCTCCGGCGGGTTGGGGCAATTCGCTCTCAGCCAGCGGAACGCCAGCTCGAACACGGGCCGCGGAGTCTCGGTCGCACGATAGGCGGCCTGCCATTCGTCGAGCAGTTCCGGTGGCGTGAAGCGGCGCAGGTCTGAAAATTCGTTGGCATCAAGCGCGTGAATGCGTGCGAGGATCTGTCCGCACTGGCGCGCGAGCACCGCGCGTGCGGACGCCAGAGCTTCGATCTTGACGATGCGGCCTCCCAACGTTTCGCCTTCGACGAAGCCGGCGACGAAACCGCGGCCCAAACCATCCTCGGGAGCAAGCACGTAGAGCACCGGCGGGGCAGGCACGCCGCGCGCTCCCGCCGCCGACATCAATCGTGCTTCCGTCTCCGGCCCGACAGCCACTGGCGAGACGCGCACGCCGCCCGGCGCGCGGCGTAGAATCGCGGGAATCGAGCGATCATTGTTTACCACTTCGAACCGCCACAACTCCTGGCTCGCCCCGCCGGACAATTGGCGGAGACTCGTGACCGCACTTGCTCCGGCTACAATTCGGCCGGCAATCGCGTTCAGCGCCCGTTCCGTTACGATTGCAGACGAGGATGCGTCGACGATCATTTCCTGGGCGCGGCCAACCGCTGTATCTGGTCGAACACGCTTCTTGCGTTTTCGATCTCGAGAAATCGTGGGGTTGCTTCGAGCGAAGGCAAAAAGCCGGAGACACCCGGCTGCATCCGCAGGGAGGGATTGGGTCCGAAAATTATTGTGCCGCGGCCGCTTGTCCTTTCCGAAATGGCAATTTCGGGCAGCCGGTCGATGTTGAGCGCGACGACCTTGTTGAAAATGCCGTCTCGCAGGATCAGCACGCGCTTGTCGGTTATGCCATAGATGGTTCTGCGCCGTATCAACGCGTCTGTGATGAAGCGCCCGAAAACAAAGTAGAGCCCGACCAGAACGAAAGGCACGCCCCACAGCGCAAAAAAGAACGGCGCATGCGAATGCGCGCCCGCGCGGTTCAGCAGGCCAAGAACGGCCGCTTCCCAGACAATTGCGCCGCCGCACCAGATCAGGCTGAACGGCACGAGGAAAATGTCCCGGCTTGTAAGTAGCAAACCCCGGAGCGGTTGCCCCGACCAAAGAATTCTCTCGCCGGGCATCAAGCGGCTTCTGAGGTCGTCGTCCAGCACTTCCCCTCCGTCAGGCGGGCGACTGCCCTCCCATCCTATTTTCAAATTTTGCGGCTTGCCACAATCAGGCGGGATATCCTGGCCGCCTCACGCCGCTGCTTCCGCGTAGCTTCGCGCTTCGCTGCCCTCGATCTCGGGGAGGCGGACATGCACGATCGTCCCTTGCCCGGGCGCACTGTCGATGGCGAGCGTGCCGCCATGCAGATCGGTCAGCGATTTCGCCAGCGGCAGCCCAAGACCCGTGCCCTCGTATTTTCGCTCGAGCCTGTTGTCGACCTGTCCGAAAGGAGTGAAAGCGATCTCCAGATGTTCCGGCGACATGCCGATGCCTGTGTCCGCGACATCCACGACAATCGCGGTTCCGGTTCGATGCGGCGATACGGAAACCGCGCCGCCAGCCTCCGTGAACTTCATCGCATTCGAAAGCAGATTGAGGAATATCTGGCGAAGCTTCGCTTTTTCACCGGCTACCTGCATCGCCTCAGCAGGTTCGTTCAGCGTGAGCGTTATCTTCGCCTCCGAGTATTGCTTCGCCATCATCTTGGCGCAGTCGCGCAGCACAAAGCGCAGATCGACAGGCTCGGCCTTCAGCGATTGCTTGCCGGCTTCGCTCCTGGAAATCTCCAGCACGGAGTTGATGACGTCCAGCAGGTGCAGTCCGCTGCGCTGGATGTCCAGCGCGTATTCGGCGTAACGCGGATTGCCCAGTGCGCCGAAGAGCTGGCCGGAAAGAATCTCGGAAAACCCGATGATAGCGTTCAGTGGCGTGCGCAATTCGTGGCTGATATTGGCGAGGAAGCGCGATTTCGCCGCGCTCGCCGCTTCGGCCGCCGCCTGGGCGCGGCGGAAATTTTCTTCGCGCTCCTTCACCGCCGTGAAATCGCTGACGAAAAAGACCAGGCAGCCGTCGTCCGTGCGGCTTCCGGTGCTGCGGATCCAGCGTCCGTCCTTGAGCCGGCGTTCGGCGGTACCCAGAGGGCGCGCCTTGCGCCCGGCACCGAGACTCGCGGGTGTCGGAAGCTGTTCCTCGATCGCAAGATCCTGCTGCGCGAGCCGTGAAGCTTCCATGAAATCCAGGCCAGGCGCCAATCTTTCAGCAATGCTCGGAAAGAAATCACCCATTCGTCTGTTGACGAGCAGGATGCGACCGTCGCGGCCCACCAGGACGACGCCTTCGCCTGACGTCTCGAGCGCTCTGGCGAGCCGCGCTTCGGCGGATTCGGCGCGCGTCTTCTCCCGCTCCATCATCGTGCGGATATTGTCCTGCATCACCGCCATGGAGTGGAGCAGGGCGCCGGTTTCGTCGCTGCCGGATTCCGGAATCGGTGTCTCAAATCTGCCGTCGGCAATGCGGTCGGCGGCCGTAACCGCGGAACGCAGCGGCCGCATGATCCGGCGGGCCAGAAACAGGGTGATGCCCAGTCCAAGGAGCACCGCAATCCCCGTAACGCCCATCATGGCATATTTGAAGTCGCCGATGGCCCACACCGCCATCCGCCGTCCAACAAAGCTGTGATCTGCGTTCAGTTCGACGAGCATGTCGAACTGGCTTATGATCTGCGCGTCGAGCGCGTCGAGATTGTTTTCCGTCCCGCTTCGCTCGGCTGCGCGCCAGCTTTGTCGCCACTGCGTGACGAGAGCACGGATCCGGCGCACGATTTTCAGCTCGTCATTGGCATCGAGGCGCTCCTGCGCCACGTCGAGATCGCCAAAGAAGGTCGACGACAGATCGTCGATCTTTTTCGTCAGCCGCACACGGTCTGCGTCTGATGCAAACTTGCGCTCGAGGACGGCCTGCTGCATCTGCACGAAGTCTACGCTGGCGGCGCGCGCGTAGTTGATGGCCATGAGAGGCCCGTCATAGGTGCTTGTCACCATGTTGCCGGCGGAGGCGAGCACCCAATACCCATAGGCGCCGAGTGCGCCGATGATGACGCCCATGGCGAAGAAGGCCACGAATATCTTCGTTCCTATCGAATGGCGCAGACGCGTACCCAACCGGGGCTCCGGGTAGCAGCCGCTGGCGCGCGCACCGCGCACCGCACCGGTTTTCCGGCTGGTCATCCTCCGTCAACCCGGGTTTCTGAAGAATTAAATAGTGTTGGAGGTGCAGTAGGAACAGCGCGTTAAGGTTACTTCACGTGCACGGTCAACAGCATCTTGGGGTGAATGTGGCAGCGCACCGGAAATGTGCCCGCGTTCGGGAAGGTGATGTGGAAGACCTCTCCGGGCTGCTGTTCCGCGGAATCGTAGTTGAACCCTTCCGTATCCACATAAATCTGGTGAAGGAAATCATCCTGGTTGCTGAAGTCGAGCGTCGTTCCTGCTGCGATGGTTATTTCGGTGGGATGGAAGGCGCGCCCGTTCTGAACGATGGTGTTTGCGTCATCAGCCAGCACCGCTGCCGCGCCGGTGAAGAGCGCGGCGGCGGCGATGCCCAATGTCGCCGCTGCATTTAAGCTCACTTCGTCACGATGTCGTGCTGCATCGGCGCAAGGCGCGCGAGGAAGCGGTTTTGCGTGGCGAAGGGGACGCCGTCCTTGTCCATCGCTTTCTGAAGGTCTTCCACGACCGCGTTGAAGTCGGCATTGGTCAGATGCAGCCCCTTGTGCGAATCGTGCATGTTGCGGCCCGTGTAGGCGCACGTCCCGCCGGCGACCTGGCAGAACTGCTCCCCCAGGAGTCTGCGGAAGCGGTCCATGTTCGTGTTGTCGAAGGTCGCCTTGATGCGTTCGTCGGCGAGAAAATTGTCGGTCGTGTCGCTGGCGATCTTGACGATCGCATCCCTGCCGCCCAGGTCCTGAAACAGCGTGTCGTCTGCACGCGCTGCGCCCAGGCCGAGCGCAAGGCTGCAGCCCGCGAACAGAAGCGCCGTGCCGAATTTTGCGATTTTCATTTTCCGTCCCTCCTGTTCACAGTCCGGCCTGCAGCGACACATAGACGCCGCGCTGATGATCTTCGATCACGATGTTGCCGAGATCGACATAGGCGACGGTCAGGGAAAGGTTTTTGTTGAGGAAATAGGCCGCGAACAGGTCCCACGCATCGTCCTCGCGCGCAATCCCCAGATTGTCGGGCTTGGTGCGGTATTCCCCGCCGATCGCGAAATTGCGGCTCAACAGGTATGCCGCAGTGCCTTCGAACTCTGTCGAGTAGCTGTCGTTCTTGTCGCCGCCGAAGCCCAGGAAGCCAAATTGGTTGGCCTTCGTTTCGCGAAGCGTCGCGTCCACGAGAAGGCTCTGGGCGAGGAACAGTTTGGTCGCGGCGACATAGAAGTCGGTGCCGTCCGCCGATTTGCCGCCGATGGCTGAGATCAGCCAGCCCTTGTCGTTGTGCTTGTATTGAACACCGGCGGAGATCTGCGGCAGCAGGGAGTCCTGGTCGTAGACGGCGTCGCCCCAAACCTTGACCTTGGCGCCGAAGACATCCTGATCGATGGTGAAGTTCTTGCCGAGGCCGAGTTTCGCACCGACATCTTGTGTATCGAAGCTCTGATAGGCGTAGGAAAGCTCGACCCGGTCGAACAGGCCGATCGCGGCGCCCTCGGTCCACAGCGAATAATCGCCGACACCTATGTAGGTGAAATGACCGTTCGCGCCCAGGCCGTCACGCGTGCCGTAACCGGAGATCAACGCCCAGGTTGTCAAACCGCCGCCGCCGGCGCCTTCGAGCTGGCTGACGCCGCCCGTGGCCAGCAGCTTGCCCGAATCGAACATCGCCATGCCCTGCTCGGCCATCGAAGACGGAGGAGCCTGATCGTCCGCCAAAGCTGGCCAGGCGAGCGCCATGGAAGCCAGAAATGCGGGAAGAACGCTCCGCATGAATCACCCCGGTCAAGATTCCCTCGTAATTTTCATTAAACGAGCTGCGTTAATATTTTGCTGAGGGAACGGGGGGATGCGCAGGACGAACGCGCCGATGGCGCGCATGGTTCGACGGGCTCACCCTGAGGGCCTCATTCTGAGCTAGAGCCAAAGGGGCAGCGTCCTCCCCGCAGCCGTTACGACGTCGCCGTGTTGAAGTATCCGAGACGCATGTTGTTGCCGCGTCGTTGAGCCATGGCCCCCGTAGCTTTGGTGGGTAAACCCGGGGACACTGGTTTGAGCCAGGTGGTTGGTGAATGTAGCTCACGTCACCGTATTCTTTACGTCGGCGTTCCGAATACTCGGATATTGCCGCTGCGGCGGGCGGCTCAGGTGTCGAAATAACCCGGCCGGCTGATGTCGGCGATCAGCCCGATCTGGGTCGGTTTCCATCCCAGCCGTTGCTGCGTGAGTGCGCTTGAAGCGGCGCCATCCATTCCGGCAAACATCGCCATCATCCCGAAATGCGCAGAGGCTTCCTCACGCGTGATCGAAGCGACCGGCAACTGCAGATGACGGCCCACGATCTCGGCAATGTCGCGCGCTGTCACGCCTTCGTCCGCCACGGCGTGATAGCTGGTGCCGGCGTGGCCCTTCTCCATCGCCAGGCGGTAAAGGCGCGCCACATCCAGCCGGTGCGCCCCAGACCAGCGGTTGCTGCCATCGCCGACATAGGCCGAAACGCCTTTCTCCCGCGCGATATTGAGAAGCCAGTTGACCAGGCCGCATTTGCCGTCGCCGCCATGCACCTGTGGCAACCGCACGGCCATGGAGCGCACGCCGCGCGCGGCAAAGGCCAGTCCGGCGGTTTCGGACACGCGGGGCAAGCCGGGCGTCACAGGATCCTCTTCCGTGGCGAGCCGGCCAGACGCCACCATCAGCGTGCCCGACGTGACGATGAAGGCCTTGTCCGATCCCGCCAGCACTTCGCCCATGGCATCGATGGCGTGCTTGTCAATCTGTCCGTTCTCGGCGAATTTCGTGAAGTCGTGGATGAAGGCGAGATGGATTGTGCCGTCCGTTTCCCTGGCGCCTTTGCGCAGGCTGCCCGGATCCTCGAGCGAACCGCGATGGACCCTGGCACCCATTTTCTCAAGTGCTTGGGCATTGGCGTCGGAGCGGGCAAGACCGAGCACTTCGTGCCCGTTCGCGATCAATTCCTTGGTTGTAGCCGTGCCGATAAATCCAGCCGCGCCGGTAACAAATACACGCATGAGAAGCACTCCCTGTTCAGACGGGTGGGATATTGATACTCTCTGCATTCGGGTAAAGTAGTGATGTTATACAGGTATAAATACTAACAGGATGACGGGCGCGAACCAGTTTGGGAATTATCTGAAGGATCGCCGCGCCAAGCTCGATCCGGCGGCGTTTGGCTTTTCGCTGAGGCGGCGGCGGACGCCGGGCCTTCGGCGGGAGGAAGTGGCGCAGCGCGCGAATGTCAGCGCGACCTGGTACACCTGGCTCGAACAGGGACGCGGCGGGGCACCCTCCGCCGATGTGCTCGACCGCATCGCCCGCGCCATGATGCTGACCGACGTGGAACGCGAGCATTTGTTTCTGCTCGGCTTGGGCCGGCCACCTGGAGTTCGCTATCACGCGCCGGACGGCATCACGCCGCGTTTGCAACGCGTGTTGGATACGCTGGAATACAGCCCCGCTTTCATCCGCACGGCCACATGGGATGTGATCGCGTGGAACAGGGCCGCCGCGGCCGTGCTGACCGACTACAGCACGCTGCCGGACGGGCAACGCAATGTGTTGCGCCTGATGTTCCGGGACTCGCGCGTCCGCGCAGCTCAGTCAAACTGGCAAAGCGTTGCACGGTATGTGGTGGCATCGTTCCGCGCAGATGTGGCGCGCGCGGGCGCTGCTCGTAACGTCCAATCGCTTGTCGACGAGCTTTGCGCAACAAGTCCGGAATTTGCGGCGATGTGGCGTGACAACGATGTGCAGGGGCATGGCGATGGCGTGAAAGTCCTGCACCATCCTGTCGCCGGATCCCTCTCGATGGAATTTTCGGCGTTCGCCGTGGACGGTCGGCCCGATCTCAACATGGTGATCTACAATCCCGCAACACTCGCTGATGCGAACAAGATTCGTGCGCTTCTCAAGTCCCCGCCGAATAAGGCGCCTCAGGCACGAACGCGCTAATTCAGAGGCTGGACATTGAGCTTGCCAGCCGTGGCGCCCCGAGTTCGATAGTGGATTTGTATCGAAATACACTATCAGCCATTTGCCACCGCCCTCAGCAGGCGCCACGGCGTGCGGAGTTGGGCTTGTCCACATGGAACCAGGCCGATCTCGCGATTTCCCCATCGAACTAATAGACTGGCATTTGGCGCGACCGGGTTTACTATCACGTTATAGGCGGACGCGTTGCTCGTCGAGTTCGCTGCACACGATCTCAAGAATGCTCTTCGGGCCGCGCCCGACAAGATACGAATTCGACGAGGTAATTTTGACGAACTGAGCGAGCTGCCCCGATGGATAGTTCAAGAACTCACTCGGCTCGCGATAGGCATCAACCGCACCCAGGAAATCATCAACCCGCAGATACAAATTCAACGGGATTCCTAGGGGCCCTGAACAAATCTCAAATCCACTTGGTTGCGCCCAATCAAGTTCTGATAGAGAACAAACCTCGAAAGTCTCCAGCACTTCGTCCTGATCTTTTGATGCGTTGCCAAAATCCTCGATCGATAATTGACCGTTAGCGAGGCCCTCGAACAGAAATTCGCTGAGTTGTTCATCCTGCGAGTCGGATACGTGGCGCCACCATGGAAATCCACGCACGGCCACACGCAAACAACCCTGCGAAATCGAAGTTGAGACGAGTCGCGTCGGATGCATTATTGGCTTCAGACGAAGCAATTCACGTAGATCAACTCGCATGTACAATCACCGAACTGTGCTCCCGAGGGGACCCGCATTTCTATCACACCGCTACTTTTCGAAGCCAATGGACGTTCGAGGCCAATGGATCAACTCTCTGGTACCACCGTTTTTGTTGGCGGTTTAGGCAGTTCGTCCGGTCGAGCAGGCCTTACAGATTGGCCCGGTTCGTAAACATCTGCGGCGTCGGGTAGAAAAAGAGACAGAGTCACTATCCGCCGGCCGCCGCTCAAAGTGGCTTGAGCGATTTCTCTGCGCCCTCATCGCGAAAGGATGGCTTGGGCGCAAGGGAACGATCACCGGCAGCGCGGGGAGGTAAGGCATTTTTTAGCGTTTTTCCGCTATTTGCTGGCCTTCGGATGCACGCCAAGAAAGGGTTAAGCAGATGGCCGACGTGAATGGGTTCGTTTCCGAGCTTATCCGGCAAAGGGGACTGACAGAGCAGTCCCGTACGGACCTGTTGGCCCAGGTCAAATCCAGACTCGACGATATGATCCTCGACAAACTGGAGTCCGAGTCGGCGTTGGACGAGTACAATTTTCTCTACGGCGCCGGCGACGAAGCTCAGCTTCGCGCATTCCTGCAGGCAGCAATTCCCGATTTCGACGCGCTCGAGAATCAGGTCCTCAAAGATTTCCAGAATTCCGAGGCGGGGTAAGTCTGCGTCGCACACTTTGGCATCGGCGCACGGGATTCGAACTGGTCCGCCAAAGCTACTTGGCAGCCGCTGCGGTCGGTGTGATCTCTGCCAATTGCACCCGTAGCAGCGACAGTGAAATGCGCTAAGTGCACCTGCCACCACGATAGCGGACAATGTACCAAGCGCACCCGCTGCCGCGACAGTGAAAAATCGTCAAAGTGCTACCCGCCACTGCGATACCGGAAAACACGCTAAGTGCACCCGCCGCAACAATAGTGCACAGCCTGGCTTTTGCACTAAGCCGGCTCGGGGCATTTGGCGACAAATACACTGAGTGGCGCCGCAACAACCACTCCCGTTTTTTAGACTCCTGAACGCGCCCGTGATCGGCTGCCAAGGTCGTATCCGGATTCGATGGTGCAGAAACAATGTTGTCGCAAACTGCGCATGCTAGAGAACAAAATCACTCTCTCTAACTTCCGCTGTTCGCCAGCAGGCCTGCGATCGCTTCCTTGCCGTCCGCGCTGTGGATCCAGCGTTCGGCGTTTTCCTCGGACTCGAACTGCAGGGGAACGCGATGCGGTTTCGAACGGCCCGGCGCCGGCACGAGCACTTCGAAAGTGCCCGCGAAGCGCGTGTCCTTGGTTGGCGCGCAGTAGGGGCGCGGCAATTCGTATTTCTTCTTTTTCATCGGCGTGGATCCTTGTTTTCGAACTCTGGAGCATGATCCGATTACGTTAAATCAGATCATGCTCCAAATTCCTCGATTTTCGCGCAATTTGCGCGTGAAGTGCTGCACACTTCACCCGATTGCGCTCTAAGCGGCTCTAGGAGAATTTCTCCGGTTGCGGAACCGTTTGCGGCTGCGTGGCCGCTCGGCGGAACGGGCGGTCTTGGGCGCGGCTTTCGGCTCCACGATCTGCGCGAAGACCGGCGGCCGGCGTTCGCCGCCCGCGACCGCAAGCGGCCGCTTCACCAGCCGCTCGACGGCCCTGAGCGATTCGCGTTCCGACGGATCGCAGAACGAAATTGCCGTGCCGCCGCTGCCTGCGCGTGCGGTGCGGCCGATCCGGTGCACGTAGTTTTCGGCCACGTCGGGAATGTCCAGATTGATGACGTGCGAAACGTCATCGATGTCGATGCCGCGCGAAGCGATATCGGTGGCAACCAGAATGCGCGAACGGCCGGTGCGAAATCCTTCGAGCGCATGCTGGCGCGCGTTTTGCGACTTGTTGCCGTGAATTGTATTCACGCGGTGGCCGGTCTTGCCGAGCAGTTCGGCCACCCGGTTCGCGTGATGCTTGGTGCGGGTGAACACGATCACCCGGGTCATGGCATGGTCGCGCAACAGATCGAGCAGCAGGGCGCGCTTGTCCTTTTCCGCCACGAAATGCACGCGCTGCTCGACCAGGTCCACGGTCACGGCGGTGGGCGATATGTCGATGCGCGCGGGATTGCGCAGCACTTCCGCCACCAGATGCGCGACATCGGCCGGCATCGTAGCGGAGAACAGCATCGACTGCCGCTCGCGCGGGAGCTGCGCAACGATCCGGCGGACATCGCGAATGAAGCCCATGTCGAACATCCGGTCGGCCTCGTCGATGACGAGCGTCGTCGCCGCGCCCAGCCGGATGTGCTTCTGGTTGACGAGATCGAGCAGCCGTCCCGGCGTCGCTACCAGGATGTCGACGCCGCGGCGCGCCGCCTCGACCTGCCGGCTCTGATTGACGCCGCCCAGAACGACGGCGAGGCGCAGGCCGAGATGGCGGCCGTAGCGGCCGAGGCTGTCATGGATTTGCAGCGCGAGCTCGCGCGTCGGCGCGAGGATCAACGCGCGCACCGCGTGGGGCCCCGCCTTGGTGCGGTCTGCGGCGAGGCGCTGCAGCAGTGGAAGCCCGAAGGCTGCGGTCTTGCCGGTGCCCGTCTGGGCGATGCCCACCACGTCGCGGCCGGAAAGTATGAGGGGAATCGCGCGCGCCTGGATCGGCGTCGGCTCGAGATAGTTTTCGGCCGTGAGCGCACGTTGAATGGGCTCGGCTACGCCGAGCGAAAGAAATGTCGGGGTCGTCATAATTGTTCCTTACATGCACGGGAGCGCCGGAAAGGCGCTTACGGCAATTTGCCGTCTTCCACGCACATTTGGAGCGAACGGTGAGTTGAAAATCTGGCCTTCGCGGTGACTGGCGCTATGTAAACAGCGCGAGCGGTGCGACCGCGAGGATGTGTCGTATATCGGGAAGAATACCGACAAGTCAACCCACGGGTGGCGAGTCAGCTTGAGTTTGCTGGCCAATTTGGCTTGAGGGTTGGGGAACCTGCCTGCAATTGCACATCGGCTGCGGGAGGTGCGCAGCTGAAATCAGGCGAAGTTCCGTCATGGCTGCTTCAGCGCTACGGATGAGCCCTTTCGCCTGAATGGCAATCGTTGCAGCGCCGTCCCCTTGCTAATCCCCCACTTCTTCTTCGAAGCGCTACACTTCCTGTTATCGCGCATAGCGTTTCCAGACAATCTCCGGCACCAACGAAAGCAGCGCCAATATGAGCGTCGCGCCGACTGCATTGTCGAACATGCGCAGGCTCACTTGAATCACACCTGCCGCCGTGAGCGCCGCAAAGATCGCGCCCACGAGCAGTACCGGACCCGAAATGTAACAGTGCAGGCGATGACAGCGCATTGCATTGAGCAAACAGCCCGTTGCCATCCAGAGAAACAGCACGGCACAAAGGCCGGCATCCGCCCGAAACGAAAGGTGCAGAAAGCTTGCGGACGCTCCGATGGCGACCGGCAGTCCCCACCAGAGGCAGACGCTCAGGGGCTGGCGCGCCCAATCGTTCCGCGCTGCCTCGTTAGTCATCCGCAGCATGCTCCGTCCGTGCGTCCCATGATTTGTACCGGCGGACAAGGCACATCACCATAGGAGCAGAACACGCAGCAATCGCCTGTCCTTGGCTTGAGCAGCGCACCGCATCCCTTGCAGTCATAGAAGAACAGGCAGGCATCGGCCGGCATCGTTTCGCTCGCGCGGTGCCCGCAATCGGGACAGGTAATCGAGGATTCAAAAACCGCCATTCGCCGTGAGCATCTTTCCTGGAACTGGGCAGCCAGTCACTCGACGCTTCGTCATCGCATCAGATTTCACACTGAAACGCCTGTGCTTCCGGGGGCAAAGGAAATTCACCATGGCATTGCGATGTACTGGATGGTGAGAATGGGCGCGATGCAATGCGAAGAACTCGTCCCGCGCAAGGCCTGGTTGCTTCCCGGCGAGAGAAAACCGTTCGGCGGGGTGCGGATCATGCTTGGTCGAATTTGCGTCCCGCCTGCGAGCACATGTTCTACGCGTCAGGCTGCTCGCATCAGTTCATAACCCGTGTTAGTCAACTCCGCGTCGTGATCGTGTTTGATGACGAGTCCGCCCTCCGCGAGTGCCTTTACGCCATCGGCAACCATGATCACAGACGCCAATCTGTGCCACAACTCGTCGTAACCGACGTGCTGGCCGGGCCGCTTGTCAAGCTGGCGAAAAATTCCGAGGACGTCTTCGGCCTGCCATGAGAGGCGCATCTTGTGTCTCCAACAGTTCCGCCCCGATACCAGAATATTGCCCTTATCCATTAACGTTTCATTATCGCGTGACGGGCAATAGCGAATCGCGGCATCTTCATCAGTGCGGAAATACGGTGCCGCGATAGAGTACGAACATCTCAATTGTTGTTCATCTCAATCTGTGCGGCATGGTGCCCCCGCCGCCAATGAACATCGTCCGATTCACGTGTTTATGAAAGTTACAAAGTCCCAACCGAATTGATGTGCGAGAAATATCGCGGTAGTGTCAGGTCATATCCTACAAGGACGATTTCCACGAAGCGTGGATTGACATGGCGCGATCGGACGTTCAGCAGCACCAAACCCACGAGGACGCTCTCTCATTGTAAGCCCGTCGAACGAGACGCGGCGCGGCGCTTGAGGGACTGAATTTCAGTTTCGAGCGCTCCCAGGAAACGCGAGCGGTCCTGTTTCGTGAAGCCGGAATGGAGCGTTTGCTGGCCGGTGGCTTCGCGCAGATACCGGTGCAGATCGCGCATGCCGAGCGCGAGGCCGATGCTTTCTTCCGTGAAAAGCTTGCCGGAAGGGCCGAGGACAGAGGCTTTCCTCTCCAGGCAGCGCGAGGCCAGCGCCACGTCCGCCGTTACGGCGATGTCGAACGGCTGAATGCGGCCCGCGATCCAGTCATCAGCGGCATCCGCGCCGGCTTCGACCGTGACGTGGTGGAAATGGGGGTGCGCGCTCGGCCGCATGCCGCCATTGCTGACAATGTAGACGTCAAGACCGTGACGATCGGCGACGCGCGCGATCTCGGCCTTCACCGGACAGGCGTCGGCATCGACGAAGATTTCGAGCAAGCATGCGCCCTATTCGCGAGGCCGTTCCGAAGGTTCGCCGGCCGCGGGCAGGTCACTCCCGCCCGGATCGGCTCCGGGCTCGCCCTCCCGCAACGCTTTGCGTTTGGCCGAAGCGTCCTCGAGCCGCTTGAGCTTCTCCTGCTTCTTCTCGTCCTTGGCGCGGCTCTTCTGCGCGCGTTCGGCTCGGTAATTGGGTCTAAAGGCCATCGGGTCTCCTTTCGGCGTCAGGATCGACTATTTCGCTGCGCACGGAAAGTGTTTCTTCCGGGGCCGTTGATTCTTCGGGAACGAACATGCCGGCCCCCTTCTCTCCGCAACAAGCGCCCGCTCTCGCGCGTTTACCGGCCACACAGCGGGAACGGTTGGGGATGGACCAGACAGAGAAGCGCGCGAACGGCGGCGAGCCAGCCGAAAGACCCGCGAGCTTTTGGGGCTTCCTCAAGCGCCTCTACGCGGAATTCTCGGAGGACCGCATTCTGACAGTGGCCGGCGGCATCACCTTCTTTGTATTGCTGGCGCTCTTTCCCGCCATCGCCTCAGTGGTGTCACTGTATGGGCTGTTCGGCCACCGGGCGGCGATCGTCCGCGATCTCGAACTCGTTTCGGGATTCCTGCCAGGTGGCGCCGTCGCCATCCTTAAAGCCGAGCTGCAACGCCTGATCGCCCAGAAGCCGGGCCAGCTCAGCCTCGCATTTGCGGGAAGTTCGCTCGTTGCACTGTGGAGCGCCAGCGGCGGCTTCGGCGCCGTGATCGAAGCGCTGAATGTGGCCTACGGGGTTCGCGAAACGCGAAGCTTTCTGCGCCTGACCATCGAAGTGCTGGTCTTCACGATCGTGGCGATATGTGTCGTGGGCGTCGCGCTTGCCCTCGGATTGTTCATTCCCGACAGTGTGGCGCAAATGCCCGATGGACGTGAGGTCGCGGCGGCGTTCCGGATTCTTGTGTGGCCGCTTTCCTTTGTGATTTGCGTCCTGATCCTCGATGTCATCTATCGCTACGGTCCCGACCGGAAGCACGCCCAGTGGCGCTGGATCAATTGGGGCAGCGCGATTGCGTCGGTACTCTGGCTCCTGGGGACGGAACTGTTCAGCTGGTACGTCCAGAATTTCGGCAGCTACAACCGCGTCTACGGAGAGCTGGGGGCGGCGGTCGGTTTCCTCACCTGGATCTGGCTATCGCTTGTGATCATGCTTGTCGGCGCGGAGATCAACAGCGAACTGGAGAAGCGGGATTCGCCCAAACGGGTTGCGGAAACCTGAGAGCAGTAATCTCAACGCCCGGGGGATTGTTCCGGTTGATCCCAAAAGAAAAAAGCCCCGCGCGAGCGGGGCTTTTCCGTCGAAGGGTGTCCCGGTTCTTAGGGCCGGGTGAGGCCTGTGTAGTCGCCGATCACCTTTGCATCATAGGGCGCATAGAGGCCTTGCTGCGTGCTCGTCGTACCGTAACCGATCGTGTTGAGATTGCCGAATTGGGCAAGAAGGTTCCCCTTCATGTCGACAAGGATCACGCGATTGTTGAACTGATCGCTGATCAGAGTTTTCGTTCCTCTTGCTCTGATGGCGCGTGACGGCGCCGGACTGGGATTGCTGCCGACCTGGGTGTTCGTGACGTACTGGAACACGATGTTGTCGTTCTTGTTGACGATGATGGCCTGGTTGTTCCCTCCGTCGGCGACCAGGATCTGTCCGTTGGGCAAGCGGCTGGCGAAAGCCGGGGCATTCATCGTGCCCTGCGCGGTATACGTCGCCACGATGTTCAGAGTCGTCTTGTCCACTTCGATGACGCGGTTGTTGCTCTCGTCGGCGATCAGGACGTTGCCGTTCTTGAGCAGCTCTGCCGAATTTGGGTTGTTCAGCTGATCAAAACCGTTTCCTGAGACGCCGGTTGTTCCGTATTGCCACAGGATATTCTGATCCATGTCGACCTGGATCACGCGCTGGTTGGCCTGATCGGTGATGTAGACGGTCTGGTCGGGCGCCCAGGTCGCCTGCACCGGGGCGTTCAGCTGGTCAGGGCCCGAACCGTTCACCCCGAACTGACCGTATTGCCATACGATATTGCCGCTGGGATCCACGAGGATGACGCGGCTGTCCGCGCAACCGGCCGGGCAATTCGGATCGACGCCCGCGGGGATTCCCGTGCCGGCCATGAGCGTGTCTTGCCCCACGCGCTCGGCGTCGTTCACGCCCAGTATGGAGTTGGCGGAGAAATCCATGGGACCGAGACCCCACGACCACACGATGTTGCCGTTCTTGTCGGCCTCGATCACGCGGTTGTTGAACTGGTCGGAGATCAGAATGTTGCCCGGGTGATTGAACTTCGCCGGCGAAACCATTCCGGCCGAGGCCGGAAGCGCGGCGAGCATAATTGCGCCGGAAATAAATGCCCCGGCGGCGAGACGCAGAATTTTCATGAACCTGACTCCTTCTAGTTGCGGGCGAGCGGACACAGTTCCCCAGGGGCGCTCCACCTGTTGGCTCTTCTAAGACGCACGACCGCAGCGCTTTATTCCCGGGCCCTGACGATTCAATTGGCTATGGGCAGGCTGTACGGATTGAGCAAAGCATGCATCAAATGACGGACTCGCGCTGGAATTCCTCCCGCGTTAACTACGATAATTTGGCGGTCGATCGGGGAATGCGAAACAAATGGTTCGCCAGACGACGGCCAGGAACCAGGCGCTATATTCAACGGGATGGACCGCGAGCGAATGGTGAGGCCGTTGGCAACGAAGCCAAATGCGCATGCGTTGAAACGCGTCGCCAGCCTCACGCTGCAACATTACGACGAACACGCGGAGAGTTTCCGCGATGGCACACACGACCACGATGTCAGCCAGAATATTGCGGCGCTGCTGAAACACATCGAGGCAAACCCGCCTGCGGCCATCCTCGACCTTGGGTGCGGGCCAGGGCGCGATCTCAAGGCGTTTGCTGAACTCGGACACGCCCCTGTTGGCCTCGAAGGTTCCGCGCGTCTCGCCGCCATGGCGCGCGAAGAGGGTGGGGAAGTGTGGGAGCAGAACTTCCTCGCGCTCGATCTCCCGGGCAACCGCTTCGATGGCATCTTCGCCAACGCCTCGCTGTTTCATGTCCCGGGCCAGGAATTGCCCCGCGTGCTGCAGGAATTGCGTGCAACCCTCAAACCGCGCGGCGTGCTGTTCAGCTCGAACCCCCACGGCCAAAACGAGGAAGGCTGGTATCACGGACGTTACTGCGTCTATCACGATCTCGAAGCTTGGCGCCGGTTCATGCGAGAGGCGGGATTCCTCGAGCTTGCGCACTACTATCGCCCCGCCGGCCTGCCGCGCGACCGGCAACCCTGGCTGGCGAGCGTGTGGCGCGGATAGTCTCGATCGGACTTGACCTTCACGTCAAATGACGTTATATATCACGTCATGAGACGTGGCATGGCAAAGGATCAGGCAACCGCACCAAAGGCCGCCCAGATCGAACTCCAAACGTTTTCGGATGCCGACAGCCGGAACAGACTGTCTGGCACCGCTTCGAAGGCGTTTGCACGATTGGCCAAACACTGGGGTCTCTCAAACGGGGAAGCCGCCGCGTTGCTCGGTGTTTCTCAAAGCACGTGGGAGCGCACAAAGCGCGGTGGGAGAACGGATCCTTTTTCGCAGGATCAGCTGACGCGCGTTTCGGCTCTCGTGGGAACATTCAAGGGCTTGCACCTTCTCTTTGCCGACTCGATGGCCGATCGATGGCCACAGCTCGCGAACCACGGTCCCCTGTTTGAAAACAAACGGCCGATCGATGCCATGATCGAGGGCGGCATTCCGCGCATGCTGGAGGTGCGCCGTTACATCGATGCCGTCCGCGGCGGCATCTGAATCGAAAAAAATTGAAGGCATCCCGGTCATCAGGGATGCCTTCCCGCATACGATCCGCCTCGTCACCTCCGCGCGCCTTCGCGATTCTGTTTTGAAAGCGCTGGTTGATTCACGCGACGAGCTGTCCGAACTGGAAGAAATCGAATCGGCGACGAGCGCGCGGCTCATAGCGCAACACCATGGGATCGAGGGAATCCCGGCCGGGCAGCTGATTCACGGCGTGCGGCACGAAGCCTTCATCAACGCGAGCTTCGCTTATGCAAAGCCCGGGGAACTCAACAGATTCAACGGGCCGGATCGGGGCGCCTGGTACGCCGCGCTGGATGTCGAGACCTGCCTCGCAGAAGTCACCTTCCACATGACGGGATTCCTGGAGCGCGCCGGCGACTACAACGCGGTGGTCGACTACGCCGAACTGCATGCAAGCCTGGCCGGCGAGTATCTCGACCTTCGCGCCGCCGGCGATCATCCCTGCCTCAACCCGGATCCGGCGATCGGCTACAAACTCGGCAATGTGCTGGCCAGAGCTGTGCTCGCCCGCGGGATCAACGGAATCATCTATCCATCGGTTCGCCATTCAGGAGGCACGTGCTTTGCGGTCCTATGGCCGCACGCCGTGCAGTCCGTCGCGCAAGGCAGCGTGTTCCGGCTCACATGGTCGGGAACACCCGTGCCGGCGGTTGAACAGGTTACGCGGTAGAGCGTTTGTGGCGGCCCCAAAGGCGTGCCTCGGTATCGCAGCAGGGCATGATCAGACCGATATGCGCGATTTTCCTTGCGCGTGTGCGCTGCCAGCTTCGTTGATCCCATCCGAGGCTTCATCGAGCCTCGGAAAAACACTATCGTCCGTTCCAGCCGGGAATCATCCGGGGAATGTGGGCTCAGGGGGCATCCCATGTCGCTTTCGGACCTTGCAGCCATCGGCAGCTTCATCGGTGGCGTGGCCGTGCTCGGCTCGCTGATTTTCGTCGGATTTCAGTTGAGGCAAAACACACAGGCTGTAAGAGCCGGGGCGTCACAGGCTCATTCGAACAATTGGCTACAGATAACGATGCAAGTTGTCGAAAGCGGAGATTTTGCGCGGGTCTGGAGGCTGGGAGTCGACGACATTGAAAGCCTGACAGACGACGAACGCGTTCGATTTTACGCCTATGCCGGCGCAGCTTTGCGCTTCTTCGAAGGCGCACGCCTTCAATGGCGGCACGGACAACTTGACAAGGAGCATTGGCATAACGTCGAGAAAACCGCGACCGATTTTGCGGCGACTTCCGGCTTCAAATCCTATTGGGCGGCGCGCCACCATTGGCTCTCGCCGGAGTTTCAGAACTGGTATGAGTCGCTGTCACAAGCACGTGCTCATGAACTTTACGGCAAGCCGGCTGTGCCGCTTAAAGTCGAAGACGCACGCAATCGCGCTTAAGGTTGGCGGAGCCGGAGGGATTCGAACCCTCGATACGGGTTTAAGCCGTATAACGGTTTAGCAAACCGCCGCCTTCAGCCTCTCGGCCACAGCTCCGTTGAAAATTCTGACACGCCGGAATCTTCATTCTGACTTTTGCCCCGTCTTCGTTCTCTGCGCGAGCCTCTTGTCCTGGGCGGACGTGACGAAGCGCGGGTCGGGGATGACATAATGCTCGCCCGCCTGCCTTGTCGAGTGCCGGGCGAGCGCGCGGATCTCGTCGACCGTGGCGCCGCCGGCGCCGGCCTCGGTCTGCGCGGTGCGGCGGAAGTCCTGCATCTGCAGCGCCTGGCGCAGCCCGGCCGCCTTGCGCACCGCGGCGTGGGCCTTGTGCAGCGACGATTCCACCCATGGCCGTCCGGTGCGGTCATGGGCGAACAGCGGCGCATCGGGATGGAGCGTGGGGCGCGTCTCGAGATAGGCGTCGAGCGCGGCGCGGACCTCCGGCCAGAGCGGGATCGGTGCGTCGCTGACGCCGGTCTTGGCGCGCGTCACCGCGATCGCGGCGCCGTCATAGGCGCGGGCGGTGAGCGTGCGCACGTCGACCGGCGACTGGGCGATGCAGTCGAAGACCATCGCCATGGCCGCGATCGAATGCCAGCCGAGTGATCGGGCTGCTTCGATGTAGGCCGCGGCCTCGGCCGGCGCCCAGACCACGTTGCGCTTCGGCGGCGATTTGATCCGCACGTCGAGCGCTGGGTTGCGCAGGAGCCAGTCTTCCGATACCGCCCAGGACAGCACGGCGCGCAGCGTGCCCAGGATGTGATACGCCCAGGTCGTGCCCCGCTCGCGCGCGATGCGCTTGTAATAGGTCTTGATCACCCGCGCGGTCAGCGACGTCGCCGGCAGGTGGCCGAACTCGGCCGCGATCTTCGGCAGGTAGTAGGAATAATCGTGGCGGGTGCGCGGCTTCAACGCCGCGAATTCCTCCGATGCTTCGTAAGCTGCGAACAGCAGCGCTGTGGATCCCGGAAGCGGGCCGTTGTCGCCCGTGCGCGAGGAACGGCGCATCTCGTCGGCCAGCGTGTTCAGCGTGAGAGCGCGCGCCTTGGCCTTTGGAAAGTCGGTGCCAAGCGCCTCCGGAACAAGGCCCAGCGCGCGCAGCGTGGCACTAGGGTTCCAGTAATAGGCCTCGCCGCGGCCCCCGCGCTTAATGAGCAGATGACGGATGTGATCCTCTCCCATGCCGGGCGATCCTGAAGGCTTCGTCTTCCGCGTCGCGGTCTGGCGCGCCCGCACTCTGGCGGCGGCCGTGCCAGCGGTCAAACCATGTCTCGACCTCGGCGCAGAGATAGAGGCCGTCCGGACCAGGCCGAGGGAAATCGGGATGGACAGCATGGATCTCCCGCGCGAACTCGCGCCCACGGCGGAACCACAGCTGCGCGACCTCTGCCGGCGTCAGGCGGCGGGTGAAGGCGGAGAGATCGGTGTGGCGGCGCACGGTCATGGCAGGGCCATCGCGATCTGCTGCGGCGCCGGCGCGGCACGTCGCTCCGATGCGATCGCGGCGTCGGCGCGCGGGAACGGCCTTTCCCTGATCTGCTGATACACGCCCTGGCGAATTTGCCTTCCGGTGAGATGCTCGAGCGCGAGACGAAAGCTTTGCGTTCTTGTTTTGCGCGACCCAACTCCGCACGCTGCCGTCATGCAGCGGAGCTCTACGGCCCACAGCATCCGGAGCAACGCACGCGGATCGAGAAGCCTGTCGCTTCGCCACGGCTGGTGAATGGTGCGAATCCCGTCGTCTGTCTCTGCGAAGATCACGGCGGCGCGAAGGCCAGGGATGTGATCCGGGTTTGGCTCGTATCTTCCGACCTTGTGGCCGTTCTCCTCGCTCCATTTGAGTTCGCGCAGATGTTCCTCGAGAGCGGAGAGCAGCTTTTTCTCGTGCTTCGCCGCGGCGCAGACCCACACTTCCGCCGCGACTTGTACCGCGGCGTCGATCTGGGACTTGAGACGGCAGAGCACATCGCGTTCCGATTTCACCTCGACGGCAACGAGGCGGTCCGGCGTGACCGCCGCGACGTCGATCCGGCAGCCGCCCTGATCCAGAACGAGCTCGTGCACGATGCGCGCGCCGGGGTAGGCAAGACGCAGATGCGCTTCTGCCTTGGCACGCAAACGCTCCTCGGCCGCGGAGCCACTCATGCTCCGCGTCCCGGAACATAGAGCGCGCGCGGCTTGCCTTCGCCGTTCTTCACGCGGAGATATTTGTCGGTTTCGCACAGGATGTTCGGCACGTCGCTGAAATCCATCGCGACGCCCGTGGCATCCGTCACGCGCTCGTAGATCATGCGCAGTTCGGAGAGCGCGTAGCGCTGCGTGATCTGTTCGTTGAGCTTGCGGGCGAAGATGCGGTTCAGTCCGCGGATCGTTCCCGGTCCCGCGGCCGCCCATGTCTTCAGATCCATCGCCTCGTCGAGCAGCGGGGTGAAGCGCATGTCGACCACGGCCTGGTAGGCCATGAACGGTCCCCATCCATCGTAGCGCATCAGGACGGCGTGAACGTATTCGAGCTTTGGAAGGGTGTTGAACAAAACCGTAAACGCTGCTTGGCTGGCCCATAGTTGCCCCAGCGTTTCCGTTGCCACGAAGGTGCTCTTGCTCGCGCCCTTCGTGGCCGGGGCGGTGATCACATAGGCGCCCGTGAAAACTTTCTCGCCGCGATCGGCGCGGGCGTTGAGCACGGCCGCCATCTCTTGCGGCGCGAATTCTGCATCGCTTGGCCAGCTGGCGTGAAGGCTCGCATCGTCGATCAGCTCGTGCAGCGTATCTGGCCAGTTGATAGCGCGCGCGGCGCACAGCATGAACCAGAGATGCGGATGGCCCGCGAAGCGCTCACGGATGTTCTTCCTGATCCACACCGTGACGCGATCGTCTTCCCGCCGCACATTGCAGAAGCGATAGGTCTTGAGGATTTCATCGTCGGTCCACGGGAACGCGTCGCCGGCGTCCTTGCGGATGCGGATCGCCTCGCGCTCGCGGACCCAGTGCCAGAGCGGCTCGTAGTTTGGCGCGGTCATCCGGACGCCCACTCGGTGCGGATCACGAAGCCGCGTCTGACCTTGTTGCGCAGCGCGGCTGGCACGTTGGCCCCGACGCTCGCGGCGAGAGATTCATGCTGGTCGAACGGCGCGGCTGTCAGGCAATAGGCGGCGAGCCGCGTGGCCAGCTCGGCAAGAAATAGTTCGTCATACGGAAGCGATGCGCGCAGGACGGTTTCCAGGCAGACGCGCAGCGCCTGTTCGGCAACCACGAGCTTGCTGATGCTCCCGCTCACATTCGCCGCGGCGAGCCTCTCGGCGACGTCGTCGCGCACCTTGTCCATGATGCCGATGATGGCGTCGCGATCCTGCTGAGTGATTTTCATCGGTTCGCGAACTCCAGTAGCACGTCGGCGTGGCATGGCGCGTTTGGCGGACACCAGCACGCGAGATTTTTCCAGCGCAGTGTTTCATCGAGGGCCGCGCGCGTATTTCCGGCGCCCGGGCCGGTCAGGCAATTCTCGATGTATTCGCGATAGTAGGCGACCGCCTTCTCGCGCGTGATTGTCGGCCCGACACTGTCGGGATCGTTGATGCGGAAAGGATTTCCCCACGCGCCCGGCCGAGCAACGCGCACCGCTTCAAGCCCGTTCGTCGCGCGCGACAGCGCCTGAAGGTTGAAGCCCTTCGTGCGGCGAAGCTGGAGGCGGACGGGCTTCAGCATTGGTCTCGAAATCCGACTTCGGGCGCGAAAGCCAATAGCACCAGCTCCGCAGTAACATTGAACTTGCGGGCGACGATCGCCGCCGCTTCGGAAGGCAGAATGTCCCAGTGGCCGTCCGTGCTGTTTTCGCGCATGGTTTTTACCCATTCGCTGCGGAGCGCCTCGCGCGACAGTCCGTTCATGGGTTCGGCCTCCGAAGATCATGGACGCCAGTCAGGCCCCACTTCTCGAACAGGCTTACCTTTCTGCTTTGGCGGATCGTGTCGATGCGCAGATTGTTGGAGCGTTCTAAATATTCGATTGCGGCTTTCAGGTCTGCCAGTTCGAACGGCAGGCGCTCGCGGATCGAGCCGTTCCCGTCGGGATGTTCTCCGGTCGGGAAGGCAATGGCTTTGCCGAGAAGCTGAAGCACTTCGCCACATTCCTCTACCAGTTTTCCGATGCCGCGCCAGTTTTCTTTGACGTGCCCGCATGACGCGACGGTTGGAATTTCGCCGCACGAACATCCAAAATTCTCGTCGCGGAGAAATGGGCAGTCCGCGGCGTGTCGCTCGCTCACGCCGCGCGCTCCCAATCCTTCGGCCAGTTCCAGAAGCCTTGCGCGCCGCGGCAGGGAATCGGATGGGGGAACGGCTCAATCGCCTGCAGCGGCCACGCGTAGACGTGCTGGTCGATGCGATCGCTGTCGATCACGCCCTTGAAAAGGTTGGTGGCGCGGTGTGCGCGAAGGATCGTGCTCGTGCCAAGACCGGAGGCGAGCGGTAGACCTGGCGAACTGCTATGAGCCGCGAGAATGCGTTCTATCAGCGGCCGCGCAATTTTCTCGACAAGCGCGCTGTCGCCGTCATCGATGCGCATGAGAATGTCCTCGATCTCATTGCGCTTCATGGCGCGGGCGCCGGCATGGATGACGATGCGCGTGGAGGCGATTGCTGGATACCGCTCCGAATAGTCCCATCGGCGAAACTCGTATCGTTTCGCGCCCGCCATGATCAGTGTCGCCCAGGGCTGCCAGATGGTGAGAGCTTTCATCTCTGGGCTGCCAGCATCATGAGCGCGAACTTGACCAGCTCCCGCAGTGCAAGCTCCTCGTCGACGAGGATCTTCGCAACGGCGTGTTCGCCGCCGTCTTCCTCAGTCGTGCCGATAAGATCGATCATGGCCGAAACTGCCGCGGCGCCGCGCATGGCCTGCGAGCGCTCGTTGCGCCACTCCGGAGCGGTGGCCATCAGCGCAGCTCCGGCATTGCGTTGTGCTCGATGCCGTCTAGCAGTCGTCCGGCCAAATTTTTGCTGAGACGTGGCAGATTGCGTCTCCATTCTGGCGCGCCTGTGACTGGGCCCGGATCACCCCACTGCTTGAAGAAGAACGTGACGCCGGCAGCGGCGCATTGATCGCGGAGCGAGCGTGCCCAGTCGGGATGCATCGGTCGCGCGTTTGGTCCGCTCTCGCCGCCGCAGATGACCCAGTCGACGTGCGGACATTTTTCCGTGGCGCTGCGAACGCCTTCCGGCGCATCGTGCATCTTCAAACCTCGCAGCGAATCGAGAAAGTAAAACCCATTGCATGACCAAGTGAGATCGATCGCGCCAAGCAGCGGCTCGCAGGAGAGGAACCGCACCGCCGCCGGCGTGGCGAGAAGATGCGGGATGCGTTCGCCGGCTGTGGCCTGGTCTTCGCAGCTCGTGCCTGCCCACACATTGGCGAGCGGCTTGCCGCTCAGAACGTCGGGACACATTGCGCGCCAGTCATCGGTGCGGCGCTCGAGCGGATCGTACAACCGTAGCCGCTCTGCTTCATCGTCGATGCACAGAAGTTCCTCGTCGACGGCGTGCCAAAATTGCTCATCCGAAAACAGCGCGCGCATGCGTTCTGGCCGCTTCGTCAAAATCTGGAACGTGTGCCAGTACGCAGCAGCGACGAAGGCCATGACCATCGCGATGTAATCATCGGTCACGAAATCTGCGAACAGATCGGTCATCGAGCAGACGAAGATGCGCTTCGGTTTGCGCCAGCGCAGCGGAGCGAGCAGCATCTTCTCGTCGAGGAAGATCTTTATGTCGCCGCGATGGCCTGGCTTGAAGTCGAGGCCGGTGCCGAGGCGCTTGTTCAGCGTTTCGGCGTAGCAGTTGCGGCAGCCTTCGCTCACATGCTCGCAGTGCCAGCCGATCTTGCCGCCCGGTCCTATGGGCCTGCCGGAGAGTCCGGTGCGCGCAGCGCGGATCGGCGTCCATGTCGCGTCGGTCCATTCGATGCCGGTCGAAGCACCCATCAGAAGAGGATTTCCGGGCTCTCGCGCCCCGCTCTGCCGAAGTCCTGGTGATGATCGTCGTCCTCATCCGCATCTTCGACGTCGCAATGTGCCGATGCGATTGCGAGCGGCGCGAGGCGCGCGCGGATCGGCGCGGGGAGCTGGTATTCGTCGGTCGCGCGTCGCTTCCATGCGGTTTCGCGCGTGCAGGGCGTGTAGGCGTAGAGCGAGGCGCCGGCGACGTAGACTGCGGGCAACAGGCCGTCACTCCAGATCGGCTCGATCTGGCAGAGCTTGGCGCCGAAGCGTTCCACCTCGCAGACGCGACCGATCAGCGTGCGATGGCCGAGGCATTCGACGATCGCGTATTCGCCGTCGGGAAGCGGGCATCCTTCGACAGGCTCAGGATGAGGTGCGTGTTCGTTCATCATGTCCCTTTCTGCTTCGGTCGGGTGTCGGATTTCTTGAGGCGCATCCGCGCGTCTTCCGCCGGAACCACGCCGGCGAATTCCTTGCGCGAGCGCTTGCGCATCGCATTGCCGAGCGCGCGCAACTCGTCGTCGCGCTTTTGCCGCCAGCGTTTGCGCGCCGGCGTTCCCGGTTTCGGAGGCGGGCGCATCACGCGGCTTGCTCCAGATCGCGCAGTTCTTCGTCGATCGCGACCAGGACGCGCGTCATATCGATGTTGAGGGCGGCGAGGCGTGCGGAGAATTGCGGCCAGCGCACGATCGCGGCGCTGTTCTGCGCGATGCAATGGGCGAGCTGGTCGCGTTCGCGGGCGAGGATGGCGGAGGCTTTGTTCATCCGGCGAAGGCCTCACCGGTTGCTGCCCCCTCCACCGCGAAGACGCGGTCCCCCTCCCCCGCCTGCGGCGAGGGAGGAATGCGCATGTGCGGGAGGAAGGCGCAGAAATGGCCGATCGCGATGCAGGCGGCGGCGAGGCTGACGCGATCGTCGCGGGTGACGCGCACGGCGGCGCGGATCGCGTGAACCTGGTCGCGGAAGCGCTCGTCCTGCGCCATGAGGGATTCGATCCGGCGTTCGGCCCACATCACCGTGGTGTGGTCGCGGTTTCCGAATCGGGCGCCGATGTCGGGCAGCGACAGCGCGGTGATGTCGCGGGCGAGCCACATCGCGATCTGGCGCGGCCGCGCGTAACGCCGCGCGCGGCGCGGCCCGGTCATCGCCGAGTGGGGCAGGCCGAAGAATTCGGACGTGACGCGCTGGATCTCGGCGATCGTCGCATCGGGCCGCGTGGTGAGCAGCGCAAATGCGCGGCGCGATATGTGAGCGCGGGCGTTCATTCCGCTACGCTCCGCTTCGCGGGACAGGTGCGCGGTATCCGAGCCGCTGCTCGCGCATACGCAGGCGGGCGAGCGGACCGTTGAACCAGCGGCGCACAATGTAGCTGCGCGCGATCGAGATGGCGGTGAAGCAGAGCGCGAGCTCGGTGTTCGTGGCGATCGAGGTGTGGATGCGGAACACCGGATAGAGCACAAGCTGCCCCACGAAATTGATCGCAAAGCCGATCGCGACATTGGCGCAGGCCTCGACGGCGGACATCGCGCGCGTCTGCGTCACGAGAAAAATCCGCTGACGAGGATCAGCGCGCCCATCAGCGCGGCGAAGACGAGACCTTCGAGAGCCGAGCGCCTCACGCGAGCACCATCCTGTCGAGACGCGGTTCGCGGGCCCGGGCGCGGGCAAAGGCCTTGGGCAGCGCTTCGTCGATGAAGTCGGCCGGGATGCCGCCCTGGAGGAAATCCTCGCGGCTGACCTGGCCGCATTGCAGCGTGCGGGTGGCGATGATGCGGGCCATGATCGAGGCGGCGTCGTTGCGGGTCAGCCGGGCGATCCGTTCGCGCTCGCGGTCCGCCTTTAGCTCGCGGCAGGCGGCACGGACCGCCTTCGCCAAGTGCCCCTCGTAACCGCCCAGAATGCCGCGGCTCACCGCTCGTCCTCCACGGTCGGGCAAGCGCGCTCGTTCTCGATCGCGGAAATCTCGTAATCGATCATCCGTTGGAGGACGCGCTTGAGCTCCTTTGGATCGGTGTAGAGCGGCGCCAGCTTGGTCACCGCCTGGCTGAGCCGGTAGCGGACGGCGTGGATGGTCTGGGTGTGGGTGGTCATGCGGCGCTCCCTCTGCACGCCTATATTGCGAATATCGCAATGACTGTCAATGCGGTTATCGCAATCTTTTTGTCGCCAGGGGAGTGCTACGGTCGTCGCAGGGAGGAAACTATGAAAATATTGCTTGCGCTCACGTTGATGATCCTGGCCGCACCTGCGGCTGGACAGGTGGACCTAAATGCCCCGGTGCGGGACAATCCGACGGTGGGCTCGGAAATGGAGCGCGGTGTCGAAGCGGCGCAGCGCTGCATCGATCTACCAAATAGCGCTGACGAGATCGACGCATGTGCGAGCGCTGCCAAAAGCGCTAACGAGCAGAGACACGCAAATCATTCGGCTTTCGATGTCGGGCTCTTGTTCGAAACCTGGTGGGGCGAAAATTCCCGATTCCGTGTTGATGAAATGTTGCGCGGCTCCAACCGTCAGGCCGCGAGGGAGATGGAAGGGAGCGAATCGGAGGCTCGAAAGATGTTTGAACTTTTCCGCCAGCACGAGCGAGCGCTGAAGATTACCGACGAGCAGATGCTGGACATGGCACATATCGACGGAGAGCTTAGGGCCCGCGTAGTTGAGCAAATGAGGCTGTGGGACGAAAAGCTGAACGCGTCCTAGTGCTCGGCAGTCCCGACAATCCTGTGCATCGCCGATACCTTTGCTATTGCAACGCTGATTTCTTTTTCCGGGTTATATTGCAGGAGCACCAACGAGGAAGTCGTTTTTCGAATTAGCTCTTTAATGAGTGCCCTGCGATGTGGCCCGGGGCCGGTAATGAGCTGGAAAACGCCGTAGCACCCGACTGGAACTGGACGGCCAGGGTGAACGTAGATAATTTCTCCGGGGCGATACCGTGGAACCATGCTCTCCCCGACAACGTAGAGCGCATAAGCGTCGTTCGCATTGGCCAAGTATGGCGGCCGAGGTACCCTATCTATAACGTCGCCGTTCCACTCAACCATGCCGTCCTCCCCGCCTTCGGCCATTCCCAGCACAGGGATAGTGTCGGCCCTCGACGATGCGTCATTTAGGAACGGCTCCTGCGGGCTCTCTGATGCGCCGATGTAGGAGAGAATTTTCTCAAGCTCCCTGGCCTTTATCTGCCGTTCGCCCGTGAGGATTCGATTGACGGCCGCAGGGTCAATTCCAAGAATTCCTGCGAGTTCCCTTTGGCTTTTGCCGGGTTGATCAAGCTGCGCGCGCAACGTCTTCAAATCAATCATGCGGCTATTTTGCGAAAACCGCACGAAATTTATATTGCTAATATCGCACGACGAGCTTGACATCACATTGCGATTTACGCAATCGTTTGGCCCATGAGCCCTGCGGAGCGGATCATTGAGAAGTGCGGCGGCGCAGCCGTGGTCGCCGAACTGGCCGATGTTCATCTGTCACGCGTCCATCGGTGGACGTATCCAAAGGACAGGGGTGGGTCCGGCGGCGTTGTCCCTTCCCAAAACCAGCAACGAATTCTCGATGGCGCGAGAGCCCGCGGCATTGATCTTGCCCCTTCCGACTTCTTCGACTCCCCCACAGATGGCGAAGATGCAACCGGAGGTCACAGGGAATCGGACGGTCAAAATCTCACCGGGGACGAAGCGGCATGAACTGGCTCTGGCTCGCCGCGAAGATTTTCGAATGGGCACTGATCGCGTTCGGCGCCTCGATGTTTGCGGGCCTGGTGCTGCTGTTCTTCTCGCTCTGGCTCGCCGGCACGGTTGACGCGCGGCTCGAGCGCGATTTCCGCGTGGGGTCGGAATGAACCGCGCGCCCTACAAGCCCCGCGAGCCGGGCTCGCTGAAGGAAGCGGTGTCGCTCCTGGTGATGGCGTGCGGCGGCCAGGGCGAAGCAGCGAAGCTGTCACGCGTCAGCCGCGCGCAGATCGCGCGCTACACCGACGACAGCGACGACAATGCGCTGATCCACATGCCGGTCGACATCGTGCTCGCGCTCGAAGAGCATTGCGGGGACATGATTGTGACACGCTGGCTCGCGCTGGCGCAGAAGAAGATCGTGATCGATGTCGGCGACACCGTTCCATGCACGATGAACCTGTCGGAACAGATCGCCCGGGTCGCGGAAGAGAGCGGCCGCGTGATGGCCGATGCGGCGCGCGCGCTCGAGCATGGCCGCTTCGACCCGAAGAAGGCGCCGCGCGTCCGGCGCGAATGCATCGAAACGATTTCCGCGCTGTCGCGGCTGCTCGACGGGCTGCCCAAATGACCCGCGAGACCGTCACGCTGCGCGATATCTATGGCGCGCTGCCAGACCGGCCGCCCGGCGTCAGCTGCGTCGTGGTCGGCAAATGGCTCAACATCCGCACCTCGTATGCGCGTCGCGGACTGATGCGGCTGGTCGGCCTCGAGAATGTGCGGCGTCAGGCGGATGCCGGAATTGCGGTGACATATTGGCGCGACGCGTCGGTCCTCACGCCGCGCGAAATCGATGAGATCGTTCCGGCCGAACCGCCGAAAGGGACGAAGGAGAAGCTAGGAGCGGGCGGCAAAGTCGAAGCCGATGTCATCAATGCGGCTCGAAAGCCCTACGAGAGCGTGTGCCCCGGCCCGCTGACGCAGCGCGAGCCGCTCGACAGGGAATTATTTGCGAAAGCCGCGCGGCAGGATGCGGCGATCGCGCAGTCGCGCAACCGGTATGTCAATGCCGCGCTCGATCGTGCCGACCAGGTGTGCGCCGGCATTGTCGGCGCGAGTGATTCTCATCGCGAAGCGGTGCTACGCATCGAGGCCGTGGCGCTCCGCGATGCAGCGGACATGCTGGACCGGCGGCTCGAGATTGCCGCACGTGCGGCTGCTGCCCCCTCCACCGCTTCGCGGTCCCCCTCCCCCACGCAAAGCGTGGGGGAGGATCATGTTGCACGGGTTCCTCCCTCGCCGTCAGGCGGGGGAGGGGGACCGCCGAAGGCGGTGGAGGGGGCGGCAACCGCTCCGTGCTCGCCATGAACGCTGTCGAGCGGCTTTGCATCGAGGCGAGGGGGCTGGCGCACTGGCCGCATGCGATCGCGGCATTGGAGTGCGCGGCGCAGGAGGCGGACCGTCTGCCCTGGCCGGCGAAGCGCGAGATCGGCATCGGCAAATATCTCGCGCTGCTCGCGGTGCGAATCCTGATGCGCGCCGCGCAGCATTTCGGGGACGCGAACGCGCGCGAGGCCTTGTGCGCCGGAATTGCCAGGCTCGTCGACGCGGTGCGCGCCGAGCCGGACCGTCCGAACATCGTACATGACGAAACGCCTTACTGGCTCAAGAACGACGCGGCGTAGACCGCGAGGGGTGTCTTCCGCGGGAGCGGAGGATTTGGGAGCGTCGAATGTCGAAGGGGAATTACAGGCTGCTCGAAGCCGAGCATCGCTTCGCGCGCGCGATGGAGCGCGGCGACGAAGAGCGCGCGGTCGATGCGCTCGATATGAAGCGCGCGTTTGGGGACGCGCTCTGCGTCTCTGTGCCTCCGTGTGAGATCAGTTTCGTCCGTGCCGCGCCGCAGCCGTCCATGCGACGCGCGATCGTCTTTGTTCCACCGAAGAAAAGTGTGCGCGCAGAGGCACAGAGACGCAGAGGCCGGCGATGAGCAGCGGACACGATTGGAGTCTCGACGAAGACATCCGGCTCGCGGAACTCGCGGCGGAAGGGGCAAGCGGTTCCGGCGCGGCGCTGGCGCTGCACATGACCCGAAACGCGGTGATCGCGCGGGCGCGCCGGCTCGGGATCGCATGGAAGAACAAGCGCGGCGAACACGGCGCATACAAGGAAAAGACGAGCGACGGCACGGCGGAGAAGCGGCCGCGCAAAGTCGTGAAAGCCGATTTCCGCAAGCCGATCAATGGTCCTTCGACGCCGCCGCGGCCGGTGACGATCGCGCCGGCGGCCGAGGAGCCTGACCCGCTCGGTTCACCCGGGAAGCACCGCGACGGCTGCAAATGGATCCACGGCGAAGTCGACCAGCCCGGCTGGCGGCAATGCGGACACAAGGGCGAGCCATGGTGCCCCCACCATCATGCCCGCGTCTATGCGGGCAAGCCCCGCGTCAACGATTTCATTCCCGCCATCGGTGCGCGGGCAGCATGAGCGAGGAAACGGACATGGACTCTGCAGCGGAACGCACGATCGAACACGAAACTCTACCGCCCGGCAGCGCGAAGAGCTTCACCTGGTTCCTGAGCCGCATCGGCGACGGATCGCTGGTTCACGAGCTGACGCACAAGATGACCGAGATCGGCGCGGCGCTGAACCAGCACTATCAGGATTTCCGCGGCAAGCCGAAGGCCGAGATCACGATCAAGATCAAGATCATCAACGACAAGGGCGTGATGCACGTCACCGGCGGCTACGACATCAAGCTGCCCGGCGTGCCGGTCGCCGGCGCGATCCTGTGGACCGACCGCAACAACAATTTCACCGAGGACAATCCGGAACAGCTCCGGCTGTTCGCGGCAGGCAGAGGCCCGCGCGCGGTGTGACCCTTCGACAGGCTCAGGGTGAGGGTTTTTCTTCCTCGTCCTGAGCCTGTCGAAGGACGCGTGCAACAAGTGAGAGAGAAGGAGAGATAGTGATGAGCAAACCTGAAGCGGTTCGCCCGCAGGCGACTGCGGTCCTGACGAACGAACTGTCCGCGCTGGCCGATCTGGCGAAGAGCGCGGTCGGCACCGAGGTTCTGAGCGCCGAGACCAGGGACGGTTTCGACGTGCCGTTCATCGTCGTCGACGAGCATCGCCGCGCGATCGGCATCGAGACGTTCTTCGAAAAATACGAGCGCACGCTCGGCGCACCTTTGCGTCGCCGCGGGACCTATGCGGCGGCGAATGTCGTGAGCCTGCTCGCCTGGATGGAGCGGCATTGCGAGGAACAGGCGCCGGTGTTCGGCGAGGGGCTCGAGAAGCTGAACGGCGAGTGGCGCAATCCGAAGCTGGCGCTGGCCGGCATCGGCAATTACGGGGACAAGAAGGACGCGGGCTGGCACGATTTCGGCACGCGCTACGATTTCCCGGTCACGCTCGCCTGGCGCAACTGGGCCGAGAAGCACGGCGTCTGGCTGAAGCAGGGCGAGTTCGCCGAATTCATCGAGACGCATATCTACGAAATCTCTTCGCCGAAGCGCAACGAGGCGCTCGGCGAAGCGGTGACGCGCTTCCTCGAACACATGGGCGGCGAGAAGGTGGTGGCGACACCGTCGAAGATCTTCGAGCTGTCGCGTGGCCTCAAGATCACCGCGACCGAGAAAGTCGAGATCAAGCTCGATCGCAATTCCGGCGAGGAGACGCTGCAATACAGCGAGGAGCACACCGGCACGGGCGGGCGCCCGCTCGCAGTGCCGAAGATGTTCTACATCCGCGTGCCGGTGTTCTTCGGCCAGCCCGAGGTGCTTGTCGGCGCGGTGCTTCGGTACCGGAACGCCGGCGGTGGCAACGTGCTCTGGAGCTATGAGCTGTTCGCGCCCGACCTGATCGTGGCGGAGCAATTCGAGGCCGCCTGCACCGCGGTGCGGACGAGCGGCCGCACGCTCTATCTCGGCATGCCGGACCGGCCCTGAGAGCACGATGCGCACTGGCCCCGCCCCCTCAGTCGGCTTCGCCGACAGCTCCCCCTCGCGGGGGAGCAAAGCCGAGCTTCGCGCGCTGCCGCGGCTGTCTTTCGAGACGCCGCCCGCACCGGCGCGCGCGCTCGGCGAGGCGGGGAAGCTGGAATGGATCGCGCTGTCGAAGCTGTTTATCGACGGCGCGTACCAGCGCGAAGTAACCGCGTCGGGGAAGAAAAACATCCGCCGCATCGTGGAGAATTTCCGCTGGTCGCGCTTCTCGCCGCTGATCGTCGCGGCGCGTGGCGGCGGGCGCTACGCGATCATCGATGGCCAGCACCGCGCACTGGCGGCGCTGCATCACGGCGCGATCCCGAAAGTGCCATGCTGCGTTCTCGCCTGCCCGGGAAATGAGGAAGCAGCGGCGTTCGCGACGATCAATGGCCATGTGACGCGCGTGTCGCCGCTCTACATGTTCCGCGCCCGTCTCGCGGCGCGCGAACCGAAAGCGGTTGCGGCGCACGAGCTCGCCGAATCGGTTGGCGCGCACATCTCGCCCTATCCGGTTTCCGCCGCCGAGATGAAACCTGGCGACACGCTCGCCTATGGCACAATCGAGAATTCGATCGAGCGGTTCGGCCGCGAAGTCACGGCCGCAGCCCTGTCGCTGATCACGATGACCGGCGCGAACACCGGCCTCGTCAAAGCGTGTCTGATCGAAGGTTTTGTTGACACCCTATTCGCCAATCCGGAATGGCTCGCCCGCATCGACGAGGTACGCGCGGCGGTGAAGCAGAAGACTGTGGCCGCGCTGCTCGCCGGTGCGCTTCTCGACAACGCCAAGGGGGGGCGTGCGTCTCCATGTGGGATTGCGGCTCTGCCAGCTGCTCAATCCGAAGCTCGGGCCGGGCGGCACGAAGATCGAGAAGACGCTGATCGCCGAGGAGCGGCAGACGCGGCGCAAGTCCTTTGCTCGCGGCCCCGCGAAGGTCGCTGTGAAACAGGACGAGAAGGACGCGATCGCGGACTACATGGCGAAGCATGGCGCGCGCAAGGTGGACGGCGCGGCATCCGGCAATCCGATCACGCTGTGCGACTGGCTCACTCAGGTGTGCCGCATACCGGCGCAATTCGCGCCGGCGAAGAACCGCGGCCGCGGTCATTACACCGTGGAGGGAAAGTTGGTTGATCTTTCCGGCCTGCTCGCCGTCGTCGACCGCGAACGCAAGAAACGCGGCCTTCCGGCGCTCGCGAGGGCTGCGGCGTGACGCGCAAGATCCTCGTGGCCGATCTGTTGTGTGGGGCTGGCGGATCGTCGACCGGGTGCGAACGCGCGCTGGCGGCGCTCGGCCTCAAGATGGAGCTCGTCTGCGTCAATCACTGGGCGACGGCGATCGAGACGCATACGAAGAACCATCCGGATGCGCGGCACTACGTGCAGGACATTGCGACGGTCCGGCCGCACCTGCTCGTGCCGGAGGGTTATCTCGACCTCTTGATGGCGTCGCCGACCTGCACGCATCATTCCGTGGCGCGTGGCGGCAAGCCGACATCGGACCAGCAGCGCAGCGACCCCTGGCACATCGTCACCTGGCTGACCGAACTGCGCGTGAAGCGCGTCATCATCGAAAACGTGTGGGAGTTCTGCGGCTGGGGCCCGGTCGATCCGCGCAGCTCGAAACCGATTGCGGCGCGCAAGGGTGAATATTTCCGCGCCTGGATCGAGACGATACGCCGTCTCGGCTATGAGCCGGAATGGAAGAAGCTCAACGCCGCGGATTACGGCGACGCAACGACGCGGCAGCGCTTCATCCTGATGGCGAGGAATGACGGGCGGCGCGTCGTCTGGCCTGTGGCAACGCACCAGAAGAAGCCGGAGGACGGTCTCGCGCTCTTCCCGACCGTGAAGCCGTGGCGGCCGGCACGCGAGATCATCGACTGGTCACTGCGCGGCCGCAGCATCTTCAACCGCAAGAAGCCGCTCGCGCCGAAGACGCTGGCGCGCATCCATGCAGGCGCGGTGAAGTTCCACTGGCCCGAGCCGTTCCTTGTCATCCTGCGCAATCATATGGCCGGGCAGAGCGTGGATCAGCCCGTGCCGACCATTGCCGCGAACGGAAACCACATCGGGCTCGCGGAGCCGATGATTCTCAATCGCCATGGCGATAATGGCGGCGTTCGCACGCATTCGATCAGGGAGCCATTGCCCACCAGCGATTGCCGCGGCGCGGGGTATCTGCTGGAGCCGTTCGTGCTCTCGCAACAGAACAGCGGTGCGCCGCGCGGCGTCGACGACGAGCCGCTTCCGACGATCACGACCGGCGGTGCGAGCGATGCGAACCATGCTGGGTGCGCGCGGCGCGCGCTGATAGAGCCGTTCGTTCTCACCAACACGAGCGGTCACGCGCCGCATTCGACCGACGATCCTCTCGCGACGGCAACGACGGGAAACCATCATGCCGTCGTCGAACCGTTCATTCTTTCGCGTCACGCTGAAGGCGCGCCGCGTTCCGTCGACGAGCCGACGCCCACGCAGGTCGCGAAACACAGCCATGTAATGATCGCGTCCTATTACGGCGCGAGCACGAGCTGCTCGAGCGACAAGGACCCGCTACCGACCGTCACCACGAAGGACCGATTCGGCATCGTCGTGCCGGTCACCCACGCGGGCGGAGAAGATCGCGCGCGCGATGTAAACGAGCCGTTGCAGACCATCACCTGCGCCAACCGCGGCGAACTCGCGTTCATCACGGCGCAGCATGGCGAGCGTGAAGGACAGGTGCCGCGCGTACACAGCGTCGACGATCCGTCGCCGGCGATCCTCGCGACCTGCCATGTCGACCTGATCGAGGGCACGCCGCATTACGACATCCTGTTCCGCATGCTGGAGCCGCACGAGCTCGCCGCGGCGATGGGCTTCACGACGGAAGACGCAGCCTATGAATTTGCGGGCACCAAAACGGAGCAGATCAAGCAGATCGGCAACGCCGTTTCGGTGCGCAAGATGGCAGCGTGCGTCGGCGCGATCATGGGCGATGCGGCTCCGCGAGTTAAAGCGCGGGTCGAACGTCCTGCTGCCCCTGTGTCGGCGGTGGCGGCATGATGATGGCACAGGAAGAATTTTCACGCAGAGGCACAGAGACGCAGAGCGACGTGCCTCTCTGTGGCTCTGTGCCTCCGTGTGAGCCTTCTTCTGCGGATGCGAAGATTGAAAACTATCGCGCGTTCCTCCGCGCCAAGGTGCGGCTGGCGGAAAGCGACGGGTTCGAGGTCGATCCGCGTGAGGTCAATCCGGCGCTGAAGGATTTCGTGCGGGAGGCGATCGTGCCATGGGCAGCACGGGGCGGCAGGCGCGCGATATTTTCCGCGTTCGGGCTGCACAAAACGTCGACGCAGATCGAGCTGGCGCGGCTCGGGCTGAAGATCAAGCAGGCCGTGCCGATGATCGTGCTGCCGCTGGGTGTGCGGCAGGAATTCTTCGAGGAGGCGGAGATACGTTTCACCGGCGATTTTGCGGTCAAGATGCGGTTTATCCGCAGCACGCGCGAGGCCTGCGAGCATTCGATCAACCTGACGAACTACGAGACGGCGCGCGAGGGCAAGATCGACGCGCGGCAGTTCGGCCTGGTTAGCCTCGACGAGGGCGCGGTTCTGCGCGGCTTCGGCGGCACCAAGACGTTCCGCACCTTCATGGCGGAGTTCGCCGGCGACGATCGGCGTCCTTCGACAGGCTCAGGACGAGGGGAAAGTGATGACCTCACCCTGAGCCTGTCGAAGGGTGGGACCAAGTACCGCTTCGTCGCGACGGCGACGCCGGACCCGAACGAATACATCGAGCTGCTCGCCTACGCGGCGTTTCTCGGCATCATGGATGTTGGCGAGGCGAAGACGCGGTTCTTCAAGCGCGATTCGACGCAGGCCGACAAGCTCACGATCCATCCGCACAAGGAGCGCGAGTTCTGGCTGTGGGTTGCGAGCTGGGCGCTGTTCGTGCGCCGCCCATCGGATCTCGGCTTTTCCGACGAGGGCTATTCGCTCCCGAAGCTCGACGTGCGCTGGCACGAGGTGCCGAGCGACCATTCCAAGGCCGGGGCGGAGCGCGACGGCCAGGCGCGGATGTTCGCGAACGCCGCGCATGGCGTCAGCGAGTCGGCGCAGGAGAAGCGCAACTCGCTCGGGGCGCGCGTGGAAAAGATGCTCGCGCTGCGCGCCGAAGACCCGGACGCGCACCGCATCCTGTGGCACGATCTCGAAGCCGAGCGCGAGGCGATCGAGAAAGCGGTTCCGCGCGTGCATGCGATCTTCGGGTCGCAGGATATCCTGAAGAACGAGAAGATTGCGCTCGATTTCAAGCATGGCAGGATTGCCGAGCTGGCGACCAAGCCCTCCATGTCCGGCGCGGGATGTAATTTTCAGGCATTCTGCGCCTGGGCGATCTTTCTCGGCATCGGCCACAAGTTTCACGACTTCATCCAGGCCGTGCACCGGCTGCAGCGCTTCGGGCAGATGCGCGACGTGCGGATCGACATGATCTATTCCGAAGGTGAGCGCGAGACGCGGCGCAATCTCGAGGTGAAATGGGCGCGCCACGACGCGCAGGCCGAGATCATGTCGCAGCTGATCCGCGAATATGGGCTGAGCCAGGCCGCGATGGCGAAGAGCCTCGCGCGTTCGATGGGAACGCAGCGCGCGGAGGCCTGCGGCGAACGCTGGCGCATGGTGAACAACGATTCCGTGGAGGAATGCGCGGGCGCGGCGGAGAACTCCGTCGATCTGATCGTCACCTCGATCCCGTTCTCCACGCAATATGAATACACGCCGAGCTTCAACGATTTCGGCCACACCGACGATGACGCGCATTTCTGGGAACAGATGGACTTTCTGATCCCCGACCTGCTGCGCATGTTGCGGCCGGGCCGCGTCGCCGTGATCCATGTGAAGGACCGGGTCGTGCCGGGCGGCATCAATGGGCTCGGCTTCCAGACCCTAACGCCGTTCTCGGACGATTGCGTCGCGCGGTTTCGCCGCCGCGGCTTCGCGTTCATGGCGCGGCGCACGATCTGCACCGACGTGGTGCGCGAGAACAACCAGACCTATCGTCTCGGCTGGAGCGAGGTGTGCAAGGACGCCACCAAGATCGGCGCCGGACAGCCGGAATATCTGCTGCTGTTCCGCAAGCCGACCAGCGATGCCGCGACCAGCTATGCCGATGCGCGCGTCGGCAAGGACAAGCCGCTCTGCGACGATCATGGCGCGCCGGCGCCGTTCGACAAGCAGACGAACTTCAAACAGCCGGTGCCTGCGACGGGATACAGCCGGGCGCGCTGGCAGATCGATGCGCATGGGTTCTGGCGCTCGAGCGGGAACCGGCTGATCGGCACCGATGAGGTTGCGGCGCTGTTGAAACAGCCGCGCGAGACGCGCTTCAAGGCGTTGTACCGCGCCTGGCGCGCGCGCTCGACCGCGGCGCCTTACGATTATGCGGGGCATGTCGCGACGGTCGAGGAACTCGATTATGCGCGCAGCCTGCCGTCCTCGTTCATGCTGCTGCCAACGCATTCGGATCATCCCGATGTGTGGAGCGACGTGGCGCGGATGCGCACGCTGAACATGCTGCAGGCCCAGAAGGGCCGCGAGATGCATCTATGTCCGCTGCAGCTCGATATCGTCGACCGCGCGATCGAGCTTTATTCGATGCCGGGCGAGACGGTCTTCGATCCGTTCGCCGGTATCGGCACCGTGCCCTGTTGCGCGCTGAAGCTAGGCCGTCGCGGGTTCGGGATTGAGCTGAGCCCCCGCTACTACCGTGACGCGCTGCACTATTGCGAAGCGGCGTCGCAGGCGGATGCATCGCCGACATTCTTCGACATGCTCGCCGGAGACGATGTCGCGCTGCCAGACGAGGCCGCGGAATGAACCGTTTCTGCCCCGCCTGTCATCAGCCGCTGCCGGATTTCGACGGACTATCGGCCAACCCGGACACGCACGAAGTCATTTTCCGCGGGCAGCGCGCGCGGCTGAGTGGCACCGAGTACCGATTCTTTACGATCCTTTACGAGCGGCGCGGTCGCATCATCGACAAGGGCGTGCTGTACGACATGATCTATGCGGCGCTTCCCGATTGCGATCAGCCCGATGCGAAACTCGTTGACATCTGGGTGTGCAAGTTGCGGCGCAAACTTAGGCCGATCGGCGTCGAGATCGTGACTGCATGGGGCCGCGGTTACGGATTATCGCGCGTGTCCGCGCCGTCGACGGAGTGCGCGGCATGACGCAATTCGCCAGACAAGAACAAGAATTGGCACGCGGGCGACCTGCGGTCGCCACGGAGAACGCGGAGCCACATGAACTCCGCGTCTCCGCGTCTCCGCGTGAGGCTCTTTCTTCGCTCGCGCAGGATTGGTGCGATTTTTTCGGGCGGTCCGATGCGGCGCAATCGCTGGCGCAGCATCTGGCGCTGAAGGACAGCGACGCCGATTGCGCGGTGTTTCATCATTTGACGCGGATCGGCGCGTTCGTCGCGGGAATCGTGCCGGAGGAGAAGCTCGAGCTCGGCACGGTGACCGCGCCGAGGTTCCGCTGGGCGATGTCGCACGAGATGGTGCCGTCCTCGATCGTCGTTCCGGTGTGGGGCGACGATGCGTGCGCGTTCCTGTTTCCGGCCTCAGCCCATGACGATGCCGAAGACCGTCTCGAATTCATCACCGGCCATCTCTGCGACCTTGTCGCGCTCGGCCCCCGGCCGCGCTCGCTGACCGGCCTGACGATGGCGATCGGATTGTTCGGCGCCGACGATGCGGGGCGCGTCGTGGTGCATGGATCGGGCCGCGCCTGGCTCGATGCGCATCTCGCGTTCGTGCGGCGCATGGTGGCGCAGATGCCGCCACGCATCGCCGCGCGCGAAGCGGGACAGCCGCGCGCCACGCTCTTGATCGAGCCAGCCGCGTTCGACTGGACCGGCGTTGTTGCGCCGCGCGCGCCTTATGTGCTGCCCGCGCACGCGAAGACGCTGTTCATCCCCGATTCCCGCGCGCTGGCCGCACACATCGCCCGCGCGATGAAAGCCCCTGCGCAACGCGTGACGCGGCCGCAAGTGTTTGCTCCGAAGGGAACCGGATGAGCGATGTCGGAGCCCGACGACGATCCCTACGCCGAGCTGGGCGAGAATTTCTCGTCGCGGAAACGGCCCGCGCCCGATCCGGACGACGGGCCGGAGGAGGGCGATGCGCTGGACCGCGCGCTCGCGTTCCAGCCGCTGAACGATTTCGGCAACGGAAATCGGTTGTTCGCGCGCCATGGCGAAGATCTGATGCATGTGAAGAATATCGGCTGGTTCTGCTGGAACGGATCGAAATGGGATCTGGAGCGCGGCGATGCGGAAGCGGTCAAGCGCGGGCATCGCGTCGCGCAGGCCGTGACCGAAGAGGCGAAGGCGCTGAAGGCGAAGCCTGGACGAGGCGGACCGGAGCGCGTGGACCGGCTGTTCGCCTGGAGCGTCGCGACCGGCAATATGGGCCGGGTGCGCGGCATGCTCGATGCGGCGGAGCCGTATCTGACGCAGGCCGTCGACGCGCTCGACGCCGATCCGTTTCTTGCCGCCTGCGCGAACGGCACCGTTACGCTGTCGCTCAATTGCCGACGGCGGGAGAGTGTGCGGACCGACCGGATCAGCCGGGCGCTCGCCGCGCCGTTCGACGCGGAAGCATCCTGTCCCCGTTTCGAGACGTTCATGGAAGAGATATTGCCCGATCCGGACATGCGCAGCTTCGTGCAGCGCATTTTCGGCTATTGCCTGACCGGCTCGATCCGGGAGCAGAAATTCTTCCTGTTCTGGGGATCGGGGCGCAACGGCAAATCGACGCTGATCAATGTGATGCGCCAGGTGATGGGCGATTACGCGATGTCGTCGCCGGTGTCGACGTTCCTGGCCAAGAAGGAAGGCAATTCCGGCGCCGATGCGTCGCCCGATCTGGCGCGGCTGCCCGGCGCGCGGCTCGTGACCGCGGCGGAGCCGCCGGAAGGTGCCAGGCTCGACGAATCGCGGATCAAGGAGATGACCGGCGGCGATCCGATGACGGTGCGCCACCTGAACAAGGGCTTCTTCGAATTCCGCCCCTGTTTCAAGGCGATCATCTCGACCAACCATCAGCCGACGATCCGCGGGACCGATCACGGCATCTGGCGGCGCGTGCTCTTGGTGCCGTTCAAGGTGATGATCCCGGTCGAGGATCGCGATCTGGAGCAGAAGCTGGCGCGCGAGGCGCCGGGCATCATGCAATGGATGCTGGCCGGCGTCGAAGCGTGGCTCGAGCGCGGCCTCGATCCGCCGGAGACGGCGATCGCGGCGACGGAAAGCTATCGCGCGGACCAGGACCCGGTCGGCGAATTCCTGAAGGCGAAATGCGAGGTGACCGGCGACTACCGCGATCCGGCGAGCGGGGAGCGCTACGAGGTCGGCGCGAAGGAACTGCGCGGTGCGTACAAGGCGTGGTGCGAGGACGAAGGGCTCGATGCGCTGCCGGCAAAAACCTTCGGCGCGAAGCTCGCGGGACACGGGATCGAGAAGCGCAAGACGCGCGGGCTGACCGTCTATGTCGGGCTCGCGCTGCAGCGTGTCGAATTCGAGGGAGCAAGGCGGGGAGAATGAGGGAGCAAGGGAGCATCTTGCATCGCAGCTTGTTTCAGGCGCGCACGGCGACACTTCATCTTGAAGCAGCATGTTGTATCAGCGGCGCGGCGTGCCGCAATCGCGTCTGTGAATATCTCCCTTGCTCCCTCATCCTCCCTCACCTGCGCGGAGGCGAAAATGAAAGCGGATGAAGCGGTTGGTGAGGCGGGGAGGGAGAGGGAGCAATTCTCAAGCGCTCCCATGTGCGCGCGCGCACATGTCCCGCCCACTACGCATTCTCCCTCTCTCCCTCAAGGAACGAAAATTCTGGTTTCTAATGTTGTTGCGGCGGAGATTGGCGAACGGCTGGAGGAATGCGCCGACGTGCTGCGGCGGTTGCCGGACCGCGACAAGAGCGCGCTGCGGTGCCAGACGATGGAATGGCCGCTGGTGATCCGTCGCATCTGGGACGACGTGCCGAAGGGCGTGCACCTGCGGCGTCCGCCGCCGAGCGCTGCAGCGATCGAGCGGATGCACGAGTGTCTCGGATGGATGCTGAGGCTGGCGAAGGCGGAGCGCAATTTCGCCCGCGCGGTGTGGCTGATCTGCGCGGAGTGCCGTGCGGTCGGCCAGGTCGCGAAGACGCTCGGCGTCGATCGCCGCACCGCACGGGTCTGGCGCGACAACGGGCTCGCACGGATCGATGCGATGCGCGCGACGAAGAAATGCGCGTGACGCGAAATTATTTCTTGACAGGTGTCCAATTCTCCCATCTTCTCCCATGGAAATCATCCATCATCGAAAACTGCGCGCGTGCCGGAAAGTCCGCCGACCTTCCGCCCGCATGACCGTGCCAGCGATGTGCGTCCGGTCGAGCGCAGGCTCTACGACGCACGCTGGCGCAAGGCCCGCGCACTGCACCTTGCCGACCAACCGCTCTGCGAATATTGCGCGCTCGAAGATCGCTTAACCGCGGCGTCTCTCGTCGATCATCTCTACCCGCACAACGGCAACGTCGCGCTCTTCTGGGACACGACGTACTGGCTCAGCTGCTGCACCGGCTGCCACAACGGCATGAAACAGTCCATCGAACGCGAGGGCATCGCCGCGCTCGACGCGCTCGCTATCCGCCTGGTCCTGCCGCCAAGGGGTAGGGGGTCCAAAACATACAATCCGTCCCACGGTTGACCGGTGTGCGACCAAAAAAGGACGGGCGCGGAATTGGGATATTTTTTGTTTGAGGAGTGAGTGATTTGCGTGGGCGTATTCCGAAGCCGGGGGAATTGCGGGAGGCGCAGGGCAATCCCGGGCGCCGGCCGATCCCGGACCAGCTTGCGGACGACGCGCCGGCGAAAGGGCTGCCGTTCGCGGAGCTCAGCGACAACGCCAGGCGCGCCTACGAGATCATCTCCGGCGACCTCAGGCGGATGAACTTCGTCCGCGCGTCGGATGAATCCCTGCTGCTGCGCTATTGCGATGCGGTGGCGCGGTACTGGAAGGTGACGAAGGCGCTCGACGCGTTCGGCGACGAAACCTACGAGGCCGCAACCGTCGCCGGCGGCGTGATGCAGCGGATGCGGCCGCAATTCGTCGTGCAGCAGCTGCTGTCGAAGCGTCTCGAAGCGATGGAGGACCGTCTCGGCCTGTCGCCGATGGCCAGGCAGCAATACATGATCCGGATGGCCGCAACGGGTGCCACGCCGAACCTGTTCCCGGAGGCCGACATGCCGGAGGACACGGCCGAAGCACCGCGCCCGTCCTCGCCGGTAGGGTTCCTGCGCAGCGATGCGCGCCTCAACTGACGGACGGCGCTACGAATCGAGCGGCCGGTACTGGTTCGATCAATCCGCGGCGGAGGCCGCCGTCGCGTTCTTCCCGACCTATCTTCGCCACACCGAAGGCGAATGGGCCGGCAAGCCGTTCGTGCTCGCGCGCTGGCAGCGCCATTTCATCCGCAAGCTGTTCGGCTGGAAACGCCGCGACGGCACGCGCCGCTACCGCAAGGCGTGGATCGAGATCCCGCGCAAGAACGGCAAGACCGAAACCGCCGCCGGCCTCGGCCTCCTGCTGCTCGTCGAAGGCGAACGCGGCGCGCAGGTCTATTCCGTCTCCGGCGACAAGGACCAGGCGAAGATCGTGTTCGAGAAGGCGACCACGATGGTCGCCTCGAGCGAGGCGCTCGCCTCCGACATCGAGACGTTCAAGACCAGCCTCTATTGCTCGGCGCTGAACGGCTCGTTCAAACCGCTGTCGAGCCGGCCGCGCACCAAGCAGGGTTTCTCTCCGCACGCGATGATCGCCGACGAGGTGCATATCTTCGTCGACGGCGACCTGGTCGACGCGGTGCACGAAGGCGAGGGCGCCCGCGCCCAGCCGATGGAAATCTTCATCACCACGGCCGGCGAAATAGGGACCTACGCGCACGAGCAGCACGAATATGCGCGCGCCGTGCAGCGCCGCGAGATCGAAGACGACACGCTGCTGGTTGTGATCTACGCGGCGAACGACAATGACGACTGGACCGACCCCGCGGTGTGGGCCGCGGCCAACCCCAATCTCGGCATCTCGCCGAAGATCGAATTCCTGCGCGCCGAATGCCAGAAGGCGCGCAACCTGCCCCGCCTGCAGAACCGCTTCCGCCGTTACTACCTGAACCAGTGGGTCGAACAGGCGACGCGCTGGCTGCCGATGGAGTTCTGGGATTGCTGCACCGTGGCGCCGGAGGAGCGCGCCGCGAAGCTCTTCCTCTCCGACACGGACCGAGACCAGCAGCTCGCCGCGATCGTGCGCAACTGCGGCGCCCCGGATCCTCTCCTGTGGCGCAAACTGCCCGAGATGCTCGCGGGCCGCGCCTGTTCCGGCGGTCTTGATCTGCAGACCACGACCGATATTGCCGCGCTGAGCTTCTGCTTCCCGGGCAGCGACACGGAGCGCACCGCGTTCCTGTGGCGCTTCTACCTGCCGAAGGAAACGCTGAAGCGCGTCTCGAAGGAACAGGCGAACCGCTACCAATCATTCGCCGACGCCGAAGCATTGGTTCTCACGCCCGGCAACGTCACCGATTATGAGTTCATCCGCCGCGACGTGCTCGACTGGGCCGGCCGCTTCGGCTTCGGCCATCTCGCAATCGACCGCTGGAACGCGACGCAGCTCGCGGTGCAGCTCAGGGGCACCGACGGGCTGAACGTCGAGATGTTCGGCCAGGGCTTCGCGTCGATGTCGGGCCCGTCGAAGGAATTCGAGCGCCTGGTGCTCGGCCTCGCGCTTGAGCACGGCAATCATCCGGTGATGCGCTGGATGGCGAAGAACGCCGCGGTCGAAACCGACGCGCATGACAACATCAAGCCGGTCAAGCCATCGTCCGGCGGCAAAACGAAGAACCAGATGCTGGCCGCGAAGATGGACGGCATCGTCGCCGCGGTGATGGGGCTCGGCATGTGTATGGCGAAGCCGGCCGAAGTGTCCGAGAGCGTCTACGAGAAGATCGCGCGCGAGCGCAAACTGAGAGAAGCCGCGTGATGAACCTTCGCGAAGCGTTCGATCGCTTCGAGAAGAAGCTCGTCGCCGAGCATCGACAGGACGCGGAGAACAATGACGTGGAGGCGGCCATCGTCATCGTCGAGGCCGCGCTCGAGAAATCTGCGGCGTGAACAGGCGCAAGACGATTGCCGCGGGCATTGCGCGCGCCACGCGCGTGTTCGGCGGCGGGGCGTTTCGCGACGTGCTCGTGCTCGCCGGCGCCGCCTCGATCGCCTACGGCACCTGGATGTATGCGCATCCGCTCGGCTTCATCGTCGGCGGCGCGCTGGTGATTGCCGGCGCCGTGGCACAGGAATTCGCGGGAACGTCCGACACATGATCGCCAACGCTCTTGCCCGCAGCATGACACGGGCGATTCCCGCGAGTGTTATTGCATCGCGTCCCCGCAACGACGAGGGCTCGCTCTCCAATCCGCTGGTGCCGATCACGTCGGACCAGCTCGCGATGCTCTTGGGCGGCGGACCGACCGCGGCCGGCGTGCCGGTCGGCGAAAAATCCGGCATGCGGCAGACCGTGGTGTTCGCCTGCGTCAGCCTGATCGCCGGCCTCCTCGCCTCGCTGCCGCTGAACCTGATCGAGGAAACATCCGAAGGCCCGACCGTCGCGGCGGACAATCCGCTCCACGCGCTGCTGCACGACGTCGCCAACGAAGACATCGGCCTGACCGCCTTCATGTGGCGCGAGCTCGTCGGCGTGCACATGCTGACCGCCGGCAATCATTACTCCGCGATCGAGTTCAACGGCGCCGGCGATCCGATCGGCTTCGTGCCGCTCAGCCCGTGGGCGACGCAGGTCTATTATCGCCGCGAGGGCATGGGCCTCGCGCGCGTGTACCGCGTGCAGACCTCCGACGGCCGCGTCTACACGCTCGAGCAGAACGAGGTGCTGCATTTCGCCGGCCTCGGCTTCGACGGGCTGAAGGGCGTTTCGCCGATCACGTTCGCCGGGCGCCAGACGATCGGCCACGGCCTGGCGATGGAAACCGCCCAGGCGCGCATGCTGGCGAACGGCCCGCGCCCGACGATCATCATCGAGAAGGGCCCGGGCAAGGATCTCTCGCCCGACGGGTTGCGCGAGCTGAAGAACGAATTCCGCCGCCAGTACCAGGGCTCCGACAATGCGGGCGAGCCGGTCTACATCGACGCCGGCATGAAGGCGACGCCGGTTCCGGTCAGCGCCAAGGACAGCGAGCTGCTCGAATCGCGCAAATGGAACGCGGTCGACATCGCGCGCATCTTTCGTGTCCCCCCATTCCTGATCGGCGAGACCGCCGACATGACCGCGTGGGGCTCCGGCCTCGAATCGATCCTGACCGCGTTCCTGCTGCTGACGCTCAATCCGTGGATGTGCCGCATCGAGGCGGAGGCGAAGCTGAAGCTCTGCTCCGGCACGAACCTCGAACCGCTCTATGACCGCGACGCGCTGAACGCGATGAACGCGACGGCACGCGCCGAGCTCTTGTCGAAGCGGTTCCAGTCCGGCGGCATGCGCCCCAACGACATCCTGCGCGCCGCGCGGATGAAGATCAGCGACGATCCGAACGCCGAGAAGGTCTTCGTGCCGGTCAACATGATCCCGATCGACAGGGCTGGAACGCTGGCCTCTAAGAATGAGCCTGCCGAGCTTCCGCCGGAAAAGGCAGGGTCGAATTTCCTCGGCATCTCCGCTGTCCGCGACGCGCGCCGCATCTCTCTGCGCAGGGCGGCATAGAAAAGCCATCCGGAGACAATTATGAGCCGCAAACCTTGCTTCCTGATGCCGAACAATCGCCAGCTCGTGCGCCCGCAGAACCGCGCGCGCGTTGCGCCGCTCGCCGGCCGGCGCTTCGAGGTGAAGAACGATGCGGCCGATCCGGACACGACCGAGCTCTATCTCTACGACGAGATCGGCTACTGGGGCATCACGGCGAACGACATCGCCGCGGCGCTGGCGCCGATCAAGACCGCCAACATCCGCGTGCGCGTGAATTCCGGCGGCGGTGATGTCTGGGATGGCGTCGCGATCTACAATCTGTTCGCCAATCATCCGGCGGAAGTCGAGATGTGCATCGATTCCATCGCCGCGTCGATCGCATCCGTCATCTGCATGGCCGGCGACAAGGTCACCGTCGCGAAAAACGGGGCCATGATGATCCATCGCGCGTCCGGCATCTGCATGGGTACCGCAGACGACATGACCGCGATGGCCGATATCCTCACCTTCCACGAGAACGCGATGATCATTCCGGCCTATGCCGCCAAGACCGGCATGAAGGCGGACGATATCCTGGCGCTGATGAAGGCCGAGACGTGGATGGACGCGCAGGCCTGCGTCGACAAGGGCTTTGCGGACCGCATGTCCGGCGACAGCGAAGCCACCGCGCTGCTGCGGCCCGGCCTCTACGCCAACGTGCCGGAGCGTTTCCGCGCCGCCGACGGCGACTGGAAATGCGCGGCCGACATGGGCCTCGAAATCGACGAAACCGACACATGGGACGGCTCGAAGGCCGCCGAAGCGATCCTGGATCACGCCGGTTTCAACGGTTCGACACCCGACAGCACGAAGGCGCGACCCTATTTCTTCGCCTATGACGCTGGCGCGCCGACGAAGAAGGAAAGCTACAAGCTCCCGTTCGCCGATTTCGTCGGCGGCAAGCTGAAGGCCATCGAAGGCGGCCTGCGCGCCGTCGCCTCGCGCCTGCCCAACACCGACATCCCGGAAAGTCTGAAAAACGAGATCCGGAGCAAGCTCGACACCTATTTCAAGCGCCGCGACGACGAGAAGGAGAAATCCAATCGCCTCGCCACGATGCGCAACCGACTGCGGCTGGCCAAGGTCTCCGGCTAACCGATCCCCGCCCTCCACGCCGCCTGGGCAACGGCAGCAGCTTGAAGGAACCGACCATGAATATGCAGCAGTCGAAGAAGCTGCGCGCCGATCGCAAGAAGATCGTCGACGAGGCGCAGGCTCTTCTGGAAATCGAGAACCGCACAGCGGAGCAGAACGCCAAATTCGACGAACTGATGAACGCCGCGGACTCGCTGAAGGCGGAAATCGATCGCCTTGAGCGCTTCGACGATCACGAGCGCGAATTGAAGAACCGCGTCGAGAAGATCGCCGACAGGGCCGGCAAAACCGGCGACGAAGTGACCGAGGAAGAGGCCGAGGAGGCCGAAGCGTTCAATCTCTTCATGCGCGGCGGCATGAACTCGCTGTCCGAAGAGCACAAGGCCATCATGCATGGCCGCAACATCCTTGGCGGCGCGGAGACGTTGCTGAAGGGCCTGCCGGCAAACCTGCAGCGTCAGATCCGCAACGCGCTCGGCACCGACCCGTCGACCAGCGGCGGATTTTTGATCCCGGAAGGCTTCGGGGACAAGATCACCGAAGCCCAGAAGTGGTACGGCGGCATGCTCGATCCCGGCGTGGCGTTCACGTTCGAAAGCGACAGCGGCAACCCGATGCCGTGGCCGACGGACAACGACACAACGAACACCGGCGCGCTTCTCGGTGAGAACAGCCAGGTCACCGAAACCGATCCGGCTTTCGGTGCGATCACGCTGAACGCGTACACCTACACCTCGCTCGTGGTGAGGATGTCGAACCAGCTGCTCAACGATTCCGCGTTCGATCTTGACGCGTATATCGCGCGCAAATTCGGCATTCGCCTGGGCCGCATCCAGAACACCCACTTCACGACCGGCGACGGCGCGGCCAAACCCCGCGGCGTCATCACCGCGGCCACGCTGACCACGACCGGCGCGACCGGCGAGACCACGAGCCTCGTCTCCGACGATCTGTACACGCTGAAGCACAGCGTCGATCCGGCGTATCGAAAGAACGCGAAGTGGATGTTCCACGACACCACGCTGAAGGCGATCAAGAAGCTGAAGGACGGCATCGGCCGCCCGCTGTGGACCTCCGGCCTCGCCTACAAGGAGCCCGACACGATCGACGGAGATCCGTTCAGGGTGAACAACGACATGCCGCAGATGGCGGCGAATGCGGAGAGCGTCGCCTATGGCGATTTCTCGCTCTACTTCATCCGCCGCGTGAAGGGTATCAGCCTGATCCGGCTGACGGAACGCTACGCCGATTTCAACCAGGTCGGCTTCATCGCGTTCCAGCGCGTCGACGGCAATCTGATGGATGCCGGCACGCACCCCGTCGCGACCTTCGCGAATAGTTCCTCGTAGACGCGCACCGCGAGCGAAGCGAGCGTCCCCGCGAAGGCGGGGAACCAGTCAAATAAATCCCCCGGAAGGCCTGGCGTTCCCGTGAACGTCAGGCCGCTCTCTTTCCCAGAACTGGAGAACCGTCATGCAAGTCCGAAACAACGTCGCCTGGGCCGGGGATCGTTTCTCCTACCTGCCCGGCGATATCATCGAGCTTCCGGAAGACGTCGCGCACGCCCGCGTCGCGATCGGCCGCGCGGCCTATGCGAACGACTCGGACGCGAGGTCGAAGCCGAGGACGATCAAATTCGCCGAGCCGCATCCGAAAGCCGTCGCACAGGCGGAGGCTGAGAAGGCCCGCGCCGCGCGGGCGGCACGTTCGCCGGCCGGTGCGTCGGCTGCGGCGCAGCAATCCGCGGAGGTTGAGTCCCTGAAAAAGACGATCGCGGGAATGCAGGCGCAGCTGAAGACGCTCACCGAGCCCAAGTCTCCGCCGCCACCGGCCGATTAAGCTCGCGCCGCAATCGCAAAGCGTCCCCTCAATTCCTCTCTCGAAAGGAGCAGCGCAGATGCGCGACCTTCACAGCACCATCGCGACCAAGCGGTCGATTTCTCCGGTCGCCATCGGCGTGACCGGTACCGGTCAGGTCGGCAGGATCATCGATCGGGCCGGCTATCAGGGCGTCGAAGTCCTGTTTACCTATGGCTCGATCATCGCCACGAACGCGGTGTTCACCCAGAGCGTCTACGAAGGCGACACGACCGGCGCGATGACGCAGGTCACGGCGGCCAATCTTCTCGGCTCCGACAATGCGCCCGGTGCGACGTCTGCCCGCGCCTCCGGAACGACCAAGAACACACTGCGCCGCGTCGGCTATATCGGCCTGAAGCGCTACGTGCAGCCGCGCGTCAAGTCGACGGTCACGGCCGGCACGCTGGTCGCGGCGACCGTCATCCTCGGCAACCCCGACAACGCGCCGACCCCGACTTGATGCAGGCGGCCGCACAAAGAAGAGTGCGCGCTTCCTCCCTCGCCGAAGGCGGGGGAGGGGGACCGCGAAGCGGTGGAGGGGGCAGCAAGCGCTCTGCGCCCGCGCATGTCGCGATACTCGCCCTTGGGCCGTCGCTCGAGGCCTATGTGGATCACGTCAAGCGGCTCGGCTCGCGCCACGCGTTCGCCGACGAGGTCTGGGGCATCAACGCGGTCGCCGATGTCATCACCTGCGATCGCGTGTTTCACATGGACGATGTCCGCATCCAGGAGATACGCGCGCGCGCAGCACCAGGCTCTAATATCGCCGCGATGCTGACCTGGCTGAAGAAACATCCCGGGCCCGTCTACACCAGCCGTCCGCACACCGACTATCCCGGCCTCGTCGCCTATCCGCTCGCCGAAGTGATGACCGCGACGGGCGGCATCGCGTACTTCAACAACACCGCGGCGTATGCCGTGGCCTACGCGATCGCGATCGGCGTCAGGAAGATGTCGCTGTTTGGGATGGATTTCACCTATCCGAACGCGCACGACGCGGAGAAGGGGCGCGCCTGCGTCGAGTTCTACTTGGGCGTCGCCAAGATGCGCGGCATCGTCATCGGATTGCCGGCGAATTCGACCCTGCTCGACGGCATCGCGACCCAGCCGGAGCGCCTCTACGGCTACGACACGCTCGACGTCGGCTTCCGCGAGGAACGCGGAAAGCTTTCGACCGTGTTCACCGTGAAGGACGAATTGCCGACGGCGGAGCAAATCGAGCGCCGTTACGATCACTCGCGGCATCCGAACCGGATCGTCGCCGCTGCTACGGAGAAGCGAACATGAACCTGATGAAATCCCGCGCCGTCGCCATCTGCGCGTCGATCGCGTTCGGCGCGCTCGTGTCGATGGCTCTTGCGCAGGGCTACAACACGGCCAACTACATGGCGCAGGGCGGTTCGCTGTGGGAAGTTGGCGGCACGCTCGACGTGGCCGCCGGCGGCGAAATCACCTATGGGGGCACCAAAGGGTTCAACGTCACCCGCGGCAATACCTCTCTCGCCGGAACGAACCCGACCACGGTGACGACGGGTCTCACCACGATCAGTTCCTGCGCCGTGGTGCTGAACGAGAGCGCGATCGGCAGCGCCGGCCTCGGCACCACGACGCTGACCTACACTGCATCGGGCGGAACGCTCAGCGTCTATGCGTGGAAGCCGACGTCGGTCTCGAACCCGACCCTGATCGCATCGACCGGAACGGACGCGTTCTCCTGGAACTGCCTTGGATCGTAATCCTTGTCCGAAGGCCGCCATCACGTCCGCCGCACGCTGACGCTGCTGACCGCGGGCGAGAGCCCGCTCAGCCTCGACGAGGTGAAGGCTCATCTGCGCGTCGAGACAGACGACGACGACGATCTGATCATGGCGCTGATCGACGCAGCGCGGAACTATGTGGACGGCCGCGACGGCATTCTGGGCCGCGCGCTGCTGACCCAGCAATGGCGGATGCAGCGCGAGCGTTTCTCGTGGTATCCGTTCCCCTACGCCGCCGCGCCCTATGACTATACCTGGCTGAACCGCGACTGGGCGTGGGACCCGTGGGCGTGGCGCCGCGCGTTCTCGGTCTACATCCCGCTTCCGCCGCTCGTGTCGATCGATTCGGTGACCTATCTCGGCGCCGATTCGGCCGAGACGCCGACCACGATGAACCCCAGTGCGTACAAGATCGTGCAGGGCGGAAATTTCGAGAGCTATCTTCTTCCTGTCACCGGAACCACCTGGCCGGCCACCGCGATCGAGCCCGACGCGGTGACGATCGATTTCACCTGCGGCTATGCGAGCGTCGCGGCGCTGAACGCGGAACGCCGCAGCATCGGCCAGGCGATGAAGCTGATGGTCGGGCTCTGGTATGAGAACCGCGAAGCGGCGCTGGTCGCGAACCGCGCCGCGAGCGTCGAACTGAGTTTCGCGGTGCAGACATTGCTCGCGCCGCACCGCCTGCCCGGGTCCATGGTCTGACATGGCCGCTGGCGTTCCGCTTTCCGCCAGCGTCACGGCTGGCGACGCACGCTGGCGCGTCGCGTTCGACAAACGTCCGCCCGCTGCGGACGGCGCCGGCAATGTCGAAGGCAGCGCATGGGAAGAACAGTTCCGCCGGTTCGCGCGGGTCACGCCGCTCAAGGGTGGCGAGGAAGTCACCGCGGCGCGGCTGCAGGGCATGCAACCGGCGATTGTCCGGGTGCGCGCCGATTCCTCGACGCGGATGGTGACGCCGCAATGGCGGCTGCGCGATATCAATTCGGGGACGGCTTACAACATCAAAAGCATTTCGAACGAAGACGAGCGCCGCATCTGGCTGACCATGATGTGCAGTGCCGGAGGCCCGGACTGATGCAAACGGAGAACGTGAACATCGTTTGCTCCGCGCCCGGCTGCGCGTTCCATGCCTCATGTGCACCACGTCTCAACGTGCCGTATCGCGACAACGGATCGGCCGCGCTCAGCTGCGTGGTCGGCCATCCGCTCTGCACCGCACATTGCGATCTGTTCAACGTGCTCAAAATCACCAGCCGCAAATCGCTCACCATCATGTTCGAGGCCCGCAACGACACCGGCCGGCCGCTCGATTTCGACCGTCTGTTCGTCACGCGCTGCGCGTTCGACGATCCCGACTATCAGTCCCTGGTGAAATCCCTCACCCATTGATTCTCGCTCAAGCTGAAGGAGCAAGCCGATGACGACCCTGTCCGCCTATGCCGCCGTGAAGATCAGCCAGCAGGCCACGCCCGGCGAAGGCGTCGCCGATTACGAGCTCAGCGCCAATCTGGTGCCGTTCTATTTCCCGCAAGGGGTCGGCTCCGGCCAGGTGAGCGTGGTCTATGTCGGCCACCGCGTCGCGCCTGGCGCCGCGCGCGACGATCTCCTGCTCACCAACTCGCTGCAGGACGTGTTCGGCAACAAGCTGACCTTCGGCGTGGTCAAGGGCGTGTATCTGCTGGCCGATGCGACCAACACGGTCGACATCGTGATCGGCAACGCCACCACCGATCCGTTCCTCGGATGGTTCGCTGCCGCCGGCAACCTCGAGCACGTCGTGCCGGGCGGGGCCTCGATGCACGTCCATCCCGGCGCCGGCTGGACCGTCACCGCGGCGGTGCACGACCAGCTCGGCATCACCACCGGCGACGGCGCGACGCCCGCCGGCTACGAAATCATCATCTGGGGCTGAGAAGTAAGATTTTAACGCGGTGGCCGCAGAGGATGCGCAGAGGTCGCGGGGAAAGAAAGATCGCGCGCCGAAGGCGCGCAACAAGTTCCTCTGCCTACTCTGCGCATCCCCCTGCGTACCCTGCGTTAAAGTTTCCTTCCTTCATGGCCCAACCCCACAAATGGCAGAACCGCCAGCGGCTGCTCGAAAAGCTGAAGGCCTATCCTCCGACGGTCGGGGCGCGGATCAAGCCCGCGCTCGCCTCCGGCGCGGACCGCATAACCACAATGCAGAAATCCATGGCGCCGGTGCTGCTGAAGCCGGAAAAGGCCCGCACGACCGGCGCGCTGAAGGCCTCGATCGGCTGGGCGTGGGGATCGATGCGTCGCGGCGTGCTGAGCATCGGCACGGGCGGCAACGCCGCGTCCGATTTCAAGATCACGATCTATGCCGGCGATCCGACCGCCTGGTATGTGCGCTTCCCGGAATTCGGCACGCGCAGCTACTCGAAAGGCGAGACCCGCACCTCGATGCGCGGCGCCCGCGGCCGTCTCTACCGTGCGACGGTCAAGAAGGCGCACGCCGCGACGCCAGCGCATCCCTATTTCTTCCCCGCCTTCCGCGCGCTGGCACCCGCGATCAAGAAAGACGTCCAGGCCGCGGTGCGCGCAGCCACCAAAGAGGTCGCGTCGAAGTGAAACGATTGGCACACAGAGACACAGAGGCACAGAGTGCCGCCGTGTGGTCCAAGGAGACTGCGAAGGATCGCGCGCGAACGCGCGCAGCTCTTTCTCCTCCGTGTCTCTGTGTCTCTGTGTGCCAATCTTTCTTCTGATGATCGTCGCCGCATCGCTCGAACTGCAGAAGGCGCTGTACGGCGTCATCACCGCGGACGCCGGCGTGCAGGCCGCGATGGGCGTCACAACCGCCGCCACGGTGCTGCTGTACGACAAGGTGCCCGACACCGTGATGCAGGCGTTCGCGGTCGGTACCGCGCCGACATATATCACGCTCGGCGAAGGCCACGAACGCTACGATCTCCCCGGCGAGAGCGACGATCCGGACGACAACGTCGAAATCACCAACCACGTGCTGGTGTTTCACGTCTGGTCGCAGAAGGTCGGGCTGCTCGAGGCCAAGACGATTGCCCTCGCCGTGCGCGCCGCGATCGTGTCCGCCTACAACGCGAAGCCGCCGACGCTCACGCTGACGACGAACCGGCTGCTGCGCATCGATCCGAACAGTCTCGTCTATGACCGCCTGCAGGACGGGTTCACCTCGCACGCCGCGCTGACGATGACGGCGCAATCACAGCCTCGCGCATAATTCCTCCCGAAGGAGCAATCCAGATGCAGCCGACAACCCTTCCGTTCCGGGACTTCCTCGTCTACGCCGGCGACAGCGCGTCCTACGAGAATTTCGCCAAGTTTCCGCTGGCAATGTCGTCGCGCGGCTGGTCGGAAGACATCAAATCGACCAACATCACCGTGCCCGACCAGGACAACGAGGATCTCGTCGTCGCGGAGCAGTCGATCCCGTCGACCGTGACCCGCCAGATGACCGGCAAGGGCACGCTCGGCACGTCTGACTATCCGATCTGGCGCGGTTATCTCGGCATCGTGATGAACTACCAGGTCCGGCTGAAACAGGTCGGCTACTGGCAGGGGCCGATGATCCTCTCCAAGATCAGCATGTCGGGCTCGCGCGCCAATATCGTCGAGGTCGACATCACGCTCGACGCCGCGGACCAGATGTCGTTTATCGCCGGAGATCCTCCAGCCGGCGCCCAGCTCAACAAGAAGCACAAGGGCTCGAGCCTCCCGACCGCCGTTCCGCAGCAGAGTTATCCGTAACAACTCATGTCAAAATGCGCGGTCCGCTTCGCCTGGGCTGATGGCGAGGAATATGGGTTCGACCTCTCGCCGATCGGATGCTTGCGCGATCTCGACGAGAAGACGAACGCCGGCCCGGAGGAATTGCTGGCGCGGCTCAATGGCGGGCTGACCGAAATGCGCCCGCGCGCCGGCGATCTGCGCGAGATCATTCGCTGCGGCCTGATCGGCGGCGGAACGGAGCCGCTCAGGGCCGCGGCGCTGGTGAGCCGCTGGGTCGATGCGCGTCCGCGCAGCGAATCCTATCTGCCGGCGCGCGCGATCCTGATCGCGCTTTTGCTCGGCATTGATGAAGGGCAACCCAAAAAAAAACTCGACGAACCGCCGACGGCGAGCGGCGCGGCCGCTTCCCCTTCTCCGCCTACTACGAAGCCGGAGGAGCCCTCGGCTTCTCCCCCCGCGACATCGACAGGATGAGCGTGTGGGAGCTCAGCGTTGCGATCGAGGGTTACCGCAAATCGCAGGGCGCCGAGGACGAGCCCGAAGCGCTGAGCGAAGAAGAATATCTGGAACTCGTTTCGGGGGGCTGAGCGCTCGCTGCCCCCTCCACCGCGAAGAGGCGGTCCCCCTCCCCCGCCTTCGGCGAGGGAGGAAACGCGCTGCTAATTACGAGCGATAATTTCCTCCCTCGCGCGTCAGCGCGGGGGAGGGGGACCGCGAAGCGGTGGAGGGGGCGGCAACCCATGGACGAAACCCAGCTTGAACGTCTGGTAATTAGTTTGGAGGCGAACACCTCCAAGCTCGACGCCCAGATGGTCAAGTCCTCCGCTCTGCTCGACAAGCAGCTCGGCGCGATGGAAGCCCGCACGCAGACCTGGTCGCAGCGCACGGTGAAAGTGTTTGGTGGTACCGGCACCGATGCTGGCAAGCTGTTCATGGGATCGATGAAGCAGGGCGAACTCGCTCTGCAATCATATTCCTCGCAGCTCGGGCCGCTTGGCTCGATCCTCGCCATGGTCGGCGGCGGCTGGCTCGCGGCCGGCGCGGCAGCGGGCGGCTTCGCGTATCTGCTCGAACAGGGCACCGAGAAGCTCGCCACGCAGCAGCGCGCGCTTGCCGAAGTACAGGCCGTGCTCAATGCGACTGATCACGCAAGTGGGCAAACCGCGGATTCTATCGAACAGATGGCCGAGAGTATCTCCGGCTCGACGTTGCAGACCAAACAGGACGTTATCGAGGCCGCCGCAGAACTGGCGACGTTCGGAAACATCGGCCCGCAGGCATTTGAGGCCGTGCTGCGTGATGCGGCGGGAATGTCGCAGCTCTTCGGCGGATCATTGCTCGAGAACGTGCGCAAGATTGGCAAGGCGCTCGAGGACCCTGTTACCGGCGCGAAGTCGCTGCGCCGCGCTATCGGCGAACTAACACCTGCGCAGACAGAGGCAATCGCCAATTTTGTCAAAATGGGAGACACCGCGAAGGCCCAGCAAGTAATTCTGGAAGCCTTCGCGGCGAAGGGCATCGGTGTTGCAGGCGCCGCGGGCCACACGGGCCTTGTCGGCGCCACGCACGACCTTTCGGAAGCCTGGGACAGGCTGCTGATAGATTTTGCCGGATCGAGCGGCTCGACCGGCATCGCGCAGAAGGCGATCGACGCTGTGACTGGCGCCGTCAATGCGCTCGACGGCGCGATCAAGAATGCCGGAGGCGTGATGGCCTTCATGGCGCAGATGGCGGCGATCGGGCATAGTGGCCTCGTGCCGCACGGTGCCGCACCGTCAGCCGCGCCATCGGGCATTGCTCCGGACGAAGGCCCGTTCAAGGGACTTCCAGCGACCTACGAGGATTACGAGGCGAAAACGGGGCCGGCCCGCGAGGCCGCGCGCGCCCTTGCTGATCTTACCGCTAAGGTGAAGGAGGCTGGCGCAGCTTTCAAAAATGAGGTCGACGAACGGAAACAGTCGCCTTTGCAGCAAGCAATCGACGCCGCGTTGAAGCAAACGGCCTCCAAGGCCGGGATCGATGTTTCGGAATACGCGCCGGGCGGAAAATTTGCCGCCGAAGGTGCAGTGGTCCGCGAGCTGGCGATCGAGGAATACAACCTCACACAGGCGCGCAAGGACGGCAAGAAAGCCGCCGAAGCCGCGAAAGAGGCGGAGAAGAAACGCCTTGAGGCGCTCTCCGAAGAGGCGAAGCAGACGATCGCGGCGTTCAAGCTGATCGACGAGCTGAACGACAAGCTCTCCGGCGCGTCGGGCCGCCCCGGCGCGGAACGTGCGGCGTTCATCGGCGAACAGGTCGCGCGGCTGCCGGAAGGCCAGCAATATCTGTCCGGCGACGTGTCGGCGAAAGCCGGCGCGGTGTTCGACGCGAAATCGCTCGACGAGCAGGTGCAGAAGGGCCGCGACCTGGTCCGCAACTACGAAGACCAGGTGACCGCGCTGACCGCCGACAAGGCGGCCGCGGAAGCGGCGAAGTTCGAACACGACGCGCTGATCGCGATCTACCAGAAGACCGGCACCGTGTCGGAAGATGCGGCGAAAGCCATTCACGACCAGGGACAGGCGATCCTCGCCGCGGCGCATGCCGCGGAAAGCGCAACGGCAATCTACCAGAAGCAGGTCGCGCTCAGCGACGATCTGCGCGAAGGATTGACACGGATCGGTGAGGCCGGGATCACCGGCTTCCATGGCATGCGCGACGCGGCGAAGCAGTTTCTCGACCAGCTCGCGCAGCTGATCATCAAGCTCTACGTGATGGGGCCGCTGATGGAGGCGCTGCTCGGCAAGCAGGGCACCGCGGGCGGCGGACTGGCCGGCGGCGCGCTGCAATGGCTGACCGGGGGATCGTCGGCTTCGGGAACGGAAGACATTTCGATGTCGGTGCCCGTTGGGTCGACGCTGGCGGATTACGGCAGCTCGTCCGGCATCGGTTCGATCTTCTCCTCGATCGGCGATTTCTTCGGCTTCTCCAAAGGCGGCCGGGTGCGCGGTGCCGGCGGCGACCGCTCCGACAATGTGCTGGCGAAACTCTCGCCCGGCGAATTCGTGGTGCAGGGCGGACCGGCTTCGCGCAACCTGTCCCTGCTTCACGCGATCAATGCCGGCGCCGACATCCCGGCGTTCGCGTCCGGCGGCATGGTCGGCTCGCGCAGCTTCTCGATGCCGCGCCTGCCCGCGGTGGGAAGATCGGCCGCCGGGTTGCAGATTCACGCGCCGATCCAGATCGATGCGCGCGGCGCGCAGGAAGGCGTGGCCGAGCAGATCGCGAAGGCCGCACCCGACATCGTCTCGGCCGCGGTGAGCACAGCGCTGAAACACGTCGACTACATGTTCCCGAAAAAGCTCAACGACACGCTCCGCGACCGCGCGTAAAAAGTTGGCTCACACAGAGCCACAGAGACACAGAGAAAATGATCGCGCGCGAATGCGCGCAATTTTTCCTTCCTCCGTGTCCTCTGTGCCTCTGTGTGAGAATCCTTTCTTCTACTGGGGAACGTGCCGCATGGCAGCCGACGTCGTGTGGCCAGACCGCTTCCTCGTGCCAGCGGACGCCGATGCGCGCGTCGTGCCGCTCAACACGTCGGGCGGCGTGTCGTTCGATGGGTCGGAGCAGATCGTCGGCAACGGGCCCGGGCGGATCAAGATCACGCTCGGCAACATCTATCTGTCGAGCCCCGGCCAGGTGCGCGCCTGGCACGCGCTCGATGCGGTGCTGCAAGGCCGCGCCGGCGTTGTTTCGATGGCGCTGTTCGACTATCCGCGCGCGCCGTGGCCCACCAATCCGCTCACGGGGAAGATCTGGTCCGATCCGACTTCGCTGTTCGACGACGGCACGTCGTTCGACGACGGCACCGGCTTCGGCATGACGACCATCATCGCCTATTGTTACGGCGGCATCGCGGTCGGCTCGAACACCACGACGATCCAGATCATCGTCGGCGGGCCATTGCTTGGCGGGGAATGGTTCAGCCCGGTCGGGGCGTTCGGATCGCCGGCGAAAGCCTACCGCATCTCGCGGATCACCGGCATCACCTACGACGAATTCAACTTCCCCCACTACAGCGTCGTGTTCACGCCGCCGTGCCGCGTCGCCGTCGGCAACTTGGCGCAGGTGTTTTTCGACGATCCGCTGGTCGATTGCCGGCTCGAAACCGACGACGCGATGGCATTGAAGAACGGTCTCGAACTATGGCGCCACGGCGCGCCTAGTCTGACCCTTTGGGAGGATGTTTGATGAAGCGGACATGGTGGATCGCCGCAGCGCTCGCCGCCGGCGCGCTTTGCGCACCTGTGCACGCGGCCTGCGTCCCCGACGCCGGCGGCCCTGGCCAGACCTGCCCCGCGATCGCCACCTACCTGCACAATGGCGTGCCGCAGCAGGTCGATGACGGTGCGCACCCGATGCCGTCCGGCGCGCAGCCAACCAAAGGAACGGGAGCCTACGCCCCCGCGACGGTCGGCACGACGGACTCAACCATTCTGGCTGCCTCGACAGCGGCGGTCTTTCTGGACCTCGTGAACAACAGTTCGTCGGCAACCATCTGCGTGAACATTGGCACGACCGCAACGATCAACGGCTCGCAGCCCTATTGCCCAGCAGGTGAAATTACGCTGCCGCCACTTTGGCACCGTTCATGGGATGGCACGTTCGTTCCGACAGATGCGATCCATGCGATAGCGTCGGCGACATCAACGGCAGCGACGGTAGGTGCGAAATGAGACGGTTTCTGTTTGCTCTTTTCGCGTTTTTTATTAGTTCGTCTGCGTCCTTCGCAGACTATAATGGACCTATATTTACTCCTCCGGGCGGCGCACCGGGGATCAACTGTTCCTTTGAAGGAGTTGTGCCTTCTAATCTGATTGACAATACGGTGGCGGAACAGAACTGCGTCAACGCAGCTAAAACCTCCGGGTATATTACCGCCTATATGCCTCCCGGACAAGTTGGACAGGCTAGTTCTGTTTTCGTGCCCTATGGCATCAGGGTTTGTGGGCAATACGGCACGCAGAGCGTTGCTACTCCATCCACCTACCTCGTGCCGATCTCTGGTGGTTCATTTACAACCGATCAGGCCAACAATCCTGTCATGTGGGGCTTCGGCACTACGGACATGGTGCATTGGGCGTCAGGTGCAACGGGGCAGTATTTCTTCGGCGGCGGTGCGTGTCATCTACTATTCTACGACGTGAACGCGATTGCTGGCATCACGGGAGCAGTTTCCTTCGGCGGCAATGTCACGTTCGAGGACATCGGTGGCTATGAAATGCTTCAAACGCTTGTACGCGGTGCGACTCCGACATCTGGCGGTACGGGCGAATACAGCGATGCCTTTCATTTGCTGAACCCGCGCTATTCCAGCCCACAGAACTCAGCGGTCGCGCAGTTTGACATTCAGGGCTCCGGCGACATTCTCGACATCCAAGGCGGAAACTTTCCTCCTGCGACGGCTGGTGCTTGCTCCCTCGCTATCAAGATCGAAGGTGTCAACGGCACAGGCGGCGACAATGGCAACACCTTCGGTGCAACGGTACGCAATACGCTGAACGGCAATATCCAGATTGACGCGAATGGCCCCACTCTGATTGATGTTTGGCATAACGAAGGCTGCTCTCTGACAGTTGGCGACGGTACGAACACCTCGTTGACGAACTCTTACTTCAAGATGTGGAACGGTCAGGGTGTGCCGATACAGACCACGCAAGGATCAACGGGATCAAAACTCCATCTCGCGAACAATGAGTTCGATTGGTTCGGCTTCGGTAATTACAATTACGCTGGCGTATATGAAGTCGAGCTAAACCCATCGGTTCTGTTCAGCAGCGAGGATAATTTTCTCGTTGCTGGTGGTGCTTCTACGACGCGCTCTCTTTTCGGCATTGATATTGTCGAAGGCGACGGTGCGACGGCGCTGGCTACGTGGAACCAGTTTTCCGATCACCTTTCGCGGAAAGGTAAAGTCGAGAGCAACTATTTCGTCCCGCTTGACATTACACTTCCCCCACGGACGACGGCCTATAACGGTATCTTCTCCGCTGCGTTGTCTTCTACCGGCGTAAGCGGCTCGTGGACGATTGCGACCGGGACCTACTACTACACGTCATTGCGCATCTATGACCCGGTTTCTATGCTCGGGGAGCCGTCGATAAAGCCCGAACAGAGCGTCAACGTCAGCGCGACAACCAATCTCGTATCTCTGGGGTTCTTGGTTGCGGCGACGAATGGCGCGCCGCACGGTTATGTCAGGGTTTACCGGGGTACGAGCACCGGATCATATAACGCCTACGCCGATGTTCCGATCACGCAGGGCGTCAATCTCGTAGACAACGGCACGCAACTCAGCGGCTTCAACTGGGTGTCGCGCGGTGCTGGCGCAGTAGATACGATTGTCGCGGCACAACTCGGGTTCGCCTATCGTATTACCGCTCCAGGTGTCGAAACCTATCAGACGGGCAGCTACCATTACCCAATGACTTCGCTGTTGAACGCTTCGACAGTGGCGGGGGCAACCGACTATCTTTCGTTGTCCGGGAAAGACAACTCGCTCCAGACCGTAGCACAGGCGGCGGAACAAATTCTCCCGGCTGGCATTCTCGGCGCGCAGTCGCTGAATGGAACAGCCGTAGGCGGGATGCGTTGTGCCGTGAACAGCGCGCCGGGGGTCGGGTTCACCGACACATTCACCTTGGTCACAGGAACACAAGGGTCACTGTCGGCTCCGTCTAATGGTCCTGTTGTAACGATAACTGGCACAAGCCCACAATCTGTTCTTGACAGCACGCACAGCGCAGTCGTGACCGACAATCAATATGCTGCGATCCAGTTAACTGCTTCGGCTGGCGCGACTGCGACGGGGCGCTCGTGGTGCTGGATTTACTTCTGGCCGACGCCTTGATGCGCCCCATCGACGCCGCCTTCCTGCGCGAGCTGGCGTCCGAAGGCTGGGTGACCGAGCTCGCGCCGCCGGCAGGCCCGTGACCACGCTCACGCTCGACGAGGTGATCGAGGAATATGCGAAGGGCAACCAGGTCAATCTGCCGGCGCTCGCGTTCATGGATTTCCGCGACTCGCCGCTGCATGTGTGGGCCGGAGAATATGACATCACCGATCCGAACGGCCAGGTGTGGACCGGGCTCGGTTCGCCGGGCCGGCTGATCTCGATCGACGGGCTGGAGCAGGCCGCGACGCTCGAGGCGGCGCAGCTCACCGTCACGCTCAGCGGTGCCGACGCGAGCGTGATGGCGATCCTGGCCGACGAGGACCGCGGCGATTACATCGGCCGGCTGCTGATCATCTACGGCATGTTCTGCGACCGCAACTGGCAGCCCTTGGTTGCGCCGATGGCGCTGGCGGCGGGAATTATGGGGACAGTCACCGTATCGCGGGGATGGGACGACAAGCAGAAGGCGTGGGTGCGCAAGATCATCCTGCCGGCCGACAATATCTTCTACGGCCGCGGCGGTGCGCCCGCGAGCTTCTACACCGACCGCGACCAGCAGACCCGCTTCCCCGGTGACACCGGGCTGCAATACATCCCGGGCCTCCAGGACACGAGCATTCCGGTGCCGTGGAAGGGATACTAGAAAATGCTGGCACGCAGAGACGCAGAGCCACAGAGCAACGTGCATCTCTGTGTCTCTGCGTCTCTGCGTGCTGATCTTTCGGCGTTTCTCGCGCGCGAGGCATCGCTTCCGTTCGTGTGGGGCGTGCACGACTGCGCGACGTTCATCGCCGACTGGTACGTCGCGGCGACCGGCGCTCCCGACCCGATTGCGGAGTATCGCGGCACCTATGCGGACGAGGCGCAATGCCTCGCGCGCTGGGGCCGCGGCTACGTACTGCGGATGGCGACACGCGTCATCGCGCGCCTCGGCCTGCCGCGCACGATCGCGCCGGTCGAAGGCGATATCGGTCTCGTCGCGCTGCGCGAAGGCATGGACCGCACCGTCTGCTGCGCGATCCGGACGCGCGGCTGGGTGATGCGCGGCGAAACCGGGCTGACGCGCCTGCCGGTCAAAGACGCCCTGTCCGCGTGGCGGATCACGGCCTAAAGGGAAACCATGCCGCAGGTCGTTGGTGCCCTGGCCGCCATTTATGCGGTCGCCGCAGCCGCGTGGGCTGCTGTCGGGGCGATAACGATCGCCGGCGTCTCTCTGACCACCATCATTGTCTCCACGGCGGTCTCCATCGGGCTGTCGGAGCTGGCGCGGCTGCTGACCCCGACTCCGCGGATCGCGGTTCACAAGCAGAACATTCGCCAGGCGCTGGCGCCGCGCTGGCACTGCTACGGACGGCACAAATTAGGAGGTGTCTACAGCTTCCTCGCGGTGCGCACGCCGTGGCTATATTATGTCATTCTCATTTGCAGCCACGAAATCGACGCCTTCGAGGAACACTGGCTGGGAGAATACTCGGTCGATCTCGACGGTGGCGGAAACGTCACCTATGTAAACGAAAGCCCGACGCCGCATATCTACCAGCTCGACGACGGCAACTACATTGCCTACATCAAGAACCAGCCCGGCCACGCGCTTCAGCCAGCTTACGCGGAGCTGATCGACGCCTTTCCGGAAACCTATTCCGCCACCGACCACTGCAATGGCATCGCTACGGCGCTTGTCGCATTCGCCGATCCCGGCACGAGCTTCGGCACGCGATACCCATCCGGCTTACCGCCCTATAATGCCACGATCCGTGGCGCCAAGGTCTACGACCCGCGGGACGACACGCAAAACTGGTACGATTCCTCCACCTGGAAATGGAGCGAGAACGCCGTCCTGATCGTGATGGACTATATCTGGAACAATGACGGCATGCGGCTGCCGTTCGACCGGCTGATTGCGCCGGCGATTTCGGTGTGGATCGAACAGGCAAATATCGCCGACCAGATCGTGGCGTTGCAGGATGGCGGCTCGGAGCCGCGCTACCGCCTTGGTGGGACCTACGAGCTCACTGAGCCACCCAAGCAGGTTCTGCCGCGGATGCTCGATCCGATCGACGGGCGGCTGGGCCTGCGCGCCGACGGCGCGATCGTCATCGATGTCGGGCAGTGGATGGAGCCGGCCGACACGATCGAGGACGCGCAGATCGTCTCCTATATCGGCCTCTCGAAAGGACGCCAGCAGGCCGATATCCGGAACGAGGTGCGGGCAAGCTTCGTGTCACCGGATTACAAGTTCGTCGAACAGGAAATGGATCCGTGGCTCAACGAGACGTCGATCGCGGTCGACGGGCTCAAGACCATGACGATGGATCTGACCTGGGCGCCGTCGCACCGCCAGGCCCGGGTGCGGGCCAAGATCGAATCCTACCGCCAGGACCCGGACGGCTGGTGCGGGCAGATCGTCACGACCGCATATGGATTGAAATTCCTCGAGCCGAACGGCGACGGCACGAAGAAGCGGACGATGAATTTCGTGATTTCCGAGCTCGGCATCAATGGGAGCTTCGAAATCCAGCGCTTCGCGTTCGACGTGCGCTCCGGACAATGCACGTTCACCGTGCTGAGCCTGACGAGCGACGCCTATGCGTGGAACCCGGCGACCGACGAGGGCACCGCGCCGGCGCTTCCCGAAGCGATCGCGCCCGACAATATCGAGAACCCGTCCTCGCTGACGGTGACGATCGTCAACTACCGCTCCGATGGCGGCAATGTAACGGCGCAATTGCAGGCGGTGGTCGGCGAGCCGACGCAGCCCGGCCTCAATCTCGAACTGCAATATGCGCTCCACAACGATCTGATCAGCGACAATCTCAAGGACTGGGCGGAGTTTCCCTCGACCGGCGCGTGGAGCGGGCAGACCGGGGACCTTGCGGAAAACACCTACGATGTGCGCTGCGCGTTCTACAATTCGCGCGGCTTCTATTCCGACCAGCTCTACGAGCGCGGCTTCGTGATCACCTTCGGCACTGCGCCCGGTCCGCCGACCAGCGTCGTGCTGTCGTCGCCGACCGGCGGCGAGGCGAAAGTGGCGTGGAACAATCCGAACTCCGCCAACATGGATTACGCGATCGTGTGGCGGAACACGTCCAACAGCTTCGGCACCGCGACCAACATCTCCGGCGACATCTATGGCGCGCCGAACCAGCCAGAGAGTTACATCGACACGCCTGGCTCCGGGACCTGGTGGTACTGGGTGACCGCCCAGGACGTGACGAACCATCAATCCACCGACGTCGCGTCGACGCCGCCGAGCATCACGATCTGATAAGGGGAAAATATGGGTCAGCTCGCGGCCGCCTTCGCGGCGGCCTTTCCCGTCTATTTCAATCCGACGCTTCCGGCGCTCGGGCCCGCGCCGGCGGTCAAGGAATTGTGCAACGGGCTCGGCGCAGCGATTGAGGGTTCTTATGCCCTTCAACGCTGCACGACCGATGCCGACCAGGTGATCGCGCCGGCATCCCCCGTTACGCTGGTCCGCGACACCGCTGCGCTGACTGCGGACCGCAAGCTCACACTGCAGGCAGGATCCGCGTTCTCCGGCATGAGCGTCGAGCTGTCGCGCAACGGATCGGCCGGTGGCTTCAACCGAAACGTCTACCAGACCGGCGGACTGACGCTGATCAAGGACGTGCCGGACAATTACGGGGCCACCTTCGTCTGGGACGACGAAGCTGCTCTCTGGTACGTCGACGCATACGTCGAGAGTTCCAACGGCCACCTGTCGCAGATCGCTTATCACAACAATCCGCTCGCGGCGTTCGCCTGCCCGGCAGTGCTCGACCTTGTCGTGCTTTGTGATTCGGCCACCGGCGCGCTCGCCGTCGATCCGCCGGCCGCCCCGATGGTTGCGGGCGGCGCGACACAGCGCATCACGATCAAGGACCGCACCGGTCAGGCCGCCGCGCACAACGTCACGTTCGCCGGCACGGTCGGGACAAGCGACCAAAGCGCGCTGACCATTCCCGGACAATGGCTGGTCTTCCAGTGGGACCCGACCAACGCAGAATGGAGCCAGATCGGATGAGATTTTTTAACTGGCCCCCCGCTTGCGCGGGGGCGCTCGCGATGCTCGCGGCCCTGTTTATTTGTTCCGTTGATGCGCGCGCCGGCGTCCCGAATCCGCTGGACGTGTACCAGATCGGCGCCGGGCTGCAGAAGGACAGCACCAACCATGTCGACGTGACGGGCGGAGGCCCGACAGGCCTCGTCAGCGCGACGTCCTCGCAAACGCTCACGAACGCGCAATGCAACTCCACCGTCGTCGGCTATTCGCTGGGCGTCGGCACGCTGCTGTTGCCGGCCTCGCCGCCGCTCGGGTGCACCTTCACGATCGAGCCGTTTTTCGACACGATCAATCTTGGGATGAACGGCAACACGCTGCTGATCCCCGGCTATGGCAGCGCGACGATCGACTGGATCACGCTTCCCGTCCCATCGGTCGGCCACACCAGAAGCGCGAGCTACCTGGTCGGATGGAACGGCACGAACTGGTGGGTGCTGGCGTCGAACCCGCGGTCGCTCGAGGCGCTCATTCCGCTGTCCGACCCGGTGCTGGCGCACGGGCAGGTCCGGTTCGACTACAACAGCGTGTTCGAGCTGTGCCCCTATAACGGGCTCGGCATCAACGTGACCGGGCGGATGCACCAGATCCCCACGACATGCCTCACGACCAGCGCGAGCAACACGACATCAAGCGCGCTCAATTACTTCTACGTCCAGCAGGACCTGGACGAACCGGTCACCGGGGCGGCCAACAACGGCTCTGGCCTCGTGCGGCTCACCGTCGCCAACTCCGCCAATGCGGGCGACGCGTGCATCATCTGGACCCATTCGATCAACGGCACAACGGAAGCGGACGTTTCGGCGCAGCCCTGCGCGGTGGTCGATTCCACGCATGTCGATCTGACCGGCGTCTCGTTCGTCCACACGTTCACGACGTCGCCGAACGCCGATGCGCGGGTGATCGATCATCTGGAACCGAACACCACCGGCTGGACGTGGCTGAACGGCATCGCAATGAAGAGCGGCAGCTCCACCGAGACGCTGGTGGGCATGGCGTATATTGGCGCGTCGCACGCGGTCAACGATTCCGCCACGAAGCGCGACGTCGCGGGCTGGTTCAACCGCAAGCCGAAAACCTGCAAAAACGTCTACACTGCGCTGCGCTCGACGACGTCGACGAGTTACGCGGAGCCCAACGCGGAAATCGAGTGCGAGTTTGTGACCTGGGCCGACAGCGGCGATCTGAAATGGGCGCTGAGCGGGTGCGCGAACAACACCTCGAATGCCGACGGCTGGAACGTCTCGGCCGGCTTCGATAGCACCACCACTGCGGAAACGGAGAATGCCGCGGGGCTGAACCCGCCTGGCTCCGCGGGCCAGCTGATGCCCCTCACGGTCGACGGCGCGAAGAGCGGTCTGTCCGAGGGGAAGCATTATATCACCCTGCTGGCCGAAGCGATCACCGGTGGCACAGCCCAGTTGTGCGGCAACTCTCCGGGCGTGACGTCGCTGGAAGTCAGCATCCCGCAATAATTACATGATCGAATTCGCGTTCATCGGCTCTCTCGAGGGCCGGTCGCTCAACGGCTATGTGCCGGATGTTGCGGCGGGGAGGAGCGGCGTCACCATCGCCACGGGCTGTGATCTTGGCTGGGCGACGCCGGCGGAGTTCGTGCAGTTCCCGGACCTGATGCAGATCTGGTTCAGGCCCTATCTCGGCCTGCGTGGATCTGACGCCGCGGCGTTCCTCAAGGCGCATCCGCTGTCGATCTGCGCGGCCGATGCCGATGCGATCGACGCGGTCACCTTCGCCGACGATATCGCGACGATCAGCAATGCCTGGAATCGCGACGCTGTCACGGTGTGGGCGACGGTGCCGGCCCGCGCCCAGACCGTGATCGCCAGTGTTGGGTTTCAGTACGGAAACCTGAAACGCAAAACGCCGCATTTCTGGGCGCATTCCATCGCGCGCAACTGGGACGCGATGCACGCCGATCTGGAAAACTTCGGCGACGCATTCGAAACGCGCCGCCACAAGGAAGCAAATTACCTCGCGCCGCTGCTCACGGCCTGAAAAGGAAATCCATCATGCGCCTCATTCTCGCGCTCGCGCTGGCGTGCGCTCTCGCTGCTTGTGCCTCAGGCGGCGGGCAGCCTCCTCCGCCTCCGCCGACGAAAATCCTGCTCGGCGCTCATGTCCCGTGGTCGCAGAACGCCATGACGCCTGTCGTGGCCCTTGAGGCATCGCTGGCGCGCAAACTCGACATCGTGAAGTTTTATCCCGGCGGCTGGTCGTGGTCCGCGTGGGACATTGCGTTTGCCAAAGCGATCATCGCGCATGGTGCGACGCCGTACATGGTGATCGGCAATCGTGTCGGGCAGGACCAATGCGGCATGAAGTTCGCGGATGTGATCGCCGGCACGGACGATCCGAAGTTCATCGCGGACGCTCAACAGCTCGCGGCGCTCAACGCTCCAGTCGCCGTCGAGGTGCTACCCGAGATGACGCAGTCAGCCATGGATTGCGCGTACCCGAACGGCACACCTGACCCGACGATCTACAAGGCCGCCTATCGCCACATTGCGCTGATCATCATGCAGTATGCGCCGAAGGCCAATCTGGTGTGGTCGCCAGGGCGGCCAGCCTATGCCGCCGGTGTGGCGAAGAACTACTACCCGGGCGCCGACGTGGTCGGTCTCGTCGGCGAGCATCTCTACAATTCGACCACGACGCCGGAAGCCTTCGACCCTGCCGTCTGTCAGCTCGCTGCATCGCTCGGCAAGCCGCCGGTGATCGGTGAGACGAACGCCATCGGCACGTCCGCGCAGGTGGAGTGGTGGAGCACCGTCAAGGCCACGTGTAATTACTACGCCGTGATCGGCTTCGATGCGCCGGGAAGCCCGGGTTACGATTATACGATCACCGCGCCGGATGTGTTTGCAGCCTTCGCGGCCGTAGGCGCGCAGTGACCCGATGCGCGCCGTCGCGTTGGCTCTGGCACTTGCTGCGTGCTCGCATGTCGATCTTCCGGCGCCGTTGAGGATCGGTCTCTATACCGTCACGCCGCGCGCGGATGTGTGCGACGTGCCGAACATTCTTCCGCAGGTGCAGAACCCTCCGCCGACGTGGAGGTCCGCCTGCGTGATTGCCGGCGTGAAATTCACGCTTCCCTGACGCTTCATCGGTGAATCGCGTTCGTTCGCTCTCTGCTTTGCGGTGGAGTTCGGCGCGCGCCATCGCGTTCGGGCGCGATTCTCCGATGGCGCGATCCCCGCGACCATCTTCACCGCAAGGAACAGACAAATGAGTGGAACAGGAACATCGGCAGCGCCGTCTCCGATCGGTCAGATGTGGAATAACGCCGGCGGCATCATCCTTGGCGGGATCAATGCCGGAGGGCCGGCGCTGGTTCTTGAGCTCACCGCGCTCGGCAAGACGCTCGCAGACAAGGAACTGGACGATTTCAACACCGCGGTCACGGTGTTCGATGAGAACCTGCAGTCGACAGGAGACTGGGCGGCCTCGGCGGACAAGGCGTTCGGCTCCGGCTCGGTCTTTCAGGCGGCGGCAAAAAGCGACGCGCTGGCGGTCGCGATCCAGGCCGCGATCCAGCTCGCGAGCTTCGTGCAGGGATTTGTCACGCTGGCAAAGTCGGCGATCTCGGTTCTGTAAAAATCCGTGCCGCCCGACGTCGATCTGATACGGCTGTGCGTGCTCCTGCATGACGGGGTCGATCCCGCGCCGCGCGGGAGCACGCCGCTGCCGGCGTGGACGGCGCTGGTTCAATCGTGGCTTGGGCCCGTCGGCCATGTGCGCGCCGGCGACGTCGACGTGCTCATCTGGCCCGGCACGAAAGAGCTGATCGACATCTGGCTCGACGGCGACGCCGTGCCGATCGAGATGGCCCGGCTCTGGAAAGTCCATGCCGGGTTCATGGCAAAGCCGCTCGATCTGAAGGGGCGGCTCGATGTGCTTCTCGGTTCGACGTCGCAACTGATCATCGCGGGTCACAGCAAGGGCGCAGCAGAAGCTCTGAACTACGGCGCGCTGCGCATCATCGAAGGCAAGCCGGTCCGCGCGATCGTCACGTTCGGCTGCCCGATGCCGGGATGCCAGCCGATGAAGGATCTTCTCGCACCGGTGCCGATCCGGAACTACCGCAACCAGGTCGCGCTGACATCGACGGTATCTGACGACATCGATCCGGTGACGACGGTTCCATTCCCCGTTCCGATCGAATTTCCGTGTCTCGAGATGCGGGGCTTCACGCCGATCGTCGGCGCGCCGGCGCCGGGCGACACGGGACGCTTCCGCCTGCATCACGGCCCGCAATACTACGCCGGGATGCGCGCGCTTCACACATGAATTGATGGCCGGGCGAAAGGCGCGGGTGCCCGAGGCGGCGTCCGCGGGAGTCCCCAATACTACTCCGAATTCAGCGCGGATCGGTGCCCGGCCGGGGCAGCCCGTTTTCATACCGCAATCCGCGCAACCGCCTCAACTCATTCAACCTCGAAGGGGCCTCTCATGCTCAACTTCCTGCGCTCTCTCGGTCTCGATACGCTGGCGCGCGCCCAGGCGCTGAAAATCCTGCGCTGGCTGGCAACCGTGGCCGGCGTCGCGCTGACGACGTGGCTCATTTCGAAGGGCATCTCCGCGGCCGATGCGACAGCGATTGCGACCGCAGTGGGCGGCCTGATCATCGGCGTTGGCAGTGCACTCGTCTCGCTCGGCTTCGCGCTGCTCGACGGCAGACGCGTCGACACCAAGATGAAGACCACCCAGGCGGTCACAGCGGCCACCGTGGCGAGCGCAATCCAGACCGGCGCCACCACACCGGCGGCGATCGCGGCGACAGCGCAGCAGGCGCTGGCGCAGGGCGATGGGGCATCGAAGCAGCTCTCGTCGACGCTCGCGGCGCTGCGGGCCGGTGCGGCATGACGCGAGACAATTTCGGAGATTTGCTGCTTGGCGTCTGCATCGGCCTGGCAGCGGTGATCATGCTGTGCTCCTGCGCTGCTGCGCCCGCGGTACCTTCGTGTACGCCGCTGAAATCCGCATATCCGCACACCACGCTCGAGCAGAAGGTGCTGGCCGACGAGCTGCCGAATGACGGCCCGACAACGCAATCGTGGATCGCGGAATATGTCGGCATCCGGACCAGCGGAGCATTGCTCTGTCCGCCGCCCGGAAAATAATCCCGATGCGGAGGCTCGGCGGCTGCCCGATCGTCTGGCTGACCGTGGCGATGCAGCTCACCCAAGGCATCCTGCTCGCGTTCTTCCCGAAGGCGTCGAAAGCGCCGGCCGAGCTCGTCCAGAGCGCGCCCTATGTGCATCTGTCGTTTCAGACGATCCATCTGACGCCGGTGCATATCGGGCTTTTGCTGATTGTCTCGTCGATCCTCGCTTCGGTGGGCGTGTGGCTCAGGGCCCGCAATGTGCGCGTGGCGATCGCGCTGCTGATGCCGGCGCAATACATCGCCGCGATGACGTTTCTGTCCCGCGCCAATGCGGTGTGGTGCGCCTGCACGCCGGAACGCAAATTGCCGGACTGGTCTTTCGTGATGGTCGGAGCCGCGCCTGGCATGATGCTGTCCGTCGCCTTCACCATGGCGCTGTGGCGCCTCGCGCGGGGCCATGATTATGGCTGGAGCTGACACGTGGATGATCTCGATCGGCGCGCTGCTGATCAGCGCGTGCACGTTCGCGGTGACGTTCTGGTACAGCCGCAAGAGCGCCCGGCAGAACGAGCAGAACGCGAAGCAGTCGCAGGTCACCACGCTGCGCGAGGAACTCGAGGCCGAGCTCGACCTGGTCCGCAACCAGCATAAGCGCTGTGAATCCGATCTGCGCACGATGCGCGCCGAGATGCAGACGCTCAGGGCGCAATATTTCTATATGCTCGAGGAGTTCGCCCGCCGCGGCATGGGCCCGCGCGTCGCGGTACCGGGCGTCGGAGATCCTCCGCCGGAGGCCACGTGAATCGGATGGAGGCAGCCATGAGACCGAGCTGATATCCGCGGCGACAGACGGCATACACAAGCGGCGCGCCTTCGGGTGCGCCGCTTTTTGCGTTTCAGGGCGCGCGGTACTCGGCCGGCAGATGCGCGTCGCAATAGTGCTCGGTCGCCTTGTGGGTGCTGACGATCACCGTTCCCGGCGCGCCGCAGACCTTGCACAGGCGCACCGGCTCGGCGGCGCGGCGGATCGGCACCTTCAGGAAGTTCTCGTCGATGCGCCTGTTGTCGGCCGTGCGCTTGATCTTGTCGCCCATGGCGGCATTCTGACAAACGCGCCGCGCGGCGGCAAATCCGCCGCTCAAAAATCAGAATTGATCCGGAAATCGTCGGCTGCAGCGAGTTAGCAAACCGCCGCCTTCAGCCTCTCGGCCACAGCTCCGTCGGCAATTTCAAAGGCTTATAATCGCACACCTGGAGTATGCCAACTGGCGAGGCGAACTCGGCGAAACCCTCGCCCTCGCCACCGCGCGGGATAGATCAGAGACAGGCAGGTTGGGCAAACGGAGCCCAGTTGTGCATTGGCACCAACCTAAAGGTCGGGCTTTGTTCGGGGGTCCATCGCCGCTGTAGCCAAATCTCGAAGTCGGTCCAGGAAAGAGCCGGATCTCAGATATTGGAGGTGTGCGGCAAACCTGTCCTCGGCGAGAACTTTCCGACCGAGGTTCTTCTCCTCTTTGTTCATAAGCTCAAGAACCCGTTTGTCCTCTTCGGCGTCCAGCCAATAACCGTGCTGCTCCTCGCAGAAGTCCAATTCGAGGTCGTAAAGCCGGTATTGAAAGCTCCTCATCATCTTGCCGCACTGCGGGCACTTGCGAGTTGTGGACTCCGAGCCGAGCATCAAGCTGCCCTTCTCGTCGTCCCCGAAATCGAAAACCTCGTCCTCGAGTTGCGCGAGTTCCTGGCAAGTGAGCCACATTCCCTGACAGGAGGGACAGACTTCCATCTCGACGCCATCGCGCTTCTTTTGCACCAGTTCGGCATCGCAGGTTGGGCATTTCATGGCGTGCATCACCGCTGGAGCTTCGCTGATACGAGATAGACTTCACGCCTCAGCCTTGCCAGACCCGCGCGGCAAAATGCTTCGGTCCATTTCGGCGCGTTTTGTGTGGCGAGAAGTTGGAATCGGGGCGGAATTCCGCGACCGCGCAATGGTCGCAGAGGATGCGCTGAGGACGCAGAAGTAATTGGAACCGCGGGCGTCTCGCCCGCACGCGGGCGAGACGCCCGCGGTCCCAGGAGCCCCCGCGCGCCAAATCCTTCTTCGCAGTGACTTGCCAAGTGGGGACCTCGCCACTCGGCAAATGACAGCACGATTATTGCCCAGTTGATGGGACCAATCGCTTGTCCCCTTGCAAGAGAGGCCGTGCGGGAGCAGCATTCGTTCGTGGGCCCTTTCTGGGGCTGGACGGGGCTGGCGGCAACGGAGGCGTAAATCTGAATGCGTTTCCCCGGTGATCGGAACGGGGTGCGCACGCGCCAATGATTTATCGGGCTGAACGGAGGACATCCGCCATGCAAGTCAGACACATCCTGCGCGACAAGGGACGCGAGGTGGTGACCATCGCAAGCGACGCCACATTGTCGGAGGCCGCGCGGCTGCTTGCGGGCCGCCATATCGGCGCCGTGGTGGTCAGCGACCGCTATGGCGGGCTCGCCGGTATTCTTTCCGAGCGCGACATCGTGCGCGCCGTGGCCGAATACAGCGTGGCGGCGCTCGGCCAGAGCGTGAGCAAACACATGACGCACGCGGTCTCGACATGCTGCGAAACCGATACGATTGACGAACTGATGGAGACGATGACGCATAACCGCTTCCGCCATATGCCGGTGGTCGAGGACGAAAGGCTGTGCGGCATCATTTCCATCGGCGACGTGGTGAAGACGCGGATCGCCGAGACGGTGCGCGAAGCGGAGACCCTGCGCGAATACATCGCCGCGGGGTGACGGTTGGCGGGCTCATGGTTCGACAAGCTCACCATGAGGATGAGGGCCTCATCCTGAGCGTGTCGAAGGATGGTTCGACGAGCCCACCACCATGAGGGTTCCACTGACGAGGCACAGGAACATTTGCTGAGACCTGGCGTTTCCGTTTGGGGCCTCCGCGGCGAGGCATGAGCCTTTCCTGAGCGGAGGATCGCCAGGAGACGCAACCAATGACACGGAAAGCCATCTTGCTGGGAGGCGCGCTGACGTTCGCGCTGACCGGCGCTGCATTGGCGCAGGCGGACACACAGTCTTCACAGACACCGTCTTCGCAATCGAAGCCCGCGCATCACCTTCGCCATCACGCGAAACATCACATGGCGACCGCGTATCTGCATCAATCGTCGCCCGCCGAGCGGGACACGACACGCGACCTCAATCTGCAACAGGCCAGCATGGTGCAGACCGCCGGCCCGGCGCCGCAATATATGGGGAATATGCAGAACATGCCGCCGGGCGATCGCAGCCTGACGCCGGCGCGAAGACTTCCGAACGGCAACGCGGTGCAGAGCGCCACGTCCGCCGGCAGCGCCAGGGATACGGTGCCTCCCGCACACAACTGACACGCGCGCATGCGGGAACCGCGGTCGAAAGGGCCGCGTTGATCTCTCGACCATGAGGCGCGTGCCTCGCGGCGAGTCAACGGAAGGAGACGCATCATGAGATGCAAGACAATGCTGCTGGGCGGCGCAGTCGCGCTGGCGCTGACGGGCGCCGCGGCGACGGGAATGGCGCAACAGGCCGCGCCGAGCACCAACCAGATCAATGCAGGCCAGCAGCCCGCGCAGTCGACCACAGATCAATCTACGCAATCGCAGGCGGCGTCATCGCAATCGACGACCAAGCATCATGCTCGCCACCACATGCACCATCGCACGCACACTGCATCGTCGCAGCACGCGCCCTCATCCCCGGGTGAGAAGCGTACGACGGCGCAATTGAATGATCAGCAGCTCAACGGCCAGGCGGGCCCGCAGTCGGCGCAGTCCACACCCGCCAGCACAACCAGCGCTCCGCAATCGGCGCAGCCGGGCAGCGAGACAAACGGCAACATGCAGTCGAATCCGAGCGGTACGCCAACCGGATACACCACCACGCCGCAGACCGGCACACCGCAAACCGGTGCGCCGCAGAATGGACAGACCGGCACCGAGCCGAATAACGGCACCTCCATGCAGCCGAGCGGCACGCAGCAGCAGCCCGGTGCAGAGCCCGGAAACTATACGCCGGGCACGCAGCAGCCCGGACCAACGAATACGAGCGCGCCGGCAACAAACGGTCCGGTCGGATCGCAGACAAATCCGACAACACCGGCCGATCAGAGCACGACACCGCAGCAGCAACAGCAGCCGAGCACCAATCCACCCGGCCCGAGCAGCTAGAGCTATCAAACACGTCATCTCCGGGACGCGCGACAGCGCGTCATCGGGGACCCAGGAGCAAACGCATGTCGCTTGCCCCTGGGTCCCCGCTTTCGCGCAGGGCTGTGCGGGGAAATATCGGGATGGGTTGCAGGCGTGTGAACCCAATTGGGATTTGCGCGCCTGTGAGCATGTTCGACTCAGGAGTTCGAATTTGCCGGGGAAAGGTTCACGCGGAGGCGCAGAGCCGCGAAGCAGCAAGAACTACCACCAAGAGCACCAAGGGCACGAAGAAGAGGTCGCGCGCGAATGCGCGCAAAACCGCTTTGTGTGCTTTGTGCTCTTGGTGGTGAGCAGCCCTCTCCGCGTCTCCGCGCCTCCGCGTGCCCATTTCTTTAGAGAACAAGCAGCAATGCTCGCCCGTCGTGTTTTCCCCGGACAGTCGTGCGCCTTCGCGGGGATGACATCATTGGGGGGTGCGTCGAAGGACGATGGGATGCGCCGGCAAACCTGCAGCCGCTGCACGCGTTCTCTCTCAAAACAGATGCTCGCCATCGCGGTGAAGATGCGGACGCGCCGAAGAATGGGAGAACGCGTATGAAATCGATCCAACGCCATCGCGCCGCTTTTTTTGCCATTGCAGGCTTCGCAATGACATGCGCGTTGCTGTCGACGCTCGCGGCAAACGCGCAGACGAGCACGCCCGGCAGCAGTGTGGGCGCTCCGGCGGCAGGCCCCACGCCGTCTCAAACGCCAGCGCCGGTGACAACAACCACGACGGCGGTACCGATGACGGGCGCTACTGTCACGACGCCCCCCAACGCTCCGCCCGCAACACAGGCGGGCACGACCCAGAGTGCTACGCCGGCGCCGATCGGGACGACAAATTGCGCGCCTTCCACGACTTCGACGGGCGGATGCGCGCCCGGCACTACGCCGCCACCCAACTCGATGAGCACGCCGCCGGAAACGGCCTATCCGCTCTCGCCGCCCGGTCCGTAATAAGCCGGCCCGCGCCGGAACTTGCGCATTCGTCGCCGCGTTTGAATCACGAGGGGGATAGGAGACAGTCATGCGTATCAGGACTCTCATTCTTTCCAGCGCGGCGATGCTCGTTTTCGCAGGAGGAAGCGCGTTTGCACAATCCGGTACTGGCGACGGCCGTTACGGGAGCGGGCCGTCCCAATCGACGCCGTCGGAAATGCAGCAGACGGACCAGCTCAATCAGCAGGGGGTAAGCGGGACGACGCAACCGCCGGCCGCGCTCAACGGCGAGCAGGCCGCGCCGCAGAATGGTCCCGTCAACGACGAGGGTGCTGCACCGGATACGCAGTCCCGATCCACGACACAGACGCAGTACGACGCGCAGCAGGAACAATACCAGGACCAGATGCAGCAATACCGCAAAGCGCAGGGTCGCTATCGCGATGACCGCGACACCTATGCGCGGAATCTGCGTGACTGGGATCTGGCGCAATATGCGTGGTACTACCCACGGCCATACGTCTATCGTTACGGCGACGAACACGGTTTGCAGCCACTCTATCTGATCGCGGAGCCGAGCCAGCAGCTTGCGCAGCTCCCGGTCGAAGGACCGGGCGGACGATGGGTCGGGCGCGTGCGCAATGTCGACATTGCACCCGACGGGCGGCCTGCGCGCATCGAGATTGCGCTCAACCGGCGCGTGTCGGTGTGGGTGCGCCCGGGCGATCTGCGCTTCGATCCGGAGTATCGCATGCTCTACACGGATCTGAGCCGCGAGGATCTGTGGAACATGCCCGGCGCTACCATCGCAAGCGGCCCGTACTGACTGCGCGTGTCGGGCGCCGCCCGACATGGAGCACACAGCGCCCGATGTTCCGGCGTGGACGGACCAAAGACAGAAATAGTTGGTACAAACGCCATCCTGGCGTAGTCTGAATTCATCCGCTCCGCGGCGATCAGCGCCGCGGACGGATGCGCGATGGGGGAACGTCGCGCATCCGTATCGGTTGAAGGGGGATTCAGGCCATGATTGCTCATGCGTCCAGACGTGTCTCGTCGCGCTCCGCACTTCTGTGCACCGCCTGCGCGCTTGCCGCTTCGTTCGGCATTCCGGCTCTCGCCGACGACCAGAACCAGGTCGAGACGGTGGTCGTCACCGGCACGATGCTCCACCAGACGGTGACGCCCTCGCCGGTGACCGTCATCTCGCGCGAGCAGATCGACCAGAGCAGTCTGACCACGATCACCGACGTCATCCGCGCGGTCAGCGCCGACAACAGCGGCACGATCCCGACCGGCTTCACCGGCGGCTTTGCCGCAGGAGCTTCGGGCGTTGCACTGCGCGGGCTCACCGTGAACTCGACGCTGGTGCTGATCGATGGTCTTCGCACCACCAACTATGCCCTCGCCGATGACGGGCAGCGCGGCTTCGTCGACCTCAACACGATTCCGCTCGATGCCGTCGATCACGTCGAGGTGCTGAAGGACGGCGCGTCCTCGCTGTATGGCACCGACGCGATCGCCGGCGTCGTGAACATCATCCTCAAGAGCGACTACCAGGGCGAATCGGGCGAAGTGGAATTCGGAACCTCGCAACATGGCGGCGGCACGATGGAGCGCGCGGCCGCAACCTTCGGTACGGGCGACCTCGCGACCGATCACTACAACGCCTACATCAATTTTGAATATGAGCGCGACGACGCAATCAGTGTCGGGCAGCGCGGCTTTCCCTTCAATACCAACGACCTTACCTCGATCGGCGGCGAGGACCTCAATGCCGGCGACCCTGGCCTGGGATTGGGCTCGATCTACGGCTCCGTCACGCCGGGGATTCTGACCAATCCCAACGACGTGACGACCGGCATACCGCTGCCAGGCGCCGTGTCGCAGCCCCTCCAGCCCTGCGGGCCCAAATCGGTCAGGAAGACGGATGCGAGCGGCAACGTCTTCTGCGAGCAGGACCTGACTCTGTACGCCGACGACCAGCCCTACGAGAGCCGCTTCGGCGTCTATACCCGCTTCACCTTCGAGCCGAACGCGGCGACGACCGCCTGGCTCAACGCGAGCTATTTCCAGAACGACGTGGCGGCAAGCGGCGCGCCCACGCAGATTCAGAACGGAACGCCCCATAACACCAACAATATCGCGCTGCCGGCGACACTGCCGGACGGTTCACTCAATCCCAACGATCCGTTCGCCGCGCAGGGAGAGGCCGCACTCATCAACTACGCTTTCGGCGACATTCCCTCCTTCACCTACGAGAACAATCACGTCATCCGCGCGGTTGCCGGAATCAAGGGGCAGTTGTGGGATTGGGACTACAACGCGAACCTGGTCGCCGCGCATAGTTGGCTCGACAGCACGCTGACCGGATTCGTCTCCTATCCCCAGCTGATCTCCGACGTCACCAACGGCACCTACAATTTCATTGATCCGTCGAAGAACAGCGCCGAGACGCGCGCGGCGCTTTCGCCGCCCGCCATCAAGACCTCGACAACGGATCTCGACGAGGCCGTTCTCAATATCACGCGCGACGTATTCAATCTGCCCGGCGGCCCGGTCGGCATCGGCGTCGGCGTGGAAGGCCGCTACGAGGCGACGTTCGATCCTGATCTCAATCCCAATCAGATGTATCAGGGCCTGGGCGTCGCCCACACCATCGGCCATCACACCGTCTTCTCGACCTATTTCGAAGTGCTCGCGCCGGTTCTGCCGTCTCTCGAACTCGATGTGTCAGGGCGCTATGACCACTACTCCGATTTCGGCAGCAATTTCGATCCCAAGGTGGGCGTGAAGTGGACGCCGATCGACATGATCACGCTTCGCGGCACCTATTCGGAAGGTTTCCGTGCCCCGAGCTTCGCGGAGAACGGTTCGAGCGCGTCGGAAGGCTTCATTACCTTCTCCCCGCCGCCAAACTTCATCAACGCACACGGCAACGACGGCTATGTGCAGCCTTATTCGCTCGGCCTGCTCTCCTCCGCAAACCCCAAAATCGAGCCCGAGACGTCACAGAGTTTCACGCTGGGAACCGTCGTCAAGCCGCTCTCGGACAATTCCGTCACCATCTCGGTCGACTACTACAACATAGCGAAGAACAAGGTGATCACGCAGGCCGATCCGAGCGTTGCGCTCACTGACTATTTCGGCGGCATTCCTTTACCGCCCGGATATTCCATCATTCTCGACAATCCCGATCCCAAATTTCCCAACGCGCCGCCGCGTCCGCTCGTCGTCTCCTCGCCCTACATCAACGCGGATTCGCTGAGGACGGACGGTCTCGATGTGGAAGTGTCGGCGACCGCAGCGCTTCCCTACGGCATCTCGTTGACGAGCGATCTGAACGTCACCGACATTCTTGACTATCACTTCACTTTCCCGGGCGGAGCGCCGCTCTCCTTTGTCGGATTGCAGAGTCCGTACATCCTGTCGTCCGGAGCGGGCACGCCGCGCTGGCGCGGCTCGTGGTCGAATTCGTTCACCTACGAGGCGGCGACGGTCACCGGCATCCTTTATTATACGAGCGGACTCGGCGAATTCGGCGTCGACGCGTTTGGTCCGGGCACCGCGCCAGTCGACTGCATCTATCCCAACGCGCCCGACAATTGCCACATGCCCGAGTTCTGGGATTTCGATCTCACCGGCAGCTACAAATTCACCGACAATATCGAACTGTTCGGGTCGATCAGGAACCTGTTCGATGCGAGCCCCCCGGTCGATCCGGCCGACTATGCGGGAATAAACTACAACCCGACCTTCTCGCAGGCGGGCATCGTCGGACGTTTCTTCTCGATCGGCGTGCGCGTGGCGTATTGATTGCTCCGCTCTCGCGCCAAATTGTTTTCTCCCCCACGCGCGAAGAGCGCGCAGGGGAGGAAACACTCCGCATCGGCAGCGCGAATATATAGATGCGCTTCGTGGGCGAGGAAGCCAACTGTGGATTTGTTGGTGCGAGCCGTCACATCCAGACGAAGAACGCGCGTTCTTCGCCAGTTACCGGGTCACGCGTCTTTGTTTCGACGAGCTGGCGCGGCGGTTTTTGGCGCGGGGTGCTCGTTGCCCGTATCCTGTCCCATTTCCTCGAGTTTTTGCCGCACATATTCCATCCAGCCGTGGGCATAAGGAATCCCCTGTATTGACTACGATCGCTTCCGGCACAATGCGGTGAATCTATTCTCTAACGATTCCTTTATCCGCCATTCCTAATATCCGCCCCTCCTAAGCTTCGTTCGTGTCAGGGGGCTCGGGGGATTGGCGGCCGGCGCGCTCTTGGGCTTCCCCGCGCCGGCCGCCACCTGTACTTCCGCCTTCACAAGTGCCAGCCTCGTCTCCATGAGCCGGCCGCTCGCCGGGCCTGCGTCCGTCGCGTAATCCATCTCTCAAAATCCGGAAGGGGACACCATGCGGACGATGATTCTCGCTGCAACCTTTGCAGCACTTTCCGTTTCGCTTGCCTGGGCCGACGACGTCATGACCTCGCGCTTCGGCAACACCACCATCGCCACCGACTCCAAGGGCGTGCAGACAAAGCTCTACTACAATGCTGACGGCACCTTGACCGGCAAGCAGGGCGACATGAGTTTCAAGGGGACATGGAAAGTCGCCAACACCCAACTTTGCCTGACCTTCACGACCGCAGTGCCGGGCATGTCCAATCCGTTCTGTGTGACGGTTTCCGCGCACAAGGTCGGCGACACGTGGCAGGGCGCTGGCCGCACGGTGACGCTCGTCAAGGGAATTCAGTAGCGGGGAGAACGCCTCCGTCGGGCTCGCACGCAGCGGCTAATCCGTGCTGCCGCGCGGATCGCCGGCGGCGAGGCGGCCGCTTTTCAGCCATTGCGCGAGCCCGGGAGACAATTCGCGGCCGGCGCGGGTTTCGAAACGGGCGACATCTTCGGTGGTCAGCACGTCGCGCCAGCGCGCGTTCGTGCCTTGCGCGAGGAAGCCGTCCAACCCTCCCACGAACGCACGTTCCCAATCCGGCCCCAGTTCCGCGCTGTTGCGTTTCATCGAGGCAAATGTTGCCGCTTCGATCAGCGCGGGCCACGTGGCCGCAGGGATCGAGATGTTCAGGAAATCGGCGATGCGCCGCATTTCCGATTCCAGGTCTGCTTTCAGATCGTTGTAGTGAACAAGCAGCACGTTCGGCGCGCGCCGCTCGGCCCAATAGCTCCGCTCGATGTCGAAATAGCGCGACGCGGGAAAGCTGTCGCCCCACCGGGCGATCTCATCGTCCTTCATCCAGGTCCGGAAAAAATCGTGCGCGTTCTGTGCCGGGCGCGGATAGGGGCAACCGACCGCCGGATCACCCATCCCGGCCGCATCGAAAGCTTCGAGAACGCCTTCCGTCATGATCACGCTGTGATGGTGCCACGACATAAAGGCATCGAGACCATAGCGTCCGACATGGATGTAGCTGACCTCGTCATAGAACGGCACGGCGTCAAGCTGGGAGTGCGTCTTGAGAAAGCGGCGGTGGGATTGCGCTTCGATCGATGCGAATTTTTCGTCGATCGGGATGAACGCGCGGGCATCGAGCCAGGGCGACAGGCCGGTGATCGGTCGCGGCTCCGCCGACTGAAACACCAGCAGACAGACGACCTGCTGCATCCAGGTCGTGCCGCATTTCGCCGACGTGCCGATGATGATGTCGCCGGTGCGCGGCTTGTAGCGCTCCCAGTGGCGGCTGTCGGTCGTCCAGTCGCGGATTTCCCGTTTGGCAGGAATTCTCGGCGTGAGCATGTTCGCTCCCCCTTCGACACCCATCACTATCATAGCTTCAGCGGGCGACGCTGCCCACATTTTCCTCCCCCAACGTGGGGGAGGTGGTTTGCACAGCGAAGCGGAGCAAACCGGAGGGGGGAGTCCGCGCGGCTCGCGCCACTCCCCCTTCCGCCTCGCTTCGCTCGGCACCTCCCCCACGGTGGGGGAGGAAAATCGAGTGCCTACTTCTCAGCGTTCCAAACACGGGACGATGATCGTTATTCTCCAGCCATGAACACCGCAGCCACGACAGCATCGGAAGGCGCGCTCCCGGCGCGGGGACATGGGGCGCAGTTGGGTCTCGTGCTCCTTGTTGCGGGCGTCACCGCCGCAGCGTTGTTTCACGCGCTCGACCTGGCGTCCCGTCTCGCCCAGACCTCCGACAGCGCGCAGAGTCTGGTTGCAGGCCACGCGGTCGTGCGCGGCAATATGCTCCTCTCGGGCTGGCATTTGCCGCTGAACGATTATTATTTCACCGACACGCTTCCCTACGCGGCGCTGGAGCGGCTCGTAGGACCGCGCCCCTTTCTTCTCGTGCTCGTGCCTGCGCTCACCTACGCGCTGTTCGTGCTGGCTGGCCTCCTGGCCTGCATCCGGCCGTCGCGGCCGCTGATCCCGAATCTCGAGGCAAGCGCAGCAATTGCGCTCGCGTTGGCGGCGCCCGCCTGGTTTGGCAGCTGGGACCCAGTGCTCTTGTCCGGCATGCACGTCGCCACAGTGTTGGGCGCTCTCGTCGCGCTCGCGCTGTGCGCGCGAATTGCACATACCGGGCAGCGCAACGCGTGCCTCGATTTGGGCGCCGGCGTGGCATTGTTGCTGGTCACGTCCGCGACGCTCTCCAGCGACCTCTTCAGCCTGGTGTTCGCATTCGGACCGGCGCTGGCCGTGCTGATCCTCGAGGCCGTCCTTCATCCCGCGGCGCGAAACTTTCGCGCCGCGCTTCTCTGGCTTGGCTGCGGGATCGCACTGGGATTCGTGCTGCCGCAGGCCATTGCACTCGCGGGCGGCTTTACGACCGAAAACGATGTGCTGACCCGCCTTGTCGCCGCCCCTCTGTTTGGCCGCAACCTGCTCGCGCTGCTGTCCGGCGCGCTGACTCTTTTCGGCGTCAATCCGTTCGGAATGGAGTTCGGATTTTGCACCGTTTTCCTGTTTGCATTGCACGGCATTGCCCTGGCGATCGTTGTTGCCGCGGTCTTTCGTGTCGCGCGGCGTCTGTTCGGCCAGCACCCAGCAAATCTGTTCGACCGGATGCTCTGTGCCGGCATGCTGAGCCTACTCGTGGCCTGCGCGTTCAGCGCGCAATTCGGCAAGGGGATCACGCCACAATCCATGTGGACGGGCGGACCGCCCATGCGCTACCTCGTGCCGGGTGTTCTGTTCGGCGCGGTGCTTGCCGGACGACAAGTCCCGGAGATGCTCGCGGCGTTGCCCACTCTGCGGGTGCGGAATACCGCTTTCCGTGTGCTCGTACTGCTCGCGGCGCTCGGCGTTATCGCCGGCGGGTGGCTGCCGCGAGATGTCGAAGCGCAGCCGCGCTGGATCGCGAACAATCCGCCGGAAGCGGCCGCGTGCTGGCTGGAACAGCACGGATTGGTTGAAGGCGTGGGCGAGTATTGGTCTTCCAACCTTGTCACGGCAATGTCTGGCGACACCGTGCAGGTTCGCTCCGTGGTGCCTCTTGCCGGCCGGCTCATTCCCTATGTCTGGGTTGAAGACAGGCGCTGGTTTGCGCAGCCGCCGCAATTCGTCATCTGGCAGGACAACAACAAAACCGGCCTGACATTCGACGACGTGCGCGCGACGTACCCGATTTGCGAGACGACCGTCGTTGCCGGTTATCGGATCACGGTGCTGAAGGATCCCAGACACGTTTTCCGCTGCGCAAGCCGAAGCTAGCAAATCGTTTCTTGCGTGTCATTCCCGCGAAAGCGGGAACCCAGCCACAGCGCGTCTGCGCGCTGAATGAACGCTTTACGGGTTGCCCCTGGGTTCCCGCTTTCGCGGGAATGACAGGTTTAAGTTTTGGCGTGAGTTTTTTTCTGCGGCGATGCATCAGCTCACAACGTTCGCGTGACCTTGGCGAGGTGGGGCGGATTGTCGGGATCCCAGCCGCGTGTGCGCACGGCCGCTTCGATGGCGCGATAGGCGGGCACGAGCATCGCGACGGGATCGCAAACCGGATGATCGTCGCCGATCCAGGGCAGAGTGCCGGATGGTCCTCCGGCAACGAAAAGTGTTTCGCCCGACTGGTGAAGATCGCGAACAAGATCGTCCACCGAAGCGGCTGTTTCGTCGGCCTGCCGCAATACGAGCACGGGCGTTGCCGGCGTGATCGCCGCGCGCGGACCGTGGCGCAGCTCGGCTGCGCTGTAGCCGAGCGCGGGCAGCCGCAGCGATTCCGTCAGCTTGAGTGCGATCTCGCGCGCCGGCGCCATTGCGTAGCCACGCGCGGTGACGAACGCGGCCGGTGCGGAGCGAAGATTGTCCGTCCAGACGGACCAGTCGCACGCCAACGCTTGCGCAAGACGGCCGGGCAGGCGTTCGATCGCCTGGGCGAGGACCTCGTCCTTCGCCAGCATCGCGACGAGGCGTGCGCCTGCGATCAGCGAAAGCACGACCGTCTTGGTGGCAGCCACAGCCCGCTCCGGGCCCGCTTCAATCGGAATGACGAGCTCCGATTCCTGCGCCAGCGGGGCGGTTGCGTCGTTGACGATTGCAAGCGTCAGCGCGCCCTGCATGCGCGCACGCTTCGTTGTGGCGATGAGATCGGGACTGTGGCCGGACTGCGACACGACGACGAACAGCACGCCACGCATGTCGGGGTGCGCATCATAGGCCGTCATCACCGACGGCGCAGCCGCGCCGGCGAGCATGCCGAGCCGTGCCTCGAACAGATAGCGCAAATAGACGCCCACATGACCCGAGCTGCCGCGGCCGCAAAAGACCATGATCCGCGGCTGCCACGCGCGAATCCAGTCCGCGATGGTCGCGATCGTGTCCGCGCGCGCGAGAAGGCGTTCGGCGGCCGCGGGAATTTCCGCAACCTCGCGCGCCATCGCGGATGCGTGTTTCATCTCTTGTTCTCCTTTCCTCCCCCAACGTGGGGGAGGTGGCCCGAAGGGCCGGAGGGGGGCGTGATTGAACGCGACGTCCCCCTCCGCCTCGCTCCGCTCGGCACCTCCCCCGCGCGCGGGGGAGGAAATCGATCGCCGATTGCAACACGCAGGTTGCCTTCGTGCAGTTCGAGAAGGCGTGCGGCCTCGGGGGAGTTCATTCCAAAGGCGAGCAGAACCGCGATCTTCACATCGCCGCAGGCCTCATCGACGTAGCGCGCCGCCTCAGTCTGTGTGCAGCCCGCGATTTCGCGCACGATGGCCTCCGCGCGGCGCCGGAGCTTCGCGTTGGTGGCGCGCATGTGCACCATCATTCCGCGATAGATACGGCCAAGCTTCACCATCAGCGCCGTGGAGAACAGGTTCAGCACGATCTTGTGGGCGGTGCCCGCCTTCATGCGCGTGGAACCGGCGATGATCTCGCTTCCGGTCTCGACCAGGATGGGATGCCGCGCCAACTCGAGCAGTGGCGCTCCGGGATTGTTCGCGATCGCGATGGTGACCGCGCCGGCGCTGCCCGCTGCGCGCAATGCGCCCACAGTATAAGGCGTTGCGCCACTCGCCGCGATGGCGATGATGACGTCGTCTGGACCGATCTTCGCCGCGGCAACCGCGTGCGCGCCGTTGTCTTCGCTGTCTTCTGCCGCCTCCGCGCTCCGCAACAGTGCAGCCGGTCCTCCCGCCATCAGAAACACGACGCGATCGGCCGGCCAGTCGAATGTCGGCGTGAGCTCTGCGCCATCCTGCACGCCGATACGGCCCGAGGTGCCCGCGCCCGCATAAACGATTCGGCCGCCACGCGTGAGCCCCGGCACCGCGTCGTCGACCGCGCGCGCGAGCGCGTCGAGAACCGGCTCGACCGCCGCCGCCGCTGCGACCTGGCCGTCGTACATCGCCGCGATCATCCGCGCCGTGGACCAGGAATCGAGATCAGCATAGCGCGGATCTATCTGCTCCGTGAGCAGCGGCGTTTTATTTGTTTGTTCTTGTGGGAGCTTCATCTGCATTGCCGAAGTTCGGTCGTTGACGGAAGGTTTAGCGCAGGGGGCGCAGAGGATGCGCAGTGGACGCGGAAAATTTTTGCGCTTCGCGCCACCTTACTCTGCGCATCCTCTGCGTCCTCTGCGCTGAATCTCTGTTGAGCGGCGGGCGAGGGCGAGGGCGCCGTCGAGGGCGTCGCCTTCGCTCGGCACGAGGCGCTCGCGCACATCGGCCGCGAGAAACGGCTCCATTCGCAATGCAACGCCGCCGAGTAGCGCGATGCACGGCGCGCCGCGCCCGAGCAGCCGGCGCGCCAGTCCGTCAATCTCCTGCGCGGCATATTTGAGGATGTGCCGTCCGATGCGGTCGCCAGTCTCCGCATGGTCCATGACGAGCGGCGCAAGCTCCGCATAATCCGTGGCGGTGGCACGGTCCGCCCAGGCGACGGCTTCGAACGGATCGTTGTCGAAACGCGCCATCACCGCCCTTGTGAGATTCGTCGCGCTGATGCGTCCGTCATGGGCGCGCAAAGCCAGCCTGATGGCGCGCAGGGCCAGGTCCGCGCCGCTTCCTTCATCGGAAATCGGAAAGCCGTAACCGCCGACCCGGACTTCCTTCCCGTTCAGCAACGCAAGTCCGACGCTGCCGGTGCCGACGATGACGATGCCGCCGTCACGGCCGCCATGCGCGCCGATGCAGGCGATGGTCGCGTCGTTCACGTAAGCGACAGAGTGGAACGGATGCGGCCGCGCATTGAGCTGTTCAAGCACGGTTTTGCGGCCGATGCCGGCGAGGCCCACGACAGCGATCATGTCGGCAATCGCATCGGCGGGCAGCCCCGCGTCGGCCGCCGCGGCGCGGGCTGCGTCTTGGACGGCGGCCAGCGCGTGATCGATGCCGAGCCGAACGGCGGCAGGTGCCGCGGTTCCCGCGCCCAGTACCCGGCCATCTTTATCGGCGATTCGTGCCCTTGTTCCTGTGCCGCCGCCATCAATGCCGATGAACAAGGAAGGTTTTAACACAGTGGACGGGTCGTGCGCAGTTTTTTCCTGCGTCACCTGCGCATCCTCCGCGTCCTCTGCGTTAAGTCTTTTCACGTCCATGCAGATATAGTCCGGGAATGAACCCGCAAGAGAATAACGAACAAAAGGCCGTTCTGGCCGACCGTGTTTTCGATGGACGGGCCTGGCATGCCGATGCGGCGGTTCTGATCGACGGACGCACAGTACGCGGGATCGCCGCGCAGGGCGAAGTTCCGCCCGATTACCGCCAAATTCGTTTGCCAACCGGCAGCTTTGTAGCGCCCGGCTTCATCGATCTGCAGGTCAATGGCGGCGGCGGGGTGCTGCTCAACGACGATCCGTCGGCGGAAGCGATGCGCGCGATCGTGCGCGCCCACAGGCGCTTCGGGACAACCGCTCTGCTTCCGACGCTGATTACCGACACGTGCAAAAAGATAGACACGGCCATTTCGGCCGCACACGCGGTTGCCGGGAAGGACGGCGTGCTTGGCCTGCATCTGGAAGGCCCGTTCATCAATCCGGCGCGCGCGGGCGTTCATTCGCGCGACCGCATCGCGCGGGCCGAAATGGACGATCTCGAGTGGCTGCGCGAGCTTGGGCAGGCGGGGCGCTCATTGATCACGCTGGCGCCGGAATGCGTGCCAGCGGGCTTCATCCGCGCACTGGTCGAATGCGGCATTCGCGTTTCTGCCGGACACAGCGAGGCATCGGCGGAAATCGTCATGCGCGCGCTGGACGAGGGCATGACCGGCGTCACGCATCTGTTCAATGCCATGCCTCCGTTTCAGGGCCGCGCACCGGGACTCGTCGGCGCCGCGCTAGCAGACAATCGTCTCGTTGCCGGAATCATAGTAGACGGCATCCATGTCGATCCCGTGTCGGTGCGCGCGGCGTTCGCAGCGAAAGGCGCAGACGGAATCGCTCTCGTCACCGACGCGATGCCGACCGTCGGCGCGAACACGGAAACATTTCAGCTGATGAACAGGACGATTTCACTGCGCAACGGACAGCTTGCAACCGCCGAAGGCACGCTTGCGGGCGCGCATCTTGACCTGGCGTCGGCCGTGCGCAACACGGTCAAGCTGTGCGGCATTCCGCTCGACGACGCGCTGCGCGCTGCATCTTCGACGCCGGCGCGTTTCCTCGGCCTCGAACACGAACGCGGTACGTTGACAGCCGGTGCCCGCGCCGATCTCGTGGCGCTGACAAACGACTTCAATGTCGTCGCCTGCTGGATGGGTGGCATCGAAGAGAGTGAGTTCAGGTCACCGTAACGTTGTTATTTGGACTCTGACCTCGAAAGCCGCCGGATTAGAACGCATCCAGGCCCGTATTGAGCACCCATTCGCCGAGACGGGTTCCGTTGGGCTGCAGCATTGCTGCCGTGAACGTATTACCCGTAATCTGTAGAATGCCGGCGCCCCACGGGCTCCATACAAAGATCTCCGGCGCCGCGCCTGGATCGAAGACTCCGGCGGGACCGAAATAGTTTTGCGTGGTATCCAGAGTCCAGCCCCCCAAGCTTGTCCCGTTCTGTGCCGTCGCGATCGCGGACATTGACATAAATGGCCCTGGAGTAGTGATGCCAGACATGGCAAGCACGCCGATACCCCAAGGGCTCTTGACAAGCATCTGGACATCGGACTGCGGATCGTCGCGCCAGACCGGACCAAATTCGTCAACACTCGTGTCGAGAGTCCAGCCGCCGTCAAGCACGATCCCATTGGGCGCAATCCACGCAGCGACCAGCGCAAGCGCTGCACCCGGGGCGCCAAGCCGGCATTCCAACGTGGCGATCCCCCATGGACTCGTAACCAGGATGATGTCGGCCGCGGGAGGGTCGTAATGATAGTTTCCCGCAATGAAAAAGCTGTTGCTCGTAGTGTCGAGCCGCCAGCCTCCGGTGAATTCGGTTCCATTCGATGCCGTGATCAGTGGCGTCCATTCAATCCCGAGCTTGATCACGCCGAGCCCCGACGTGTTCGTTACTATGATCTCGTTGATGCCATCGCCGTCGAAGTCCCCGATCGGCCCGAACCTGTTTCCAACAGCGAATGTCCAGAACACGCCCGCGCCACTGATCGTGCTTCCCCAGTTGTATAGGACCGAGGCCAGGCTCCACTCACCGCCCAGGAACTGGAGAAGCGCGACGCCGGAACAGGTCGTATAGAAGAGGCGTACGAGACCGGCTTCGAGATTCAGGATCGGGCCGAATTGATCGACCTTCGTGTTCAACTTGGTGCCGCCAAGATCGGCGCCGGCCGGTGTCATGGAGATGGACGTCAGGCTCCCGCCCTGAAACTTGAGAACGCCGATGCCCCAGCCGCTCATGACGAGGATTTCGTCGCGTCCGTCGTTGTCGTAATCGGCGATCGGCCCGAACCTGTCGTTGAGCGTGTCCAGAAGCCAGTCGCCCAGCCGGGTCCCTGTCGGGGCGAGCATCAGCGTGGTCATCGTGTCGCCAGTTTTTTTGAGCAGCCCGATGCCCCAAAGGTTGCTGACCAGAATTTCGTCGACGCCGTCGCCATCGAAGTCGCCGGCGCGCTCCGCGTTCGCGTTTGGAAGGGCAAGCACCTCGACCGGCACGCCTGGCGAGGGAATGCCCATCGCCACCACCTGCACCGCATAGGGGGCGCCGACAATCAGGTTTCCGGGAATGTCCACGAGGACCGTGCCGGATTGGCCGGGCGCGATGCTCCGTGTGCTGACGTCGTGGGCGCGCGCGTAGGTAACGACGCCGTCGTCTTTGCTGATGAAGCGCACCACGGGATAATTTTCGGCCTGCTGGTTGTCGTCGCCGAAGCTTTGGCACTCCGACAGCCCGCAAAGCTGCGTGCCCGCAAGCGTGACCGTGCAGTAGGGTATAACCGTGGAAGGAAAGGACGTAATCGTGGGCGCCCACGCCGCCGCACCGCCGGCGCCGAACGTGACGTCGTACCATGGCCCGGATTGGAGAGAGACAAGCCCGTGACCGTTGGGCAGAAGCAGCATCCTGCAGTACTCGGGATTGCCGGCGGCGGGCCCATTGTCGACGATGGTAAAGCTGTCGCCCGCCGGATCGTATTCCAGGAAGGTCGGCGCCGTGTTCGCTCCGTAGGCCAGCAGAAACACCTTGCCGTTTGGCTCCAGGATTGCCGGGACGTCTGCGGCAAACAGCTGATCGCCGGCGACGATCGGCATGTCATGGACCTGTGTCCAGGTCCCGTTCTGGCCTTGGCCGCCGGTCTTGTAGATGCAGGTGTGGCCGGTCGCGCCGAACCAGACGACGCGCCCGTCCATCAGAGTGAGGCCGGGTCCTGTTTCGCCACTTCCTCCGAGAATTGCACCCAGCGCGACGGGTAGCGGCGCATCCGGCACGAAAGCATTGACGCCGGGTACGTATCGTTGGCTGGTCAAGATGTAGACTCCGGTCGTCAGAACGTCGCCGGTCTGCAGAAGGGTGTAACCCTGCTCGTTGTCCGAATCGCCGCCGCCGAATGTCCATGTGAGCGTCGACGGGTTTAAGAGCGCGACCTGCGTGCCAATGCCCTGCGTGTTGCCGATCATGAAAGTTCCGTCGTTCAGCACTGCCGACGGCGCGTCCCCGATGTTTGTCCACTTGTCCGGCGCTGCGAATGCGGCCGCAACGTGCACGAAGGGATCGTAGATTTCGCAGAAATTGTTTTCGTTCTGCTGCGTCAAGACGGGTCCGCTGAATTCGCCGCCGCAAGTCACCAGCCTGCCATCGGACAGAACTGCGGACGCGAAAGCCGCTTTCTGGAGCAGCAAATTTCCGTCGAGAACCCAAGTGCCGGTCAGGAACGATCCGGAGGCGTCCGGGGTCAGCCGCCAGAGCTGGGTGGATCCATAGGGGTTGGCGAGAACAGTGCCGTCCTGCATGAGCCACATGGCGCTCGCGAATGACGGGGGTGAATTCTGCAGCAGGTTCCACGACACGCTCATGGCACTTCCCTTCGAGTGGCAGTATTCCCCAAACGAACAATCGGTCGAATCGTCAACTCTCTTTGTGCAGCTGTTGTGAGCCGCGAACAGACTCCGCAGCCAAGACGCGAGAAGGCGGGTTAGCGCACCAAACAAATCCTTCGGCACAGAAGAAAAGAATCTTCAGTGCTACATTGTTGTCGAGCGACATTTTCATCCCCGATTTGCCGAACTGCTCCTGGATAGCCAGCCGCGCAAGGCCAACCTCACCGGCTTCGCAAATAGCCGTGAAACGTGCCGCTGCCATCCTCGTAGCTTCCCGCAATCGCACGCTTGGCAGTGATGCTGGCGCCAATCGTGTAGATCGATCCCGGAGGATCGAATGCCCTGATCGTTCCATCGGCAGCACGCACGAAACCGTGCCAAACGTTGTTGCTATCCCGGTAGAACCCTGTAATCGCGCCCTTGCCATTGATGCTGTACGCCTGGGTGTCGACCGATCCTGCAGGATCGAACGCCGTGATCGTGCCATCGGGGGCGCGCACGTAGCCGTGCCAGACACTGCCGCTATCCTGGTAGTATCCCGTGATCGCGCCCGTGGCATTGATGCTGTCGGCAACGGTATAGGCTGTCGATCCAGAAGCGTCGAACGCCGTGATCGTTCCATCGGCGGCCCGGATGAAGCCGTGCCAAACGCCGGTGCTATCATAGTAGTTTCCCGCAATCGCGCCCCCGGCATTGATACTCTGGACGCTGGTGTCGATTGATCCCGGCGGGTCGAATGTCGTGATCGTTCCATCGGTGGCACGGACGAAACCTTCATAACCGCTACCTGCGTAGTATCCCGCGATCGCGCCCTTGCCATTGATGCTCAAGGCAATCGTATATGTAGATCCCGAGGGGTCGAACGCCGTGATCGTTCCATCGGTGGCGCGCACGAAGCCGTGACCCCGGCTGTTGCTATCAATGTAGTATCCCGTGATCGCGCCTTTGCGATTGATACTGGCTGCATAGGTATAGGTTGATCCCGAAGGGTCGAATGCCGTGATCGTTCCATCGGCAGCGCGCACGAAGCCGTGAGTCACGTCGCTGCCATCCCGATAAAATCCCGCGATCTCGTCGCCGCCATTGATGCTCGTGGACTCGGTGTTTATTGATCCTGAAGGATCGAACACCGTGAACATTGCTTTGGCACCGGCTGGCACACCTGATTCCAGGAGGCAGAGCGCCGCGCAAAGAGTCAGCGCAGCACGACCTGTGGAAAGTTTCCCAAATTGCTTGAGACCAATCCGTTCCTGTGTCATTTCATTTTCCCCTGTCGCCATCCACGCCATGGCTCGCTATGGAGTCAGCTTGAACACGGTGCCGTCGTTTGACGCGCCGCCCCCGAACGTCGTCCCATACAGATTGCCGCTCGTGTCCAGGACGAGCGCGCAGTCGGGATTCTGGCCATCGCTGCCCGAGAACGCGTAAAGCACCGTCTCGGCGGACCCTTTCAACCTGATCTCGAACACGGTGCCGTCATTGGAAGTGCCGCCTTTATAGGTCGTGCCGTATAGTCTGCCGCCCTTGCGGACGACGCCGGCGCGCGGAGAGGCACCATCGCTGCCGCCCGCGAAGGAATGCAGCAAGGTTTCGGTTCCGCCTGGCGTGACCTCGAACACCGTGCCCATACCCGAGGCGCCGCCCTGCTCGGTCGTTCCGTAAAAATTGCCGCTTGCGTCTCGGATGAGCCCGCCGGAAGGCTTGACGCCGTCCGTGCCGCCCGCGAAGGAATAGAGTACCGTCTCGCTGCCGCCCGCCTGGATCTCGAACAGCGTACCGTGGCCGCTGGTGCCGCCGCCATAGGTCTCGCCGTAGAGATTGCCCTGCTTGTCGCGGATAACACCCGCCTTGGGATAAGCGCCATCCGCGCCGCCCTGGAATTCGTACAGCTCGGTTTCCACGCCCTTCAGCGTGAGCCCGAAAACTGCGCCGTAACCTGCAACACCCTCGAACACCGTGCCGTAAAGGTTCCGCCCGCTCTTGACGGGCCGAGCATAGGTGAATGTGCCATCGGTGCCTTCGAAAGAATGCCGCGTCGTCAGTGTTCCACCGGGCGCAAGTTCGAACACGGTGCCGCAGCCATTGCCGCTGCCGCAATTTGGGTAAGCGCCGCCCGCGTACGTCGTGCCGGACAGATTGCCCTTCCCGTCCAGCAGGAGACTGGCTACCGGAGAAGCGCCATCGGCGCAGTTGGCCTCGCTACAGAAATTGTAGAGCGTGGTTTCATTGCCGCCCGTATCCACCTTGAAGGTGGTGCCGTAGCCGCCGGCGCCGCCCAGTTCGGTCGTTCCGTACAGATTGCCCTGGGCGTCGCGGATGACCCCGGCGGCCGGGTAGGCGCCATCGCTCCCCGAAAAAGCGTAGAGCGTCGTCAGGCTCGCAGCCTGGGCGCCGCCGGCAGACGCCATCAGCGAAAGCGCAAGGCAGGCCGAAACCGCCAGGCCCGCAACTGCGGGAACGATCTTCCTCATTGTCATCGACCGGCTCCTTCTCGATTGCAGAGACGCGTTGCCTTATTCCAGAGACGCGTTGCCTTGCCCGCTTCGGGCGGAGGTTAGTTTCGGCTGTCGGATATGTGCCGTTGACACGTCGTTGATATCCTCAAGATCGGCCTCAATTTTTCTCAAGCCGGGCCGTCGATGGATAGTTCGGTCCGTTTGCTCCCGCGTCGGCCTGGAGCGAGCGGGTCGTCACGGCACGGCCTATTTCGACGACGTGATCAATTCCTCGCCGGCTTCAGGCTCCAGTCGGGGTGCAGGGATGAGATCGCGGGCGGCTTTCGCTTGCCGCGATAGACGGCATCGCGGCCGCCATCGAGCGCGTAGGCATAGAGATTGCCATCGTAGGATCCGGCATAGACCATGCCATTCGCTACGGCGGGAGAGCCTAAAATCAGGGAGCCCGTCTCTGCCGTCCAGAGCGAGGCGCCGCTGGCGGCGTCGAAGGCGTAGAGATTGTGGTCCTCGGAGCCCACATAGACGACGCCATTCGCCACGGCCGGCGAGGAGAAGATGGAATTGCCTGTCGTTGCCGACCAGAGCAGGGCGCCGCTGGCGGCGTCGAAGGCGTAGAGCTTGTCGTCAAAGGAACCCACATAGACGACGCCGCTCGCCACAGCGGGACAGCCTTCGATCACGGCGCCCGTCGCTGCGGTCCAGAGCAGGGCGCCTGTAGCGGCGTTGAACGCGTAGAGCTTGTCGTCATAGGAGCCGACATAGACGACGCCCTTCGCCACGGCGGGAGAGGATTGGATGGCACTGCCCGTCGTCGCCGTCCAGAGCTGGGCGCCGTTCGTGGCGTCGAAGGCGTAGAGCTTGTCGTCAAAGGAGCCCACATAGACGACGCCGTTCGCAACAGCGGGTGAGGAGTAGACGATGCTTCCGGTCGTTGCCGTCCAGAGCAAGGCGCCGCTGCTGGCGTTGAAGGCGTAGAGCTTGTGGTCAAGGGAGCCCACATAGACGACGCCATTTACCACGGCGGGAGAGGACACGATGGCGCTCCCCGTCGGTGCCGTCCAGAGCAGAGCGCCGGTGGTCGCGTTGAAGGCATAAAGGTTGTCGTCCTCGCAGCCCACATAGACGACGCCATTCGCCACGGAAGGTGACGAGTAAAGGATGGAATTGCCCGTTGTTGCCGACCAGAGCAGGGCGCCACTGCCGGCGTCGAAGGCGTAGAGCGTGCCGGGAACGGAGGCTTCATAGACGACACCGTCGACCACCGCGGGCGAGGATTCTGTAGCACCGCCGGTCATCGCCGCTGTCCAGGCCACATCGAGGTTGGAGACGTTGTCTGGCGCCAGCACGTTCTCCCACGCGTTCAGGCCTTTGTGCTTCGCGTCGAAATGAAACTGCGACCAGTCCGTACTGACGGTGAAGACCTTCTGGGCGCCCTCGTCGTTGCTGCGCTGGACGGCCGTGATGTAATGCGTGCCGGGAAGGGCATTGGCAGGCACGGGAACCGGTGTTTTCCCGAACACGCCATTGCTGTTGGTGAATGCGAGCGCCTCGTCCGTCGTATCGAAGTAGATGTCGATCGCTTCATTGGCGCCGAATGAGTTGCCGTCGACCTGGGTGTTGCTATTGGGGTGGTTCTCGGTCGGGCTCAGGGCAATTTTCGGACCCGCAGCCCAGGCGCCGGAGGCGGCTGCAGCCCACGCCGCGGCCGCGGCGAGTGCCGCCAGCCGCAGTCCAAATCTCGACCGACGCATGGATGTCCCTCCGAAAGCTCGCCGTCTCGCGAGATTTGTGTCAGTTCGCGGGCTTCAGATTCCAATCGGGGTGGAGGGACGAAATTGCAGGCGGCTTGTGCTTGCCGCGATAGACAGCGTCGTTGCCGCCATTGAGCGCGTAGGCATAGAGGTTGTTATCGAAGGACCCGACATAGACCATGCCATTCGACACCGCCGGGGAGGAAGTGATTTGGCCCCCTGTAACGGCGGTCCACAGCGGGGCGCCGCTGGTGGCGTTGAAAGCATAAAGGTTGTCGTCCACGGAACCGACATAGACGACGCTGTTCGCCACCGACGGCGACGAACTGATTCCGCCTCCTGGCAAGGCGGCCCACAGCATGGCGCCGCTGGTGGCGTTGAAAGCATAAATGCCGTCGTCCGAGCCGACATAGACCACGCCGTCCGCCACTGCGGGAGAGGAGTAGATTATGCCACCCGTCGTCACCGGCCAGCCGGAGAGCAATCCGCCGGTTATGGCGTTGAAGGCATAGAGCTTGTCGTCTTCGGAGCCGACATAGACGACGCCGTTCGCCACGGCGGGAGAGGAGAAAATCGCGCCGCCTGTCGTTACCGGCCAGCCCGAGAGAAGCGCGCCGCTGGTGGCGTTGAAAGCGTAGAGCTTGTCGTCGAACGAGCCGACATAGACGACGCCGTTCACGACTGCGGGAGAGGAATCCTCGATTGTGTTTCCCGTCGTTACTGGCCAGCCGGAGAGCAGCGCGCCGGTTGTGGCGTTGAAGGCGTAGAGTTTGTCGTCTTCGGAGCCCACATAGACGACTCCGTTCGCCACGGCGGGAGAGGACCAAATCGCGCCGCCGGTCGTCACCGGCCAGCCCGAGAGAAGCGCGCCGCCGGTGGCGTTGAAAGCGTAGAGCTTGTCGTCGAACGAGCCGACATAGACGACGCCGTTCGCCACCGCGGGAGAGGAAACGACGAGGTTGCCTGTCGTCACCGGCCAGCCGGAGAGCAGCGCGCCGGAGGTGGCGTTGAAGGCGTACAGTTTGTCGTCCCACGAGCCGACATAGACGACGCCGTTCGCCACCGCGGGAGAAGAATAAGAGATCAAGCTCTGCGTCCCCCCGGTCCAGGCGACATCGAGGCTGGCGACGTTGCTGGGTGCCAGCACGTTTTCCCAAGGATTCAGGCCTTTGTGTTTCAAGTTGAAATGAAACTGCGCCCAGTCGGTGCTGACGGTGAACACCCTCTGGGCGCCCTGGCCGTTGCTGCGCTGGACGGCCGAGACATAATGCGTGCCGGGAAGCGCGGCCGCCGAGACAGGGACGGGAATTTTCGCGAACTTGCCGGCGCTGTTGGCGATCGCCAGCGCTTCGTCGGTGCTATCGAAATAGATGTCCACCGCCGCGTAGGGGCTGAAACCATTGCCGAACACCTGAACCGTGCTGTTGGGGTGGTTTTCGTACGGGCTCAGGGCAATGAACGGGCCGCTAGCCCATGCGCCGCGTGCCCCCCCCAGCCACGAGGCGGTCGCGATCAATGCCGCAAGCCGCAATCCATGGTTCATTCGATGCATGGGTGTTCCCCCTAATTCAGCGATCCGATTCTGTGCCGTGGGCAGGTTCGTGATATCCTCAAGATCGGCCTCAATTTTTCTCAAGATGGCCCGCCGATGGATATTTCGGTCCGCGACAAGGGGATTTTCCGGTTCGGTGTGTTCCGGATGGACGCAGTCGGCCGCTGCCTGGCGCGGGATGGCGCGCCGCTGAAGCTGCCGCCAAAGCTCTTCGATACGCTGCTCTACCTGGTCGAAAACGCTGGCCGGGTGGTGGAGAAGGACGAGTTGCTCACCGCGGTGTGGGATGGCCGTTTCGTCGAGGAAGCCAACCTGACCCAGACGGTGTTCTTGCTGCGCCGCATCTTGCATTCCGACGAGACGACCGCCGACTTCATCGTCACGGTTCCGGGGCATGGTTACAGGTTTGTCGCCCGGGTGGAGCGGGAAACAGATTCGGGGGCGGCGGTCGGCGCATCGGCCGCCTCGCACGAGGCCGCGCCGGCGGCGCGCTTCAAACCGCCGGCGACAGAGCAAGGCGCGTCCGAGCCCTCACGCGTCTGGTCCTGGCCGGGCAACATTGCGTTCATCGCGGCAGCGATTCTCTTTGCCGGTGTGATTTCGCTCGCCGTTGTGCAGCGCTGGGCACCCCAACGCGCGCCACCTGGCGTGCACGTCGCGTTCAACCCGCCGCCGCGGTCGGTGGCCGTGCTGGCCTTCACCAATATGAGCGGCGATCGCAGCCAGGAATATCTGGCCGACGGCTTTTCCGAAGAGCTGATCAACGTGCTCAGCCGGGTGGACGCGCTGCACGTGGCCGCCCGCACCTCCGCCTTTTTCTTCAAGGACCATCCGGCCACCATCGCCGACATCGCGCGGCAATTGAATGTTGGCGCCGTGTTGGAGGGCAGCGTTCGCCGCGAAGGTCAGCGTCTGCGCATCACTGTGCAGCTGATCAATGCCGCGACCGGATATCACTTCTGGTCACATAATTATGATCGCGACTTCGGCGATGTTCTGAAGCTGCAGACGGAAATCGCGGAAAAAGTCACGCAATCGCTACAGGTGACGTTGAACGCTGGAGATGCCGAACGACTGACGATGGGCGGCACCGCCAACAGCGCGGCTTTCGATGCGTTTCTGCAGGGCATGCGGTCGATGCATGGCCGTGACGAGGCTTCCTACCGGACGGCGCTGGCGGCATTTGACGACGCCGTGCGTCTCGATCCGCGCTACGCAGCCGCCCAAACCAAGCGCGCTTATGTTCTGATGTTCATCGCCAATTTCGATACGACGAGCGATCTCGCGCGCGTGCACGCGACGATGGTCCAGGCCATGGATGCGGCAGATCGGGCCGTGGCTCTGGCGCCGGATTGGGCCGAAACGCACGCGGCGCGCGGCGCGATCCTGCTGCAGCGTCTCGATTTTGAGGGCGCCGAACGCGAATTGTCGCGTGCGCGCGCTGAGGCGCCCGGCGACGTCGCAGTGGACCGACCGTACGCCTATCTGGAAGCCTATCTCGGCCACCGCGCGGCGGCGGAGGCTGCTGCCGCACGCGTGGTCGCGCGTTATCCGCTGGAAGCCGACAGCTACGCCGATCAGGCGGAGATTCTCTACCAGAACCGGCGCTACGACGATTCCCTGGCTGCGTTGCGGCACGCTCGCGCGCTCGCTGCGGCCGAGCCCCCGCGCGATCAGCTGACATCTGCGCTGGACTACTTTGCCCAGGGGAAGCCGGAGATGGCGCGCCAGAAATGTGCGTTGGATCAGAACTCCGGGCAGACCCTGTGTTTGGCTATCGCCACGCATCAACTCGGTCAGTTGACAGAAGCGAAGGCGCACATGGCCAAGTTCCGCGCAGCGATGGGCAATACCGGAGCTTATGATTATGCCGAGATATACGCGCAATGGGGTGACCAGACCAACGCGCTCGTCTGGCTGAAGGCAGCTTACAAATTGCGCGACACGGGCCTCGCGACGCTGAGAACCGATCCGCTGCTGGATCCCATACGCGGATCGCAGGAGTTCGCCGACATCGAACGCCGGCTCAATTTCCCACCGTGAATCCAGGCGGCCGCGAGATACCAACGCGGCGCAAAACCAAATCCGTCATGGCCGGGCTGTTGTCCCGGCCACCCATGAAAACCGTAGCCGGCCATAGTCCCTCACGAATCATTTCTTGTCGTTTGCAAGATGAGCAACACGAACTCTCATCGTACGAGACATTCTCCATTTGGAGCTACCTGGTCATTATACTCGTCCTTTGAGGCTATGTTCATGGGTGGCCGGGACAACAGCCCGGCCATGACGAGTCGTAGGGGAATTCATGAATGTAGATGCGCGTTACTACAAGCCGGGGGCTCCTGCGCCGATCTCGTGGAGGTGATGGATGAGCAGTACGTCATCGTCGGTTGGGTGGGCGGTGTGGAAGAGAGTGAGTTCAGGTCACTGTGAGGCTGTTATTTGGACTCTCCCCCCGAAAACGTGATTTTCTGACCTGATATTCTCGAGCGCGTTGGATGCCTTCATCCGCGAGGCCCGGACTGAATCGGGATTCCGCCTTAGTTGGCGTGTCCAGTTCTGACCTCCCGAACGACCTTTGTGATTGCGTCGACGACCTGCTCCGGCTTGTCGCCGGGAATGAAATGAGTCGCGCCCGCAACGACGATGGATTCCCCTCGTGTCGAACGCCTTGCGAGCCTCTCGTGACCGGCCTTCCAGTCTGCCGAAAACAATCTTTGCGTTTCTTCGGATTCGCCCGCGAAAACCGGAGCGATGCCCGCGGTGAGAACAATAAGCGGCATGTCGGCAAACCGCCGCGCGGTCGTTGCCTCTTCCATTCCATCCGCTGTTGCCGCGTTGGCGCCGAACCAGCAAAAATTCTTCGATTCCGAGATGACGCTCTCGTAGCGGAAGGGTTTCAGATATTGCTCCATCAGATAGGCAATTTCTTCCGGCGTGCGGCCCGGCGCGAGCTTGAAACAGCCGCGCGGATTGGCCAGCGACAGTTTTCCGTGCCGGGCAAGATCGGCACACGCCGCGAGCCTGGCCAAGCCGTTTTGGTACACCGCCTGATCGAGGTGTAGCCGCGCCGCGCTGCGCTCCTGCAAGTGCTGTCCGGCGAAGGAGGGATCGACGAGAACCAGACCGGCAACCTGCGATTCAAATCTGTCTGCATAAAGCGTGGCGTAGAGCCCGCCGAGCGCATGGCCCACAAGCACGACCGGGGTGTTGATTCCGGTCTTGTGCAGCAAAGCGTGGAGATCGTCGGTGACCATTTCCGCCGTCATGGGCTCTGACGACGGATCGCTGAAGCCATATCCGGCGCGATCGTAGAAGCAGGCCCTTGCCATCGCCGATACCGGCGCCTGCACCTTTTGCCAATTCAGCATGTGCCCGTTCGCACCGTCTTCGAAAACGACGACGGGCGAACCTTCCCCGATGCACACGATGTTGAGACGGCGGCCGCCACCGATGTCGACGAGATTCTTCTTCAGCAGTTCCGGACTGCCCGCAGACATTTGCGCTGCGACCAAAGGCGCAGACAGCGCGGCGAGGCACACCAGGCACGCGGAGAGAAGAAACGGTGTGAACTTCACCGGGCCGTTCCTGCCAGGTTGCGGGAGTGGGCGATCATCGCACGCGCAATCGAGCCAATTTGTCCCGGACGAAGCGGAGAAACGGGTCGGCAGAATGCGCGCATGGCCTGTTGCCAGAGTGTTGCGACAGGCGAGCCCGCAAAAAATTTACCGCATCCGTCGCTCCCCCCATTTTCGTCCGGGGTCCATCGACTATATTCGAATCTGGCAATCGTGAGCGAAAGGAGGTGATCCAGTGTCTCATTGTCACCATCAGTGGCCCGTGGGGCGCGCAAGCTGGATCGTCCGGCATTCGGAGGTCCGTGCGGCCTGAACCGCAAAGGCGGTTCACGGGAACCGCTGACAGACAATGGAAGGGCCGTCCGTGCGAGCGCGGGCGGCCCTTTCGCCGATCAGACGGAAATTCTCTGCCAGAACTGACGCGACGACGACTCCCTGGCTGCGTTGCGGCACGCCCACGCCCTCGCTGCGCTCGAGCCCCCGCGCGATCAACTGACATCGGCGCTGGTCGACCTTGCCCAGGAGAAGCCGGAGACGGCGCGCCAGCGTTGCGCGGCGGACCGCAACTCCGGGCAGACTCTGTGCCTGGCTATCGCCGTGCACCAATTCGGCCGGCTGGCGGAAGCGAAGGCCAGTCTGGCCAAGTTCCGCGCAGCGATGGGCAATAACGGGACGTATGATTATGCCGAGATATACGCGCAATGGGGCGACGGGACCAACGCGCTCGCCTGGTTGAAGGCGGCCTACAACCTGCGCGACACGGGCCTCGCGATGCGGAGAACCGATCCGCTGCTGGATCCAGTACGCGCAACGCCGGAGTTCGCCGACATCGAACTCCGGCTCAATTTCCCACCGTGACGCCATGCGGCCACGGGCTGACAATGCGGCGCATCGATCCAGGGCGCCCGCGCCGATCTCGTGGCGCTGACCGGCGATCTCCGTTTCATCGTCTGTTGGATGGGGTGGAAATGGATGAACTGGCTCATACCCCTTGATCGGGCGAAGTTGCATCGCTTCAACGCCCATCCAATAATCGCGTCGGAGCAGCTATCATTCCGGTCCGGAATCCGATGCATTCCCGCGTGATTGCTGCATGGCTCGCCGCGTTCGCGGCCTTTGCATTTCTGGTCGGCGCCCCCGGCTTGGGCCACGCGGATGCTGCCGGGCCTCAGGTCGTCAAAACCGGACAAATTCTGCGCGGCCGGTTCACTTTGAATCGCCGGTTGACGGGGTTCGCCAAACCTCTTCGCAGCGAAGGCAGCTTTTCACTGATTCCGGGTAGCGGGCTGATCTGGCACGCGCAAACACCGTTCGAAAACGTCACGGTGCTCACCGCCGGCGGCGTATCGACACGCGTCAACGGACAGGAGACGATGCGTCTGCCCGCCTCGCGCGTGCCGGGAATCGGACACCTCTACGATGTTCTGGGCGCCGCCGTCTCCGGCGATGTCGCGCCGTTGCAGCACGATTTTAAGGTCAGTCGGACCGAGGATGCGGGTGGATGGCATCTCGTGCTCACGCCGCTGCGCTCAGACAATGCCGCGATGTCGCAGATCGAATCGTTGGCCGTCAGCGGTCACCGCTTCGTGGAGAGCATTGAAATCGACAAGGCAGGCGGGGACGTCGATCAGTTGAGCTTCGTCAGTCAGACCGTAGACACGGGTGTGCCGACGGCGGAAGAGAGTTCGCTGCTCGCGACGTTGCACAAATGAAGCGATATGGAGCGTGGCTCTGGCTCGCGACACTCATTCTGATCGCGGCCTGGCTGGCGCTGCGGTTGTCCGGTGGCTTTTCGCTTCAGAGCAATATTCTGGCCCTGCTGCCGCCCACCGAACGCGACGCCGCTGCGCAGAATGTCCAGGACCGGATCGCCAGGGCGTTTTCCTCGCGCGTGATCTTTCTTGTCGGCGATCCCGATGCCGCGAAGGCGCGCGCCGCCGCGCTGAAATTCTCTGCCGCGCTGATGCATTCGGGCCTGATATCGGCGCTCACTTCGAAAATAGATGACGATGCCCAACAGCGCATGGCGGCGGCATATTACCCCTACCGCGCGGGTCTTCTGGCGGCAGCAGATCGCGAACATCTGCTGGCGAACGACGCAGGCGCGCTCGTGTCGCGCGCGCTGTCGATTCTCTATGGGCCTGCTGGTTTTGGGAACGCGAAGCTCATTGCACATGACCCGTTTCTTCTGCTGCCTGCCTGGTTTCTCGCGCTGCCTTTGCCGCAATCGCGACTTGCTGCCGACAATGGCGTGCTGTCGGTTCGCGATGGAAACGAGACTTACGTTCTGGTGAGCGCAAATCTCGCGGGCGATCCCTATGCGATCCGGTTCCAGTCGCAGTTCACAGACTTTGTTTCCAAAACGCTCGGTGCATTGCATGCCGGGACGCACGATCTGAAGGTGTTGCGCACCGGCGCGGTCTTCTACGCGCAGCAAGCCGCGCAGGAAGCGATGAACGAAACCTCGATCATCGGAGTCCTCTCCGTTGTGGCGACGCTCGCTCTGATCCTGCTCGTATTCCATGGCCTGCGCCCGATCGTTCTCGGATTTCTTGCCATCGGCGCGGGCGTGCTGTGCGCCTTCGTCGGTACGCTTCTCGTATTCGGACAGATACACACCGTCGCCCTCCTGTTCGGCGTCAGCCTGATCGGAATTTCGGTCGATTACAGCCTTCAGTATTTCTGCGAGTATTTTGATCCCGCCGCACTCGACCCGGCGGCGCGATTGCGGAGGGTGCTTCCCGGCATATCCGTGGGTCTCCTCACCACGCTGATCGGCTACTGCACGCTCTTGCTGGCGCCGTTCCCGGGCTTGCGCCAGGTGGCCGTTTTCTCCCTGATCGGACTGATTGCTTCGTGCCTGACCGTGGCACTCTGGTATCCCGCTCTCGATACAAAACGCCCGCCGCGTCCGGACAACCGCTTCGTGGCGCTCGCTGCGCGGCACTGGGTCTTATGGGAAAAGCCGGGGTTGTGGCCGGCGCGGGCTGCCATCGCGGCACTGTGCCTTGCGTCGGGATTGGCAGGATTGCTGGTTCTTCACACGGACGATGACGTGCGCCACCTGCAGTCACTGTCTCCAGACCTCAAATCGCAGCAATCCGAAGTGGAGCGCCTCACCGGATCTTCGCCCGGAACGCAATTTCTTCTGGTGCGCGGAACGGATGAACAGAATGTTCTCGAGAAAGAGGAAAAGATTGCGGAGCGTCTTTCGCGGGCGCGGCGCGCAGTGGGCGGCTTCACCACGATGGCGCAATTTGTTCCCTCGATCGCACGACAAAAGGAAAACCGTGAACTGGTTCGCTCGCGCCTGATGGCGCCTCATCTCGCGGCTTACCTCGCGCAGACCGGCTATGAGGGAAAGGTAGATTATTCGGAGACCGGACGGTTTCTGAGGCCGGAAAATCTGCCGCGAACCGGACCGCTCTCGCTGCTTTCGATTCTGGACGTTGCCGGCAGAGAACATCGCGCCCATATCGTGCTGCTTCAGAACGTAACGAACCCGGCCGGAGTCGAGAAAGCCGTCGGCGATATTGCCGGCGTCCGCCTGGTCAGTCTTCCCGACGAGTGGTCGCGGCTGTTCGCAGATTACCGGCGCTACGCGATCGGGCTGCTCGTGCTTTCCGCCGCGCTCATGTATCCGATTCTCGGCTGGCGTTACGGCTGGGTCGGCGGCCTGCGCGTCATGGCGCCGTCTCTGCTCGCGGTGGCGCTCGCAGCACCGCTGGCAGCGCTGGGAGGCGTCGCATTCACCTTTTTCAACGCCATGGCGCTGGTTCTCGTGTTGTCGATCGGCGTCGATTATGCCGTGTTCTGCCGGGAAACGTCGGGCGTGCGAAAACCTGTCACCATGCTCGCCATCGTGCTGGCGGCGCTGAGCACGATCTTCACCTTCGGCATGCTGGCCTTCAGCCGCGTCTTTGCGGTTCACGCTTTCGGGCTGACGATGCTGATCGGGATATTTCTGGCCTTCCTGTTCGCACCCGCCGCCGGCGATGGCGAATCCGGAATGCCGCGGAAATTTGCTTCATGATTTCCAACGCGCGCCGCGCCGCCGCTGTTCTGCCGGTATTTTTTCTGTGCGCCTGTGCCGCAATCCCGCCCATTTCCGGTGGCGCTCCGCGCGACGACCAGGCCGTTCTGGGGCCCGGTCTTGCCTGCACGATTCCGCCGCCCGCCGCCGCCGGTGGCACCATCAGCGCAGCGCAGTCGATCGTCGCGCATTTCCGCGATCAAACTTATGCGTTCCAGGTGCAATTGCAGATCACGCCCGGAGAATTCTATCTTGTCGCGCTCGACAATCTCGGCCGCCGGGCGATGACGGTTAAGTGGAACGGCGTGCATCTCGATTTCACGCGCGCGCCATGGCTGCCCGACATGCTTCGCCCTGCCGACATATTGACGGATGTCGCGATCGTGTACTGGCCCGAAGACAGTGTCGCGTCCGCGCTGTCGGCCTGCGGCGCCCGCCTGACGGGTACCGATGGCCTGCGTACCCTATCGGCTCATGAGCGCGACCTGATGACAGTGAGTTATGAACAGGGGCGTGGCTGGAGTCGCACGGCGCATCTGCGCAATCTGGCATTCGGCTTCGGCATCGACGTTCAGTCGGTCGAACTCGCGCAATAGGCCGGTGCTAGAGCGCGATCCAGTTTCATCGAATCACCCCTTCGACTCAGGAGTTCGAATTTGGCGGGAAATGGTTCACGCGGAGCCGCGGAGCCGCGGGGAAGAGAAAGTGAACCACAGAGGCACAGAGGACACGGAGAAAAGAACTGCGCGCGAATGCGCGCAAAACTTTCCTTCAGTGCCCTCAGTGCCCTCTGTGTCTCTGTGTTGAATCTTTACCTCCGCGTCTCCGCGTTTCCGCGTGCCCAACCTCGAGAAAATAAGGAGCAATGCTCGTCAGTCGTGTTTTCCCCGGATAGCCCCGTGCTTGGGCGGCGATGACTCCATTGGGGGAGGGGCGATCCAATGCAACTGGATCATGCTCTAGATCCGGCGGAACAGCAGGGACGTATTGATTCCGCCGAAGGCGAAGTTGTTCGATGCGAAATGTTCGACATCGATCCTGCGCGGTTCGTGCATCACATAGTCGAGCTCGGCGCAGCGTGGATCAACTTCGGTCAGGTTGGCGGTATGCGGCAGCCAGCCGTCTCTTATCATGCAGATCGACAGCCACGCTTCGATGGCGCCACAGGCGCCCAGGGAATGGCCGAAATGACCTTTCAGCGAATGAAACGGAATGTTCCGGCCATAGGATTCGGCGGTGGCCTGTGTTTCCGCGATGTCGCCCCATTCGGTCGCGGTGCCGTGGCCGCTGATGAAGCCAATGTCGCAAGCCGAGAGGTGCGCCTGAGCGAGCGCGCTGCGCATGACCACAGCCTGCGTTTGCGCCTCGGGATGGGTCACGTGGGTGCCGTCATTGTTGGTCGTGAATGCGACGATCTCGGCCAGCGGCGCCGCGCCGCGCGCGCGCGCATGTTCGAATTCTTCGAGAACCAGCATCGCCGCACCCTCGCCGATGACGAGGCCGTCGCGTCCTGCGTCGTAGGGACGTGAGGCTGTCGCGGGTGTGTCGTTCCTGGTGCTGGTCGCAAATAGCGTGTCGAAGACGATAGCCATGCTCGGGCACAGCTGCTCCGCGCCGCCCGCCAGCATGATGTCGGCGTGGCCGTTCTGGATGGCTTCATAGGCATAGCCGATGCCCTGCGATCCCGATGTGCAGGCCGAAGAGGTCGTGATGACCCGTCCGGTGAGCCCGTAGGTAATCGCAATGTTAACCGGCGCCGTGTGGCTCATCATGCGAATATAGCTTGTCGCGTTCAAGCTTCCGGCTTTGCCGCTGGTCATGAAGCTCGCGAAATCCTGCATTGGCTCGGTTGCACCGAAGGATGATCCGCAGGAAACGCCGGCGTGCCCGGATTTGAGAACCGGATCGTCGAGCAGCCCGGCCTGCGTCAGCGCCGTCTCCGCCGCGTTGAGCGCCAGTACCGCCACGCGTCCCATCGAGCGCGTTTTTTTGCGGTGATAGATTTTCGTATGATCGAACCAGTCGATGGCGCCGCCGATTCTGGTGTTGAGATCGGTCAGGCGCTCCCATTCCGGCATATAGCGCGTGCCGGTGTCTCCCGCTTCCATTTTTGCGCGAATCTCGGGCCACGCGCCGCCAAGCGCCGTCAATCCCCCCATGCCCGTCACAACGACCCGGCGCATCAGCACAGACCGCCATTCACCGATATCACCTGTCGCGTAATGTAGCCCGCATCGTCGCCGAACAGGAAAGCGGTCAGTGCCGCGACGTCTTCCGGTTTTCCCGGACGGCGCATCGGAATCGCGGCTTTGATCTCGTCGGCCGGCAGGTTTTCAGTCATCGCGGTTTCGATGATTCCCGGTGCGATGCAGTTGACCGTGATGTTCCGCTTCGCGAGCTCCAGGGCAAGCGCCTTGGTCGCGCCGATGATGCCGGCTTTGGAGGCGCTGTAATTGACCTGTCCGCGATTGCCGACAAGGCCCGAGACCGACGACATCGTGACGATGCGTCCGCCATCGCGGCGGCGGATCATCGGCATTACGAGAGGATGCAGCACATTGTAGAAACCATCGAGATTGGTGCGCAGCACGAGGTCCCACGACTCGCCGTCAATGGCGGGAAATGCGTTGTCGCGCGCGATCCCGGCGTTGACGACGACTCCCCAGAACGCTTCGCCTTTGCGCGTCTCCAGTGCGACGCGAACGGCGTCGCGGTCGGTGATATCGAACCCGATGATCTCGGCGTTGCCGCCGGCGCCAGCGATTTCGGCCGCAACCGATTCCGCGCCGGACCTGTCGCGGCCATAATGCACAGTGACGGCGAAGCCTTCCCTGCCGAGACGCAATGCGACGGCCTTGCCGATGCCTTTGCTCGCGCCCGTGACCAGCACAGGTTTGCGGCCACGCCCTTCCGTCATTGCTGCGCCCGCTTCAGAAAGCCCGAAGGATCGGCCGGCGCGTAGACCTTGAGGTTCGCGATCGCCACTTCTCCTTCCTCATCATCAATGCGGCAATCGAAGGCAAACATCGCGCCGTCGTCAAACACCTTTTTTGCCGAGACCGTCAGGAGCGTGCCTTCCGCGAAGATGGCGGTACGCGGCGCATAGCGCCGGCAGCCGAGCAGAAAACCGATCTTCGCAGGTTGTCCGTTGTTCTGCCGCTTCTTGCCGTCAATGACTGCGATCGCCTGCGCCATCATCTCAAGACCGACATAGGCCGGAAGGCCGCGCCCAGATTCGAAAAACAGATTGTCGGCCCGCACGCACGCTTCGGCTACAACCTCGCTCTCGCTGCAAGCCACAATCCGGTCCAGCAGGCGCATCGGCGGCCGGTGCACGATCAGTTCGTCGATGGAGCCCGCGGTCTCTATCATTCCGCCTCCAGGATCAGCGCGATATTATTGCCGCCAAACGCGTAGGAACAGCTCATCGCGCGGCGCGTATCGCTCACCTCGCCATTTCGTGACACGAGCCGGATAGGTGGCAGCTCTGGATCGGATTCTCCATCCCAGATGTGGGCAGGAAGGCGGCCCGCCTGCAGCGCCATGATGGAAAAGGCCGCCTCGCATGCGCCGGCGGCGCCCAGCATATGACCCGTCATCGGCTTCGTCGAACTGCACGGCAGTGCCCCGCCGAACACCTGCATCACGGCGCGCGCTTCCATCAGATCGTTGAGTCTGGTGGCCGTACCATGAAGGTTGAGATAACCGATCGCCCGTGGAGCGAGCGATGCGTGCGCCAGTGCGCGCTCCATCGCGGCCACTGCGCCCTTGCCGCCCGGATCGGGCGCGCTGATGTGATGGGCATCCGCGCTTTCGCCCCAGCCGGCGAGGTGAACGGGTGAGGGTGCGGCCGAGAGCAGGAACAGGGCGCCGCCTTCGCCCAGATTGAGTCCGCGGCGGTTCTTGCTGAGCGGATTGCAGACGGCTTCCGACAGGGATTCCAGCGACGCGAACCCATTGAGTGTGAGATCGCACAACGAATCGATGCCGCCCGCGAGCGCCGTGTCGCACAGCCCGGCCTGGATGAGGCGCGCCGCACTTGCCAGGGCTTTCGCGCCGGAGGTGCAGGCGGTTGAGATTCCATAAACCGGTCCGCGCGCGCCGACCCGGCGGGCCACATACTGAGCCGTGTCGCCGAGTTCCTGCGCCGAGAACCGGAATCCATCCGGCCAGCGCCCGTTCTGGAGGAACGCTTCGAACGCCGCTCCGCCTTCGCGGATTCCGCTCGTGGAGGTACCGATGACAACGGCGAATCGCTCGGGCCCTGTCTGCTGCATGTGGCGTGCGACAGCACCGTTCAGTGCATCGAGGCAGTGCTCGGCAAGGAGGTTGCAGCGGCTTTCATTGCCGGGCAGCTCGAAGGGCAGGACTCCGGCCGGGACGGAACGGCCATCGGTGAGCCTTGCACGGCCGCTAACTGTAACGGGAACGGATGAAAGCAGATTCGTCCGCACCGTCTCCGCGTCTTCGCCCAGGGGGCAGGCGATGGCGAACTCATGAATGTAGATCGGCTTCATGATCGGCGGCTATGCGCTCACGCCCGGGCCGCAACCAGTTGGCGCACCGCAGCTAGATGGCGCTTCGGCTCGCGCACGAACGGGTTTTCAAGATCCCACGCGTAACCCGCAAGTACGGAGACGATCTTGCGCGTCACATCGGTCGGCCGCTTCGGCTGCAGGAAGATCACGTCCTGCAGCGAGGCGTCATACCAGCCTTCGACATAGGCCCGAAACGTTTCGATCCCGATCTTGAGCGGCCGCTCGAACTCGTTCTCCCAATCGACCATTTCGCCCTTGAATTTCCGGTCGAGAATGCGCCCGGCGAGGATCGCCGATTTGAGCGCGATGGTGACGCCCGACGAAAAGACCGGATCGAGAAATTCCGCCGCGTTCCCGAGAAGGGCAAAACCCGGACCCGAAAGACGATCCACGTTGCAGGCGTAACCCGTGATCGTTCCCGCCGGCCTGATCTGTTCGGCGTTTTCCAGAACCTGACTCATGCGTTCGGCCGATTGGAGGAGATTGAAAAGCTGGGCCTGATTGTCGGCGCCCGCGGCGCTGAGGTCAGCCTCCGGTCCCACAACGCCGATCGAGGAAAGACCGTCCGCCAGTGGTATCAGCCAATACCAGACATCGCTGTTTTGCGGATGCACGCTGACCAGAATCTTGTCGCGGTCGAAGGTGGCATCGGCGATGTTGTCGCGCACATGACTGAACACGGCCTTGCGGACCGGGAAATTGGCAGGCCGGTCCAGCGACAGCAGCCGCGCAAGGACGCGGCCGAAGCCGCTGGCGTCGAGCGCGAAACGCGCTGTGATCTCGCGCTCGCTGCCGCTCTCGTTGCGAACCAGCAGCGACACGCGCTCGTCGCCGGGCGTGAAACGGATCACTTCCTTGCCGAAGGAAACTCGCGCGCCTTTTTCCGCCGCCGCATTCGCCAGGACCTGGTCGAAGAGATCGCGGCGCACCTGGAATGTCGTTCCCCATCCCGGTGCGGACTTGTCCCGGAAATCGAGCGATTGTTCTTCATCGCCGCGCCGGAACACGGCGCCATTCTTGAATTGAAACTTCGCCGCCACGACGCAGTCAAGCAGGCCGGCTTCTTCGAGAAATTCCATCGCCTGCGGCAGCAGGCTCTCGCCGATGGAGAAGCGCGGAAAGTGCTGCCGCTCCACGACTTCCACCGCATAGCCGCGCGCCGCCAGATAGGCAGCCGCAACGCTGCCCGATGGCCCCGCGCCGATCACGGTGACGTCCGCAGTCACGCGCATGCGATCGTCCATCCTTCGATCCGCCTTCGCCAAGGCTTCGGCGGACATGAGAAAGGAACAGGCCCGCCGAAGCTTTATCGCGGACAGGCAGGCTAAGGATAAGGCCCTCATGGTGAGCCTGTCCAACCATGCCAATCGGTCTTCGTCGGCACGCCCTACATGCTGCACTATACCGCGAGCAAAGGCGCGATCGTTGCGATGACCCGGTCCCTTTCCAGAGACGTCGGGTCCGACGGGATCACGGTCAACGCCATTGCGCCCGGCCTGACCATCACCGAAGGGATTCGCGAGAATAAAGGCTATTCGGAAGAGATGCTCGCGGGCGTCATTGCCTCTCGCGCCATTCCACGCACGGAGTGCGCCGAGGACCTTGTCGGCACCTGCATGTTCCTCGCGAGCGACGCCGCTAACTTCGTCACCGGCCAGATCGTCGTCGCCGATGGCGGGGCAACCTTCCACTGATCGGCGAGGAGGATCACGTGGCCGTTCAACTGAACCATACAATCGTCTGGTCGGCAGACCGGACCAGGTCTGCTTCATTCGTCGCCGCGCTGCTCGGACTGCCCGCACCGATCAAGTTCGGCCACTTCGACGTGGTGCAACTTGGCAACGGAGTGACGCTCGACTTCGCTGATTCGGAAGGTCCGATTCAGTCGCAACACTATGCGTTTCTGGTCAGCGAGGCTGAGTTCGACGCCATCTTCGCCCGCATCAGGGAGCAAGGTCTTTCGTATTGGGCGGATCCAATGCGTCGCAGCCCGGGTAAGATCAACCACGGTGATGGCGGGCGCGGCGTTTATTTCGCCGATCTCGACGACCATTTCATGGAGATCATCACCCGGCCGTACGGAGGTGGCTCCAACTAAAGTCGTTGCCGCACGCGATTTCGTCGAGGCCCCCTGGGCGCCATCTGTTGAGTATCCGCATAGAATACGGTGACAGCGGCAACGTTTCTCGCCGGCATGCGATGCTGCCGCTCTGCTGACGAGCATTTCCACTTTGTCGCAAAACGTCTAATCGGCAGGGACTGTCTCAGTATGAAATCTTAAGCAGAGAGTGATCAACTCCCTTCGATCAGGGGAGGGGTGAATGAGATTCCAAGTCTTAATTGCGGCCACTGCTGCGTTGCTCACTTTGGCCGCTTGCGCCTCCCAGAAGGTATTGGAGGCGACAGGCGGCAGCCGATCAGACGGGACAGTGAAGCTTTCGTTCGAATACGGGATGTTTCAGAAGCCGGTCGTCGATTGGGACCAAGCGAACGCGAGCGCGACTCAGCGGTGCGCGGCGTGGGGCTATTCAGCCGCCGAGAAATTCGACGCTGGCGAGCGCAAATGCGAGTTCAGCGGCCAGTATGGATGTGAGCGCTGGGAAGTCACCGTCACCTATCAGTGCACCGGACACCCATCGTAGCGGGCGTCGTCCCGGCACGTGAGATGCGCGGAGACATGGTCAGGATGAGGCCAAAAATGGCGCGAGTTTCTCGCGTAGTATGGCCGGAGTTTGCCACAGCATCGTTTCGGAACCGATATCAAGTGCAACCTGGATTGTGTGAGCTTTGGTCGTTTTCTTGCGGGTGCGCTCGTCGCAGGCAAGATATTCGATCTTGAGCCGGTTCTCCCATTCGGTGATGGATGCCGAGATCTCGATCCAGGCCCCCAGCCGCAGCGGCCGGTAGTAGCGGATATGCATGTCGACGATCGGCCACGCATAGCCGCTCGCCTGCATCGCCTCATAACCGAAACCGATGCGGGCAAGGAGTGCGACGCGCGCCAGTTCGAGAAAGCGCGGATAATTGCCGTGCCAAACGATGTTCATGGGATCGAGATCGTAGAATTGCGGACAGACCCGCACGGTCTCGCTGACGATCGGTTTCATGGCGCCTCCGGCAACGCAAAGGCGCGAGTCTCGATCGCCGCGCACAATGTTCCGATCACATCGTCGAGGGGCAAATCCTCGTCGATAAAGGGGATCGTCGCGCCGATCCGGGCGAGAAACGGGACGATCTCCGGTCCGATGATTGTCTCGGAGAGCTGACCATCGCGCAGGCGCAGCCGCAAAGCCTGCACCGTTGCAATCAGATTGACGGCGGCGACCTGCTCGGTCAGTTCGACAACGCGCAGCGCGTCGCGCGCCGCGATGGTCCCCATCGAAACCTTGTCCTGGTTGTGACACTCGGTCGAGCGCGAGAAGACGCTGGCGGGCATGGTCAGTTTCAGCGCCTCCGCGGTCCATGCCGAGGCTGCGATCTGCACCGCTTTGAGGCCGTGATTGATCGCGTTGCGCGGCGCGTTCGAGCCTGAAAGATGCTGCGGCAGGCCGTGATTGAACCGACCATCCACCAGCAGCGCCAATTGGCGGTCGAGAAGATCGGCGATGCTGGCAACCAGCGTTTTCAATCCGTCCATCGCGAACGTCACGTGACCGCCATAGAAGTGGCCGCCGTGCAGGACTCGCCCATCCAGGGGATCGAAGAGCGGATTGTCGTTGGCGCTGTTGATTTCGGTTTCCAGAAGCGCGCGGAACGGCGGAAGCATGTCCTCGAGAACGCCGATGACGTGCGGCGCGCAGCGAATGGAATAGCGATCCTGCAGACGATTCGGTTCACAGGTCTCGGCGAATTGGGCGAGGTCGATGCGAATGCGTGCCGTCGCCCGCATTTGTCCCGGATGCGGCTTGGCTGCCGCGAGCCGCGCGTCGAAATGAGCGGCGTTCCCCAGGAGAGCCAGCGACGCCATGGCCGTCAGCCGGCATGACAATCGCGACAGCCATTCCGCGCGCCGGAAGGCGATCGCACCCAGGCCCGTCATGACGGCCGTGCCGTTCATCACCGCAAGGGCTTCCTTGGGGCGCAGGGCAATCGCGCGCAAGCCTTCGCGTTCGAAAGCCACCGCGGTGGGTATTTCGTCGCCGCGGTATTGCACGACGCTTTCGCCGGCGAGACACGCGGCCACATAAGCGAGCGGCGTGAGATCGCCGCTCGCGCCAACCGATCCTTCGGCGGGGATTCGCGGCAGGACGTCCCGGCGCAACATTTCGGCCAGAAGCTCCACGAGAGCGGGCGTAACGCCCGACCAGCCCTGCATCAGGCTGGCAAGACGCACGGCCATCACGGCGCGCGTTTCCGGTGCGCTGAGAATGCGGCCAGTGCCGCAGCGGTGATAACGCGTCAGGTGCAACGGCAATTCCTGTATCAGTTCCGGCGGCACTTTCGTTTCGCAGGAATCGCCATAGCCGGTCGTTACGCCGTAGATCACGCGGCCGGACCGGATCGCCTCGTCAACATGCGCCGCGGAATTTGCGATCCGCTCGCGCACATCCGCGCGCGCGGAGAGGCGCGGCGCGCGAATGCCGTGCGCAATGTCCCAGACGTCTTCGAGCGTCACCGGCGCTTCGCCCAGGAGAATATCCGGGTTCATTCGGCCGCCCTCTTGATCGCCGATTCATCCGCGCGGGCCTCGTGCACGGGAGTCCAGAACGGATAGAAATTAAACCACTGCAGAGGCGTCTCGGTGACCCGCGTCTCCAGCTCGGCAGCGAAGCGGCTCGCGTAACGCCGGATCGCACCCTGCCGGTCGTGGCGCGGCAATTCGATGATTTCGGCAAATTTCGAGAAATACACCTGAAAGTTCTGGTCCTTTCGCGCGCAAAACAAAAGAAATACCGGCGCTTTCAGGAGCGCACCCAGAATATACGGACCCTGGGGAAATGCCGCCGGCGCACCGAGGAACGGCACCTCGACCACGCGGCCATTCTCGCTCGCCGGCGAACGGTCGCCGGCGATGACCACCCACTCTCCCCGGCCAATGGCATCGGAAAGGACGACGGCGGTATCGATTCCGACTTTGCTGACAGGGAACGCACGCACGGGTGAAGCCGGTGAAAACTCGCGGATCAGGCGATTGAACAATTGTGCATGCTCGGTGTGCATCAAAACATTGATGGGCCCCCGGTTGCTCAGAGATGCGACGGCCCTGATGACTTCCGGATTTCCGATATGCGCGGTGATTACGAACGCACCGCGGCCGCTCGCCTCCACCGCGTCGAGCAGCGCCATGGACTCGCCTCTCAATGTCGTGCGCGGGACGTTGCCCGTCCAGGCGGCGAGCTTGTCCAGTGCAGATTCGGCGAAGCTCTGAAAGTGGCGGATTGAAAGCCAACGGGTTGGCGGATGCGGCAGCCGCCCGCTGCGCCACAGATGGTCAAGATAGTCGCGCGACGCATTACGCTGCTCGCGGCCCGTCACAAAGAAATAAAGGACAACCGGAAACATGGCCGCCAGGCACGCGCGCCGGCCCAACACGCGATAGACGGCGGCAAGCGTGCGAATGCCCCAGTAGGCTCCGCGCTCCTTCATCGAGGCCCAGCGCACGGGCTTTGTATCGGGCGACGTGATTTTCGCCCGGCGCCGGAATGCCAGTTGGGGCAGGCGCAAAAGCATTCCGAAAAAGAGCCGCGTGTGCAAAAGCGAGAGCAGCAAATTGTCGCGCAACAGATCGAAATTCGAGAGATTGTCTTTCGGATAACGCACGCCCACCGGGACCGGCGCGAGCGGGATGGCTGCCCAATGCGCTTTCACAAGAATCTCGACGTCGAAATCCATCCGGCGGCCGCGGACCGATCGGCGCACAAGATTGAGCGTCGCATCGACCGGATAGACGCGAAAGCCGCACATCGCATCCGGCACGTGCAGCGAGAGCGAATTGACCGCGACCCAGAAGCTGGTGATGGGCCGTCCGATGCGCCGCGCGAGCGGGATGGGCTGATCGAAACGCGGAGTCCCGCTGACGATTGCGGTGGGATTGAGACGCGCCATTTCCAGAAGCGAGTCCAGGCAATGCAGATCATGCTGGCCGTCGGCGTCGATCTGGACGGCGTGGCTGAATCCCTGCTCGTGCGCCCGCGCGACGCCGCACATCACCGCGAAACCCTTGCCGCCGTTGGATGCGTGACGCTGATACTCCGCGTCCGCGCGGCGGGCGCACACCGCTTCGATGCGCACGGCAATTTCGGGATCGCTGCCATCGTCGATCACGATAGCGGGGAGTCCCGCGTCCTCCAGCCGCGACAGGATCGTTCCGAGCGCCGCAATGTGATTGTGCGTCGGTATGACCGCGCAGGCGCGAAAATCCGTCACGCGGAGTCCCCAATCATTCCCTCGGAGGCGATCACTTCGCCGAGGCTGTAGGAGAAGTGCAGGCGCTGCCTGTCCAGCCGCCGCACAAGTCTCAGCTGGACGATATCGCCGGGCCGCAATACGCGCCGAAATTTCAGTTGCGAGACGTTTCCGCCGGGCGGTTTCCAGCCCCAAACCCGTTGCGCCCACAGCACCGCCATGTGGACTTGTGCGATGCCCGCAAGCACGGGCTGATCCGGGAAATGGCCCTCAAACCACACCATGCCGGGTGTGAGCTCGACGCAGATCGTGGACTGATTCGTTTCGATCTCCTGGATGCTTCCACGTCCCAATTTTTCATCCGGGATTCGATCGAAGACAGCGCGCAGCAAGCTCTCAACCCGCTTGCCCTGGCGGTCGAGCGGGATTGCTCCAAAACGCCAGTGCTTGGGACGCTCCGCCGGTTCAAGCCTCTCGCCCAGCGCGTGGCGCAAATCCCGTGACAGGCGGAATGCTCCTTTCTCCGCCAACGCAGCTTTGCCTTCTGCATTGAGTTCCACGACGGCGCCGAGCGCTCCCTTGCGCTCGGGCAGCCTGACGGCAGCCGCCGCTTCGACAATCGGCTGCGCCAGCAATGCCTCCTCGACCCGCACCAGCGAAACGCGCTTGCCGTCGATCTTCGCGACACGGTCGCCGCGTCCCTTCAGGCGGAATTTCTCGCCCACGCGGTCGAACAAATCGCCGGTGGAAACCGCGTTGTCCGAATCGGCGAACGGCGAACGAACGCAAAGCCGGTCTCCGTCGCCGGCCTCGATCCTGACCCCGGGAAGCGGGCTCCACAACGCGTCTTCGTTTTCCTGCCGGCGCCAGGCGATGCCGCCGGTTTCGGTGCTTCCCAGAATTTCGATCGGCAAAGAATGAAGTTGTTTCTTCGCTGCCTGCGCGGCGCCAAACGGCAAAGCTGCACCCGACGAAAAGATGAGGCCGGGTCCGGCGCCGCCGATTGCCGGGGGAAGGCGGGTCAGATGCGCCGGGCCGGTTACAAGCGTTGCCTCAGGCGAAAGCACGCCATCGAGTTGTTCCCAGTAGTCGGCGGGTTGATCCGTCGAGATTCCGCCCGTGTGCAGGGGCCAAAAAATCCGAAACAGCATGCCGTAAATGTGTTGATGCGAAACCGTGCCGAAGACGCGGCGCGCGCCTCCGGGCCAGACGGTTTCCAGCATGTGGGCCTCTGCGTCCAGCTGGGAAATCTTCCTGGGCACTGCCTTGGGTGTTCCCGTGACACCGGATGTGTAGAAGACAAGATCGAGCTCGCCGGTCAGCCCTTTTCCGTCAGCTTCCTCCGCGTGCGTGACGAGACTCAGGGGGCTCGACGGCGCGTGATCGAGCTGCCGGTCGGTCAAAACGATTCCGGCATCGGCGCCAATCTCGTGCAGGTAATGCGGATGCAAATGCGCCGGGCACCACACGGCGAAGCGTTTGCGCGCTGCGGCCAGCAGCCCGGCGACAAACAGCGACGCCGATGCGGTGTGGAGATAGAGGCGGTCGTCAGTGCCAAGCCGAGCTGCGATTGCCGTCGCCGTGGCCCGGACGCGGCCGGCTGTAATCTCGCCTCCGGCGGTCGTGAACAAGGGCCGTGAGGATGGCGCGGTGTCGATAGTCTGAAGGAGCCCGCTCATGATGCACGCCGGACAAATTGGCGGACGACATATTCTCCGGCAAACAACACCCCGACCGCGACGTAGGAGATGAACCCGTTGTAAAGAGTCCATGCTGTCCAACCCGGTTGCAGCACAGACCACAACGCAATTGCGCCATTCAGCGTAAAGAAGCCAATCCAGATGATCGTCACCTTGTAGGTGTAGCGCACGCCACTTTGCGGAAGATCGGGTTCGAATATCCGGGCAAATCGCTCGATCATGCTGGGCGGATACCACAAGGTGACGGCGAAGGCCGCGAGCAACGCCAGGCTCATGAAAACCGGATAAAGGCGCACCGAGAGCTGGCGATCGAAAGCGCCGACAGCCAGAACTGCGCCGAACACGGGCAAGAGCGAAAGCCCCAGCGAGACCGGCACGCCGCGAAGGAAGGGCAATACCGACCGCACGCCAAGGATGATGAGCAGAACAACAAGCGCCGCGCCGGGACCGAACGCGCGAATCATCGCTACGGCGATCAGCGGATAGAGGATCGAAAAGGCTGCGAACAGAGCCGAAGGAAGGTCGAACTTCCTAGGCATGGATGAGATTGTAAACGCGATCGACGACGTCGCTTACGGTGCGAACGGTCTTGAAATCCTCCGGCTTCATCTTCCGGCCGGTGAGCTCCTGAAGCTTCACGATGAGATCGATCGCGTCGATGCTGTCCAGATCGATATCCTCAACCAGACGGGCATCCGGTGTGATCGCCTCGGGGGGCGTGTCGAACAGCGCCACCATGGTCGTCCGGATATGTGCGAATATCGCGTCGCGCTCCATTGTTTTCTAACGCATCCTCGATACGAATTTTGCCAGCGACCGCACAGTGCGGAAATGGTCTGAAAGATGCTCGTCCTCGGGGTCGATCTTCACGCCATATTTCTTTTGAATCTCGACGCCGATTTCCAGCGCATCGATGGAATCGAGCGCGAGCCCGCCGTCGCCGAACAGTGGCTCGTCGGAATCAATGTCCGCAGGCGAAACGTCTTCGAGGAATAGACTGGCGACGATCAGCGCCTTCAATTCGGACTCAATTTGCTCCATGGACCGCCAGCTCCTCGAATCGTCTTGCCACATGCGCGGTTAGAATCCGGGCAGCCCGAGACGGAATCTCCGATTGGGCCAAATCTTCCGTATCCAGCCGGTCGCACACCCGAACCCGGAAGAGTGGCCTGCGTTGCGGGCTTTGATACCATTTTTCACCCTTGCGAAGGGTGGGTGGATTGCAGCTGACCGTTACCAGCCGGATCGGGGCGCGGGCCCGGATGGCAATGTTGGCGAAGCCGCGCTGGAGGCGGGCAACCTGGCCCGGGACCGTGCGCGATCCTTCGGGAAATATCACCAGATTGTTTCCGGCCTGCAGAGCCGATACGCAGTCATGAATCATGCGCTCCGGATCGCCGGTATTGGGAATGTAGTTCGTCGCCCGGATCACGCCGCGCATGAAAGGGTTTTTCCAGACGGCGGGTTTGACCACGCATTGCGTGCGGTCCATCAGCGACATGATCAGCACCACGTCAATCAAAGAGGGATGATTGGCGATCACCAGCGTGCCGGTCTCGCCGCGCAGGATTTCAGCGCCGTCCGCCTCAAAATCGATGACGCGCAATACCACCATTGTCCGGACGAATCCCTTCCACGCGAAATGGACGATGTGCTGGGCGATTTCCGCACGGCGGGCCCTGTCGCGAATAACCAGATTTACGACCGGGAAGACGAATATAGTCATCACGAGTCCGCCGACGCCGAACAGGGCGAACGAAACCGCCGTGCCGAACTGCCGCCACAAGCGCTCCAGGCGGCGCGTCATGCTTCCGATCCGATCCAAAGCGATTCATCCAGGCTGATCTGCGAGACGCCCGCCTTCAACCCATCGAGGATCGCCAGAAGGCCGCTGCCGCCCGTTTTGGCGGCGATTGCTGCTCCGCTCTGGCCCGCGAGGCCCAGGCGCAGCGCAACCGCCAGACTGGAGGAATCCTCATCGGTGAATTCGCGATAAACGGCGGGTAACATCAATTCGGCGAAGATGAGTGTCACATCACGGCACTCATCTGTTGCCAACCATGCGTAGCTCTCGATCAATCCGGCGGCGAAGGTTCCGCGGCCTGCAGAAAGCGCCGTGTGGTTGAAGCGTTCCTTGCGGATCTGGCCGACAAGGCCCGGCGCCGCATTGTGAACCGATCCGGAGAACGCCATCGGCGAAACGGGTTCGCGCATTGCGATGCTGCGCAGAAGAGAACAAAGCGTTTCGACATTGCCGTAGCGCGAACAGAAAATCAGTTCGTCGGTGGGCGGATGCCCTTCCAGCACGCCGAGCGTACAGCGCACCGCAAGACGCTCGAGCCGACCCATTCGCCGGCGCACCGCCGAAGGGATTTTCTCCTCGCTGCTCGGGGTACCGGACGTTTCACCGTTGCCAAAGATGATCGCCCATTGCCCGACTTGCAGGTTGTGAAACCGGTTCATTCCCTCTCCGTCCCATGATTTCTACCAAGTATTTGGGAAGACGGGTAGAATATCGTCGATTGCAGTGGACAGAGCTCGCTGGAACTGTGTTGAGAAATGACGGACACAATCCTCTACGCGACTTTGATCCTTCCGGCACGCAAAGCGGGAGAGCGCCTTGCGCGGAGGCATCAATCCGCAGCCGCGCAACGACTTCTGGAGGTCCTGGGAGACGGCTTTGCGGCGCATACAAAAACGGTGAGCCACAGCCGCCATGCGATCGCGGCGGCTGTCGGCGACGCCGTGGGTTTGTCTTTGGGAATCGACATCGAATGGATGTGTCCGGACAGGCCGTTCGCCGCCATTGCGGGCCTTTTGCTGGATCCGCCGCCGGCGCAAATCGGCGCGGCAGAATTCTATCGCGGCTGGACGTTTTCCGAAGCCTGGTTCAAGGCCTTCCAGAGACTGCCGCCGGAACGCGATCTACGCGCGATCGTCACGCGCCCCGCGTGCAATGACGTGCAAGATCTCCCGGACGGGGCACAATTTCTGCAACTCGTCATAGCGGGAGAGTTTCAGCTCAGCCTGGTGTGGCGCGCGCCGACGCTCCAGACCTGCCTCCGTCGCGATGTTTCCGATGAGCTTGCGCGCATCCAGCGGGCTGCGGCCGCCGGTTGTTGACAGCACCCGGAAATTCCCGTTGCTTCTTGCGACTTCGAACGTGCGCTTTGGGGAACATCATGCATTTCATCGGCAGAGCTTTCGGACTGATTTTGAGTGTGGCTTCGGCCATTGTCTGCTCGCCCTTCGTCTCGCCGGCGGTTGCGGGCGACGTTTTCAATCTTCCGATCGACAGAGCCATGTCGATGAGCCAGACGAATGGAAGGCTCGACGGAACGGTCAAGTTCTATTTTGGCCAAACGCCGCATCCCGAGGTGATGCGCCGGTTCGGCAATTTCGTCGCCAACGAGAAAACCAATGCGGTGGGGAAGACGGACCTCAGCGAATGCGCGTGGGTGTTTCAGTCGGCTCTCCTGAGTTTGCAGAAGCGAGCGCACGCGCTTGGCGCGAACGCGGTCATCAACATTCACAGCTTCTACAAGAAGGAGGATGTCTCCAGTGAAACCGAGATTCCCTGCCATACGGGATTCCTAATGGCCGGCATTGCCCTAAAGGGCGATTTGGTGACCGTGGCGGGTAAATAACCGTTCGCGCATACGCGCAATGGGGGATGGGACCAACGCGCCCGTCTGGCTGAAGGCAGCGTATAAATTGCGCGACACGGGCCTCGCAACGTTGGTATTCCAGAGCACCGTTGCCGGCCCGTGTCTCTCGCGAATTCATCCTCGCCGTTTGCATGATGAGCCACACGAACTCCCATCGAACGGGACATTTCCATTTGGAACGACTTGGTCGTCCTTTGAGGCTGTGTTCATGGATGGCCGGGACAACAGCCCGGCCATGACGAGGTTTGGTGAGCCGGCGTTAGCGGGGGCGATTCATCGAGGCAGGGCGCTGCCGGCGTCGGTTTGGGAGAAATCATCGCCTTTGTACAACAGCGGCTCGCCGGTGACCTTGGCCAGCGCATAGGCGAAGCAGTCGCCGAAATTGAGCTTGGCGCGATGACCGCTTCCCTTGCCGAAATCGCGATACGCGGCGCGCGCGAGATGCACCTGCCTTTCAATCGACAATCACTTCGGGAGCCCGCGCTCGTCGTGGAGCAGTTCGCCGTGGTCTGTTCTTTTGGTCTTCGTGCTCATTCTGGCTGAGCAGTCGCGCCCGATTTCCATCAGCTTCCGGGCAAGACCTTTGCGGCGCTGGCGCGCGAGGCGCTCGCGTACGGCCTCGGCCACTGCCGTGGCCATGCTCTCGCCCGTCAATTCCGCGAGCTCCTGTGCCAGCCGGTGCGTCTCGGGATTCTTGATGTGCAGGCTCATCGGGTATCATTCTACCATGAGTATCGAGAATGCTGCCAAGGCGCGCCCGGAAGCGTCAACAGCCGGGAAGAGGAAAAAAATTTAGCGCAGAGGACGCAGGGGATGCACAGGGGACGCTGAAGAGTTTTGCGCGCCAACGGCGCGCGGTATTTTTCTCCTGCGTCCTCCCGCCTACGCCAAGGCTTCGGCGGACCAATAGAGTCGTTCGACCCACCGTAGCGAAGGCGGCCCGCGCTTCCCCTGCGCCTCCGCGCTAAGTCCTTTTTCCTCCGTAGCGTCCCAGCGCGTGCAGTCTGACCTTCAGGAAATCTTTCGCCGCCTCGTCGGACTCGAGCGCGATCGCGCGTTCATAGGAGGCGACGGCGTCTTCGCGGCGGTTACATTGCTCAAGGATGCGCGCGCGTGCCGCCCAGTAAGGTTGATAGGCTTCGACGCGGGCACTGGAAATTGCGTTGAGCGCAGAGAGCGCGGCTTCGGCGCCGTTCACCTGCAGGACGGCGAGGGCGCGGTTGATCTCGGCAACCAGCGTCGGTCCCAGCGCGAGAATTCCGTCGTAGAGCGCCAGGATGGCGGGCCAATCCGTCATTCCGGTTTTCGCGCGTGCGCAATGGACGGATTGAATGGCGGCTTCAAGCTGGAATTTTCCCATCGCGTTTTTGTCTGCGGCTTCGCGCAACAGAGTCTCGGCGCGGCCGATCATTTCGGAATCCCAGAGTGCCGCGGATTGGCGCGAGAGGGGCACGTAGCGCCTCTCACGGTCGCGGCGGGCGCCGCGGCGGGATTCCACGAACAGCATCAGGGCGAGAAGTCCCAGTACTTCGGGATGGCGGTTGCTCAAGCCCGCGACCAGATCGCCGAGCCAGATCGCTTCCTCTGCCAGGCTGTCGCGGTTGCCCGTTGCTGCGTGCCAGAGCGCGCCGTCGCCGGTGAACAGCGCGTAGATCGCCTGAAGCACGAAGTCGAGCCGCTCGGGATACGCGTCGGGGCCGGGAATCTGAAAGGGAATGTGCGCGTCGCGAATCTTCTGCTTCGCGCGGACCAGGCGCTGCGCCATCGCTGCCGGCGAAACGAGGAACAGTCCCGCGATCGTGCTCGCATCCAGCCCGAAGACGACCTGCAGCATAAGCGGTGCGCGAACATTCTCTTCGATAGCGGGATGCGCGCAGGCGAAAAGTAGCTCGAGGCGTCTGTCGCTCATCGGTGAAGCGATTCCGCTGTGCGCGTCGAATGCCATGTGGTCCAGCGCGGCCTTCGCGGTCGTTTGCCGCCGAAGGCGATCGGAGTGCCGCCGCCGGGCGACGGTGAGAAGCCACGCCGCGGGTTCATCGGGCACGCCCGACACGGGCCATTGCGCGAGCGCGGCCAGCAGCGAATCCGCCAGAGCATCCTCGGCGGCGCTCACATCGCGAAAGCGCGCCGCCAGAGATGCCAGGAGCCGGCTGTAGTGTTCGCGCGCCGCCTGTTCCGCCGCGCGATGGGCGCTGTCGCTGACGCTCACATCTCCCAGATCGGGCGCACTTCGATGACGCCGTGCCGCGCGCCAGGACATTGTTTCGCCCAGTTGAGCGCCGCGTCCAGATCCGAAACGTCGACCAGATAGAAGCCGCCCAGCTCCTCCTTGGTTTCGGCGTAGGGGCCATCGACCACCTGGAAATCGCTGCCGCTCGCACGCACGGTCGTTGCGGTCGCGACCGGCCGCAGCCGGTTGCTGGCGACGAGCGCACCGGCCTTCGTCAGCGCGGTGGTGTAGGCCTGGTAAGCGGCCATTCCCTCGCTCTGCTCCTTCGGTGTGAGCCGGGTAAAGCCCATTTCGTCTGCATAGAGAAGAAACATGTATTTCATCTGGGTCTCCGATGGTTGCGGCGCCCAAGCGATGATCGCCTGAGCCGACATGATGTCGTTCGAGGGGTGGTGAAATCGACAGGGGCAAGGGAGGCAGGTGCAAATTTTGTTTGCGGCCGCCGCGCGGCCGTGACGCTTGCCCCTCCGCCGCGCTGCGCTCGGCACCCCCACGTTGGGCGGAGTAAAAGAATCGGTAGGGGGGAAAGATTCGGCCGCGTTTGTCGCAGTGCAAAATATCCTAGAAAACCGCGCGTTTATCGTTTGACACCCCGGAACCACGCGCCTATATACGCCGCCTTACGCCGCCCGCCGGGCTCCGTCTTGCGGGCGGCTTTGCTTCTCAGGCATAATGGAAGTTCGCGCCCGAGAGCGGCTCTTTGACATTGTGATTCGAGGAAGGGGAACGTGGGCGGCGGCTCGGTCGTAACAAATCGAGCATTTCCGAACGCTCGCGTTCTTTTGCAATAGACATGATTTTGGGTGCCGTCCGGTCCTGACGGGTCCGGTCAGCATTCAACTCCGTCATGTGAGATTGCGAACAACGACGAGGCGTTTCGGGAACGGCTCAGGATCAAAACTTGAGAGTTTGATCCTGGCTCAGAACGAACGCTGGCGGCAGGCCTAATACATGCAAGTCGAGCGCCCAGCAATGGGAGCGGCGGACGGGTGAGCAACACGTGGGAACATGCCCTTCGGTACGGAACAACTCAGGGAAACTTGAGCTAATACCGCATACGCCCCGCAAGGGGGAAAGATTTATCGCCGAAGGATTGGCCCGCGTCCGATTAGCTAGTTGGTGAGGTAAAGGCCCACCAAGGCACCGATCGGTAGCTGGTTTGAGAGAACGACCAGCCACACTGGGACTGAGACACGGCCCAGACTCCTACGGGAGGCAGCAGTAGGGAATCTTGGACAATGGGGGAAACCCTGATCCAGCCATGCCGCGTGAGTGATGAAGGCCTTCGGGTTGTAAAACTCTTTCGGCGGGGACGATAATGACGGTACCCGCAGAAGAAGCTCCGGCTAACTTCGTGCCAGCAGCCGCGGTAATACGAAGGGGGCTAGCGTTGTTCGGAATTACTGGGCGTAAAGCGCGCGCAGGCGGCCTTTCAAGTCAGGGGTGAAAGCCCGGAGCTCAACTCCGGAATTGCCTTTGAAACTGTCAGGCTAGAGTACGGGAGAGGTGAGTGGAATTCCCAGTGTAGAGGTGAAATTCGTAGATATTGGGAAGAACACCGGTGGCGAAGGCGGCTCACTGGCCCGTTTCTGACGCTCAGGCGCGACAGCGTGGGGATCAAACAGGATTAGATACCCTGGTAGTCCACGCCGTAAACTATGGACGCTAGCCGTTGGCAGGCTTGCCTGTCAGTGGCGCAGCTAACGCATTAAGCGTCCCGCCTGGGGAGTACGGCCGCAAGGTTGAAACTCAAAGGAATTGACGGGGGCCCGCACAAGCGGTGGAGCATGTGGTTTAATTCGACGCAACGCGCAGAACCTTACCAGGGTTTGACATCCCGTGCCATGTCCAGAGATGGGCAGTCCCCGCAAGGGGCGCGGAGACAGGTGCTGCATGGCTGTCGTCAGCTCGTGTCGTGAGATGTTGGGTTAAGTCCCGCAACGAGCGCAACCCTCGCCTTTAGTTGCCATCATTAAGTTGGGCACTCTAGAGGGACCGCCGGCGGCAAGCCGGAGGAAGGTGGGGATGACGTCAAGTCCTCATGGCCCTTACACCCTGGGCTACACACGTGCTACAATGGCGGTGACAATGGGCAGCTAACCCGCGAGGGCAAGCTAATCCCAAAAAGCCGTCCCAGTTCAGATTGCACTCTGCAACTCGGGTGCATGAAGGTGGAATCGCTAGTAATCGCAGAACAGCAGGCTGCGGTGAATACGTTCCCGGGCCTTGTACACACCGCCCGTCACACCATGGGAGTTGGTATTACCCGAAGACGGTGCGCTAACCGCAAGGAGGCAGCCGGCCACGGTAGGATCAGCGACTGGGGTGAAGTCGTAACAAGGTAGCCGTAGGGGAACCTGCGGCTGGATCACCTCCTTTCTAAGGATTCGGCGTCAGCACCCGGAAAGCAATTTCCGGACTACATCCGAGCTTGGAACAATAGGCCGTGCCGCCGCCTTCGTTTCCCTTCCTTCCGTCGAAAAAATGAAGACAGGATTGGGGTGTCTTGAACGGGACCGGGCTCGTAGCTCAGGTGGTTAGAGCGCACGCCTGATAAGCGTGAGGTCGGACGTTCAACTCGTCCCGGGCCCACCAGGCTTCGCTCGCGAGAGCGAGAGAAGCCTGTCCGGCGTAGCCCACAGGGCGAAGCCGGGCCGGTTGCCGCGAGCTACGCCCGGCGCGCCAGCATTTTCCTATAAACGGGGCCGTAGCTCAGTTGGGAGAGCGCGAGCTTTGCAAGCTTGAGGTCGTCGGTTCGATCCCGATCGGCTCCACCAGCCTTCGCTTGCGGAGCGAGAGAAGGCTGCCGCGCCGAAGGGCGAAGGCGGGCTGGTCGCCACGAGCTACGGCTCGGCGAGCCAGCCAGCCAGCAGATCATGGCTGATCAAATCGCTGTTCGACGGAAACTTGAAATTGGAGCGCGTGTCGCGTGATGCGCGCTCCCTGATCTCTGACATTGTGAAGGCGGGGTTGGCCGGTTGCACGACCGGTCGATCCGTACAGACACTCAGATCTGATCGCCCATGCCGGGAAGGATCAGGGCTCGGGACATTTCGGTGTTCCGCGCCTGGACTTCTTTCTGGACATGGAACGAATGCTGAGCGATCAAGCGTATAGCAAGGGCGTTCGGGGGATGCCTTGGCGCACACAGGCGATGAAGGACGTAGCACGCTGCGATATGCCGCGAGGAGGGGCGAGCACCCTTTGATCCGCGGATTTCCGAATCGGGAAACCGAACCCGCAAGGGTTATCTCTTCCTGAATTCAATAGGGAAGAGAAGCGAACCCGGGGAACTGAAACATCTCAGTACCCGGAGGAAAGGACATCAACAGAGACTCCGTTAGTAGTGGCGAGCGAACGCGGATGAGGCCAGTGGTTTTCGTTTAAGAACCGGAACGCTCTGGAAAGAGCGGCCATAGCGGGTGATAGCCCCGTACGGGTAGAAAGAGCGAAAATCCTCGAGTAGGGCGGGACACGTGAAATCCTGCCTGAACATGGGGGGACCACCCTCCAAGCCTAAGTACTCGTGTGCGACCGATAGCGAACAAGTACCGTGAGGGAAAGGTGAAAAGCACCCCGACTAGGGGAGTGAAAGAGACCTGAAACCGGACGCCTACAAACAGAGGGAGCTCTTCGGAGTGACCTCGTACCTTTTGTATAATGGGTCAGCGAGTTCGTCTGTCTAGCAAGCTTAAGCCGTAAGGTGGAGGCGCAGGGAAACCGAGTCTGAATAGGGCGACCAAAGTTAGACGGATGAGACCCGAAAGCAAGTGATCTAGCCATGACCAGGCTGAAGGTGCGGTAACACGCACTGGAGGGCCGAACCCACGCCTGTTGAAAAAGTCGGGGATGAGTTGTGGCTAGGGGTGAAAGGCCAATCAAACTTGCAGATAGCTGGTTCTCTGCGAAAGCTATTTAGGTAGCGCGTCATGTATCAC
>Ga0210406_10000070_pt1 | contig 159989 bp, 135 predicted proteins | sample IncBWC30MmetaG_FD_155454 | JGI IMG/M metagenome (GOLD analysis project Ga0210406, IMG submission 155454) | Forest soil microbial communities from Barre Woods Harvard Forest LTER site, Petersham, Massachusetts, United States - Inc-BW-C-30-M | ecosystem: Environmental > Terrestrial > Soil >... | reverse complement strand
TGAATGCTTCACGCGCACAGGGCAGGTTGACGGCAAGATGTACCTGGATCTTGGTGACGCACGGTGGCGCGCCGTCCAGATTACGCAAACAGGTTGGTCGATCGTGGAACAGCCTTTCATCAAGCTGTTGCGATCCCCCTCGACTCGGCCATTGCCTCCCCCCGAACCGGAATCTCTGATCGAAGAATTGCGCCGGTTCGTGAACGTAAAATCCGATGACGATTTCACGCTGGTGGTGGCGTGGATCATCGCCGCAATGCGCCATCGGGGTCCCTTCCCCATCCTCGTGGTGAACGGGGAGGCGGCGCCGGCAAGTCGACATTCACACGGCTGGTTCGCTCGCTGATCGATCCGAGCGCGGCGCCAATCCGTGCCGTGCCGCGCGATGACCGCGATCTCGTGGTCTCTGCCAGCAATTCATGGGTTCTCGCTTTCGATAACCTGTCGGCGGTGCCGGTGTGGCTCGCTGACGCGCTCTGTAGACTTGCAACGGGTAGCGGATTTGCAACCCGGATGCTGCACACTGACCGCGACGAAATGCTGTTCGATGCCGCGCGGCCAATTATCATAAACGGCATCCCAAGCTTAACCGATCGCGCGGACCTGGCTGATCGCTCGATCACAATCCACCTGCGTGCGATCCCGGACGCTGAGCGACGCCCAGAGGACGAGCTTAATGCAGAGTTTGAGGCCGCTAGGCCCGGCATCATTGGCGCTCTGCTAGACGCCGTTGCGCGCGCTCACGCAAACGTCGCAAGCGTCAAGCTCGACCGCTCGCCGCGGATGGCTGATTTTGTGAAATGGGTCACGGCCGCCGAATCCGGCTTGGGCTGGGAGCCAGGCGAGTTCATGATGGCCTACAGCAACAATCGGCGCGACGTATCGGAAGCAGCTTTCGAGGCGGATGCTGTAGCGGTCGCGGTGTGGAAATTTCTCCAAACGAAGCGGGAGCGCTTCGAAGGCACGATGACCGAGCTGCTTAGGAGATAAACAACTACGTCTCAGAAGCCACGCGCCGTTCAAAGTACTGGCCGCAATCGGCGGCTGCACTCGGCAATCGCATCGAGCGCTCAACTCCGCTGCTGGAGGCGAAAGGTTGCGTCATCGAGCGCCGGCATTCCGGGCAGCGCATTATCACCATCATCCCGCCGCAGGCGCAGCAATGAGCCGACGGCCGGCGAAGATCACACAAGCCGACGTGGCCCGCGCAGTTCGGGCAGCAAGACAAGCCGGTGCTGGCACAGTGAGGTTGCTCCCGGACGGCACAATCTGCATCGATATTCAAGCGCAACGAGTCGAGAACAAGCCGGAAAACGCGGTTGACGCTGACAAGGACATCACCCTTTGATACCCGACATGCCGCGTCCCCGACCACCGTACCTGAAGCGCGAGACGACGCGCCATGGCGCGACCGTGTGGTATGTGCGCATCGGCCATGGCCCGCGCACGCGCTTGCGGGCGCCGTACGGTAGCGAAGATTTCCGGCGGGAGTATGAGGCGGCCATCGCCGAAGAGCGCATCGCCGCCCGCCCGTCGCGCGCCTTGCCGCATTCGTTGCAGTGGCTGTGGGACAGCTATCGGCAGACTGACAATTGGCTCAGGCTCTCGGCGACGACACGCTACCAGCGCGAAAACATCATGAAGGCAGTCTTGGTAACGAGCGGCGCCGAGCCCTACGCCGCGATACAGAAACGCCACATCGTGGCCGGCCTCGATCGCCGCGCCAAGACCCCGGCCTATGCCCGCAACTTCTTCAAGACCATGCGCGGCCTCTTCCATTGGGCGGCTGAGCGCGAGCACGTCGTCGTTGATCCGACCGCCAGCATCAAGGCGCCGAAGCCGCGCAAGGGCCAAGGCTTCCCCGCCTGCGCCGATGTCGTCGCCTATCACAAGCGCTGGCCTATCGGCACGCGCCAGCGTGTCTGGATCGACGTCTTACTATTCACGGGATTGCGTCGCGGTGACGCCGCGCGCGTCGGCCGGCAACACGAGCGCGATGGCGTCGTGACGCTGCGCATGGAAAAGGGCGGCGAGCAGATCGTGCTCACGCTGCCGGTGCTCGATGTGTTGCGCAGAACGCTGGAGGCCGGCCCGACCGGAGACCTCGCCTGGATATGCGGCGAGCGAGGCGAGCCGTTCGTCAAGGAGAGCTTTGGCAATATGTTCTCGGAGGCCGCGCGCGCCGCCGGTGTTCGGAAGTCTGCCCATGGCGTGCGCAAGATCGCGGCGACAATCGCGGCGGAGAACGGCGCCACCGAATCCGAACTCGAAGCCATCTTCGGATGGCGCGGCGGTCGCATGGCGGCGCACTATACGCAAGCGGCCAACCGCGCGCGGATCGCCACGCAAGCGATCCAGAAATTGGACGGAACGAGAACTTCTATGCCCGCACCTCAGGGCAAGGTGGGGGCGCGAGAGCGGAAAGACCAACAAGATCAAAGCTGATTTTTAGAGATAGTGGGCACGACAGGGATCGAACCTGTGACCCCTACCATGTCAAGGTCGCGCTCCTGCTTTAGCGCGTTTCCAAGTCGAGCGAATGCAGACAACCTGGCGCTCGGGAGATGAATCGCATGGGCACATGCAACCAAACGCCAAAAATTTTTGCTTTTTGGGGGACCAATTGCTCTTGTTACGGTGTTCGCACTCATCGGCGGCGGCACTGAGCCAGCCGTTCAGCCGACGCTGGTCGTAAAGGCCGCCGTAGCTATCGTCGTGTCCGATGGGTGCGATCTCGCTGGCGCAATCCCCAACTGCAAGGCCGTCATGGCGGAGTTGGCCGCGAAAGGCGTCAAGGGCACTGGCCACCGCATCGATGCGTCGGCGGGCGGTACTATCGCGCTAAAGCCCTAGTCGCGGTCGACAGATCAGACCAAGATCGGGCAGTATCAACGGCGGCTTCCCATGGCTGGAGATCAAGTGCTCACGCTGCCAGACGCCGCGCGACGTCGATCTTTGCGCGCTGCCGCATGTGCCGACGACATGCGTGCACGATCTCGCCGGGCGGTTGGTTTGCGGGGCACGTGACCCCCGTGCCGACCGTCAGCTAGTGCGCTCGCCTGCCCCGTCTCAAGCAACGCGGGCTGGAGCGGCGGCTTTGCTCTTTTTCCGGTTCGTTTCCCGGTTCGGCACATCCGGCACAAGCGGCGCGTCGTCATGGCCGCCGAGCGTGAGCCCGAGCAAATTGACAATCCGCTTCGAGATGCGTTCTTGCGCCGTGCGCATCGCCGGCCCGTTCTGCAAAATTAGTGTTGCGACGTACCGCTGATTTATCCCGGCGGGCGCATGCCCCATGAGAAAGTGCGATATCAGATCGTCAATCTCCAGATCGGCGCAGATTGTTCGGTACGTGTGGCGGAGTTGGTTTCCGCGCGCTGGCAGCGCCTCCCGTGCGCTAATCTGGGCGCAGCCGGGGAATACGAGGTCGGCTATCTTGACCTCGTGATGACCTTTGTATGTGGCTTCGCGAGCCATCCTCAGCACCGCCATGATCTCCGGGCTCGCGGGCAGCACGATATCCTTGCCAGCCTTCGCGGTCGGGATCGTGAAGCTCTGCTCATTGTCCCGCACGTTGCTCCAGCGCAGCCGTGCGCCCTCGCCCGGGCGAACGCCGCTCAATAGACAGAACAGATGATAGGCTTTGCGGATTGGCGCGTCTTCGATCTTATCCCATGCCTTGCGCCACTTCGGAAAATCCTTGAAGTCGAGCGCATCTTGGCTCGCCTCTTCCTTGTTGAAGTCAACCGCCGAGGTCGGCAACTGGGGCGGCAACGTTCGGTCGAGCCGCGTCTCGCGGCGATAGCAAGCCCGGATGAGCCGGGCGCAATGGTTGGCCGACACAGGTCCGTTCTTCTTGGTCGTCACCGCATGAAAGTCGGCGATTGCCGCCGGGCTCTTCGAGAGTTCGATCAGGGTCCACTTCTCAAAGACTGGTAGGATTATCTTGTCGCCGAGCCGCTTCGCACGATCTCGCCAACGCGGCGGCTTGCCCTTTTCGGTCGCCTTGCGCTCCAGATGGGCGAGGTATCGATCCCACGCGACCGAGAACAGCGTCGCCTCTTTCTTACCCGGCGTCGCGACGCCGTCCGCGATTTTGCCCGCGATCTTCTCGGCCTCTTTGCGGGCCGTGATCGTGTTCATTTCCGGGAAGTGCCCGAGTACATGGCGGAGGGTTTTTACCTTGCTCCCGCCCTTTCGATACTGGCGATAGTATTCCCACGTCGAGCGATGCACGCCGACGCGGACGCGCAGGCCACGCACATCGCGGTCATAGAATGTGCCATAGGTTTCAAATTCGCGCTGCGCTTTGATCGCCTCATCGTTAAGCTTGGAGGTCTTCCGGGGCTTCGCATTTTTGGCTGACATTTAGCTGACACTCGCCGGTTTTGCGCGACCCTATTTCATAAGGTGATTGCGCGTTTTCGGGAGCTAAAATATGCGAGAAGTCCGCGAATAGCTGGCACTTCTTCAATGTTTTCGGGAGTATCTGAAATCGAGGTTAAAATGGCGGAAAGAGCTTGGGAAGCTGCCGTTCTGCCATTGAACTACGCCCGCGCGCTATCCTGATTAGCCGACGCCGCGCGATCCGCCAAGCAGGTTGATCGATCATCTTGGGCAAATCTCAACTTTTGAGCTGCGGCCATTGGAGGCGGTGCTATGATCCGTGTCGGGGCACGCGCATGGCTGGGTGGGCGTACAGCATTTTTGACACGGTAATTGGCCGGTGCGGCATCGCATGGAGCGCTGCCGGCATCGTCGGCGTGCAGCTTCCACAAGCGCGCGAGATCGAAACGCGCAAGCGGCTGTTCAAGCATTTCCCCGAGGCACGTGAGACGCGCGCTCCGGCGAATGTCGAACGCGCGATCGAAGGCATCGCCGCACTTCTGCGCGGCCAATCCGCCGATTTTTCCGGCGTCACGCTCGACATGAACGGCATCCCCGCCTTCTCCCAGCGCGTCTACCGGATCACGCGCGAGATTGGGCGCGGCGCAACCCTTACCTATAACGAGATAGCCGTGAAACTCGGAGCCTCCGGGGCGGTGCACGCGGTCTCGCAGGCGATCGGGCGTAACCCGTTTGTGATCATCATCCCCTGTCATCGCGTGCTGGAAAAAGGCGGCTATGCCGACCAGATCTCGCCTTATGGCGGAATCATCTCCAAGCGGCGGCTGCTTTCGATCGAGGGCACGCCTTTGCCGAGCACCAGGACGCTTTTCGACGTGTTGCTTCCGGTTGCTCCGCCGCGCCTGTCCGGGTAATTTTCCCTCATGATGCGAACAACCCTGCTGCAACGCCGGTTGATTTCGGCGTCCGATTTCCGTTGCACCGCCGGACCGGACGACAAGCCGTTTGTCGAGCAGTATCGCTGCCACTCGGTCTCCTATGTGCGCAAGGGCAGCTTCGGTTGCCGCACGCACGGCCGGACTTTCGACCTGGTGACCGGATCGATCCTGGTCGGCTATCCCGGCGATGAATATCTCTGCACCCACGATCACGTCTGCGGCGACGAGTGCCTGTCGTTCTTTTTGACTCCCGAACTAATCGAAATGATCGGGAACGATGTGGCTACCTGGCGCATCGGCGCCGCGCCGCCATTGCCCGAACTGATGGTGCTCGGAGAGCTCGCGCAAGCCTCGGCCGACGGCCGCAGCGATATCGGCCTCGATGAGATCGGGCAGTTGTTCGCCAGCCGCTTCGTCGAGGTGGTCTCGGGGCGGTCGCGCCAGGTCGCACAACCAAGCGCCCGGGATCGCCGCCGCGCCGTCGAAACGGCACTCTGGATCGAGGCAAATTCGCAGCGCGAGATCGATCTCGACGATGCCGCTGATCAGGCCGGTGTCAGCCCTTTCCATTTCCTGCGTCAGTTTTCCAGTGTGCTCGGCGTTACACCGCACCAATATCTCGTGCGATCGCGCCTCAGGCATGCGGCGCGGCTGCTCGCCAGCGAGGAGATTCCCGTCACTGATATCGCCTACGATGTAGGATTTGGCGATCTATCCAATTTCGTGCGCACCTTCCATCGCGCCGCGGGCGTCTCCCCGCGCTCTTTCCGCGCGGCCGCTCGCGGGAACCGCAAGATTTTCCAAGATCGACCCGCCTTGCACTGATTAGGGTGTTTCCATCCTGCGCGGCTTCAAAAACACGCGATTGAACGGAGACACTCATGTACGATCATATCGGAATCAAGGTCGGCAATCTCGATGCCAGCGTTCGCTTCTATACCGCAGCGCTCGCCCCGCTCGGTTATGTCTTGTGCTCACGCGATGAGAATGGCGCGGGCTTCGGCCCGAAGGGCGAGCCGGCCCTATGGCTCTATCGGCACAGGGGGAACGCGGGCGGTGCCCACATCGCCTTCCGCGCGAGCGAGCACGCTGCGATAGAGAAATTTCATGCCGAAGGCATGAAGGCCGGCGGACGGGACAATGGCGGAGCGGGCTTGCGGACCGACTATAGCCCGACCTATTTCGCCGCCTTCCTGATCGATCCCGATGGCAACAATGTCGAGGCGGTTTGCACTTAGAGTAAGGACGCCCGGTTTCGACTCTTTCGAATCATTTGAAGGACCACATCCATGGCATCCATCCACCGGGAGATTGCGGTTGACGCGCAACCCGACGACGTCTGGGCCGCGGTACGCGACTTTGGCGCGGTGCATCAGCGGCTCGTGCCCGGTTTCGTGGTCGACGCGCGTCTCGATGGCGATGTGCGCATCGTGACCTTCCACAACGGCACGATCGCGCACGAGCCTTTGGTCGACTGTGACGACACCCGGCGACGGCTGGTCTATTCGGTGATCAGCGATCGCGTCAAACACTACAATGCGACGGTGCACGTTGAGGCCGATGGTGAAGGCACGCGAGTCAGTTGGACCGTCGACGTTTTGCCCAACGAAATCGCGCCCTATATCGCCGGGCAGATGGATCTGGCCGTGCTCGCGATGCAGAAGCGATTTGCGAGGGGTCAGGTGATGGCCGCGCCATAGCGCTAGTCGGCGACGCCACCGAGAGCCGGGTGGCCCGGTGCCACGCCGCTCTCCCTCGGTCCCCATCGCGTCAAGATGACGCTTGAGGTAGACAACAGGCCAAGCACCACCATCGATGCCGCCGCCAATATGAAAAAGTCCGCAGCCGGAGCGTGGCGCTGCGACATCCACCAGCCGCCGACGGCGATGAACAAGAGCCGGGCGCTCTGCGCCAGCACCGGCCCGAGCACCTTGGCCGCCCCTTGCGACGAAAAATAACAGGACATCGCAAGCCCAATGAACGCGTACATCGGCGCCGCCGTCGACAAATACTGGCTGCTGGCGGCGCGCACGCTTGGATCTTCGGTAAAAATATTGATCCAGACGTCGGGGAAGATGGCAATCAGGGTCGCTACCAGACCCACCGAGATGAACGAGAGAAGACCGGCGGTCAAGGCAACCCGTCGCGCCCGCGAAATCTGTTGCGCGCCGATTGCCATCCCAACCATCGGCACCGACGCGATCCCAAAAGCGAAGGCCACCGAAGTCAGCATGAACTCGAGCCGCGCGCCAATGCCGTAACCGGCGAGAATTTCCGTTCCGAAGCGCGTCAGCAGGTGCGTGAAGATGCTGAGGGTCAGGACCGACTGCAGCGGCGAAAAGCACGAGATCAGGCCCACCTTAAGTATGTCGGCAAGCATCGCCCATCGAACCTGAAGCCCTTTGATCCTGGGAACGAGCCGCGCCCGCCCCGAAAAGAGGTACCACGACATGACAAACGTGCTCGTCAGAAAAGCCAGCAGTGATCCGGCTGCGACGCCGCGCATGCCGAATTGCGGAATCGGACCAAGGCCTAATCCCAGCGCGCCGCCGAAAATGACCTGAAGGACAGCCGAGCCGAGAATCATCAGCGAAGGCAATTTCATATTGCCGGTGCCACGCAGGATTCCCGCCATCGAATTCATCAGCCAGGGCAGAACCGCACCACCAAAAAATACCTGACTGTAACCGACAGCGTTAGCCAGCACATTGCCACGGCCGCCGAGCAGTACCAGAAGCGCCGGGCCGATAATCAGCATGCCGAGCATGAAAGACAACCCAAAGCAGACACCAATCAGCAACGCGTGCCCGGCAAGCGTCGATGCGCGGTCGACATCGCCGGCGCCGAGCGCGCGCGCAATCGCCGACGCAACACCGCCGCCCATTGCGCCACCCGACATCGTCATGGTGAGGATCACGAACGGAAAAACCAGCGCCATCGCCGCGAGCGGCTCAACGCCAAGCCGGCCAATATAGGAGGTCTCGGCGATCACGACGCAGGTACCCGCGCTCAACGCGATGACGTTCGGCCAAGCCAGCCGCAGCAGCGTGCGCAGGATGGGGGAGTCGATCAGTGCATTTCTCACCGGCGGGGAGACCAGGAGAACGGCATTCTCGTCATCGGCCCCGGTAATCGCGGCCCCTGCGATATCGGACATTTTCTTTCCCGCACGGCAGCCCGACTTCCGTCCGGGCACGATGTCTCTTGGTGGAGACTTGAGATTCTCGTATTTGCTGTTGGTCCTTCTAACATTCGCAACAGTATCTGCGCTGGTGGGATGCGAACGTTGCAATCAGACCACTAGCACCGATCCGGCACGGCGCCAGTGCGCCCGACGCATGGGCCGCCTGCCGAATTAAATTGCTCGTCGGTAGCGGATGCGGTCAGCCGATCGACCAGACAAAAGGCGGTGCGCCGGCTTTTTCCGCCCGCATCGCAACTGAAATGCGCCGGCCGCAGCCGGCGGCAAGGCCCTCGCACAATCCTTCGAGCACGCGTCTGCAGGCCGGGTGATAGTCGGCGACGTCGGACATCAGCCACCAGGTCCCTTGCCTAAGCTCAAACGCGTGGCCGCATTTCTCCACTTCCGCCAGATCGCCCTGCGCCTCGAACAGCGCCTGCAGAAACACAGCAAAGGCCTCCGGATTGCCCTTGCCGGCCGAAAGGCCGCGCGCGATTTCGTCGAAATACTGCATGCCGATCAGCTTGCCGGTCAGGTGCAGCAAATGACTGGCCGCATCAGGGCCGAACAGCTGCACCATGACGGGTGCGGCGGTTCGCACGTACTCCATCGCATAGTTCCGATAGGCCTTCTCGAGCCTCGGCTTCGGCCATTGCGCGACCGGCAAGGCCGGCGCCGCGGCGGGATCGAACAAGGGAGCCTCGAGATGACGCGCAAACACCAGACGTTGCTCGATCTCGATCGAATGGTCGTATTCCAGGTAAAAACCTTCGAGGCCGTCCTAACCGTCCACACTCTGTTTGGTGCAGACGAAACCAAGGTTCGGGTTGCCGAGCGCGACGCCGTTATTGGCGTGCCAACCGCGCAGCATCGCGCGCGAAACCTCACCGGGCACGCCGCAGATCGCCGTGCCCCTCCAGATCCAGCGCGGCGGCGGATAGCGGATCCAGGCCTTGCGATCCGACTCATACATGTATTCGACGCCAACGCCGCCGATCCAGTTGGACAGATAATGGTACTGCGCGGCCGCCACCGCCGGCGGCAGGTGAGCAAGGCCGAGTTTCTGCAGGCCGGGCAGGAAGCGTTCTTGCTGCTGGCGACGAAACACCCGGAACACGAATTCGCAGGCATCCGACGTCCCGCGCCGCGTCACCACCGTGAGGATGAGTCCGGTGAAGTAGGCATGATACAGTTCGGCGACGCTTCGCCATCTCAGCCACTCCATCTCCTGCGCGCCCTCTTGCTCTGCGGCCATTTTCGTTCCCCTTGTTCAGCCGACCTCGCCGGTTGCGAGCATACGCGTCCAAGGCGTCACGCGAAATTTGCGGCTAGTGTCCTGATTCCGAAGTTCGTATCATTGCACGGCATACTCGTTTACGAACTTCGGAATCAAAAGGACACTGGCAAATCTATGATTCTAGTGTGGCTTCTGGTTCAGAAGTCCGCATGACGAATTCGCGGCAATAGTGATGCGGACTTCTGAACCGCCACACTAGCGAACCTGATGCACCTTCCCGTATGTTAATGATGTTAGGCGAGGAAAAGGCATGCGCGGACCCATTTTCATTTCCAGAAATCTCCTGCTCGTGATCTCCTTTGCGAGCCTCACCTTGCCGCTGGGCGCCTGCGGCGAGCAGGAAACTGCAACGGTCGGGCAAACCTTCGGGCCCTCGCCCGCGCTGCCGGAGCCGGAAACTTCCGTTTTCCCCACGGTCAACATCGCCAAGGCGATCGGCTGGCCGGAGGGCGGCAAACCCGTCGCCGCCAGGGGAATGGCGGTCAGCGCCTTCGCCACCGGGCTCGACCATCCGCGCACGCTGTTGGTGCTGCCCAATGGCGACGTGCTGGTGGCCGAGACCAACGCGCCGAAGCGGCCCGAGGAGAACACGGGCATCAAGGGCTTGATCACGAAACTGGTCATGACGCGTGCCGGCGCCGATACGCAAAGCGCCAACCGGATCACGCTGTTGCGCGATGCAAATGGCGACGGCGTCGCCGAGACCAGGAGCGTTTTTCTTGAAGGCCTGAATTCGCCGTTCGGCATGGCGCTGGTCGGCGATGATTTCTACGTCGCCAATTCCGATGCGATCATGAAATTCCCCTATTCTAGCGGCGACACAAGGATTACGGCACCCGGTGTAAAGGTCGCGGACCTGCCCGCAGGCCCGCTCAACCATCACTGGACCAAGGATCTGACCGCGCATCCCGATGGAACAAGGCTCTATGCCACCGTCGGCTCCAACAGCAATATCGGCGAAAACGGCATGGACAAGGAGACCAATCGCGCCGCCGTTCTCGAAATCGATCGCACAAGCGGCAAATCGCGCGTGTTTGCTTCGGGCTTGCGCAATCCGAACGGTCCGGCATGGCAGCCGCAGAGCGGCGCGCTGTGGGTCGTGGTCAACGAGCGCGACGAACTCGGCAACGACCTCGTGCCCGATTACATGACCTCTGTGAAGGACGGAGGATTTTACGGTTGGCCCTACAGCTATTACGGCCAGCATGTCGATGCCCGTGTCCAACCGCAGCGTCCTGATCTGGTGGCGAAGGCGATCGTACCGGACTATGCGCTCGGCGCGCACACGGCTTCGCTCGGGCTCGCCTTCAACACCGGAAAACTGTTTCCGCCGGAAATGGCCAATGGCGCCTTCGTCGGCCAGCATGGATCGTGGAATCGCAAACCGCACTCCGGCTACAAGGTGATCTTCGTGCCGTTTGCCAACGGCATGCCTTCGGGCAAACCGCAGGACGTGCTGACCGGCTTCCTCACAGATGAGGGGGAAGCACGGGGGCGGCCCGTCGGAGTGGCCATCGACAGGCAAGGCGCGCTGCTGGTGGCCGACGACGTCGGCAATGCCATCTGGCGCGTGACGCCGGCGGCGAAGTCGACTGCGCAATGAAGCAACCGGCCTGACGAGAAGCGCCTTTCGCGCCTCTCATCAGAACCGAGGCCGGATCAACCTAGGCCCCTTCATCATACTCCATCGAAATGTCACGACCGGTGTAGTCGGGCATGAGCGACGCCGCGACAAGGCTTATGACCGCGCAAATCGCGATGTAGACAGAAATCGCGTAACCGGAGTGATAACGGGCGAACAGGGCGGTTGCGATAAGGGGCGCCGGACCACCGGCAATCACCGAGGCGAGTTGATACCCCAGCGAAGCACCGCTGTAGCGCAATCGAGGCGTAAAAGCCTCTGCAATCAATGCAGCCTGCGGGCCATATTGCATGTCATGCGGGATCAGCGACAGCACGATCGCGATGAATACCAGCGACGGAATTGCCGTGTCCACCATTCCGAAATACAGGAAGCCGAACACGCCCACGGTCGCCGCGCCGATCAGATACATCTTCCTGCGCCCTATCAGGTCGGAGATGTGGCCCGACAGCGGAATGGTGACAAACGAGACACACGCGGCGACCAGCACCGCGAACAGGATGAAATCGCGCGACATCTTCAAGGTGCCGACCGCGTAGGCGAAGATGAATGCGGTGAAGATATAGAACGGCGCCTGCTCCGACACCCGCAGGAAGGCCGACAGCATGATCTCCCTCGGATGCTTCTTGAAGACTTCGACAATCGGGGCCTTCTCGACCTTCTTGTTGTCCAGCAGTTGCTGGAACACCGGCGTCTCAAGGATGCCGAGGCGAATCCACAGTCCGACGCCAACAAGAATGACCGACAGCGCGAAAGGAACCCGCCAGCCCCAGGTGTAGAACTGGTCGCCGGTCAGTTGGCTGAAGGCAAGGACGGCAAGATTTGACAGGAACAGGCCGCAAGGCACCCCGAATTGCGGCCAGGATGCTACCAGCCCGCGTTGACCGTGAGTGCGCGACCATTCCATTGCCAGCAGCACCGATCCGCCCCATTCGCCACCCACGCCGATGCCCTGAAGCATCCGCAAGACCGTGAGGATGACCGCTCCCCAGATTCCGATCGAGGCGTAAGTGGGGACGAAGGCGATGAGGAAGGTCGCGATACCCATGCACAGAAGGGTGGCGATCAACGTCGCCTTGCGGCCGATCCGGTCGCCGTAATGACCGAATATCGCGGCACCAATCGGCCGCCCCACGAAGCCGATGAAATAGGTGCCGAAGGCTGCCAGCGTCGCGGTCAGAGGATCCTCGTTGGGGAAATACAGCTTGCCGAAGATCAGTCCGGCGGCGGTGCCATAAAGGAAAAAATCATACCATTCGATGGCAGTGCCGATGGTCGATGCAATGACCGCCTTGCGCAGCTGCGCGCTATGATCGGATTCGGACAATGTCCCCTGTGTGATTGCCACAGTCATTGAAGTGCCCCCTGTCTGGTTGTTTCCTTGGCCATGCAAAGCCAACCGGCTCATCCCGGTTCCATTTTTCGAGCCATGGTACAGTCAGCCTACGCCAACCGAAAGAGACATCTCGCCCCCCGCAACAATATGCTGCGCTGCGTCGGGTCAGTGTCAGACGCGAAAATGCTTCGACAGCTTCAACCCCTGCGCCTGGTAGTTCGATCCGATGCGTTGGCCGTACATCGCGTTGGGCCGCGCCAGCATCTTTTCGTAGACCAGGCGCCCGACGATCTGGCCATGCTCGAGGATGAATGGGACTTCGCGCGAACGCACTTCCAGAACCGCGCGCGCCCCCTTGCCACCGGCGCCGGCATAGCCGAAGCCGGGATCGAAAAAGCCGGCATAATGCACGCGGAATTCACCGACCAGCGGATCGAACGGAACCATCTCGGCGGCGTAATCCGGGGGAACCTGCACGGCTTCCTTGGAGGCCAGGATGTAGAATTCGCCGGGATCGAGAATCAGGCTGCGGTCGCGGCGAGCGGGTATCGCTTCCCAGAATTCATCGGCCGCATAACCGCCGCGACGATCGATGTCGACCACGCCCGTATGCCGCTTGGCGCGATAGCCGACAAAGCCCTTGGTGTTCTCGCCCGACAAATCGACGCTCAGCGCGACTCCGTTGACGAGATCGGCATCCGTCACGTCGACCAGCCGTTCCAGCGTGTGCAGGCTCTTCAATTCCTCGGCGTTGAGGATCGCATCACCCGAGCGGAAGCGCACCTGCGACAGGCGCGAGCCTTCGCGCAGCAGCACCGGAAAGGTCTTTGGGCTGATCTCGGCATAGAGCGGGCCGTGGTACCCGGCACCGATCATGTCGAACCGTCGCGTGCCGTCGGCAATCACGCGGGTGAACACGTCGAGCCGGCCGGTCGAACTTTTGGGGTTGGCGGCCGCGACGATTTGCGCGGGCAATGCGAGCGACTCCAGAAGCGGCACGATGTAGACGCAGTTGGTCTCCAGCACGGCACCGTCGGCAAGGCTGATCTCGTGCAGCTTCAGTTCGTCGATGCGCTCGGCAACCGTGGCGTCCGGTCCCGGCAAAAAGCTCGCCCGCACCCGATAGGCAATATCGCCAAGACGAAGATCGAGGCTAGCCGGCTGGATCTGGCTCTCGACGAACGGATAGGCCGGAAGGATGAGGCCGGAATCGGCCATCGCCGCAATCATGCGGTCGGGCAGGATGCCATGGGCATCGGGCGGAAGCGTGAAGCTCACGGATCGGGTCCTTCAGGGCACTCCAGACGCTGAAAACACGGACTTTTACCGGTTATCCGATGCCCGCCTTGACGGAAAGGGTACGAGCGAATAGAGCATGACTTATCCCGTGGTGATTTGAGCCGGCCGGCTTGCAGCCACGTTAAACAAGTCGCTAAACAGGCCGGGGACAGTGTGATCCCGGCCCGTGGAAATTCTTCCAGGCCGGTTTTTTTGTGGCCGTTTTCAACCATGGTCACGATGGAGGTCACATGTCCAAGTCTTCGGGGTCGTCGTCCGCCACGGCCAATTACCGCCCGGAAACCCGGCTGGTCCATTCCGGGAACATCCGTTCGGAATTCGGCGAAACGTCCGAGGCGCTGTTTCTCACCCAGGGCTACGTCTACGACAGCGCCGAGCAATGCGAGGCGCGCTTCAAGGGCGAGGAATCCGGCTACATCTACTCGCGCTATTCCAACCCGACGACGGCGATGTTCGAGCGGCGCATGGTGGAACTCGAAGGCGCCGAAGCCGGCCGCTCGACCGCGACCGGCATGGCCGCGGTGACCACGGCGATGCTGGCGCCGCTGAAAGCGGGCGATCACGTGGTGGCGGCGAAAGCCATGTTCGGATCGTGCCGCTATGTCATCGAAGACCTGCTGCCGCGCTACGGCATCCAGTCCACGCTGGTCGATGGCCTTGATCTCGACCAGTGGAAGCGCGCGATGCGGCCGAACACCAGGAGTTGCTTCCTCGAAAGTCCGACCAATCCGACGCTCGACGTGCTCGATATCGGCGCCATTGCCGAGATCGCTCACGGCGCCGGCGCGCGCCTGATCGTCGACAACGTGTTTGCAACCCCGATCTGGCAAAGCCCGCTTACGCTCGGCGCCGACGTGGTCGTCTATTCCGCAACCAAGCACATTGACGGACAGGGCCGCTGCCTTGGCGGAATCATCCTCGGCTCGGAGCAGTTCATCACCGAACACATCCACACGTTTTTGCGCCAGACCGGGCCATCGATGTCGCCGTTCAACGCCTGGGTCCTGCTCAAGGGGCTTGAGACGCTGGCGGTGCGGGTCCGCGCGCAGACCGAAACGGCGGGGGCGATTGCGGAGGCCCTGGCGCAACATCCGAAGATCTCGCGGCTGATCTATCCAGGCCGTGCCGATCATCCGCAGGCGGCGCTGGTGAAGAAGCAGATGCGCGCGGGTTCGACGCTGGTCGGCTTCGAGGTCAAAGGCGGCAAGCCGGCCGCTTTCCGCGTACTCAACGCACTCAAGCTGGCGCGGATTTCGAACAATCTCGGCGATGCCAAGAGCCTCGTCACCCACCCGGCGACGACGACGCATCAGCGGTTGACGCCGGAGGCGCGCGCTGAGCTCGGAATCGGCGAAGGCTTCATCCGCTTCTCGGCCGGTCTCGAGCACAAGGACGATCTGATCGAGGATTTGCACGCGGCGCTGGAACAGGCGTGAGGGTAGCCACTTCACCCTCCCCTGGAGGGGGAGGGTCGGCTCGCATTGAGCGTAGCGAAATGACAGCCGGGGAGGGGTGATTTCTCAACTCGCGCACTGTTCGAAAGGAACGACTGTCACCCCGCCCCGCCGCTCCTTGCAGTCGCGTCGACCCTCCCCCTCCAGGGGAGGGTAAGAACCTTACATCGGCCGGTAACTCTGCACGTTGGACGGCACGTTGACGCCGAGCTTGATCTGGCCGACCGATCTGATGATGTCGTCGCCAAGCAACTGGGCAAAGCAGGCATAACCCCAATCGTTCATGTGCAAGCCGTCGGCAATGACGAAACTGTCGATCGGCAACGCCTGCTTTTCATGCCATTGGCGCATCACCTCGAAGCGCGGGAAAACGCCGACATGGCGAAGCTGGGCGACCTTGCCGAGCAGCTTGATCATGCGGCTTGCGCTTTCCTGATGTTCGGTGACTTTCGGCGAGTATTGCGGATCGACCAGCACGAGGTCGGCGCCCGCCGCCTGGATGCGCGCGACGCCCTCCTGCACCAATTGTGCGGTTTCGTCGGGATCGAGATTTCGCAGCACCGCGTTGGTGCCGACCTGCCAGATCACGAGATCGGGCTTCATGTCGATCACTTCGCTCTGCAGCCGCTTTATCATTTCGGGCGCGTCCTCGCCGCCGCGGCCGCGATTGATGACCGTGATGTCGGCGCCCGGATATTGCCGGTGAAGCTGCGCCGCTAGGCGATTGGGATAGGTGAATTCGGGTGAGGACGTGCCGAAGCCGGCGGTGGAGGACGATCCGAACGCAACGATCACGACGGGCTCGCCTGCCGCGAGCTTGCCCGCGACATGCGGCAGCGGTCCGAACGACTTGATGCTGCCCTTCGGCGGCAGGCACGGGACGCGGCCGAAAACGTCGCTCGCCGATTTGGCGACCTGCTTCACCTTGTCGATCGCCTGATCGGTGAGGCTCTTTTGCGGCGGCGGATTGGCCTGATCGGCGGCCGCGACGCTGCCCTGTTCGGTCTTGCCGGTCGAAGGCGCTGCCGGACCGGTGTTCTCGGCTTTGGCGCTTTCGGATTTGGATGTCTCGGATAGCGCGGCCTGTTGAGCAGCTTGCGCGTACGCAGGTTCAACTGCGGCCGCCGTCAACAGCGCAAGCGCCGCAATCGCGGGCCCGGCCAGCGATGGTGTCAGGCAAAAAGGGCGGAGAAAACTCAAACGTTTCATAAAAAAGTGGATCCTCAATTCTGCTGGGCGGGGTTGAGATGGGCCGCTTCCATCACGAATTGCGACAGCGCCTGGCCGAGGCAATTGTGGACGCGCTTTGCAAGCTCATTGCCGTGAAATGTGCTGAAAAGATCGAATTCTCCGGATTCCGCCCAATGCCGCATGATAGCGAAGCGGTCGAACAGCGGAACCTCGTGCTGCTGTGCCACCACGCGCATATTATCTAGGTAGGGAGGCACGGAAATCATCGTCTCCGTGCGCGGGCTATATTGCGGATTCATTAAAATCACGTCCGCCCCGGCCTCTTGCAGCGCAACAACGCCCTCGTCGACCGCGGCGCGAAAATCTTCCGGGTCGACCGACCGCACGGCATCGACCGTGCCGGTCTGCCATACCACCAAAGTGGGCTTTTTACCTTCCATTAACTTCGCGAGGCCGGAGGCGATTTCTTCGGCGCTTTTCTTGGCCTGGATTTCGACGGATACGTTGACCGCAATCGACGGCAGTTTCTCCTTCAGCGCGACCTGCAACCGGGCAGGATAGGCGCTTACCTCCGAAGAATTCACGGTCGGGTTGATGGTCGAGGAACGGCTGCCAATAACCAGGATGTCCAGTGGCCGCCCGTTTTTTACGGCGTCCTCGACCTTGGGAAGGCCGCTTTCGCTGGCGAGCAGATTGTCCGGAACCAAGCAACTCTCTACCGCCGGAGGCGCTGGCGTATCCTCGGCGTGCGCGGGCAGCGCGGCCGGAACGACGGCCAGCACAAACAAGCCCAGGACGAGCCCGGAGACGGACTTCATACCCCCCCTCCCGCCATATCGGCGTTGCCGATGGTGCCCTTGGTTTTGGATCCACTCTTGTCGGCATACTGCTTGTACCACGAAAGCAGCCATGCGGCGCCCGACATGATCAGGATTCCGCAAATACTGATAACGAAATGCAACCCGGCACCGCCGGAAAACTCGGCAAGCAGGAAATGTCCGGCAAAGGCCAGGAAAACGCCGAGGCAGAAAATCTCCAGCGAATGCTGTCCGCACAGGATCAGCGGCCGCAGCCAGGGCGACTTCAGCCCCACCCAGTCCTTGGGCAGGAAGCGGACCGTCACGGCAGCCAGCGCCAGAAAATGGGCGAAGCGGAGCACGTCGAGATCGGTCTTGCTGATCGGATACATCCACTGCTCGAGCCGGCGCGGAATCACATGACCGAGCTGCGGGAAATACCAGGTCAGGGTGACAAAGAACGCGAACAAGAGGTAGGCAACCGAAATCCATAAGGTGATCGGCGAGGAAAGTATCCGTGACATGCGCTGCGCCCCGCCTTGCGCGCACCACGCGCCGAACACGAACAACAATTGCCAGGCAAAGGGATTGAAGGCCCAGAAGCCGTTCGGATAGGACGACAGATAGAGATCGAATTCCCAGGTCGCGGCGTAAAGGGCGACCGAGAGCGCCAGCGTCAGGTCTGCGCTCCGCCGCATCAGCACCAGGATCAGCGGCAGGAAGAGCATCAGCACGATATAGAGCGGCAGCACGTCCATGTTCACGGGACGGAATCTCAACAGCAGGGCCTGGACGATGGTGACATCCGGCTCCTTGAGAAAATCCATGATGCCCATTTCTTCCGTGTACAGCGGGTTCTCGAACCTGGTCGCGACGTAGGAAATTTCGGCGAGGAAGATCGTGAACAGGAACACGTGCGCGACATAGATCTGCCAGACCCGCCTCAGGATGCGCGCGGTCGCGACCACGACGCCGGCATCCCGCATCGCGCGACCGTAGACGAAGGCGGCCGTGTAGCCCGAGATGAAGATGAATATTTCGGTGGCATCGCTGAATCCGTAGTTGCGGATCGTGAACCAGGTCAGAATGTTGGGCGGCAGGTGATCGATGAAGATCAGCCATAGTGCTAACCCACGGAACAGATCGAGCCGAAGCTCGCGCTCGCCGGCAACGGGCACCGCGATCGCCGGGGCCGAGACGGCCGGCGCGGATGCCGCGTTGCGCGCAACCGCTTCCGTTTCGGCCGCAAGCGATGGTGCCGCGATTTGATCAGCTACTGACGTCATCTGTCACCGGTCCTGAAAGCAAGCAGCCGGGAAACCCTCCATGGCATGTGGATTGTATAGGCCCCTGAACTGCAGGCAAGTTGCGCCACTTTCCAAAGCCGCGAGCTTAAGTCGCAACTGTGGTGAAAGCGCGGTTTGGAACCATTGGAGGGTAAATGTCCACATAGGCTTAAGCGATTGGTTATGCCGGGATTATTGGATATGATGCCGCACGGTTTCGAAAGATTGCTTCCATGTACCGCGCCGTCACCCGCCAGATCGAGGTCACCGTCGAGCCGAATTTCATGCCGGAACGCTCGTCGAGCGAAAACCGGCAATATTTCTGGTCCTACACCATCGTCATCACCAATTCCGGCAGCGAGACCGTGCAACTGCGCACGCGGCACTGGATCATCACCGATGCCACCGGGCGCAAGCAGGAAGTACGAGGCGAAGGCGTCGTCGGCGAGCAACCGGTGCTGGCGCCGGGCGAGCGCTTCGAATACACGAGCGGCGTGCCGCTGCCGACCGCGTCGGGTTTCATGACCGGACGTTATCAAATGGTCAGCGAAAGTGGCGAGAAGTTCGAGATCGACGTGCCGACGTTTTCGCTCGACAGCCCCGAGGCCAAGCGGGTGTTGAATTAAAGGCGAGGCCTTCATCGCATTTCCAGTTAGGTGCGAGGTGACCTCCCTCCCCCTTGTGGGGAGGGTCGGCGAGCAACGCGAGCCGGGGTGGGGGGTACCCAATGATGAACAAACGCGTTCACCCCCACCCGGCAAGCCGCTCGCTTCGCTCGCGTCATGCCACCCTCCCCACAAGGGGGAGGGATAAGAAGAGCTGTGCTTCACCAAAAAAACACACCTCCGCGATCTCGCCGCGTAATCCGCGCGAGTTTTGCGTCATAATCTCCCGCCTCTCGAATGAAGAGGGCGCAGGGAATGCCGGGCGCGTCAGCGCGCCCGCAGCCTCGCGTGCGAATGAAAAAAGCACGCAAGCATAGTCACCACGGTCACACCGGCTTCGCCCGGCATTCCCCGCGCGAATGGTTTTAACGGCTTATTCCGAGCTCTCCCTGGTGAACCGGGCTTTGTTGCCACCATCATCCCTGAGAAGCGTTAGCTTCTTAAGAACTTGACACCAGCGTCGGGGTGTCAGGACCACACGGCTTCGCCGTACGCTTACAATGCGTTCGTCTTGCGCATCGAAAGCATCCATCGCATCCCGCGCTCAACGTCCGTGACGATCGCGAAACGCCCCTCTTTGCAGAGCGCGGGACGTCGCGATTCGTGAAGTGTTTCGGGGGCACTCGGCAAGCATGGCCGCCTGCGACAGATTGGCACGACGGGCAAATCGGTGGATCAAAGACACCATCGAGAAGCTCGGCGCGCATTAGCCGCGGGAAGATCCTCTTCCACGCCCGCTTCATGCGGGGTGAACTGATAGACCGACGAGCAGAACTCGCAGGTCACCACGACTTTCCCATCCTTCACCATTTCGGCGCGGTCATCCGGTGCAAAGCTCTTGAGCATCGAGGACACCGCTTCGCGCGAACACGAGCATTGCGCGCGCAAGGGAAGCGGGCGAAACACCCGAACGCCGCGCTCGTGAAACAGCCGATACAACAAACGCTCGCCGGACAGATCGGGGTCGATCAGCTCGACATCCTCAACGGTTGCGATCAGGGATTGCCCTTCGACCCACGCATCGTCTTCCTCGACGGTATGGGCGACCGTGCCTTCCGGCGCGTCGCCCGGATGCAGATCGGCCTGCCGTGCCCGCTCCGCCGACTTCGGCAAAAATTGCAGCAACATGCCGCCGGCACGCCAGCGATGTTGCACCCCGCCCTCGCCGCCGCGCCATTCCTCGCCGACCGCGAGCCGCACCCGCGTCGGAATCTGTTCGGAGCGCAGGAAATATTCGTGAGCGGCGTCCTCGAGGCTGCCGCCATCGAGCGCCACCAGGCCCTGATAACGGCTCATGTCCGAACCCTGATCGATGGTCATCGCAAGGTGACCCTTGCCAAGCAGCGCGCCGGAATCCTGACCCTCCCTCAGCCGCTGCTTGTCGAAACGCGCATAGGCGCGCAGGCGATCCGGCGCGCGGAAGTCGACGATCAGAAGCGACACCGGGCCGTCGGTCTGGGTCTGCAGGATGAAGCGGCCATCGAATTTCAACGACGAGCCGAGCAGGGTCGTGAGCACGATCGCCTCCGCCAACAGCTTGCCGACGGCAGGTGGATAATCGTGTTTGGCCAGAACGTCGTCGAGACCCGGACCCATCCGCGTCAAGCGGCCGCGCAAATCGAGTTCGGCGATTTCGAACGGCAGCACGGCGTCGTCGACCGGAACCGGGGAAGGCGCACGGATCGGGGTTTGCCGGGTTTTCATGTCGGGAAATTGTGAAGTCATGGCGCTCTATCTGGGGTCGGAAGACGCGAAGTGAAAGGGCTGAGCTTTGAGCAAGTAGCCGATGCCACCGCAAGCACTGCATACCCTCTCCCCTAGTGTGGCGGTTCAGAAGTCCGCATCATTACTGCCGCGAACTCATCATGCGGACTTCTGAACCCAAGCCACACTAGAATCAATGAGTTGCCAGTGTCCCTTCGATTCCGAAGTTCGCAATAGAGGTTGCCGCACAATCATGCGAACTTCGGAATCGGGACACTAGCGGGAGAGGGTGGCGAGAATGAGCAAAGCGAAATTCGAGCCGGGTGAGGGAATCAGGGACTATCGACAGAGCAGAACCCCTCACCCGGTTTCTCACTTCGTTCGAAACCACCCTCTCCCGCAAGGGGAGAGGGTACAAAGTGCGCGTGTTCACGACTTCGTACCGACGATTTTGCCGGCTTTACCCCACGGCCTCGAAACACCAGGCCAGAATGCCCTTCTGCACATGCAGTCGATTTTCGGCCTCGTCGAACACCACCGATTGCGGACCATCAATGACTTCATCGGTGACTTCGTCGCCGCGATGCGCCGGCAGGCAGTGCATGAACAGCGCATCGGGTTTGGCAAGCGACATCAGCCTGGCGTTGACCTGATAGGGCCTCAACAGATTGTGGCGGTGCTCGCCATCCTTGTCGCCCATCGAGAACCAGGTGTCGGTGACGACGCAATCGGCGCCGCGCACGGCGGCTTCCGGATCGCTGCCGAGCACGATCGGCGCCTGCGTTGCCTTGATCCAGTCCCGCATCGCCTTGTTGGGTGCAAGCTGCGGCGGTGTTGCGATGTTCAATTTGAAGGAGAACCGCTCCGCCGCATGAGCCCACGAGGCCAATACATTGTTGTCGTCGCCGCTCCAGGCCACCGTGCGGCCCTCGATGGATCCTCGATGTTCCTCGAATGTCATCAGATCGGCCATCACCTGGCAGGGATGGGAGCGCCGCGTCAGGCCGTTGATGACGGGCACGGTCGCATGCGCGGCAAGTTCCAGCAGCGCGTCATGGTTGAGAATGCGGATCATGATGGCGTCGACATAACGCGACAGCACGCGCGCGGTGTCGGCGATGGTCTCGCCGCGGCCGAGCTGCATTTCCGCCCCCGTCAGCATGATCGATTCACCGCCGAGCTGGCTCATGCCGACGTCGAACGAGACCCTCGTCCGGGTCGAGGGCTTTTCGAAGATCATCGCGAGCGTCTTGCCCTGAAGCGGCCGGTCCGGCTTCTCGCCCTGGTTCTTCGCGGCCTTGAGTCTCGCCTTCATGGCCACGCTCGCGGCGAGCATGTTGCGCAGCTCCTTGGTCGGGATCTCGTTGAGATCGAGAAAATGACGCAGTGCCTTGCTCATTGTCCGGCCGCCCGTTTCAACTTGTCGCCGGAAAGCACCGTACAGGCGCGATCAAGCCGCTGCACGGCCTCCTCGATCTCGGCCTCGGTCACGATCAGCGGCGGCAACAGCCGCACCACGTTTTCGCCGGCGCCGACCGTGAGCAGGTGCTGCTCGCGCAGCGCCGTCACCAGATCGCCCGACGGCACCACCGCCTTCACGCCGATCAACAAGCCCTCGCCGCGGACTTCCGCCAGCACGAGCGGATGGCGGTCGACCACCGAGGCGAGCTTCTGTTTGAGCAGCAGCGACATCTTCTGCACGTGCTCGAAGAAACCGGGCTTGAGCATCACGTCCAGTACGGCATTGGCGGCCGCGACCGCGAGCGGGTTGCCGCCGAAGGTCGAGCCGTGCGTACCCGGCGTCATGCCGGCTGCCGCGTCCGCAGTCGCCAGGCACGCTCCGATCGGAAAACCGCCGCCGAGCGCTTTCGCAAGCGGCATCACGTCGGGGGTGACGCCGAGCCGCTTGTAGGCAAAGAGTTCGCCGGTGCGGCCCATCCCGGTCTGCACCTCATCGAAGATCAGAAGCAGGTCGTTGTCGTCGCAGAGCTGACGCAGCGCCTTGTAGAAGGCGTGAGGGGCCGCGCGCACGCCGCCCTCCCCCTGCAGCGGCTCGATCAGGATGCCGGCCGTCTGCGGACCGATCGCCTTCCTGACCGCGTCGAGATCGCCGAGCGCCACCTGATCGAAACCGTCCATCGGCGGGCCAAAACCTTCGAGATATTTGGTCGAGCCGGTTGCCGCGAGGGTTGCGAGCGTGCGTCCGTGGAACGCGCCCTCGAAGGTGACGATCCGGTAGCGCTCGGGCTGACCCTTGGCGGCGTGATATTTGCGCGTGATCTTGATCGCGCATTCCATCGCCTCGGCGCCGGAATTGGCGAAGAAGGCAAAGTCGGCGAAGCTTGCCCCGCACAGTCGCGCCGCCAGCCGCTCGCCGTCCGGGCTCTTGAACAGGTTCGACATGTGCCAGAGCCTGGTGGCCTGATCCTGCAAGGATGCGACCAGGTGCGGATGGCAGTGGCCGAGCGCATTGACCGCAACGCCGGAGGTGAAATCGAGATAGCGTTCGCCATTGGTGGCGACCAGCCACGCGCCTTCGCCGCGCTCGAAACCGAGATCCACCCTGGCAAATACCGGAAGCAGATGCGACGTCGCATTCTTGGTCATGGCAACCACCAGTGCCTCTTGTTCGAAGTTCGTGATCACATCACGGCCAGCCCCTTGCACGAACTTCGGAAAGCAAGGGGCGAGAGGCAAACCAGGTCCGACCTGCCGCTTTCGGTTTGAACTTCCTGAAAGCAAATCCCGCGGCAACCACTGCAGGAAATTCAAATCGGCAGCACTGGAGGATCAGAACCGGCCGTGGTGCGCGGCCCAAGGCGCGGTCGGAAAACGAAACGTGCCGCCTTTTCGGGGCGGCACGTGAGGAGCATTCTAAGCGCGCGGCGAAGGGTGTCAACCGGTCGGCAGATGACGAGAACGTTAACATTTGTTGGTGCTGAAGAATCGCATTTGCAGGGGTTAACCGACGGAACATGTGGACGCCACTCGTGCGAACTCTTGCGCCGGAGTCACGCCATATTGTAGCCTCTAAAACGTCGGGTACGACATCTCGTGCGGTAGTACCGTCCCATCTGGTCGCAGCTGTTCGGCGTAGACGTTCGGGCGCGCTTTTCGCGTTCGGCGAGGGCTAAGGGATTCTGCCGGAAGGGATTTTTGAGACGATTAGCATCGCAGCGCTGTCCCGAAACCGGCCAGCGCGACGCAGGGGGAAGAGTGCGATGACGGTATTGACCTGGTCTGACGATCGCGTCGAGCAACTGAAAAAACTCTGGGAAGCCGGCCTGTCGGCTAGTCAAATCGCCGCCGAACTCGGAAATGTGACCCGAAATGCAGTGATCGGCAAAGTGCACCGGCTGGGCCTTTCCGGTCGCGCCAAGACCCCGTCTTCGGCCGCACCGCGCCAGCGCAAGGCCCGCCCCGCTCAGCACATGATGCGGGTATCGCGCCCGGTCTCCCGCGGCAACACCGCGCTCGCCCACGCCTTCGAGGTCGAGCTGGAGCCGGATCCGATCGCCTATGACAATGTGGTGCCGCTGAGCCAGCGCCTGTCGCTTCTGGAACTGAGCGAAGCCACCTGTCACTGGCCGATCGGCGATCCCTCCAGTCCGGAATTCTTCTTCTGCGGCGGCAAGGCGCTGCCCAGCCTGCCCTATTGCGCACACCATTCGCGCATCGCCTATCAGCCGGCGGGCGATCGCCGTCGCCACTCGCCGAAGACGACGAGGTAGTTATTATTTCGTGTCCCGGACGCGATGCGGCGCGCAGCGCTGCCTCGCAGAGCCGGGACCTGTTCGCTAACCAATGTTGGGTGTATGGAGGGATCAGCAGCGCAGGCGCTTGCTTCCCACAGCCAGGGCTCCACGAGCCTCAGATTCGCTCAAGACGATGTACCGAAAAAAAACGGTAATTTCTGTCGTACTGCCCTATTGCACGAACTGTGTCGCCAACATTCAGCGATCCCCCAAATGCCTCCAATACCGTGCCGTGGAACAAGGCTTCTTTGCGTCGCCCCAGTCTAACTGTCCCTGAATTCGGATGTCGAGGTAGCGCGGTTATTGTGCCGATCTCGTCGAATTCAGGGTGAAAGACTTCGTGAAACCAGATTCCTTTCAGGCCCGCCGCCTTCCAAGCATCCCTCAGGCTCTGATCGCAGATCACCGGTCCGAAATATGCCACATGAAAGATGTGCGCCGCCCCCACGACATCCTCTTTGAAGACTAAAGAGGCGTCCATCTTGAAGGAGTATTTTCTGCCCTCCGAGTCGTGCCTAATTTCAAATCGTCGTGACGCTTGCTCGTCCAAGGCGTCGAGTTCTCGAACGACATCACACAGAAAGTAATCGGGCCCGGATTCGCCGTTCGTAAAGCGCGTTTCACATTTGAAGAATGCAAAGCCCCTGGAATCGAGCGTCTCAAAAAGTTGCTTTGCCCGATCAGAAATCAACCAATATCCAGCACAGTCTTCCAAGTCCCGTGGCGGCCGGTGGCTCTTCCTGTCAAACAACACACGTGGCGGTTCAGGATAATCTGGAAAGGCGCGCCGGCCCTGCCTTGGCGACATTGATATTAACCCTGGCCAATAAAGTTTGACCGCGTTTTCGATCTCGTATGGAGGTGCGCCGCCCGTCCGATAGTCAGGTCCCAAACGATAGAATTTCCGCGTCTTTGGTTTGCGAACTCGCTTCACGCGACTGACCGCTTTGTCCGACATTGTTGACCCACCTTGACCCGCCGACGCGATCCGGACTCTCGTGAAGAGGCCTTGGTACGTCCACCCATGGCGAGGTTCGCTGGAGAAGGCTAGGAAGCCCGCCGCCGCAGGCTTACTATTCCGCCTTGGCAAAGCGGTCGTCGAGCGCGTAACCGGCGCCGCGCACGGTGCGGATCGGATCCTGCTCGCGGCCGGGGTTGAGCAGCTTGCGCAAGCGCCCGATATGCACGTCCACGGTACGCTCGTCGATATAGATATCGCGGCCCCAGACGCTGTCGAGCAATTGTTCGCGGCTGAACACGCGCCCAGGATGCTCCAGGAAAAATTCGAGCAGCCGGTATTCGGTCGGTCCGAGATCGATAGGACGGCCGGAGCGGGCGACGCGACGCTTTTCACGATCCAGTTCGATATCGCCATAGGCCAGCACCGTGGCGAGCCGCTCGGGGCTGGCGCGGCGCAACAGGCCTTTCACCCGCGCCAGCAGTTCCGGCACCGAAAACGGCTTGACGATATAATCATCCGCCCCGGTCGCCAGCCCCCTGACCCGCTCGCTCTCCTCGCCGCGCGCGGTGAGCATGATGATCGGCAACTGTTTTGTCTCCGGCCGCGCCCGCAAGCGCCGGCACAACTCGATGCCGGACAGTCCCGGCAGCATCCAGTCGAGCACGATGAGGTCGGGCAGGCGTTCCTTCAGCCTGGTGTCCGCATCGTCGCCGCGCGCGACCGTCTCCACTTCGTAGCCTTCGGCCTCGAGGTTGTAGCGCAACAGCGTCGTCAACGCCTCCTCGTCTTCGACCACCAGAATCCGCGCGCTCATGCGTAGTCTTCTCCTAGGTGTTGGGGACGGTCGTGGCAAACGTCGTCATGTCGCCCTTGGGGCGCTTGTCGAGAATTTGCTGGCCTTCGATCATGTAGAAGACGGTCTCGGCGATATTGGTCGCGTGATCGCCGATCCGCTCGATGTTCTTGGCGCAGAACATCAGGTGGATGCAGAAGCTGATGTTGCGCGGGTCTTCCATCATGTAGGTCAGGAGTTCGCGGAACAGCGAGGTACAGATGGCGTCGACTTCCTCGTCGCCCTTCCAGACCGTCATCGCCGCCGGCAGATCGTGCGCGGCATAGGCATCAAGCACGGATTTCACCTGCGACTGCACGAGGTCGGTCATGTGTTCCAGCCCGCGGATCAGCTTCAGCGGCTGGAAATCGCTTTCCAGCGCCGCGACGCGCTTGGCCATGTTCTTGGCGAGATCACCGATCCGCTCGAGGTCGATGGCGACCCGCATCGCGCCGACGATTTCGCGCAAGTCGACCGCCATCGGCTGGCGCCGCGCGATGGTCAGCACGGCGCGTTCCTCGATCACGCGCTGCAGATTGTCGATTTCGACATCGGCCTCGACCACGCGCTTGCCGAGCGCGAGGTCGCGGCGGATCAGGGCATCGACCGACTCCACGATCATGCGTTCGGCAAGACCGCCCATCTCCGCGACCATCCGGGTCAGTTCCTGAAGATCGCTGTCGAATGCCTTGGCGGTATGTTCCGAGCCCATCGAATTCTCCTTAGCCGAACCGGCCGGTGATGTAGTCCTGGGTACGTCGATCGTTCGGCGAGGTGAAGATCTTGTTGGTGTCGTCGAACTCGATGAGTTCGCCGAGGTACATGAACGCCGTCTTGTCCGAGACCCGAGCCGCCTGTTGCATGTTGTGGGTGACGATCGCGATGGTGTAGTTCTCGGCGAGCTCCTGGATCAATTCCTCGACCTTGGCGGTGGAAATCGGATCCAGCGCCGAGCACGGCTCGTCGAACAGGATCACTTCCGGCCGCACCGCCACGGTGCGGGCGATGCAGAGCCTCTGCTGCTGGCCGCCGGACAGCGACAGTCCGCTTGCATTGAGCTTGTCCTTGACCTCGTTCCAGAGCGCGCCGCCGCGCAGCGCCCTCTCGACGCGACCGTCCATCTCCGATTTGGAAATCTTCTCGTAGAGCCGAATGCCGAAGGCGATGTTCTCGTAGATCGTCATCGGAAATGGCGTCGGCTTCTGGAACACCATGCCGACCCGAGCCCGCAACAGGTTGAGATCGAGCCTGGGATCGAGAATATCGGTGTTGTCGAGCAAGAGCTGGCCCGTGGCGCGCTGTCCCGGATAGAGATCGTACATCCGGTTGAAAATCCGCAGCAAGGTCGATTTGCCGCAGCCGGAGGGACCGATGAAGGCGGTGACGCGATTGGTGCCGAGCGTGATGTTGATGTTCTTGAGCGCGTGGTTCTCGCCGTAATAGAAATTGAGAGCGCGCGCGGTGACCTTGGCCGGGGCATCATGGTGACTTGCCGCATGACCGGGCACCGACGGCATCGGCGTGCTTGTAACACTCGCGGATCCGGAGAGATCGTTCATTTTGCGGTCCTCTCGGCGCCAAGTATACGCGCGCCGATGTTGAGAGCGAGTACGGTCAAGGTGATAAGCAACGCCCCGCTCCAGGCGAGCTGTTTCCAGTAGGCGTACGGGCTCTGCACGAAATTGTTGATGGTCACCGGCAGGTTCGCCATCGTCTTGGTGAGGTCGAGGCTGAAGAACTGGTTGGACAGCGCGGTAAACAGCAGGGGCGCGGTCTCGCCGGCCACGCGCGCGGTTGCGAGCAGCACGCCGGTGATCAGGCCGGAGCGCGCGGCGCGGTAGGCGATACGCCTGATGACGAACGAGCGCGGCAGTCCAAGGGCGGAGGCGGCTTCGCGCAGCGGATTGGGCACCAGCAACAACATGTCTTCGGTGGTGCGCAGCACGACCGGGATCACGATCACGGCAAGCGCCAGCGACCCCGCCAGCGCCGAGAACCCGCCCATCGGCACCACGATGGCGCCGTAGATGAACAGGCCGATGATGATCGACGGCGCGCTCAAAAGGATGTCGTTGATAAAGCGGATCACCGGAGTGAGCCGATCGTTCCTGCCATATTCGGCGAGGTATGTTCCGGCGAACAGGCCGAGCGGCGCTCCGATGCCGACGCCGAGCGCCGTCATGATGACAGAGCCCGTGATCGCATTCATCAAGCCGCCTTCGTTCGATCCGGGCGGCGGCGTGTTCTGGGTGAAAAGCTCGAGGTTGAGGCCCTTGATGCCGTTGAAGAACAGCGTGAACAGGATCAGCGCGAGCCAGGTCACGCCGAACAGCGCGGCGCCGAGGCAAAGCGCGCGGATGACGAAATCGTTGCGGCGGCGCGACCTGTAGATCGGGTTCATGTCACTTCCCCGCCTTCTTTTCCAGGCGCAGCAGCATCAAGCGCGCCGCGGAAAGCACCATGAATGTCAGCACGAACAAAAGCAGGCCGAGGAGAATCAATCCCGATTGGTGCAGACCGTCGCTTTCCGCAAACTCGCTGGCGATCGCGGCCGATATCGTGGTGCCCGGGGCGAAGATCGAGGACGAGATGCGGAAGGAGTTGCCGATGATGAAGGTGACCGCCATGGTTTCGCCGAGCGCACGCCCGAGCGCCAGCATGATGCCGCCGATGACGCCGACGCGCGTGTAGGGTATCACCACGTTGCGAACCACTTCCCAGGTGGTGCAGCCGATGCCGTAGGCGGCCTCCTTGAGAACCGGCGGCACCGTCCTGAAGACGTCGACCGAGATCGCGGTGATGAACGGGAGCACCATGATCGCAAGGATCAGCGCCGCGTTGAACAGGCTGAGATAGGACGGCGGGCCCGCGAATACCGCGCCGAGGACGGGGATGCCGTCGAACAGGCGGATCATGAACGGCTGGAACGTATAGGCCAGGAACGGGCCCAGCACAAAGAAGCCCCACATGCCGTAGATGATCGAAGGAATGCCGGCGAGCAGTTCGATGGCGATTCCGATCGGCCGGCGCAGCCATTGCGGGCAAAGCTCGGTGAGAAAGATCGCAATGCCGAGACCGACGGGAATCGCGATCAGCATCGCAATGAAGGAGGTCACCAGCGTGCCGTACATCGGGCCGAGCGCGCCGAGCACCGGCGGATCGGCCGACGGCGCCCAGCGCTGCGACCACAGGAAGGCGATGCCGTAGGCCTTCATCGCCGGAAAGGCGCCGACGATCAGCGAGAGAATGATGCCGCCGAGGATGAGCAGGACCGAGATCGCGCAGGCGCGGGTGATCCAGTAGAATGTGGCGTCACCGAGCTTGAAAGCATTGAGCGCCTTGGCACGATCGAAAGTTCCGGCGGCTTCCATTACCTCGCTTTGAATGGCCATGTCTGCCACGCCGATTTCCCTCTTGTGTCGTTCAGCGCTGCGATCGTCGCTTCTTCCGAAAGCGATCTTCGAACGATTTGGCCGCGTTCCTGCAGCCGTCGTGCCGGGCGCAGGGCTGGAATTCAACCTTATGCCGAAAGGGGCCGCGGTGAATTCCAGACTTGCCTGTCTCGTTTGCCTGTCCGGATTGCAGCCGGCAGGCGGTCGATCCTGCGATCAGCTCTTGATATCCGACGACCAGGTCTTGTCGATCAGCTTGACCACCGGCTCAGGCATCGGAATGTAGTCGAGTTCCTCGGCCATCGTGCCGCCCTTGGCGAAAGCCCATTTGAAGAACTTGATGGCTTCGGCAGATGCGGCCTTATCGGCGGGCTCCTTGTGCATCAGAATGAAGGTCGCGGCGGTGATCGGCCAGGACTGCTCGCCCGGCTGGTCGGTGAGGATCACGTAATAGCCCGGCGCCTTCGCCCAGTCGGCGTTCGAAGCTGCTGCCTGGAATGCAGCCACAGTGGGTTGCACGGTCTTGCCGGCCTTGTTGACCAGCGCCGTGTAAGTCAGCTTGTTCTGCTTGGCATAGGCATATTCGACATAGCCGATCGAATTCCGGGTCTGGCCGATATTGCCCGACACGCCTTCATTGCCCTTGGCGCCGACGCCTGCCGGCCATTCCACCGCGGTGCCGGAGCCGACCTTGGTCTTCCACTCCGGGCTCACCTTGGAGAGATAGTCGGTGAAGTTGAAGGTCGTGCCCGAGCCATCGGAGCGGCGAACCACGGTGATGGCTTCGTTCGGCAGCTTGGCGTTCGGATTGAGCTTCTTGATCGCCGGATCGTCCCACTTGGTGATCTTGCCGAGATAGATGCTGGCGAGCGTTTCGCCATCGAACACCAGTTCACCGGCCTTGATACCCTCGATATTGACGACCGGAACGATGGCGCCCATCACCATCGGCCACTGCACCAGCCCATCCTTCTCGAGCTGTTCGGGCTTGAGCGGCATGTCGGTCGCTCCGAAGGTCACGGTCTTGGCAACGATCTGCTTGATGCCGCCGCCCGAGCCGATCGACTGATAGTTCAGCCCGTTGCCGGTCTCCTTCTTGTAGGCGTCAGCCCATTTTGAATAGATCGGGAACGGGAAGGTCGCGCCCGCTCCGGTAATATCGGCGGCGAATGCCGACGTCGACGCGGCGACCAGACCGGCTGCCACGATCGTTTTCATCAAATTCATTGCTGGTCTCCATCTCGTAAGCCAAGCGCTCACGAGGATCGTTTAGAAGCGGTCAATGCTGCTTTTACGAAGCTTTGATGACAGTCGGATGACACCACCAAGCTATTGAAAATGCTTGGCTTCAGGTCGAAACCGGAGTCCTGGCGTGGGGAAAACAGGTGGTGAAGGTGGCGCCGTTTTTCAGCGCGCTTTCGATCAAAAGCCGGCCGCGATGGCGATTAACAATATGTTTGACCAGCGATAATCCGAGCCCGGTTCCACCCTGGGAACGGCTGTCGCCGACATCCACCCGATAGAACCGCTCGGTGAGCCGCGGCAAGTGTTCGGGCGCGATACCGGGGCCGAAATCGCGCACCATCACGCGCACCTCGGGCACGCCCTCGCCGGAAACCGCCATGGAGAGCGAGACGATGACCCTGCCGCCCGAGGCGCCATATTTCAGCGCGTTTTCGATCAGGTTCTCGAACACCCGCAGCAATTCCTCGCGGTCGCCCGCGATCCAGACCGGTGCTTCCGGCAGATCGACATCGATGACGACCTGTCGCTCGCGGGCCAGCGGCTCCAGCCCGTCTGCGACGGTACGGATGATCGGAACGATATCCACCAGCGTATCGGGGCGAACATGCGCGGAAAGCTCGACCCGCGACAGCGACAACAGGTCGTCGATCAAACGCGCCATCCGCGTCGCCTGGATATGCATGATGCCGAGGAATCGCTCGCGCGCCCTCGGATCGTCCCGGGCGGGTCCTTGCAGCGTATCGATAAAACCGGACAGCGCCGCCAGGGGCGTGCGCAGTTCGTGACTGGCATTGGCGACGAAATCGGCGCGCATTTCCTCGACCCGGCGCAGCGGTGTCAGGTCGTGAAAGGTCATCAGCATGCATTTGTCGGTGCCGCCGAACAGCGTCGGCACCGGAACCGGGGTGATGATCAGTTCCATCCAGCGATCGACCGGCACGTGATCGAGGTAGGTCGCGCGGCGAGCCTCCGTGGTTGCGATCGCTTCGCGCAACGCGCTGATGATCTCGGGCGAACGCAACGCAAACTGGGCGAGCTCATTCTTGCGTAACGCCGGAGCCAGCTGCGCCGCAGCCGCGTTGAGATGAACGACGCGACCGGCCCGATCGAGCAACACGGCGGGATCCGGCATGCCGGAGACGATGGCGCTGACGGCAGCGGTCTCGATCGGGTTGACGCCCCTGACGTCCTCGCGAGATGTCGCGGCATCGTGCAGGCGCCACGGCACCAGAGCGGCGGCGGCGATGCAGATGAAAATGGCGGCGGCGCGGACCGGCGACAATTCACCGAATATGACCACCACCGCAAGCGCCAGGCCGGCGGCGAGCAGAATGATGGCCGCATGCCTCAGCCGGTCCGGCCACGGCGAAAAAAAGAAAGAGGGAGAATCGTCTATTGCCATCAGACCGGAGCTCCGATTCCGAAGTGCCTCTTCGTCCCATCCGGGTCGCGACCTCAGGAGCCGGTGTCCTTCCGCTCCCGAACGTAGACGGCTTTACGCTGCGGCTCCGCCGGGGCTGCCGGCGCCGCCTGCTGCAACCGCTTGAGCCGCGCACCCAGGATAACCTCCCGAAACGTCAATAAGATTACAGATATGACGAACGGCGCAATATAGTAGAGGACGCGGAACAGCAGCATTCCCGCCAGCAGGTCTTCCCGGTCCATCTGCCACAGACCGACCAGCATGGCGGCATCGAACACGCCGAGCCCGCCCGGCGAGTGGCTGGCAAAGCCCAGCAAGGTCGCCGAGACGAAAATCACCGCCACGACGACGAAACCGAGGTTGGGGTCATCCGGCACGAGCACGTACATCGCAAGCGCACAGAAGCCGAGATCGACGATGCCGATCATGATCTGCAGCAGCGTCAGCGGTCCGCCAGGCAGGACCACCGACCAGGGGCCGCGGCCGACTTGGCGCGGTTTCACCCAGACCCAGGCTACATATGTCAGCAACGCGAAGATGGTGGCGACCGCGGCCGTGCGGTTCAGCCACGGCGGAAGCTGATCGATCGAGGCGGCGGCTTCCGGATGGTAGGCAATGCCCAGCCCCAGGACCGCGGCGTTGCCGAGCCAGAAGGTGAGACCGGCGAGAAAGCAGATCTTGGCGACGTCGATCGCGTTCAATCCCCAGGCCGAATAGATGCGATAGCGCACCGCGCCGCCGGTAAAGACGCTGGCCCCGACATTATGGCCGATCGAGTAGCTGGTGAAAGCTGCCAGCGCGTTGATACGATAGGGGATGTCTTTTCGGCCGATCGCGCGGACCGCAAACAGGTCATAGAAGGTCAGCGTGAAATAGCCGGCCGCCACGAACACCGCCGCCAGTGCGATCGAGCGCGGCTCGGTGCTCTTGATGGCCTCGACGACCTCGTTGACGTCGATGCCGCGGAGCATGTGGTAAAGCACGTAGCAAGCGATCCCGATGACCGTGACGCTGATCGCAACGCCCATCTTGTGCAGGATTTGCCTATGGCGCAGAAACGAGATCGCTCTGCGTAGTGATTCCAGCATCTGGACCTCGAATGACGATCCTTCGATCATGGCGCCGGCGCGGTCATTGCCGCCGACGGAACTAGGCTCGCGCTCCGGCCTCCTGTGGTAGCTTGTTTTGAGGCTGAGTGGAATTCGGTTGATAGGGATAAGGCACGCTCCTTCAATATATTAGAGGGATCGGCAATGGCGGAATGCGCCCTTTTGCTGCATTCGCTCCGGCAATGGCGAATTCCACCTCCGCGAGCGCTTGTTGAAAGGAAGGTGCTCACGATTTCACGCCGCCGGTTTTGAGGTCAGACGCTGGAAAAACAGCAGGTCAAGCGCCGGCGCCTCGCCGACGAGGCCAGTCAGCAAGGCATGGACCTGGCCACGGTGATGGGTCTGGTGATTGAACCAATGCGCCAGTGCCGGGGCCAGTTGCTGCTCGAACCACTCGGGCGCGGAGACGCGTCGGTATTTGATCGTGCCCGAGATGCGCGCATCATCGAGGCGATCGACAAAATCGACGATCCGTCGGTCCTCGACCTGGCGCGCGGCGCGCAGTTGGTCAAATGTCTCGAACAGGATTGCGTCCAGCCGGTCCGGCGCGTCGCCCTCGCCGGTGAACCGCCGCATCCAGATCCGGTCGGTTGCGAGCAGATGGTTGAGGGTACCGTGGACAGATTTGAAAAAGGCGCCGCGATCGGCGCGGTACTGCTCGGGCGTGAGCCGCGCCACGGCCGCGTATAGCTGCAGGTTGGCCCACTCGTTGTACCGGCCGAACATGCGGTAGTGAGCTGTCGCAGTGATGGTCATGTCAGTTGCCCGCGATCATCCGAAATTCCGGCTCCCTTCGCATGGCCGGAAAGCACCCGATCACGCAGCCACGATCCCGCCGAACAGCCGACCAGGTAAAGTGCGAACATGATCAGGCCGAGGTCGAGCCAATAGCCGGGGCGGCCGGGGACGATGCGCCCCAGCGCCGCTCCGATCAGCGCCGCCACCAGGACCGCCAGCAGACGCGCGATCCGTTGCGATACGCCCTGGCCACGATGGACCACCGCGATCCAGCCCATAGCAAAACCCAGCAACAGCGATCCCACGAGCCAGCCCCAAAAAAATGTCGCCAGGTAGACCATCGCTATTCCTTCACCACGAATTCGATGCGGCGGTTCTGCGCCTTGCCCTCTTCGGTGTCGTTGCTCGTGACGGGCTGCGTGCTGCCATAGCCGACCGCGGTGAACCTGCTCGCGGGCAATCCGGCCTTCACCAGATAGTCCACGACCGCCTGGGCCCGCTTTTCGGACAGCGACTGGTTGGCCGCGGCGTCGCCCGCGGCGTCGGTGTGTCCCTCCACCTCGATATTTGCGGTCGGACAACGCAGCGCGGTCTCGATCAGGCGATCGAGCAATCCGCCGGAATCCGGGTCGAGGGTGGAGCGCCCGGTCTCGAACCGGATGGTTCCCTTCCCGAGCAGTTCCGAAAACAGCTGCTGGCAAACGGTCGCATCGACCGGGGCAGCCGCAGGCTTCACCGAAATGTCCGCCTTCACCTGCCAGCCCTGCGGAAAATCCTTGAGCAGATTGTTGCGTATCTGGGCCGGCGCGGCATCGTAGAGTGCATCGCCTGCAAGTTTCACTTCGCGATCCGAGACGACCAGAGTGCCGGTCGACAGGCGCGACAGCGCGGCGAGCGCCGGCACCACGGCGCCGGCGAAACCGGAAGGCGCCCCGACGCTGGTCTTGAGACTGTCGACGACTTTTTCGCTGAAGAATTTGCGGCCCGCCGCCGCGACGATGGTGCCATGGGCATTGTTGTCGGGCACGTAACCCGTGAGCGTCAGCGTTACCGCGACCGGGTCCTTGTAGGCCTGGAAGATGTAAGGGGGCGCCTTGATGTCGTTGGCGGCGACCGAATATCCCTCGGGGAGATTTTTCAGCGCCGCCGCAATCGCTTCCCGCCCTCCGAGGTCGCGTGCCATCCCGGAAAGGCTGACCTTGTCGTCGGAAATCGTGATCTTGCCGTCCTTCAGCTTGCTGACCTGATCGACCAACAGCAGAGCCGCATTGTCAAAACTTTTCGGCGCCCCGCGGGCAAGGTTCATCTGATCGACAACCTCGACGCCGCCAAGGGATACGCGCGCGGCCTCCATCAACCTGCCTCTGGTTGCGGGCAGCGGTGAACTGCCCGACAGCGTCACTCTTGCGACGTCACGTTCGGCCGACCAGACGAACGGCGTGGCTTCGGGAACAAGACGGGTCTCATCATTGACGAACCGTACACCGGGCACGGCCTGCACCGAAGCCACCGCGCCGCGCCGGCCCTGTTCGGAGAAGGCATCCGCGGCAAGGGTGACGTCACGTCCCTCGACCGCGATCCTGCCCTTGTCGAGTACGGTATCCTTAAGGGCGGCGATGGAACGGGCGGCGAGGTCGGTTTCCAGCGGGGCGGTGCTCGACCATGCCGCGAGAGCCCAAAGGATGAACAGCGGAATGAGGCCCGGCCACCATTTGCTGCTCCACCTGAAAAGTCCGCCCATTCGATGTCCCGCGGAGCCTTAACGCCCCATTTTCCGAAGTTTTAGCGAAGACATCCCCGACCAGAACTTCGTAAAACGGGGGCGCTGGCAACACTATGATCCCGTGCCGTTTTTCCGGTCCGAAGCACCACGCTATTCGGCGAAAAGGACGCCCAAGGACTTCCGACCGGCAGCACCGGAAACAGAGAGAAAACAAACCCTTGGGGGGCTGTCAAACCCGAAATCACCGGGAATGGTAAAGCAAGGCGATAGCGCAAATCGGCGTTTGTTACGGGACACCGGCAACTCCATGATTCGAGTGTCCTGCCCAAACCGGCAAAACCCTCACCGATGAAGCAGTTACGCAACAACGTCATCCGCGCCGGGCTGGAAGCATTTTATCTCACCGGTGCGCATCATCTGCGTGGCCCGATCTTTGCCGGCGTCGGCACCATCTTCACGCTGCACCATGTCCGGCCGCCCCGGGACGGCGAATTCCAGCCCAATCGGCATCTCGACGTTGCGCCGGAATTTTTCCGCGCGCGCTGCTTGCGCATCTTCACGCGCGCGACATCGACATCATCACGATGGACGAATTGCACGCGCGACTTTGCCAACGCAATTTCGCGCGGCGCTTTGCCTGTTTCACCTTCGACGACGGCTATCGCGACAACAGGGATTTCGCGCTTTCGATCATGAGGGAATTCAAGGCTCCGTTTACGGTGCATGTTGCGAGCGATTGTCTCGGCCCCTTATGGTGAGGAGCCGCGTGCGCGGCGTCTCGAACCATGAGGCCTGGATCCGATCTTGGTCGGTCGACCTCTGCATATCCCTTCGCCTCGCAGCGATTCTTGACTTGACGTCTCCGCGCGCTCAGAACCAGAGGCCGAATGCAAGGGAGGAGTGCATGTTCAAGGATCTGTTTTCGCTTCACGGCCGCGTCGCGCTGGTGACCGGCGGATCGCGGGGCATCGGCAGGATGATCGCCGCGGGATTTCTCAGCGAGGGTGCAGCCAGGGTCTATATCACGGCGCGGAAGGCGGGGCCTTGCGAGGCCACCGCGAAAGAACTTGCGGCCGAATATGGCGGCGAATGCATCGCGCTGGGAATCGACATCTCCACCATGGCCGGAATCGATATGCTCGCAGGCGAAATCAAAAAGCGCGAAGCAAAACTCGACATTCTCGTCAACAATGCGGGTGCCGCATGGGGTGCGGATTTCGACGAGTTCCCGGAAGGCGGCTGGGACAAGGTGATGAACCTCAACGTGAAGACGCCGTTCTTCCTGACCAAGGCGCTCGCAGGACCCTTGCGCGCTGCCGCCAGCGCCGAAAAGCCCGCCAAGGTGATCAACATCGCCTCGATCGACGGCATTTTCGTCAATCCGCTGGAGACCTATTCCTACGCCGCCAGCAAATCGGGGCTGATCCATCTGACGCGCAGAATGGCCGCCAAATTGATCGGCGACCACGTCGTGGTGTCGGCGATTGCGCCCGGGCCGTTCAAGTCGGACATGAACCGCGCAGCCCGCGACCACGCCGAGCAGGTGGCACAGAACGTGCCCGCCGGGCGCATCGGCACCGACGAGGACATGGCGGGGGCTGCGATCTTTCTTGCCTCCCGCGCCGGAGATTACGTGGTCGGCGCCACCATCGCGGTCGATGGCGGCATCGTCTATGCAAATCCCGGTATCAAGGGGGAGGGATGGGATAGTTGATGTAGGCGCGATGTAGACCGGCTGCTCATCTTTGGGCCCTCTCCCCTTGCGGGAGAGGGCAACGCAACTAGCAAACACGGTTACTTTCGGGTGAGGGGTTCGGCTCCAGGGCCAAATCACTCGCGGAAAGAAATCCTCATGCGTCACGCTTCGCGCGACACCTTCTCCCGCAAGGGGAGAACGCAGGCGGCCGGCACCTCAACTCTCGATCTTCACATATTCGAAATCGCCCGGCTTGTTGTCGATCCCGACCTTGGGTGGCGAAATCCAGGGCGCGAATTCGCCGACGTCCCGCACCGGCTTCATCAATGAGGCAATGAAGTCGCCGTCACCGATGGAGGGCAACCACTCGTTCCTTCGCCCGTTCCAGGTCGCATCGTCGACCAGCACGCCATCCGGCGAGGCGTGGACGTCCTTGAATTCGCCGATGGCGCGGTGGAACGCCACGTTCGGCAGCGTCAGCTTGAAGTCGTAACCGGCCAGCGAAATGATCTTGTTCCAGCGCAGCAATCCCTTGACGCAATCCTGCGTGTAATCGTCGCGCAGGCGCATGTTGAGCGCGGTGAGCGCCGGTTCGTCGACCCGCGTGATCTTGCCGTCCACGAGCTTGAGCACCGGATAGGTGTCGTGCTGCAGGCGGTGATCGTCCTTGATCTGGGTCTCGTGGTAGCGGCCTTTGATGCCCGCATTGAAGGAATTTGCCGCATTGGTGGAGACTTCCGAGCCGAACAAATCGAGCGAAAGCGAATAGTGCAGGTTCAATTTCTTCTGGATGGTCGGAAGATCGATCACGCCCAGCGCGCGGACCTTCGCGATATCGTCGGGATCACCGATGCCGGCGGCCTTCATCGCCTCGCAGGTTCGCTGCACCACGCGGCTGATGCCGGTCTCGCCGACGAACATGTGATGGGCTTCCTCCGTCAGCATGAAACGGCAGGTGCGCGACAACGGATCGAAGCCGGACTGCGCCAGCGAGTGCAACTGCATCTTGCCGTCGCGGTCGGTGAAATAGGTGAACATGAAGAACGACAGCCAGTCCGGCGTCGCCTCGTTGAAGGCCCCCAACATGCGGGGGCTATCGGCATCGCCGGAACGGCGACGCAACAATTCGTCGGCCTCCTCGCGGCCGTCGCGGCCGAAATATTTCTGCAGCAGGTAGACCATCGCCCAGAGATGACGGCCCTCCTCGACGTTGACCTGGAACAGGTTGCGCATGTCGTAAAGCGACGGCGCGGTCTTGCCGAGATGGCGCTGCTGTTCGACGGATGCGGGTTCGGTGTCGCCCTGGATCACGATCAGACGGCGGAGCATCGCGCGATATTCGCCGGGCACTTCCTGCCAGGCCGGCTCGCCACAATGTTCCCCGAACGGAACGACGCGATTCTCTTCCTGCGGCGCGAGCAGGATGCCCCAGCGGTATTCCGGCATTCTCACATAGTCGAACTTGGCCCAGCCGCGCGGATCGACCGAATAGGCAGTGCGCAAATAGACCAGCGACTGCTGGAAGCCGGCAGGCCCCATGTCGCTCCACCAGTTCATGTAACCGGGGTGCCAGCCCTCGAGCGCCTTGAGCACCTGCCGGTCCTCACTGAGATTCACGTTGTTGGGAATCTTGGTCGAATAATCGACATTCATGATGTTCACGTTCATGGCGGAACTCCTTGGATGGCGAATAGCGAATAGGGAATAGCGAATTGAACCACTCGCTACTCGCTATTCGCCACTCCCTATTCGCTACACTCGCGTCGTATCGAAATGCGCCTTCTGGCCGGTGCCGTAGCGGCGCAGCGCGCCGTCCTCACCGACCGCGTTGGGACGCTGGAAGATCCAGTTCTGCCATGCGGTCAGGCGCGAGAAGATCTTCGATTCCATGGTTTCGGGTCCGACAAAGCGCAGATTGGCTTCCATGCCGGTAAGGCCATCGGGCGAGAAGCTGGTGCGCTCCTCGAAGAACACCCTGATCTCGTCATCCCAGTCGATGTCATCGAGCGCAAAGGTGACAAGGCCTGCCGCCTCGGCCTCCTCGGCGTCGAGCGTCTCGCCGATCCGCGCTCGCGCGCGCTCCAGGTCAGACGGCTGCGCCTGGAAGCGCGATTGCAGCCGCGTCAGGCCGTGGCTCATCGGGTAGGGACCGAAATTCATCGCCGTGAGTTCGATGGTCGGCGGCGGGCGGTTGTCGCCCTGGCGCGAGCCGATCAGCATGTAGGAGCGGTCGGCCGCGAACACGAGTTCCGCCAGCGTGCCGACAAAGCACGAGCCCGGTTCGACCAGCGTCACCAGCGTGCGCGAGGTGACGTCGATACGCTTGAACACACGCTTGAGGTATTGCCTGATCTCGTTGACCAGCCAGTGCGACTTGTTGGCTTCGAGAAATGCGTCGCAGGCGAGCACGTTGGCGCGCTCGCCATGCGATTTGAACACCAGCATGCCGATCTCGAGCTCGTTGAGGCGCAAATGCAGGATGGCGTCGTCGAGTTCGCGCGCCACCTGCAGCGGCCAGAACGAGGCGCCTTGCGCGATCATGCCGTCAGTATCGGCCGGCGGCGGCGCGTCTTGCGCCTTGATCGAAACGGTGGCGATGCGCGCCGCACGGTCGATATCGACGCTAACGAAGCCATAGCGGATGCCGCTCTCGTCGACGCTGCGCGCGAGCGGCGTCAGCGAAATTCCCTCTCCCTCACCGTTGCGGCCGGAGGCGGCGGCGAATTCTTTTGCGCGTTCGGCGACTTTCGCCTCCAGTTTGCTGTTCGGTACGATCTCATCCACCAGCCGCCATGCGACAGCCCGCTTGCCCTTGATGCCTTCCTCGATGGTGCAGAAATAATCGGCGTGGTCGCGCCGGACCTTGCGTTTGTCGACCACGCGCGTCAGCCCGCCGGTACCAGGCAGCACCGCCAGCAGCGGCACTTCCGGCAAGGCGACCGCGGCCGAGCCGTCGTCGGCAAGGATGATGTGGTCGGTGGCAAGCGCCAGCTCGTAACCGCCGCCGGCCGCGGTGCCGTTGACCACGGTGATGAAGCGCTGCCCGGAATTTTCCGACGAATCCTCCAGACCATTGCGGGTCTCGTTGGTGAATTTGCAGAAATTGACCTTGTGGGCGTGGGTGGCGCCGGCCAGCATGCGGATGTTGGCGCCTGCACAGAAGACGCGGTTCTTGCCCGAGCGCAGGATCACCACCTTCACTTCAGGATGTTCAAAGCGCAGGCGCTGCACCGCATCCGCAAGTTCGATGTCGACGCCCAGATCGTAGGAATTGAGTTTTAGCTGATAGCCCTCGAACAGGCCGCCATTCTCGTCGACGTCCATGGTCAAGGTCGCAACCTCGCCGTCGACATCGAGCTTCCAATGCCGGTAGCGCGACGGATCCGTCTGAAAATCGATGAAGCTGGCGCCGCCAGCGAGAACGCGATCTTCACCGGCCATAGACCGTTCCCTGTGCACGGACTTGGGTTAAGAAATTTATGCACAATAATGCATATTAACCTCGGCGTCCAGAGCCTTTTGGCGCCAAAAATCTGCATTTTGCTTCATATTTTGGCCCCGAGCGCGATCCAGTCGGCTTTGGACAGCGATGGCTGCGCCAGTTTGGCTTTCAGATGCGCCGCCAGCGCGGGAAGCGGAAAGCTGTCGGCAAACCCGCCCCTGCCAGTGGCCGTGCGCGCCAGCAATGGTTCGACCTCGGCCAGCGCTTCACCGAAGTGCCGCGCTGCCGCGCGCGGCTTTTGCGTCCGCAGTTTCAGATTGGCGTTGGCGACCTGGATGCAGGCGCGCAGCAGGATCCGCTCGCGCCCGCCTTGAGGCGCTGCTGCCCACACCGCTTCCAGAACTTCCTTCGCTTCCCAGAAATAGCCGGCGTCGTTAAGCGCGATGCCGTAGCGCAGCGCCGGATGCCGCGCGGGGACGAAGTCGCAAAATCGCGACGGCACCAACGCCTTCGCGCGCCACAACGCATCGTGGTCGGCCTCGGTGGTTTCGCCAGGCACATGGGCCCAGCCGGGCAGCGGCAAATCGGCCGCACTCGAGGAAATGGCCATTGGCGAGAATGCCGAAAAAAATCAGGCGGCTCGGCCTTCCGAGCCTTCGTGCAAAAACAGAATATTTTTAGCAAATTCAGCGATGGAATCGAGAGTCACCTGTGGTGCCTCGCGATGCGGCGAATGTCCGGCGCGGGGAATCATCGTCACCTCGACGGGACAATAGCACTCCTCCTTCGCGATCTCGATCTGGCGAATTGTCCCATACTGATCGTCGGAGCCTTGCACGATGGCGACGGGAACGCGGATATAGGCGAGATAATCGGAGATGTCCCAGTGGCGAAACTCCGGATCGAGCCAGGCGCCGTTCCAGCCGTAGAAGGCGTTGTCGACGTCAGAATGCCAGCGCGAAAGCTTTGCCTTGAGGCCCAGGGTCTCGTAGGCCTTTCGGGCTTCTGCGATCGCCGCCAGCCCCATGTCTTCAACGACGAAATGCGGCGCGATCATCACCACGCCACGCACCCGGTGATCGGCCTTGCCGCCGGCATAGATCGCCGCAATCGATGCGCCATCGGAATGCCCGAGCAACAAGCCGCGGCGAAAACCGATTGCCTCGAGAACGGCGGGCAGAACCTCGAGCGCCTCGATGCTCATATAGTCAAGCGGGCGCGGCAACGGCACGGATGTCGAAGCGCCATAGCCGGCGCGCGAATAGACGAAAATGCCGGCGCCGGTCGCACCCTGCAGCCGGTCGGGAAAGTCCCCCCACAGCGCCGCCGAGCCGAGGCCCTCATGCAGCATGACGATGGTCGGCGCCTCAGAGGGCGCAGGCCCGATCATCCGGTATTCGAGCTCTGCGGTCCCGATGCGCAGGAAGCCCGAGGGCGAAAGCGTGGTCATTTCTCCCTCCGCACTTGCCGCACGATGTGGTGAGCTCCCTTCCGGCTCGCTCGACCGTTCCCTCCCCCTTGTGGGGGAGGGTCAGGGAGGGGGTAAGCCAAAAGCGCTGGAGTTCGTGATACCCCCCTCTCCACCTCTCCCCCACAAGGGGGGAGAGAGCCGAGCCTGGTTTGTGGTGAATCCTCGAACTTCAATCGACGAACGCATCACGACTTGGAGGAATGCTCCTCCCGCAACTTGAATCGCTGAATCTTTCCGGTTGCGGTTTTCGGCAAGGCATCGACGATTTCGATCCAGCGCGGATACTTCCAGACGCCGATCTTCTGCTTGACGTGCTCCTTGAGCGCGTCCTGCAAGCCGGAATTGTCGGCGTTGGCGCGCAGCACCACGAACGCCTTGGGCTTGAGCAGCCCTTCGCCATCGGCCTCGGGCACGACGGCTGCTTCCAGCACCGCCGGGTGGGTGATCAGCGCGCTCTCGACCTCGAACGGCGATACCCAGATGCCGCTTACCTTGAACATGTCGTCGCTGCGGCCGCAGAAGGTGTAGCGGCCTTCCGCATCGCGCACATATTTGTCGCCGGTGCGGGTCCAGTGTCCCTCGAAGGTCCGGCGGCTTTTGCTGCGCTGGTTCCAGTAACCTTCGCCGGCCGAAGGCGCATCGACCAGAAGCTCGCCGACCTCGCCATCGGCAACGTCCGCGCCGGCCTCGTTGACGAGCCGGACCTTGTAACCCGGGACCGGGCGTCCGGATGTGCCGTATTTGATGTCGTCGGGCGCATTCGACAGAAAGATATGCAACAGCTCGGTCGAGCCGACGCCATCGAGGATATCGACGCCGAAACGCGCCTTCCAGGCGTTGCCGACCGACTCCGGCAGCGCTTCGCCGGCCGACGTGCAGATCCGCAAGTGGCTGCCGGCGCGTTCGGCCTTCAGCGTCTCGTCATGGAGCATCGCGGCGAACAGCGTCGGCACGCCGTAGAAGATCGTCGGATTGTACTTGTTCATCAGCGCGAACATGGTCGCGGGCGTCGGCCGTTCGGGATTGAGAATGGTGGTGGCGCCGACCGACATCGGGAATGTCAGCGCGTTACCGAGCCCATAGGCGAAAAACAGTTTTGCGGCCGAAAGACACACATCGTCCTCGCGAATGCCGAGCACCTGCCTGGCGTAGGTGTCCGCGGTTGCCGCGAGACTGGAATGCAGATGACGCACGCCCTTGGGCATTCCGGTCGAACCCGAGGAATAGAGCCAGAACGCCGGCTCGTCGGGATGCGTCGGCGCGGTCGCAAACGCATCGCTCTCGCCCTTGAGTTCGTCGGACAGTTTTCTGTGGCCGTGCGCATCATGGCCGGAAACGACGACGTGATCGAGATCGGACATCCGCCCGACCATGTCCTTGACCACGGGCAACAGCGCTTCGGAAATAAACAGCACCCGCGCGCGGCAGTCCGCCAGCACATAGGCGTATTGGTCCGGGGTCAGAAGCGTGTTCAGCGGCACCGGCACGATGCCGGCGCGGATCGCACCGAGAAACACCGCCGGGAAGTCGACCGTGTCGAGCATGATCATCGCCACGCGCTCTTCGCGGCGGACGCCGAGGCGGCGCAGCATGTTGGCGACGCGGCGGGTCTGTTTCTGCAGTTCGCCATAACTGACTTCGGAAACAGTGTCGTGATAGGCGAGCTTTCCGCCGCGGCCTTCATCGACATTGCGGTCGAGCAGAACGGTCACCGCGTTGTAGGAACCGGATGTGTCGCTCATGCCGTATTCCCCAGGCCACTTCCCTCACGCGAACGCATGCTACGACGTTTCTCCCGATTATCAAGAATTATAATGCATAGAGAGCCATCGACCGCGCTTGCTGTCAATCCTCATCGGCATTATGTTTCCTCCGAGGCGTTTTCTGCACCATCCATTTTGCCCAAAAAAGCTTTGGACGCGCGCTCTTCAAACGAGGACCATGACCAGAGATAGCGAAGCCGGCTTTCTCGAACAGCTCGGCCAACGTGTTCGGACCATGCGCGCGCTTCGCGGCATGTCGCGAAAGGTGCTCGCCAAGGTCTCCGGCATTTCCGAACGCTACATTGCCCAGCTTGAAGGCGGCAAGGGCAACGTCTCGATCGTGCTGTTGCGGCGGGTCTCGAACGCGATGGGCGCGCATCTGGAAGATTTGATCCCTTCAACCGAACCCTCGCCCGACTGGGCTGTGATCCGCGATCTCCTGCGCAAGGCTTCGCCGGGCCAGATCGTGCAGGCCAAGGACATTCTCGCGGGACAATCGGGCCTCGTACATCGACGCAAGTCGTTTGCCGGCATCGCCCTGATCGGCTTGCGCGGCGCCGGCAAGTCGACGCTCGGCAAGATGCTGGCCAATAAAATCGGCTGGAAATTCGTCGAGCTCAACAAGGAGATCGAGGCCGAGAACGGGCTGTCGGTCGCCGAGATCATCGCGCTCTACGGCCAGGAAGGTTTCCGCCGCATGGAACAGGCGGCACTCGGACAATTGCTGGCTGACAACGGCCTGACGGTGCTCGCCACCGGCGGCGGTATCGTTTCCGAACCGCTGACCTTCGACCTCGTCCTGTCGTCGTTCTACACGATCTGGCTCAAGGCCGAGCCGGAAGAACACATGGCGCGGGTGCGCGGCCAGGGCGACCTGCGGCCGATGGCGGATGACCGTTCGGCGATGACGGAATTGCGCAACATCCTGGTGAGCCGCGAACCGCTCTACGCGCGCGCCAACGCGGTGGTCGATACCGCGGGTCTTTCGGTGGAGGATGCTGGTGCGCGCTTGATCGAAGCTGTTGCGCCGGTGCTGCACAACGAGGCGCAGGCGTTTGGCTTGCGCAGCGCGGCGCGTTGATCGGACCTTCTTGTTCCAGACTTACCGTCACCGGCGGATGGCGTCGAGCGAAGCCGCATGATCAGTGCAACGTGATGCCGGCGTAACTTACCCGGAAGAGACATCGCGAGGCTACGGAGATTCCCTTTTCCCGCTTGCGTTCGAGATGGCAAATTGTTGAGCAAGGTACGTCTGGAGAGCCGCAACGGTCGCGCGTGACGATCGTGCGAGGACGCGGCCAAGTTTAGTGTTGTGCCCCTGGTCGCCGATGTCCAGCATCTGCTTGGACGTGCAGGAGTCGGCGCCATTCGCATTGTGCGGCGTCAATTTCGTGTGATCGCCTGCCGCACGCGAAGGCCGATCGACCAGCATCGCACCTTGCGTCTCGGAACGATCGGCACCATCTAGCCCGCTGGCGCAAACTTGGCCCCTTCCTTGCGCGGAGGTTCAGAAGTTATGTTCAAGGAAGTATCGGAGCTTTGCCTGACGCAGATGGACGATGGTTCGCCGACGGCTTTGGCTGCCGGCAGCGCGCCAGGCGAGAGCGGCGTCTTTGTGCTTAGCGCGCGGTTCAAAGGTGGCGCACATATCAGCGCGACGCCGCGAAGGCATCATGTCTGCTTTCAGCTCACCCCTAGTGCTCATTTTGAATGCCGCATCGCCGGTAAGGCGCTTTCGCACAAGCCGGAGGCAGGGTCGCTTGCCATCTGTCCCGCAGGAGCCGACTACGCGGCAGATGCGGAAGTCAGCGTCGATGCAATCCTTGTGGCAATCGAGCCCGGCCAGTTTGCGCTCGCCGCTGCCGAGGGCTCAGCGCTTGACGCACAGTTGATCGCGCGTTTTTCCGGTTGCGATCATGAACTGCTCGAACTTGCGCGCGGCCTGGCTCATGAAAGTGCCGACGGTTATCCTAACGGCCCGCTTTTCTGGAACGGAATGGCAGGCGCCTTCGTTGACGGCCTACTCGTTCGTCACACTTCAAAATTCGAAAAGGTGGTGCGCGGCAAGCTGGGCAAGGACGTACTCGGTCGGCTCAGGGACTATGTCATTGCCCATCTCGACGAGCCAATCGAGGTTGGCGCGCTTGCTAGAATTGCCAGCCGCAGCCCGTTCCACTTTACGCGCGTGTTCACCCGATCGGTCGGCATGACTCCATACCGCTATGTCGTGCATCTGCGCTTGCAGCGCGCCCTCGAGCTTGTGCGCGACGGTCGCCATGGACTGGCGGAAATCGCGGCCACCACAGGCTTCGCCGACCAGAGCCACCTCTCGCGCTGGATTCGGCGCGTCCACGGTGTTCCGCCGACACACCTTGCTGCCTCGTAGGTAAAAAGCAGGAATCTTCACGACCAGCTGCAGCCCTCTCCCCTAAACCACGGTCGAGACATCGTGGAATCGCGATGTTCCCATCGCGACATCGGAAGAGGCAAACATGACGGATCCGATTGGTAGACGGTTGCAGCGCCTTGGTGAGCAAGTGCAATGCCGCGTCTCGTTACCGGGTGATGACGGATACGCCGCGGCAACGGCAATCTGGGCGAAGCCGGCGGGCCGAATGCCCAATGCCGTCGTGCACTGCCTCAAGGCCGAACATGTTCGATGGGCCATTCGAACCGCACGCGATCGTGATCTTCCGATCTCGGTGCGAGGAGGCGGCCATGATTGGGCCTGTCGCTCCCTATGCAACGGAATCGTGCTCGATCTGAGCGCGATGAACGGCGTGATCGCCGATCCTCATGAACAAGTGGCGCAAATTTCGGGGGGTGCGCTGATCGCCGACGTTCTCAATGTGACGGAGCCACACGGCCTGGTTGCCGTGACGGGCTCGGTCGGCAGCGTTGGCATGGCCGGCATCACCTTGGGCGGTGGTTATGGGCCGTTGATCGGTCGCTTCGGGCTGACCCTCGATAATCTTGTTGGTGCAGAGGTTGTTCTTGCGGACGGACGCGTCGTTGCAACGGACGACCACAACGAAGCCGACCTGTTCTGGGCATTGCGAGGCGGCGGCGGAAACTTCGGCGTCGTGACCATCATGCGGCACCGTCTTCACGAAATGTTCGCTGTCTGCTCGGGCATGCTCATTTATCCGTTCGTCGAAGCGAGGACGGTTCTCCGCGGCTGCGCCGAGCTTGCGGATCTGATGCCCGATGAATTTTCGGTCCAGGTTGGCATCGTCGGCGGCCCGGACGGCATGCCTGCTGTGATGGTCGTGCCGACGTGGTGCGGTGCGCCGGCAGAGGGCGAAGCGCGAGTCGCGCCCTTTCTCAAACTTGGAACGCTGCTTGCCGGCACGGTTAGTGCGATGCCTTATAGGGCATTGCTGACCGCGTTCGACCCATACATTGTGAATGGACGAAGAACTTTCATGGAGACGTGCTGGCTGCCCGAGCTTGGAAGCACGGCCATCGATATTTTCATCCATGCTATGGAGGCTGCAGTCTCGCCGGGCTGCGCCATCTTCACCCACGAGTTCAAGGGCGCGGCTTCCCGCGTGCCTGAGGAGGCGACCGCGTTCGGTCTGCGTCGCGATCACCTGCTCGTCGAAATTCTCGCCGCGTGCGACGGCCGGGCTGACAAGTCAGAGGAGGAGCATCATTGGCAATGGGCTCGCGCCACACGTCACGCCTTCGATGCTCTGGCTCTTCCTGGCGCGTATCCCAATTTGCTCGCCGCGGGCGAAGAGTCGGACCGTGTGATGCAAAGCTACGGCCGCAATGCGCGACGGCTCATCAGGGCCAAGCGCCACTACGATCCTGACAATATCTTTCAATCGGCCATTCCGTTGCCGGTCAGCCGTGCGTTGGCCGACATCGCGTGACCCTCAAGCCTCACAGAGACACCGGGGCGGCACTGCCTGACCGTCCGGCAGCGGTATCGGACCGGTATCCGAGAGGCTGCCGGTTGCCCGGGAAGCGGAGCGATCGAACATGATCATAATCTTTTTCCTAGTTTTTCTCAGGGCGGTTCACCGTCGCAAACGAGCTCCCGGGCCGTTCGTCGCAGGCGTGCGCAACACCGCTCGTCCACCACGCCTCCAAGAATGTGAAGGAGCAAGCAGCCATGATTGCGCCCGACTTCGAGTGAGGAACTGCCGATAAGGTTGTAGCGATATGAAGAACGAAGAAACAGAAATTGGCTTTTCAGAGCAGATTCGCGTCAACCAGCGGAAGCTCTCTTGCTCATGCGCATCTCGGATGTCCGCTTTCGGATAGCAGCGCTCGCGAATGGCTCGGTCAGGGTTTTCATTCCGCTCCCTTGATTTTGTTGCGCAATAGACAAGAAAATTCAAATCCCGAGATATTTGTGCTGCAAATCGGGCTCGGCGATCAACTGCTCGGACGTGCCGCTCCAAACCGCGCGGCCGCGCTCGATGATGAAGTGGCGATCGGCGATGCGGGTAAGATGTTCGACGTTCTTGTCGATTACCAGCACCGACTGGCCCTGAGCCTTGAGCATCGACAGGCAGTTCCAGATTTCCACGCGGATCAACGGCGCCAGCCCCTCGGTGGCCTCGTCCAGGATCAACAGCCGCGGATTGGTCATCAGCGCGCGGCCGATGGCGAGCATCTGCTGTTCACCGCCGGAGAGCTGGTTGCCCATGTTGGCGCGGCGCTCGGCGAGCCGCGGAAACAGGGCATGGATCCTGTCGATGGTCCAGGGATTGGCGCCGCCAAGCCGGTTGGCAGAAGCCGCCACCAGATTTTCGTGGACAGTGAGATTGGGGAAAATCTGTCGTCCCTCGGGGACGAGGCCAATTCCGAGCTGCGCAATCCGGAACGGAGGCATACCACGAACCTCCTTTCCACCGAGGCGGATTTGGCCGGCTCGCGCCGGCGTCAATCCCATGATGGAGCGGATGGTCGTGGTCTTGCCCATGCCGTTGCGGCCCATCAGCGCCACCATCTCGCCGGCGCGAACTTTGAGCGACATGCCGAACAGCACCTGGCTCAAGCCGTAGCAGGTCTCGATTGCCTCGACCTCGAGCAGCAGCGATCCTTCAGCCATGGCGCGTCACCACATGCTGATCGCCGAGATAGGCGCGCTTGACCTCTTCGTTCAGGCGGATCGCCGCAGGCAGGCCGGAGGCGATGACGCGCCCGTAGACCAGCACGGTGATGCGGTCGGCGAGCGCGAACACCGCGTTCATGTCGTGCTCGACCAGGATGATGGTGACCTCGCGCCGCAAATCGGCGAGAAGTTTTACCATGCGCGCCGACTCCGTTGCGCCAAGGCCCGCCATCGGCTCATCCAGCAACAGCAATTGCGGTTGGCTAGCGAGCGCAACCGCGAGTTCAAGCTCGCGCTGTTCGCCGTGGCTCAATTCCGACACCAGCGCCTCGGCGCGATGGCCGAGCCCGACCCTGGCGAGCGCCGAATGCGCCGCGTCGCGGAGCGGTTTTTCCTTGCGCGCATTGCCCCAGAAGCGAAACGAGTGGCCTTCGCGGGCCTGTACGGCGAGCGCGACATTGTCCGCGGCGGTGAAGTCCCGCAACAGCGAGGTGATCTGGAACGAACGCGCCAGGCCAAGACGGCTGCGCCGCCACGCCGGCACGAAGGTGATGTCCTCGCCGGCAAAACGAATGCTGCCCCCGCTCGGGCGCAATTGCCCGATCAACTGGCTGATCAGCGTGGTCTTGCCGGCGCCGTTCGGACCGATGATCGCGTGCAGTTCGCCAGCCGCGAACTCGAGCGAGAGATTGTCGGTCGCGATAATGCCGCCAAACCTGCGGACCAGATTTTCGACACTTAGTAGGGGTTTTGGCAACGGTTCAGGCACGCGAAAGCCTCCCGACCAGGCCCATGATGCCGCCACGCCCGAACAGCACAACCAACAGCAAGAGCGGGCCCATGATCATCGCCCAGTATTCCGTGAACTGCGACAGGAATTCTTCCAGCACGAGATAGAAGATCGCACCGACCACGGGCCCAAACAGCGTGCCCATGCCGCCGAGGATGACCATCACCATCAGGTCGCCCGAGCGCGTCCAGTACATCACGGCCGGGCTGATGAAATCGGTATTGTTGGCGAGCAGCGCGCCGGCGAGCCCGCACATCGTGCCCGCAATGACAAAGCAAACCAGCTTGTAGCGGTTGGCGGGAAAGCCGATGGCTTGCATGCGCTGTTCGTTGGAGCGCAGCCCCTGCACGACCATGCCAAAGCGTGAATTGATGATGCGCCAGACCAGGTAAATTCCGCCGAGCAAACAGCCGAGGCAGAGATAATAGAACTGCACGCGGCTCGACAGGTTGATCAGGCCGCCGAAATCGCTCCGCTTGTAGATGGTCAGGCCATCGTCGCCGCCATAGCGGGAAAGGCCTGAAGCGACGTAATAGGCCATCTGCGCAAAGGCGAGCGTGATCATGATGAAATAGACGCCGCGGGTGCGCAAGGAAAGCGTGCCGATGGCGAGCGCAAACAGCGCGGATGCCAGCAGTGCCACCGGCCATTGAACGAAACCGGAGCCGATGCCTTCGGCCGCGAGGATGCCGACCGCATAGCCGCCGATGCCGAGATAGGCGGCGTGACCGAAGCTCATCATGCCGCCATAGCCCATGATGAGATTGAGGCTGACGGCAGCGAGCGCGAAGATGACGATCCGGGTGAACAGGGTCAGGACGAAGACGTTTCCGGTCGCATGGGAAAATAGCGGAAGCAACAAGAGACCGGCAACGACCAGGCCTGCGACGACGTTGCGGGAATTGAGCAAGGCGATCATCGGCGGCTGGCCGGGAACAGCCCCTCCGGCCTTGCCACCAGCACGATCGCCATCAGCAGATAGATGAGCATCGAGGACAGCGCAGGCGCGGCGGTAGACGCCGCGGACGAACTCAACACCTGCCGCAACAGGTCGGGCAGGAAGGCGCGGCCGAGCGTGTCGATCATCCCGACCAGGATGGCGGCGACGAAGGCGCCGCGGATCGAACCGATCCCGCCAATCACGATGATGACGAAGGCAAGAATGAGGATGTTTTCGCCCATCCCGATCTGGACGGTGAGGATCGGCGCCTGCATCAACCCGGCGAGGCCCGCGAGCGCGGCGCCGAGCCCGAATACCAGAGTGTAGAGCAGCTGGATGTTGATGCCGAGCGCGCCGATCATTTCCCTATTGGATGCGCCGGCGCGTATCAACATGCCGATGCGCGTTCGCATCACAACGACATACAGCATCAACGCGACCGCGAGCGCCACCGCGATGATCGCCAGCCGGTATGCAGGATAAAACACGCCGGGCAGGATCTGCACCGGCACGGTGAGCCAGGCGGGCAGCGGCAGCGATAGCCCTGCCGGTCCCCAGACCAGGCGCACCATGTCATTGAAAAACAGGATCAGCCCGAACGTGGCCAGCACGTGATCGAGATGATCGCGGCCGTAAAGATGCCGCAGCGCGACCAGTTCCAGCACAATGCCGAGCAGGAGCGTCGCGCCGAGCGCCATCACTATGCCGAGGATGAAATTGCCGCTTGCTGCCACGAACGTCGCCGCGAAATAGGCGCCCATCATGTAGAGCGAGCCATGCGCGAGATTGACGAGGTCCATGATGCCGAAAACCAGCGTCAAACCCGCTGCGAGCAGAAACAGCAGGAGACCGAACTGCAACCCGTTCAAGAATTGTTCGACGACAAGCAGCATCTGTGTTCGAGACGATCCTCGTTTGTCGGTCTTGTCGACCTATCCCCACCCTCCCCCTCCAGGGGAGGGTAAGAAAAAGCGGCGGCCTTTTAGCGCCGCCGCATTCCCCAAGCAAAATCCGTGCTCATTTCATCGGACACTTCTCGTGAAAACGATCCTGGTTGTCTTCGATGATCGTGGCGACGGTTTTCAGCGAAAGCTCTCCGTTTGTATCCTTCACCACGTCGATAAGATAGAAGTTCTGGATCGGAACGTGGTTATTGCCGTACTTGTAAGAGCCGCGAACGGATTTGAAATTTGCCCTTTCCATCTCCGCTTTCATGGCGTCCTTCTGGCTCAAATCGCCCTTCACCGCAACCACCGCGCTATTGATCAACTGCATTGCGTCATAAGCTTGCGCGCCATAGAAGCTCGGACGCAAGCCGGGGTGTTTCTTGCGGTAGTCGGCGACAAACCGCCTGTTTTGCTCGTTGGGGAGGTCGTTCACCCATTCCAGTGCGCCGAGAATGCCGAGCGCGTTCTCTTTCTGCGTCGGCAGCGACAATTCGTCGATCATACCATCCGTATAGAGCGGAATCTGCTGCCTCATCCCTGCTTGCACATATTGATTGAGGAATTGAACGCCCGCTGCACCGGGAAAGAATGCGAAGATCGACTCCGCCTTCGAGTTGCGCGCCTTGGTCAATTCGGCCGAGAAATCGAGCTGGGTCGGCCATACCGTGTATTCCTCGCCGAAAACCTCGCCTTTGAACGTGCTCTTGAAGCCAGCCAGCCGATCCTTTCCGGCGGCATAGTTGGGACCGATCAGGAACGCCGATTTGATGCCCTTCTGGTTCATGTAGAGGCCCATCACCGCCGGCGTCTGGTCGTTCTGCCACGAGGTCAAGAACACGTAAGGGGAGCACAATTCGCCGGCGAGCTGCGACGGCCCGGCATTGATACCGATCAGGAAGGTCTTCGAATCGACGGCAGGCTTGAGCGAGGCGAGCAGCACATTCGACCAGTTATAGCCGGCGAGGAAATCCACATGATCGGACTGAATCAGCTTTTCGGTCTTCTGCTTGCCGACATCCGGCTTCTGCTGGTCGTCCTCGTAGATCACCTCGACCGGTCTGCCATTCATTTTGCGACCGATGTGGTCGAGCGCGAGTTCAAAGCCGTTGCGCGCGTCGTTGCCGATCGCCGCGCTGGGACCGCTGAAAGTGTTGACGAATCCGATTCTAATGGTGTCCGCCGCGATGGCCGACCCGGCAAACGCGACGGCCATCGCTGCCGCCAGTGCCGCCGCTTTGAAGTTCCTGCGGTGCAAGCGGCACATTCGATCCAGGAACTTCAAATCGAAAAGCGGCACTGGAATCATGAATTTGCTAGTGCCCATGACTTTCCGAAGTTCGTGAAAGGTGGGCGCTGAGGTGGAGCACGAACTTCGGAAAGTCGGCACTAGTGCCGCCGATTTGAAGTTCCTGCGGTGCAAGCGGCACATTCGATCCAGGAACTTCAAATCGAAAAGCGGCACTGGAATCATGAATTTGCTGGTGCCCATGGCTTTCCGAAGTTCGTGAAAGGTGGGCGCTGAGGTGGAGCACGAACTTCGGAAAGTCGGCACTAGTGCCGCCGATTTGAAGTTCCTGCGGTGCAAGCGGCACATTCGATCCAGGAACTTCAAATCGAAAAGCGGCACTGGAATCATGAATTTGCTGGTGCCCATGGCTTTCCGAAGTTCGTATCACTATGCGGCATACTCATCTACGAGCTTCGGAATCGAAAGGACACCAGGAAATCCATAGTTCTAGTGTGGCTTTTTGGCTCAGAAGTCCGCATGACGAATGCGCGGTAATAATCATGCGGACTTCTGGAATGCCGTTCTCATATGGACCCCCTCGACAAAGCAGCGGCGAGGCCAGCGCCACCGCTGCCGTGGGTAATGCCCGCGATCACTTCATCGAGCATTTGTCGTGGAAGCGGTCCTGATCGTCCTTGACGATGGTGGCGACCGTCTTCAGCGACAGCGTCCCGTCGGCATCCTTGACCACGTCCTGCAGGTAAAAATTCTGGATCGGGATGTGGTTGTTGCCGTATTTGTACGCGCCGCGCACCGATTTGAAGTTGACCTTCTCCATCTCGGCCTTCATCGCGTCCTTCTTGCTGGTGTCGCCTTTGACCGCCACCACCGCGCTGTCGATCAATTGCGCGGCGTCATAGGATTGCGCGCCATAGAAGCTCGGGCGAAGGCTCGGATATTTCTTGCGGTAATCTTCGACAAAACGCTTGTTCTGCTCGTTCGGCAGGTCGTTCACCCATTCCTGCGCCCCGGGGACTGAAAGCGCGTTGTCCTTCTGCAGCGGCAGCGACAATTCGTCGATGGTAAAGGCCGTGTAGAGCGGGATCTGCTGCTTGAGGCCGGCCTGGGTATATTGATTGAGGAACTGCACCCCGGCCGCGCCCGGATAGAACACGAACACGGCTTCCGCCTTCGAATTGCGCGCCTTGGAGAGTTCGGCCGAGAAGTCGAGCTGACTCGGCCAGACCGTATATTCCTCGCCCATCACCTGGCCCTTGAACGTCATCTTGACGCCGGCCAGCATGTCCTTGCCTGCCGCGTAGTTCGGGCCGATCAAAAACACCGACTTGACGCCCTTCTGATTCATGTAAAGGCCCACCGCCTGCGGCGTCTGGTCGTTCTGCCAGGAGGTCGAGAACACGTAAGGCGAACACAATTCGCCGGCGAGCTGCGAGGGACCGGCATTGGCGCTGATCAGGAAGGTCTGTGAATCGACGGCGGTCTTGAGCGAGGCGAGCAGCACATTCGACCAGATATAACCGGCGATGAAGTCCACATGATCGGACTGCACCAGCTTCTCGGTCTTCTGCTTGCCGACATCAGGCTTTTGCTGGTCGTCCTCGTAAATCACCTCGACCGGCTTGCCATCCATTTTGCGGCCAAGATGATCGAGCGCAAGCTCGAAGGAATTTCGCATGTCGTTGCCGATCACGGCGGTCGGCCCGCTGAAGGTGGAGACGAAGCCGATTTTGATGGTATCGCCCGCATGCGCCGGGCCTGCCAGCGCCAGAGCGGTCGCGCCCGCAAGCCAGAATGCCGTTTTCATATTCGTGTCCCTCCTCTTGCATTTTCTTGATCCCGCCGACCGATCGGCGCACGCCGTTTCAAAATGCGCCTGGGCGTTGGATGCCTCGTTTTGTGCGCGAAACGGCGCTTGCCCAGCAAGCGCGAACCGAAGGCCTCCTCTTAGAACCTTCGGCTCAATGCCCATGGAGCTGCACCATAATTCGTATGCCTTGCGCATGGCAAGAATTATAGTGCCGAATTACGTTCGAGAAGCGCCTCAGCAAGACCGGCGAGATGTACCGCCGAACGCCTTTCCAAGCTGAGCTAATCGAACGTCATTCGCCTCTGTGAATCAGCGATTCACCACTGGCAACCGCCTTGCCCACGTCACAAAGCGTGACGTTGGGATTTGTCATGTAAGCGGCTTTTGCGGTGTTGAGAACGACGAACGCATCGTCGAACTTCCTGTAGTCGGCGCCGGGCGAAAGCGTGGTGTTCACACCCCCGGCAACCGTCGCAAGGATCGCCGCCATGGTTTTCCATCTTGCCCACCAAGCCTCGCCATCCTGCAGCGCTGTAGCCAATGCGCCAAACAGGATGACGGCAATCGAGACGCCAAAATACAAGCCCTTGTACCACTTCGAGTAGCTGAGCCAGGCTTCCAAGAGCTCCTGTATCGGCATCGGAATTTCCCGCTTGAAATTTTTAACGTCCGTTGCCACGTCACTTGCTTCGGCGGTTGTAGCTTCTGGACAACTCCTCGACGTAATCTGCACAAGGATGGGTGTGAGTACCTCTTTAGATTGCTGTTCGGCCGCGGTCGTTTTCGGGTTATCGGCGAACGCGACAGCGCCAAAATTGACCACACCAATAAATGCAACAACCAGCACAAAACGGACAAAGGAATGCATCATTTTGCGCGCTCCCGTAAAAATTGTATCTCAACTTGAGGACCACCCGCCTGTCAACGAAAACTCTTGAATGGTGTTGCGCAGCGAACATTCCAAGACGAGAGGCTCGATGACGATGGAAGCGCCCAGACCAGTAACGGCCCATCGCGTGGTGATCGTCGGCGCCGGCTTCGGCGGGCTGGAATGCGCATATCGGCTCAAGGGCGCGCCGGTCGCGATCACGGTGATCGATCGCCGCAACCATCATCTGTTTCAGCCGCTGCTCTATCAGGTCGCCACCGCTTCGCTGGCGACCTCCGAGATCGCCTGGCCGATCCGCTATCTCCTGCGCGACCGGAGCGAGGTCACGACCTTGTTCGCCAACGTCAACGGCGTGGACGCCACCAACAAACGCGTGGTGCTCGAGGACGGCGACACAGTGCCCTACGACACCCTGGTGCTCGCAACCGGCGTGCGTCACGCCTATTTCGGCCACGACGAATGGGAGCCCTTCGCGCCTGGCCTGAAGACGCTGGAAGATGCCACCACGTTACGGCGCCGTATCCTGGTCGCCTTCGAACGGGCCGAAAAAGAGACAGATCCGGAGCGGCGCGCGGCGCTTTTGACCTTTGTGATCATCGGCGCCGGACCGACCGGCGTCGAACTCGCCGGCACCATTGCCGAGCTTGCAAAGGACACGCTCGCGCCCGACTTCCGCAATATCGATACCCACAAGACCCGCGTCGTCCTGGTCGAGGCGGGACCGCGCGTGCTTGCGGGCTTTGCCGATGATCTTTCGGCCTACGCGCAGGCCTCGCTGGAAAACATCGGCGTCGAGGTCATCTTGAACCAGGCCGTCACGGAGTGTTCGGCCGACGGCGTCGTCTATAACGGCACACGGCTGCAGGCGAAGACCTTGATCTGGGCCGCCGGCGTGCGCGCCTCACGCGCGGCCGAATGGCTGGATGCGCCCGCCGACCGCGCCAGCCGCCTGCAAGTGTTGCCCGACCTCACCGTGCCCGGTCATCCCGACATCTTCGCGATCGGCGATACCGTCACCGTCGCGGCTCCGGACGGAACGCCGGTGCCCGGGATTGCGCCGGCGGCCAAGCAGCAGGGCCGTTACGTCGCCGCATCGATCAAGGCGCGGTTGCAAGGCAAAGCGCCGGCGCCGTTCCGCTATCATCATTCCGGCAGCCTTGCGCAGATCGGCAAGCGCAAGGCGGTGATCGATTTCGGAACCATCAAACTGCGCGGCACCATCGCATGGTGGATCTGGGGCGTAGCCCACATCTACTTCCTGATCGGTCTGCGCAACCGGCTCAGCGTCGCCATCAGCTGGCTCTGGAATTACATTCGCGACCAGCGCGCTGCGCGGCTGATCACGCAAGGCTCAAGCAAGGTCGCGCGCTGACGAGAGGGCCGGAAAAGGCTGCCCAGATCATGATGCGAGCTAAGTGGAATCGCATCATGATCTCATCTCTTTGTTTGAGCATGATCTTTTCGGAAAACCGGTTTCCACTTTTCCGGATCATGCTCCAGGGAAACGGCAACGCGGCGCCTGCGATTTCGCAAATACGCCGTCCTTGACGCTCCAAACCATTGATAAGTTGATGCGATTTTCCCAATTGAAGATCGCGCAAGCGATGTACACAATGGCACACTGCTTGCTTCAAAAAGAACAGGAATTCCGCTGCTTCGGAGTGCAGTCAGTCATGGCGAACCCACCCTCCCGGTTCAGAGTTCAAGCGCCGCCTCGGCCGCAATTGCCGAGCGAGCGGTGTCTTCTCAAGCGGGGCGGCGCGTGACCGAAACCATTGCTGCGATTGTCGCCGCACATCGTGCCGGCGAGCTTTCGCCAGCGCAAACGATCGCGCGGAGTTTTCGGCGGATTCGCGATCACGCCGATCCCGCCATTTTCATCACGCTGCGCGACGAAAAGGATGCGATCGCGGAGGCCGAGGCATTGGCTGCGAAAGACGCGACGCAGCTTCCGCTTTACGGCATTCCGGTCGCGGTCAAGGACAATATCGACGTCGCCTGCCTGCCCACCACGGCCGCGTGCCCGGCCTATGCCTACACGCCATCGCTCGACGCCACGGCGGTCGCGCGGCTGCGAGCCGCCGGCGCGATCGTGATCGGCAAGACCAACCTCGACCAGTTCGCAACCGGGCTCGTCGGCGTGCGCTCGCCTTACGGCATTCCCAGGAATCCGATGCGCGGCGATCTTGTTCCGGGCGGATCGAGCTCGGGCTCGGCGGTCGCGGTGTCGGCAGGGCTGGTACCGCTCGCACTTGGCACCGATACTGCTGGTTCCGGCCGCGTGCCGGCAATGCTCAACAACATCGTCGGCCTGAAGCCGAGTCTCGGCCTTGTTTCGACCGCGGGCGTGGTGCCGGCGTGCCGTACGCTGGATTGTGTTTCGGTGTTCGCGCTCACCGTCGACGATGCGGCAACCGCGCTCCAAGCCATGGCCGGTCCCGACGGGGCCGATCCGTTTTCGCGCAACCGCACCTTCGCGGGTGCCGGTGCTTTTCCGGCCGACTTGCGGCTCGGCGTGCCGCGCGACGGGCAATTGATCTTTTTCGGCGACAAGGCGCAGGAGGCCGCTTACGAGGCGGCACTGAAGCGCTGGAGCGGGCTCGGTGCGACGCTGGTCGGATTCGATCTCGAGCCGCTCTACGAAACCGCGCGACTGCTTTACGAAGGTCCGTGGGTCACGGAGCGTTATCTCGTGATCCGAAACCTTCTGGCTTCCTCGCCCGACGCCATCCATCCCGTCACCCGCGAGATCACGATCGCTGGCAGCAGGATTTCCGCCACTGAGACTTTCGCCGCACTCTACCGCTTGCAGGCTCTGCGCCGGATCGCCGAGCGCGCCTTCAATGGCATCGATGCGATGGTGCTGCCGACCACGCCGACCGTGTACACGACGGCACAGGTGCTCGCCAATCCGATCGAGCTCAACGCCAGGCTTGGGACCTACACCAATTTCGTCAACCTGCTCGATCTTTGCGCCCTTGCGTTGCCCTCCGCGATCAGAGGCGACGGCGTGCCATTCGGCATCACGCTCGTGGCGCCCGCCGGCCACGACGCGCAGCTCGCCGGCATGGGGCGGGTTTTCCACGCCGAAACCAGGCTGACGCTCGGCGCCAAAGGCGTGGCGCAAACGCCGCTGCGAGAGACGGCGTCAGGCCTGAGTGGTGACGAAATCCCGATCGCGGTGGTCGGCGCGCACCTCTCGGGCATGGCGCTCAATGGCGAGTTGAAGGCGCTGGGCGGACGTTTACTGGAAGCGACCGTCACCGCGCCGGACTACCGGCTTTATGCGCTCAAGACCACGCCACCGAAGCCGGGCATGTTGCGCGTGGAGACGGGAGCCGGTGCGTCGATCGAGCTGGAAATCTGGGCGCTGCCGGCAGCCTCATTCGGGAAGTTCGTCGCCGCTATACCGCCGCCGCTGTCGATCGGCACGGTGCGCCTCAAGGACGGTCGTGGGGTGAAGGGCTTTCTGGTCGAAGCGGCCGACATCAACGGCGCGCGCGAAATTTCTGCATTCGGCGGCTGGCGCGCGTTTGTGGCGAAGGCGGGGTAATTACCCTCCGTCATTCCGGGGCGAAGCGAAGCTTCGAACTATGATGTGCAATTGCGCATCAGAGAATCTCGAGATTCCCCGATGCGCAATTGCGCATCTGAGGTCTGGTGCTAGAGCCTATTCGGTTTTGATAGAATCAAAACCGGGCTCTACTCTTTTGTTTTGACGCGTTTTCTTCACGCGAACCGGTCTCCACTTCGCTCGAAAACGCTATAACGCACCATCCCGGAATGACTGGCATCTACACCGACACCGCGTAGAGTTCGTATTCGTCGCGCACGAGCTCGATATGGGCGCGCATCGCGGCCGCAGCGCCTGCGCGGTCGCCGCGCAGGATCGCCACCACGACGCGGTCGTGCTCGGCATGCGATTTCGCGAGCCTGCCAAGATTGCGGAACTGGGCGCGGCGGAACGGTTGCACGCGCACCCGCGTGGCCAGGGTGATCTCGGCGATGTAGCCGTTGCGCGAGCCGGCATAGATCGAGTTGTGAAAACGTTCGTTGACCTCGTGAAACCGCTCGGGATTGCCGGCATAACTGAGAAGTCGCAGCTCTTCGTGGACGGCCTCGAGCCGGTAGCGCTCCGCCGGCGCCATTCGTTCGGCGGCAAGACCTGCGCACAGCGCTTCCAGCTCCGCCATCGCCTCGAACATCCCGGTCAACCGCTCGATCGAGGGCTGCGCCACCACCGCGCCGCGATGCGCGCGCGCCTCGACCAGGCCTGACGCCACGAGCTGCCGCAACGCCTCGCGCACCGGCGTACGTGACACGTTGAAGCGGCGCGCAATATCGGTCTCATCAAGCGCGGTTCCCGGCTTGAGGCCCCCGCGCACGATCTCGTCCGCCAGTTGCAGGCGCAGCTCCTCGGCGCGCGTGACCTTGTCCCGAAAGGGCGAAGGGCGGTCGACGCGGCGAACCAGCGGCACGTTCCCGCCGGGACTTAAGGGCGTCTCGGTCGGAAGATCGTCAAGACTCATGTCTTTTGATCTTTCGGTTCGTCGATGACGCTGACATGCGCGGCGACGATCTTCCATCCTTGCGGAAATCGCACCCATGTCTGCATCTGCCGCCCGACCTTGCCGGGCGCTGTATCGCGGTAAAACAGCGTAGATGCTACCGCCGTGTCGCGGCCATAGGCCGTGATCACGGTCTTCTCAGTCCTGCGCATCAGGCCAGCCGGCGAGCGCGCCGCGCGAAACGCCATGATGGCGTCATAGCCGTAGAGATTTTCGCCCACGCCATAGCGCAGGGTGCGGGAATCGGCGCGGAACAACTCGTCGAGCACGGCGACGTCGTTCGTCACCAGCGCCTTTTCATAGCGCGCGAACTGCTGCTTCACCTCGGCCACCACGTCGGGAAGATCGATCTCCATCTCTCAAATTCCTCTCGGTCGCGGCGCGGCCACCGCGCCAAGGCGCTCGAGCGCGTGAGCCACGCGAAAAACCATGTCCTCCCGCCACGGCGCAGCAATGATCTGCACTCCGATCGGCATCGGCTCGAGCGGAACGGGAACGGCGATCACCGGAAGTCCGACAAAGGAAATTGGCTGGGTGTGGATGCCGATATTGGCGCGCACCGGCAGCTCGACGCCGTCGAGCACGAAGTTCACCTGTCCGAGTTTCGGCGCGATACAGGGCGTCGCCGGGGCGATGATGACGTCGACCGAGCTGAACAATTCCAGCACCCGCTCGCGATACCAGCGGCGGAATTTTTGCGCGCGAACGACGAGCGGCGCCGGAATCATGGCGCCCGCGATCAGGCGATCGCGCACTGCCGGGTCGTAGTCGTTCGGCTGCTTGCGAAGGCGGTCGAGATGAAGCGCCGCGCCCTCGCAGGTGGAAATCACATAGGCGGCTGCGCGGGCGCGCCCGGCTTGCGGAATCTCCACCGTCCGCGTCACGCCAAGCGCCTCGGCGATGTGATCAACCGCTTGCGTCGCTTCCGGGAAGAGGTTGTTCTGGAAATATCCGCCAGCTATGGCGATCCTCAAATTGTCGGCGCCCTGCGCCAGCAGCGGCGAGACCGGTTCGCTCGGCCTCATCGTACACACCGGATCGTCCGGATCATGTCCCTGCATCGCATCGTAGGCGAGCGCGAGATCGGTGACGTTGCGCGCCAGCGGGCCGACATGGTCGAAGCTCGAGACGAAAGGAAACGATCGCGCACGGGACAGCCGTCCGTAGGTCGGTTTCAGTCCGAAGATTCCGCAAAACGAGGACGGCACCCGGATCGAACCGTTGGTATCCGATCCCAATGCCAGCGGCACGAGCGCGCCGCCGACCGCGCTGCCGGAGCCGCCAGAGGAGCCGCCGGTCATGCGCGTGACGTCGTGCGGATTGCGGCTTGGGCCGTCGTGAATATTCTCGCCGGTGAAGTCGTAGGCGTATTCGCCCATATTGAGCGCACCGACCAGCACGGCGCCGGCCGCCTCCAGCCGCTCGATCAGCGTGGCATCGCGAGAAGCCGGCGGACAATCGCGGTTGATCTTCGATCCCGCGCGGGTAGGCAATCCCCTCACGTCGAACAGGTTCTTCACCGCGAACGGCACGCCGGCAAGCGGTCCGGGATTTTTGCCGGCGGCGACGGCCGCGTCGACCTTGCGGGCGCTTTCGCGCGCACGTTCCGCCGTGATGTCGGTGAACGAGTTCAGGATGGAATCGTATCTTCCGATTCGCGACAGCGCCGCCTCGACCGCGCCGAGCGCGGAGAGCTTTCCGCTCTTGACGGCTTGCGCGATCTCGGAGGCCGAGCGACCGTCGTGCCCTGGGCTTGCTCCCATGTCAGGCTGTGAAGACACTGGCCGGCTCGGCTTCGTCGGGTAATGCAAACTCGTCCACCAGGCGTGCCAGCCTCAGCGACACTTCGAGGTTGGCCCGGATGGCAGGCCGCCAGGCGTCTTCGACCGGCAGGCCCAAGGCTTTGGCGACGGCATCGATATAGTCATCAAGCGGATCAGGCAGCATGGCTATTCCAGAATTTCTTGTTCTTCCAAATCAATGTACCGGCAGCGGCGGATGAGGAATCGCCGTCAAGAGCTCCCTTGTATAGGCATCCTGCGGATCGCCCAAGACCCGTTCGGAGCAACCTTGTTCGACGATTCGCCCCGCCCGCATCACAATGACACGATCGCACAACAGCCGCACCACGTTCAGATCGTGGGAAACGAACAAATAGCTCATTCCCAGCGATCGCTTGAGGTCCTGCAGCAAATTGAGCACCACCGCCTGCACGGAAACGTCGAGCGCCGCCGTCGGCTCGTCGAGAATCACGAGCTTGGGGCGCAGCGCAATCGCACGCGCAATACCGACGCGCGCCTTTTGTCCTCCCGACAATTGATGCGGAAACCGATCGAGCAGATTGACGGGCAGGCCGACCTCACCGGCGAGTTCCTCGCACCGGGCGCGCAACGCGTCGCGTCCCTTGAGGCCGCCGAGTTGAGAGAGCGGATCGGCAATCGCGCGAGCGGCAGTGAAGCGCGGATTGAGGCTGTCGGTCGGATCCTGGAACACCATCTGGATGCTTTTGCGCAGCGGCAGTCGCGCGAAGGCGCTCGGCAGGACGCTGCCGATCTCCTCGCCGTCGAACATGATGCGGCCCGATGTCTGGTCCAAAAGCCGCATCACCATCATCGAGGTGGTGGATTTACCGCAGCCGGATTCGCCGACGAGGCCGACGCTCTCGCCCTCGCTCACCGCAAAGCTGATGCCGTCCACCGCGCGGAACATCTCCGGTACGACCGGCGGCTTGCGGCCGAACAATTTGGCGAGCGTTCCGCCTGCGCCCTGTCGCGGATATTCCTTCACCAGCTTTTCGACGAGAAGAATTGGTTTAGTGCCCTTCTCCCTCTCCCCGCTTGCGGAGAGAGGGTCGGAGTGAGGGGCAGTCTTTACAAACCGAACTTGCGACGAATCCCCCTCACCCGGCGCGCTTTGCGCCGTAGCCGAGGCTCCGCCTCGGCGTTCTTGTTCAAGAACGGCCGCCGAAGGCGGCCTATGCTCTCCCCGCAAGCGGGGAGAGGTTGAAGGGAGAGCTTCCTCCTCCGGCAACAGATCGCGCAAGGCGATGCCGAGGCGCGGCGTCGCCCGCATCAATTTCCTGGTGTAAGGGTGTGCCGGCCTCGCGAAGATATCGACGGAGGAGGCGGTCTCGACCACGCGGCCTTTCTCCATGACCACGATGCGGTCGCAATAGGTCGCGGCAAGGCCCAGATCGTGTGTGATCAGGATCGTCGACATGCTCCGCCGCCTGGTCAGTTCGACGACCAGGTCCATCACCGCCTTCTGCGTCGTCACGTCGAGGCCGGTCGTGGGTTCGTCGGCGATCAGAAGCCGCGGATTGCAGGCCAGCGCCAGCGCGATCACGACCCGCTGGCACATGCCGCCGGACAATTCGAACGGATAGGCATGATAGCGCTCACGCGGACGCGCGATTCTGACCTGCTCCAGCGCTTCGATCGCCTTCTCGCTGACCTGCGAGCGGTCGACCTGGACATGCTGCAGCAGCACATCCTCGATCTGGTGACCGATCTTGCGGATGGGATTGAGCGCAAGGCGCGGGCTCTGGAAAATCATCGACATTTCGCGGCCGCGCAGGTCCCGCATCTCCACTTCGCTGGCGGCCTTGACGTCGATGCCGGAGAATAACACGGAACCTTCCGCGATCTTGCCCGCGCGATCCAGAATCCGCATCACCGCATACGACATCACCGACTTTCCGGAGCCGGATTCGCCGACGATGCCGAGCGTCTCGCCTTTCGCCACGGCGATATTGACGCGCTGCACCGCTCTTACGATGCCGCGGCGGGTGGCAAATTCCACCGTGAGGTCGCTGACCTCGAGCAGCGGCAGCGCGGTCATCTTTGTCTCCGCGGGATCGCTGCGCTCCCTCGCCCCGCTTTTGCGGGGAGAGGGCAGGGGTGAAGGGCAGCTATTGGCGCATCGAGGAGATCGAGGACTGCGCAAAGGCTCCCCATCACCCGGATCGCCGGCGATCCGACCTCTCCCCGCAAGCGGGACGAGGTGAAGTGAGAATAACAGCCTGGCGCCGTAACCATCGCTCACGTCCTCCGCTGCGGATCGACCAGATCGCGCAGGCCGTCGCCGAGCAGGTTGAAGCAGAACACGGCGATCATCAGCGCGCCGCCGGGAAAGAAGGCCACCCACCATTCGCCCGAAATGATATTGGTCGCGCCTTCCGCCACCATGATGCCCCACTCCGGCGTCGGCGGCTTGACGCCGAGCCCTATGAAGGACAGGCCGGCGGCGTTGAGGATGGCGTAACCCATGGTCAGCGAAATCTGCACCATCATGATCGGCATGATGTTCGGCAGGATATGCACCAGCAGAATCCGCAAGTCGCCATTGCCCGACAGTCGCGCCGCCTGCACGAAGCCCGCCTCGCGCCGCACATTGGCTTCGGCACGCGCGACGCGAACGTAAAGCGGAAAATTGATGATTGCGGTGGCAATGACGATGTTGGTCACGGTATTGCCGAGCGCGGCGACGATGCCCATCGCGAGCACGAACAACGGAAACGCCATGATGGTGTCGGAGATGCGTCCGACGATGCGGTCGGTCCATCCGCCGAAGAAGCCTGCGGCAATTCCGGCGAGCCCGCCGACCACGAGCACGAGCGCGACCGAGGCGACCGCGATCGCAAAGTCGAGGCGGGTCGCCGCCACCACGCGGCTGAAGATGTCGCGGCCGAGCAGATCGGTGCCGAACCAATGCTGCAGCGAAGGCGGCTGCAGCGTTGCCGAGGTGTTGCTGGCGAGCGGGTCGTAGGGCACGATCAAAGGGCCGAACAATGCGCCAAGCGCGATCAGGACAAAGAGAGCGAACGCCAGTCCCGTGACCGGATTATCCCCCACCACATAAACGGCGTGGCGGAAAATCGAATTGGTCGGGGGCTTCGGCTGAAGCTCGGCTACTGGCGCGCTCAGGCTGGCTTCGGTCATGCCTCCAGCCTCACGCGCGGATCGATGACGCCATAAAGCATATCGATGAAGAGATTGAGCGCCACATACATCACGGCCATGGTCAGTACGAAACCCTGCACTGGCGCGAAGTCCGATTGCAGCAGCGCCTCAACCGCGTAGGAGCCGATGCCCGGCCAGGCAAAGACTTTTTCCACCAGCACGTTGGCGCCGAGCAGGAACGAGAACACCATGCCCAGGGTCGTCACCACCGGCAGCATCGCGTTCCGAAACGCGTAGGTGAGGATGACGGTGCGGCCGTCGAGGCCGCTGGCGCGCGCGGTTCGAATGAATTCCGACGCAAGTACCGCCAGCATCGAGGCGCGGGTCATGCGTGTGATCGGGGCCAGCGAGAAGATCGCAAGCGTCACCGCCGGCAGGATCAACTGGCTGAGCGCGGCGCGAAAGGTTTCGAAATTCCCGGCAAGGAGGCTGTCGATCAGATAAAAGCCGGTGATATCGGGTGGGGTGCTCGCAAAGGCATCAAGCCGACCGAGCGGCGCGGGCGCCCAGCCAAGCCTGAAATAGAAGAGATAGACCGAGAGAAGACCGGTGAAGAACACCGGAAGCGAAACTCCTGCGGTTGCGATGATGCGACACAAATGATCGATGAGCGAACCCTGCTTGACTGCAGCGAAGATGCCAAGCGGCACCGCGATCACGATCGACAGAAGTAAACCGGAGAGCGTGAGCTCGGCCGAGGCCGGCAGGCGGCTGGAAATTTCGGTAGCTACCGGGCGGCCGGTGGACAGCGAATTGCCGAAATTGCCGTGCGCGAGATCGTTCACATAGCGCACGAACTGATCCGGCAGCGGGCGATCGAGCCCGAGCGATTTTCGGATTTCCGCGATCGATTGCGGCGTGGCGGCGGGGCCTGCGAAATACACCGCCGGATCACCCGGCAGGACTCGGGTGAGCAGAAAGGTGACGATCACAACCCCGATCAGCGTCGGGATCACGGTCATCAGCCGCCTGGCGATCGTCAGCATCATCCCAGTGCCCTCAGATCATGATGCGATTAAGTCGAATCGCATCATGATCTCATCTCTTTGTTTGAGCATGATTTCCACGCAAACGCGTTCCGCGTTTGTCGCGAGGGAAAACCGGTTTCCATTTTTCCGGATCATGCTCTGGAATTCTCCGAGCCGCGTTTCGGTTTTGAAGCCTGAAAGCTTCAGCAGGCGGCAAGCCTGCCTGCCTCTCGCTTCAGGCCTTGACGATCGAGCGGTAGTCGAGCTGCCGGTGGAACCAGTAGACGTAGCCCGAGATGTTTTTCTGCGTGGCGACGTTGAGATACGGCTGAAACAACGGAATGCGCGGGACTTCGTTGTAAGCCTTGGAGATGAAGCCTTCGACGTCTCTGGCGTATTTTTCCTTGTCGCCGATCGCAGCGGCGGCACGCGCCCCGTCGATCAGGGCGTCCATGTCCGCGTTCACGTAGCTCGGCGTATTGAAGATGGCATTCTGCCCGGAATAGCACCAGAAGAAGAAATATTCGGGATAGTCGAGCCAGCCCGAGAAGAAGTTGAGCATCAAGGGCATCGTCTTCTTGGCCATCTCGCTGCGCCAGTTGGCGCCCGGCACCTTGTTGATCGTGGTCTTGATGCCGATCTGGGCGAGGCTCTCCTGCACCAGCACCGAAGTCGGCTCCGAGACGTCGCCGGCCCCGAGATCAAAGGACAGCGTCGTTTCGATTTCGGACACGCCGCTTTCGGCCATCAATTTCTTGGCCTTGGCCATGTCGTTGACGTAACCGGTCTTTGCCGGCCAGGTAAGATCGGCGACGTTGTTCGAGGGCCCGCCGTACAGCGGATTGGCGAGACCGAACATCGCCGCATCCATGATCTTCTGGTAGGGCAGCGCGTAGGCCACTGCCTGACGGACCTTCGGGTTGTCGAACGGCGGGTTCTTCACGTTCATATCGACGGAATACATGCCGTTGCCGATCGGGTGGGAAACGATGACGAGCTTGCCGTCCTTCTTCATCTCCGAGGTGTCCTTGCTCGAGAGATCGAAGGAAATGTCGGCATCGCCGCGTTCCATCAGGGCACGGCGGTTGCCTTGCGAGGGGACGGTGCGCCAGATGACTTTCTTCAGCTGGGGCAACTTGCCCCCGACCCAGTCGTCGTTTCGCTCATAGACCACTTCGACGCCGGGCTTCCAGCTCGTCACCTTGTAGGCGCCGCTGCCGGCCGTGTTGCTCTTGGTGTAATCCAGCGCCCAGGGATCTTTTTCCGTTGCCTTCTTCTTCAAAAGATCGGAATTGTAGATGCTCGGCACGATCACCGCGAGATCGGGAATCGTAAGCCGGTCCTTTTTCGCAAAATCGATGCGAACGGTACTGTCGTCGACAAGGACGAATTGCTCCTTGTCGGTGAGCGAGCCGGCCTTCATCTGCACGGTCGGGAAGCCGCCGACGGTCACTGCGCGATCAAGCGACCATTTGACATCTCTGGCGGTGACCGCTGCGCCATCATGGAATTTGGCATTCTTCTTCAGCCTGAACGTGACCGACATGTCGCCGATGTTCATGTCTTCGGCGAGTTCGGATTTGAACTTGTCGCGATCATACGACACCGTGCCGTCGGCCAGCGTTTTGGTCTCGTGGGTGATCAGCCGGTCGTAGCAATTCCACGAGGTCTCGTAGCCCGCCCGGTTGGTGCCGACGCCGTGAATGTCGAGATTGTTGGGGCCGTTTTCCGTGACGACGAGGAGCGTCTCCGAACGGGCATCGGCTTTCGCCGGGGACCAGATCGCAGGCGCCGGCATCATGGCGCCCGCAGCGATACCTGAGACGGATTTGAGAAAATCACGGCGCTTCATCGGACGCTCCAAACGCGGAAGAGGGTCGGCTTCGTGGGAAGCGCCGTCGCAAGGTTCGTGCCAGATCCTAATTGACCCTTACTCCGGCATTAAACCCATGATTTGGCTCTCGATATGCCACCCGCGCGGGTGAATTTGACGGCCACATCGCAAGACCTCTTGCATACATCAAACTAAAATTGCCTAATGAATGAGCATCAGCTCAAACCGCTTTTCATTGAGCCTGACCCCGGTCATCGGAAAGCCATTGGGAGGCATGAATTGAAACCCCTGTTCCCCAAGAAGGCGGCTGCAACCCCATACCTGCAGACCGAAGGCCTCACCCGGATTCGTTGAACCTTTTTTTCCACCCATAGACTCCATCACAGGGGGTATCAAATTGCCTGTGTTCAGCCGCGCCGACCTTTTGCGGACCGTAGCCGTTGTCGGTGCGCTGTTGGCGATGGCAGTGACGACGAATGCGTCCGCGCGCGAATTTCGTGCCGCCGATACACAGAGCGAAGATTATCCCACCGTCCAGGCGTTGCGTTATATGGGCCGCTTGATCGAGGAAAAGACCGACGGCCGCCTGCAGATCCGGGTGTTCCATTCGCGCCAGCTCGGCGAGGAAAAGGAAACGATCGAGCAAACCCGCGCCGGCGCCATCGATCTCAATCGCAGCAACGTGGCCCTGATCGGTACCTTCGTGCCGTCCATGAACGTTCTGGCGATGCCCTTTCTGTTCCGCTCGATCGAGCATTTGCAAAAGGTGCTGGACGGCCCGATCGGCGAGGAGATTCTCGACAGCTTCGAGTCGTATGGATTTGTCGGCCTTACTTTCTACGATTCCGGGGCGCGATCGATCTATAACTGTGTCAGGCCGATTCGCTCGATCGCGGACGTGAAAGGATTGCGGATCCGCGTGCAGCAATCCGAACTGATGTCCGACATGGTCAGGGCGCTCGGCGCTGAGCCGATCGAGTTGCCCTATGGACAGGTTCGAACCGGACTGGCCACAAGGCTGATCGACGGCGCGGAAAACAACTGGCCGTCCTTCGTCACCACCGACCACTACAGATATGCGAACTTCTATACGCTGACCGAACACACGATGAGCCCCGAAGTGCTGATCATGTCCTGGAAGGCCTGGGCTAGTCTGTCGCCCGAGGACCGCGTGATTTTTCGCGACGCAGCGCTGCAATCGAGCCGCTTCATGCGCGAAACGTGGCGCGATCTCGAGGAGAAATCGCGCCGACAGGCCGAAGGCGCGGGCGTGACGATCGTGACCGATTTCGACCGCAAGCCGTTCGAGGCGGCAATGGCACCGATTTACGAGAAGATCCGGCGCGACCCGGCGGCCGCGGCGCTGATCGAACGAATTCGCAAGGTGAATTGATTGATCTTCGCAACACGCCAGAGCGACGATGCTGCGGAACAGCCGGCGAGCCTGGCTTCGAGAATCGTTGCGCTTTTACGCGCGGTGCCGATCCGCTGGCGCATCCTTTCCATTGCAGCCCTCAATTCGGCGGTGGTCGTCGTGCTGGTTGCGTTGATCTGGAACGGCGTGCGGGTGCTCGGTTCCGCCTGGGAAGACGTGAGGCAGGTGCGCGAATCCGACAAGATCCTGGCGCGGCTGGAGAGCGAGACCGGCCACCTGCAAAACCTGATCCACCGCTACATCAATCAGCCGAGCCCGGAACTGTTCGGCGAGATATTGCATTTGCGCGAAGCCGTTCTTGAAACCCTGACCACGCGCGCCTCCACCGACCCGATGTTGTCAGGATCGGTGCAGCAGCTTGAACGCGTCACCGAACGCTTCCTCAGCGGCTTTGGCGAACTGCGCCGCGTTCAGGCCACCATCGCAAAGACCTATCAGGACGAGGTGCTTGCGCCCGCCAGGGACATGGCCGGGCTCTATTCGATCATTGAAGGCGCTACCGGACACCGCGATGCCCTGATCTGGCCTTCGCTCGGGAAATCCCGCGAGGCCTTTACCGCGATGCTGGTCGCTGCCAATGCCTATTATCTTTCGCTCGCGAGCGCGTCGGCCGAGGAAGCGCGCCGCAATACCGACACCATCGAAACGACGATTCCGGTGATGGCCGATCTTGCCGACAACGACCTGCAGCGCATGGCGCTGCAGCGCTTGAGTGCGCGGACCAAGGCACTGCGCAACGGCTTTGCGAAATTGTCCGAGCAACTCGCCAACCGGACCGAATTGCTGCACAACGCGATCGACGCCAACCAGGCCGAGGCCTCGAGCGCGATCGACGAATTGTCGGTCAAGATGCGGCAGCGCCAGCAAAAGGCGCAGGAGACGTTCGACCAGACGCTGGCGGACATTTCACGCAAGGTTTTGTCGATCGCGGTGATTTTTCTCGGCATCATCATCACCGCCGGCGTCCTGATCGCGCTCTCGATCCGCCTGCCCCTGCAGCAGATCATGGCGGCGATGCAGGCAATCACCTCAGGCGATCTCAACCGGAGCGTCCAGGGTACCGGCGCAAGCGACGAGGTCGGCGAAATGGCGCGCGCGGTCGAGGTGTTTCGCGAGAACGCCATCGCCAAGCGCAAGACCGAAGACGAACTTCGTGCTGCCAAGGAAAGGGCCGAGACCGCCTTGAACGAACTCAACGCCGCCCAGCAAAATCTGATCGATGCCGAGCGGCTGGCGGCGCTCGGTGGCCTCGTCGCCGGCGTTGCCCATGAGGTGAACAATCCGATCGGCATCAGCCTGACGGTCGCCTCGAGCTTCGCGCGCCGCACCGAGATGTTCGAGGCCGAGTTGAGATCGGAAACGGGATTGCGGCGCTCGCAGCTGGAGGATTTCGTCCGGACCTCGCAGGATGCCGCGCATCAACTGGTCGGGAACCTGCAGCGCGCGGGCGAGCTGATCCAATCCTTCAAGCAAGTCGCGGTGGACCGTTCGCACGCCGAGCGGCGGATCTTCAACCTGAGCGAGGCGACCGACCAGATCATCGCAAGCCTGCGGCCGGCGTTGAAGAAGGCATCCATCCTCCTGTCGGTCGAGGTGCCGGAAGGCCTGGTCATCGACGGCTATCCCGGCGTGTATGGTCAAATTCTGACCAATCTGTTCCTCAACGCTGCCAATCACGCGTTTCCCGACCGCCGTTCCGGCGCCATCGCGATCTCGGCAAAACACCGCGGCAGCGACGACGTCGAGATCATCTTCTCCGACAACGGTGTCGGGATGACGCCGGACGTGCAGCGTCAGGCCTTCGACCCGTTCTTTACCACGCGCCGGAACGAGGGTGGCACGGGGCTGGGCCTGCACATTGTCTATAATCTGGTGACCCAGCAACTGGGCGGCCGGATGATGCTGGATTCAAGGCTGGGACAAGGCACCACATTTCGCATTATCATGCCGAGGGCCGCCAGGGGCGGTAACACGACCATAGACCAAGATCGCGACGGGGCAGCTTCATGGCCGAACAGGACGATGTCCTCCACCTGATCGACGATACCGGTACTGCTCCGGATACGACGGCTGCGCGCAAGTGGAAGATCGCGGTCATCGACGACGATCATGCCGTGCACGAAGGCACCCGATTTGCGCTGAGCGACTACAGCCTCAACGGGCAGACGCTCGAAATACTTTCGGCCTATTCGGCCGCGGAGGGGCGGGCCTTGATGCGCGCCCATCCCGATGTCGCTGCCGTATTGCTCGACGTCATCATGGAAACCGATGCGGCCGGCCTCGACCTCGTCGAATATATCCGCAACAACTTGAGGAACGAGACCGTCCGCATCGTTCTTCGTACCGGACAGCCCGGACAGGCGCCGGAAAGACGCATCATCGTTCAATACGACATCAACGATTACAAGGCCAAGACCGAGCTTACGGCCGACAAGCTGTTCACGTCTCTGACGGCAGCGCTGCGAAGCTATCAGCAACTCGAACGCATGGTCCAGACCCGCCGCGGGCTCGAGATCATCATCGACGCCGCCTCGACGCTGTACGATTTCAGGTCCATGCAGCGCCTGGCCGAAGGCGTGCTGACGCAGATCGCCTCGCTCCTCAATGTCGACTGCGCCGGAATACTGGTGCTGCGCGACGGCGGCGCGGTCGGCGACGATTTCGCGGTGCTTGCCGGATCGGGCTGCTACAGCCGCTTCATCGGCGCTTCCGGTACGAGATCGCTCGACCCCGACCTGCGGGCGATGGTCGAGGCCGCGTTCAAGCGGCGCAAGAATGAATTCGCCGATCAGCGCACCGTCCTTTACATTCGCACCGGCAGCGGGCGCGAAGTGGTGGTGCTGCTGCAGGCCGAGCGCCCGCTTTCCGAGACCGACCGTTCGCTGGTCGAGATTTTCGGCAGCCGGCTTTCGATCGCGTTCGACAATGTCATTCTCTATCAGCAGCTCAACGAGGCCAACACGCAGCTGGAGGACCGCGTCGCCCAGCGCACCCGCGCGCTGATGCAGGCCAACCGCAGGCTGTCGGCCCAATGGCTGCGGCTGCAGCGCGCCAACGGCTTCAAGAACGAAATTCTCGGTACCGTCGCCCACGATCTCAAAAACCCGCTGGGCGTGATCCTCGGCCGCACCGAAATGCTCACCGAGCTCGTCGCCGCCGGTTCCTCCCGCGAGAGCATAACGGCCCAGGTGGAACACATCCGCGATGCCACCAAGCGCCTGACGACGATGGTCGATCATCTGATTTCGGACGCGATGGCCGACGCCTTCGACATTTCCATTCGCCGCGAGCCGGTTGACATCGCAGCGCTGGTCAGCGAAGTCGCCGATGCCAATCAACCGCTTGCAGTCAACAAGCAGCAGTCCATCGCGGTTTCGGCGCCGTCGAATTTCGTGATGATGTGCGACGCCGACCGGATGCGGGAAGCGATCGACAATCTCATCAGCAACGCCATCAAGTACAGCCCGATCGGCGGCAGGATTTCCGTATTGGTCAACGATGAAGACAGCAAGACCGTGATCCGCGTCGCCGATGAAGGCGCAGGGCTGTCGCCCGAGGATCTCAGCCGCCTGTTCGGGCGTTTCCAGCGCCTTTCCGCCAAACCCACCGCCGGCGAAAGCTCCACCGGCCTCGGCCTGTCGATCGTCAAGCGCATCGTCGACATGCATGGCGGCAAGGTGACCGCAAACAGTGCCGGGCCCGGACAGGGATCCACGTTCACCATCATCTTGCCCGCGGCGGACGCATGAACCCATGAGCCAAGGACCGCACATCATTATTGTCGATGACGAGGCGCCGGCCCGCGAGATGGTCGGCGACTATCTCAAGATGCACGGTTTCACCGTGACCCTCTGCGACGGCGGCAAGGCTTTGCGCGAGGCGATCGATGCCGGCGTGCCCGACCTTGTGGTTCTTGATCTCAACATGCCCGAGGAAGACGGGCTTTCGATCATTCGCGACCTCAAAGGCCGCACCAACGTTCCGGTGATCATGCTCACCGCCACCGCAAGTCCCATCGACCGCGTGGTCGGGCTCGAACTCGGCGCCGACGACTATGTCGCCAAGCCCTGCGAATTGCGTGAATTGATGGCGCGGATTCGCTCAGTTTTGCGGCGCAGTGCGCCGGCCCGGGCGCCGGCAGGCGCGACGGAAAGCAGTGCCGCCAAGGCGAAGGAAGCGCTGGTTCGCTTCGGCACAAAGTGGCTCGATCTCGAGGCCCAGGCGCTGCGCGACGATGAGGGCAACGAACATCCGTTGACGGCTTCCGAATTCGGACTGCTGAAGGTTTTCGCCGCCAATCCAAAGCGGGTGCTGTCGCGCGAGCGTCTGCTTGAGCTGGCGAACGCGCGCGACAGCGAAGCCTTCGATCGCGCGGTCGACCTGCGGATTATGCGCATTCGCCGCAAGATCGAGATCGACCCCACCAAACCCGCCGTGATCAGAACCGTGAGGGGCGGCGGATATTTGTTTGCGCCTGTCGGCGACAAGGCCTGACCTTCGCGTTCGGCGGGGGTTTCCCGTCAGGCTTTTGTCCTGCGATTGAAATTTAAAGGGCGCGCCGGAGCCGGGAACTTGTACAGGGCCGCAGCCAGCACGGCCGCGCGCGGAAGCGAAACCGCTAAAAACTCCGCAAGACCGCTTTTGTTCCTGCAATCGCCCCTTTGGGCGTCCGGTCCACCAGCTAAAATTCATCTCCTTCAAATTACTGGCTTTTCCTCCCCGAATGTTTCGTCGCGGGCGGCTCGACGAAACAATTCTCCCCGGCACGAAACCATTTTCCGGCTTTGGTGCAGACGTCCCGAAACCTTCCCTGACTAACAATTTCGTTAACGAAAACGCCGCACACGGCGACACTGGGAGATCGTCATGAACGTCGTTGCCATCAATGCCGCAGCTCGCGAGGGCATCATCGCCGCACAGGCGACTTCGGATGAAATGCTGCTCGAAAGTATCGCGGATGGCGGCCGGACCGCGATGCATATCCTTTACGCCCGCCACAACGTGCGGGTTTATCGTTTCATCCTGCGCATGGTTAGGGATGCCACCATGGCCGAGGATCTGACCAGCCAGGTCTTCCTCGATGTCTGGCGTACCGCCAACCAGTTCGAGGGACGTTCGCAGGTCTCCACGTGGCTTCTGTCGATCGCCCGCTTCAAGGCGCTGACTGCGCTGCGCCAGCGCCGGCACGAGGACATCGACCAGGAAGAGATGCTCGAGATCGCCGACGAGGCCGACACCCCCGAGGCTTCGCTCGACCGCTCCTCGACCAGCGCCATTCTGCGCGCCTGTGTCGCGAAATTATCGCCGGCGCACCGCGAGATCATCAATCTCGTCTACTACCACGAGAAGTCGGTGGAGGAAGTTGGCGAGATCATCGGAATTCCGCAAAGCACAGTGAAAACCCGGATGTTCTACGCCCGCAAGCAGCTCGCCGATCTGTTGAAGGTGGCCGGCGTGAACTCTCTTGCCGCATGAGGCGATGATCGATGTCTGAATTGTGAGGCTTCTTCCCCCCGAGGAGCCGTTCAAGCGACCCGGAGAGCCCCTCCGGGTCGCTTTCGTATTTGCGGCGCCTCACTACGAGACTAAAGCCTCACGAACACGTGACGCGGGCGGCGTAACGCCTCACCTCCAGGTCCCGAAGGACGATTGAGCACCAGACGTAGTGCGGCGCTGCGGTGCTGTCGTTCGAAGGGTTGCATTCGATGCTCGATCTCGTTCTTGCGTTGCTTGCCGGCGTGGTGACGGTGGCGGCACCCTGCACGCTTCCGGTATTGCCGATATTGCTCGGCGCCTCGGTAGGCCAAACCGGCGGCGCGCGTCCGGCGCTGATTGCGCTCGGCTTTGTGACTTCGTTTTCCGCCGCCGCCCTGTTCCTGAGCGCGATCGCCGGCATTTTCGATTTCGACCCCGAAGTGCTGCGAAGTGCCGGGGCGATCCTGCTGCTCGGATTTGGATTGCTGATGGTATGGCCGACGCCGTTCGAGTGGGTTTCGGCCCGGTTGGGTGGGCCGCTGACGGGCATTGGCAACACCGCGCTTCATCAAGGCAACCTCGGCGGATTTGTGCTCGGCACGACCCTTGGCCTGGTCTGGACCCCCTGCGCCGGCCCCGTGCTCGGCTCGATCCTGACTATCGTTGCGACCTCGAAGGACACCACATGGGCGAGTGCGCTGCTCGTGGTCTACGCGATCGGCGCCGCCATTCCGATGCTCGCGATCGCCTATGGCGGCCAGGCCGTCACCACCCGGGTGCGCGGCGTCGCCAGAATATCCGGCAGGCTTCAGCTCGGCTTCGGCATCGTCGTGATCGCGTTCGCCGTTGCGTCCTATTTCCAATACGACACGCTGATCGTGGCGTGGCTGACCGCATTCTATCCGACGAGCCAGATCGGTCTGTAACCATTCGCAACAAGGAGAGGCCAATGACGATACGATCGCTTGCCACATCTGTTTCGGTGATTGCACTTTGCCTGATCGGCGCGGCGCCCGCCGGGGTTGCCGGCGAGGTCGGACGCGAACAGGCCACACCCTTCGAAGTCGCCGCGCTGCAGGGTACCGCGCCGAATTTCGTCGGCATCACCAACTGGTTCAATTCCGCGCCGCTCAGCATGGCGAACCTGCGCGGCAAGGTGGTGCTGGTGGACTTCTGGACCTATGGATGCGTCAACTGCGTCAACACGCTGCCCCACGTCACCCAGCTCTATGCGAAATACAGGGATCGCGGCCTTGTCGTCGTCGGCGTCCACACGCCGGAGTTCCCGTTCGAGCGGTCGGCGGCCAATGTGCAGGCCGCGCTGAAGCGGCACGGCATCACCTATCCCGTCGCCCAGGACAACGATTCGCAGACCTGGAACGCCTATGGCAACCAGTATTGGCCATCGCAGTACATTGTCGATCAGAATGGAAGAATCGTTTTCCATCATGATGGCGAAGGCCGCTATGAGGAAATCGACCGCGTCATTGGTCGCCTGCTGAACGTCAATAGCTGAGACGCATAGCGCGCACCCCACAGGGCGGTACCACCGCCAGCCTTGCCGTGATAAGTTCCGTCCCGCAGCGGTCGAGGACGGGCGTTTGTCATGTTCCAGGGCTGGGATGCGGTGGTACTGGCGCGGGCGCAATTTGCGTTCACGATGTCGTTCCACATCGTGTTTCCCGCCTTTTCGATCGGGCTTGCCAGCTATCTCGCCGTCCTCGAAGCGTTGTGGCTGTGGACCGGGCGGGATGTTTTCATCAATCTTTTCCAGTACTGGCTGAAGATCTTCGCCGTCGCCTTCGGTATGGGCGTGGTGTCGGGCATCGTGATGTCCTATCAGTTCGGCACCAATTGGTCGGCGTTCTCCGACAAGACCGGCCCCCTGGTCGGCCCCCTGATGGCCTATGAAGTCCTGACCGCGTTTTTTCTCGAAGCGGGCTTTCTCGGCGTCATGCTGTTCGGCCTGAAGCGGGTGGGCCACCGGCTGCACTTCTTGGCAACCCTGATGGTCGCCATCGGAACGCTGATTTCGGCGTTCTGGATTCTGTCCGCCAATTCCTGGATGCAGACGCCGACCGGCTACGTCGTCAATGCCGAAGGGCAGTTCGTCGCCGCCAACTGGCTGAACGTGGTCTTCAACCCGTCATTTCCCTATCGCCTGGTGCACATGGTGCTGGCGGCCTACCTCACCACGGCGCTCGTGGTCGGCGCGGTCGGCGCGTTTCACCTCCGGCACGATTCCCATCTCGCCGCTCCGCGCGTGATGTTTTCGATGGCGATGTGGATGGCGACGCTGGTGGCGCCGATCCAGATTCTCGCCGGCGACCAGCATGGCCTCAATACGCTGGAACATCAGCCCGCCAAGGTGATGGCAATGGAAGGCCATTACCAAAGCCACAAGGACGGCGCGCCGCTGATCCTGTTCGGCTTGCCGGACCAGGCCGCGGGCAAGGTCAAGTTTCCGATCGAAATCCCGAAACTGTCGTCGCTGATCCTCAAGCATTCGCTCGATGCGCCCCTTGCCGGCCTCGACACGGTGCCGCGCGAAAACTGGCCGCCGGTACCGATCACATTCTGGTCGTTCCGGATCATGGTCGGGATCGGCTTTCTGATCATGGGGCTTGGCCTGTTCAGCCTGCTCGAGCGATTGCGCGGCAAGCTCTACCAATCCCGACTGCTGCATGCTTGCGCAACAGCCATGGGTCCGGCGGGCTTTGTCGCGGTGCTTGCGGGCTGGATCACGACCGAGACCGGCCGCCAGCCGTTCACGGTTTATGGATTGTTGCGAACAGCCGACTCTGCCTCGCCGCTGGCCTCGCCAGCGGTCGGTTCCTCGCTGCTCGCCTTCATCATTGTCTATTTCGCGGTGTTCTCGGCCGGCATCATCTACATTCTGCGCCTGATGGCGCAGCCACCCCAGCCGGGCGAGCATGGGCCGCCGTCCGACGTGCCGGCACGCGCCGCCGGGATCACCCCCGCTGCCGCCGCGGCTTCTGCGGAAGGAGCCGTCAGATGAGCGTTGCCATCGACCTCACCGTGATCTGGGCGTTCATCATTGCCTTTGCGGTGTTTGTCTATGTCGTGATGGACGGCTTCGATCTCGGTCTTGGCATCTTGTTTCCGCTGTTTCCGAACAAGAGCGATCGCGACGTTATCATGAACAGCGTCGCGCCGGTTTGGGACGGTAACGAAACCTGGCTGGTGCTGGGCGGCGGCGGCCTGATGGCCGCGTTTCCACTGGCCTATGCGGTGCTGATGCCGGCGCTGTACACGCCCATGATCGCGATGCTCGTCGGCCTGATCTTTCGCGGTGTTGCGTTCGAATTTCGCTGGCGCACCACGCAAAGCGGGCGAAACCGCTGGGACCTTGCCTTCGCCGGCGGATCGGTGCTTGCAGCGCTGGCGCAGGGCATTGCGCTTGGCGCCATCCTGCAGGGCATCCATGTCGAGGGCCGACACTATGGCGGCGGATGGTGGGACTGGTTGACGCCGTTCAGCATCCTCACCGGGCTCTGCCTTCTCGTCGGCTATGCGCTGCTCGGCGCAACGTGGCTGGTGATGAAGACGGAGGGCGAGGTTCGCGACAGGGCCTATCGCCTGAGCTGGGCCCTGGTGTTCGCGATGTTGGGCGCGATCGGCGCGGTCAGCATCGCCACGCCGTTTCTCAGCCTTCAATATGCGCAGCGCTGGTTCACCTGGCCGAACGTCATCCTGACGGCGCCGGTGCCGATCGCGGTCGCCGTTGTGACCGCGATGTTGCTGCGCAGCCTCGCCAACAGGCAGGATTACCGGCCGTTCTTTCTGGCGCTCGCCTTGTTCGCGCTCTCCTATGCGGGGCTCGGCATCAGCATGTATCCCTATATCGTCCCCCAGAGCATCACCATCTGGCAGGCGGCATCGCCCAGGATCAGCCAGATCTTCATGCTGTTCGGCGTCTCCGTGCTGATACCGCTTATTCTTGCCTACACCGCGTGGGCCTACTGGGTATTCCGCGGCAAGGTCAGACCCGAAAGCGGTTATCATTGATGTCCCGGAAACCCGAAAGACGGCAGCTTGCGCAACGTCTTCTGTGGTTTGCCGCGCTTTGGCTCGCCGGCGTCAGCACGGTCGCTGCCATATCGTTCATCCTGAGGCTGTGGCTCGCGCCGAAATAGGCCGATGATCGTTCCTACCTTCTTACCAGCAAAACCCGTCGATATTTCAGCCGGATGTTTGGTTGCTTGCCATTATTTCGCCCGTTGTATTGTATGGAACCGTGATTGGAGCGGCGGTCGTCACCCTTGCCGCCAACGCGTCGCGCTTAGCGGGGAGAAGCTCGAATGACGAAATTTCGGCACCTGATCTGGACGGTGATTGCGGCAGCCGGCCTGATGCTCTCAAGCTCGCATGGTTTTGCGCAGCAACCTGATATCGGCGACCAGCCCGGTCTGTTGCCCGACGATTCCGTCCAGCTTGATCCGGAATGGCGCAAGCAGATGGTGTTGTATCGCACGACGGAAGCGCCAGGCACCATCATCGTCGCGACCGCGGAACGCCATCTTTATCTCGTGCAGCCCGGCGGCCGGGCGATCCGCTATGGCATCGGCGTCGGCCGCGACGGTTTCCAGTGGCAGGGATTGCTCAACATCACGCGCAAGGCGGAATGGCCCGACTGGGTGCCCCCGCCGGAGATGATCGAGCGTCAGCCTTATTTGCCGCGCTTCATGGCGGGCGGGCCCGGTAATCCGCTGGGAGCGCGGGCGATGTATCTCGGCACCACCGTCTACCGCATCCACGGCACCAACCGGCCCGATACGATCGGCACCAAGGTTTCGTCCGGCTGCTTCCGGTTGGTCAATGCGGATGTGGCCGATCTCTACGATCGCGTGTTGGTGGGCACCAAGGTGATCGTGCGGCAGAAGCCGGAATTGTAACCTGGTGGTCCCTTCCAGACATTGCTGAGAGACACATCATGCGGACATTCCGAGGCGGCCTGCTGATCGGGCTGGCGGTCGCAGTCGTGGTCGCGGCCATCGCGGTGGCTTACGAGATCTACGACACGCGAACCCTGAAACGGACGATCCGCCGCGGCGAGGTGCTGTGCGGCGTCAACAAGGGCCTGCCTGGCTTCTCGATTCCGGACGACAAGGGCAACTGGACCGGCTTCGATGTCGACTTCTGCCGCGCGGTGGCCGCCGCCATTTTCGACGATCCGAAAAAGGCGAAATTTGTCCCTCTCGAAGCGAACGAGCGATTCAAGGAATTGCAGAACCGGAAAGTGGATATCCTGTCGCGCAACACGACCTGGAGCATGTCGCGCGAAACTTCCTATGATCTCTATTTCCCGGCGGTCGCCTATTATGACGGCCAAGGCTTCATGGTCCCGAGATCGCGAAACATCGATTCCGCGCTCGATCTTAACGGCAGCAAGGTCTGCGTGCAGGGAGACACCACGACGGTGCTCAATCTCGCCGACTATTTCCGCGCCAACAACATGAAATATGAGGAGATGAAGTTCGGAAAACTCGAGGACGTGGTCAAAGCCTATGATTCCGGGCAATGCGACACGCTTACCGCCGATGCCTCCCAGCTCTATGCGCTGCGTCTGAACCTCGGCAAGCCGGACGATCACGTCATCCTGCCCGATGTCATTTCCAAGGAGCCGCTGGCGCCCGTCGTTCGGCAGCGCGACGACGACTGGATGATGATCGTGAAATGGACGCTGTATGCGATGCTCAATGCCGAAGAGCTCGGCGTCACCTCACAGAACATCGACGAGGCGCTGAAATCGAAGAAGCCGGACGTGATGCGGCTGGTCGGAACCGAAGGCAATTACGGCGAGAATCTCGGGCTTAGCAAGGATTGGGCCGCGCGCATCATCCGCCATGTCGGCAATTACGGCGAAGTCTATGAGCGCAATGTCGGCTCGGAATCCAGGCTGAAGATTCCGCGTGGGCTCAACCAGCTCTGGAACGCCGGCGGCATTCAATACGCCCCGCCGATCAGGTAGAGGTTCGAGACGCCGCCATTGCGGCTCCTCGCCGCGAAGGATGGCTCAATACCCCCGCATCCGCGCCAGCTGGTCGGCGTGGAAATTGGCATCACCGAACAGTTCCTGGCAGACCCTTGCGCGCTTCATGAAGAAGCCGATGTCAAACGCATCGGTCATGCCCATGCCGCCATGCATCTGCACGCCTTCCTGGACCGCGAGCGTCGCCGTCGAACCTGCGCGCGCCTTGGCTACCGCCACCGCGCTCGCGGCGTTTGCAATATCCGTATCCAGCGCCTGCAGCGCCTTTAGCACCGCCGCGCGCGTGATCTCGATCTCGATATAGAGCTGTGCCGCGCGGTGCTGCAGCGCCTGGAATTCTCCGATCGCCTTGCCGAACTGCCTGCGCTCCCTGAGATAGCTCACCGTTCGCCCAAAAGCGCCCTCGGCGACGCCAACCATTTCGCAGGCGACCGCGCCGCGGCCGATGTTGAGAACGCCTTCCAATACGCCGCCTCCCTGATCGACTTCCCCGAGCACGCCATCGGCGTTGACTTCGACATTGTCGAACCTGATCCGCGCGGCGTTATGCGAATCGACCATCACCGTGCGTTCGATCTCGATGCCCCTGCTTTTGGGATCGACGAGGAACAACGTCAGCCCGTCGACCTCGCCGGGAGAGCCCGCCGTGCGCGCCGCCACGATCAACAGATCGGCGGTGTGGCCGTCAACCACAAAAGCCTTGTCTCCATCAAGTCTGAAGCCGTTGCCGGATCGCACGGCCCGCATTTTCGTCATCAGCGGGCGATGTTTGGTGCCCTCATCGACCGCGAGCGCGGCAAGCCGGGAGCCATCGGCAATCTTCGGCAGGTGCTCCGACTGCTGCGCGGCACTGCCGGCACGAGCGAGCGCGCAAGCCGCCAGCACGGCGGTAGCAAGAAACGGTGACGGCACAAGATTGCGGCCGATTTCCTCCATCACGACGCCCGCCTCGACGCAGCCCAAACCGCTGCCGCCGAATTGTTCTCCCACCAGCAGCCCGCAAAATCCCATTTCGGCGAAGGTCTGCCAGAGCTCGCGGGAAAAGCCGGTCGCGTCACTGCTGTCGCGGAGATGGCGCAGATGCGAGACCGGCGCCTTGTCGCCGATCAAGCCGCGCGCGCTGTCGCGCAGCATTGCCTGTTCTTCGGTGAGGACGAGAGCCATGAGAGATGTCCCGCTGATAGTTTTTCGGGTTGACGGCGATAGTGTCAGGCCCCCGGCAGATCGAGAATCCGCTTGGCGACGATGCCGAGCATGATTTCCGAGGTGCCGCCTTCGATCGAGTTCGCCTTGGTCCGCAGCCAGGCGCGCGCCCGCATGCCGCCCCTGGAACGCTCGCTCTCCCACTCCAGCGCATCGATGCCGCCGGCGGACATCAGCACCTCGTAGCGGCGCTTGTTGAGCTCGGTGCCGTAATACTTCATCGCCGAGGAAAACGCCGGATGCCCCTGCCCGGCCTTGGCAAGATCGATCGCTCGCTCTGCGGCGCAAGCGAGCGCCGCCTCGTCGATCTCGAAACTGGCGATCTGCCCGCGCAAGATCGGATCCTCCAGGCGGCCCTGCTCGTCGGCGCCGATGGAATCGGCGGCGATCTGCCCGATCGGCCGCCCGACGCCGCGCTCGCCCATGCCTGAAATCATCGCGCGCTCGTGCTGCAGCAGATATTTGGCGACGTCCCAGCCGCGGTTGACGGTGCCGACCACGTTGGACTTCGGCACCCGGACATTGTCGAAAAACGTCTCGCAAAACGGCGACCGACCCGAAATCAGGAGAATGGGCCTGGTCGAGACACCCTTCGAGGCCATATCGAAAAGAATGAAACTGATGCCGTCATGCTTTTTGGCCGTTTGATCCGTCCGCACCAGACAGAAGATCCAGTCGGCGTAGTTGGCATAGGAGGTCCAGATCTTCTGGCCATTGATGATAAACTCATCGCCGTCGCTTTCCGCGCGGGTTTGCAGCGATGCAAGGTCGGAACCCGCGTTCGGCTCCGAATAGCCCTGGCACCAGCGGATCAGGCCGGCGGTGATCTTCGGCAGATACTCCTTCTTCTGTGCGTCCGTGCCGTATTTCAGCAGCGCCGGCCCGAGCATCGAAATGCCAAAGGACACCAGCGGTGGGCGGGCGCCGATCGCCGCCATCTCCTGCAAAACGACCTTGGCTTGCTCCCCATCGAGACCGCCGCCGCCATACTCCGTTGGCCAGTGCGGAACGGTCCAACCCTTGTCGCGCATGCGCTCGAACCAGATGCGCTGCGGCTCGGACGAAAAGGTCGCGTTGCGGCCGCCCCAAAACGTGTCTTCCTCCGAGGTCATCGGCCGCCGCATCTCCGGCGGACAATTGGCCTGAAGCCAGGCACGGGTCTCGCGGCGAAAATTTTCCAGATCGGACATCTTGCGTTTCCCGTGATGTTTTTGCCTCACGACCTTAGCTGCCACATGGCGGAATTCAAGCTGGCGTCCTCTCAACTGTGCAGCCTTGGGATGTGGCCTTGGGATGTGGCCTTGGCTCGTGATCCCGTGTATTCGCAAAGCCGGCAACGGAAAAACACGAGGAAACCTGACATGCGGCTGAAGTTGCTTTCGCCAGGCGAAATGAGCGCCGACCAGAAGGAAACCTACGACGAGGCGATCGCGGGAAAACGCGGCGCGCCGCCGGCGCCGATGATGGCCTGGCTCAACAGCCCGGAAATGGCGCGGCACGCTACCCGGCTCGGCGCGGTCCTGCGCTTCGACACGATATTCCCGGCGAAACTGTCGGAGATCGCCATTCTCGTCACCGCGCGGCACTTCAGTTCGCACTACGAGTGGTACGCGCACAAACGGCTCGCGCTCAAGGGCGGCATGGACGCGGAGATCATCGAGGCGATCAGGGATCGCCGCACGCCGCCCTTCGACGACCCCAAGGCTAAGACGATCTACGACGTCGCCAAATCGCTGCACGAGGCCCGCGGCGTGAGCCCGGCCCTGTATGAAGAGGCCATCAAGGTTCTCAGCCTGCGGGGGCTCGTCGAAATCATCGGCCTGTGCGGCTATTACACGATGGTGTCGATGACGCTGAATACGTTCGAGTTCGGACTCCCCGAAGGAGAGACCTCCGAGCTTGCGTGAGCGGCGTTACCGACATAGATCGTGATGAACCCATTTGTACGGGAGGCGACCGTGGCACAAAATGCACCCATCATCGGCGGAGCGCGGATCGGGCATGTCCATCTCAAGGTCGCCGATCTCGATCGCGCGCTTGGATTTTATTGCGGCGTGCTCGGCTTCGAGCTGATGCAGCGGCTGGAATCCGGTGCGGCTTTCATTTCCGCGGGCGGCTATCATCATCACCTCGGATTGAACACCTGGGAGAGCAAAGGCGGCCATCCGCCGCCGCCGGGAACGACCGGGTTGTTTCACACCGCGATCCTCTACCCGACCCGCGCCGCTCTGGCGGACGCGCTGCATCGGGTGATTGCTGCGGGGATTCCACTTGACGGCGCCAGCGATCACGGCGTCAGCGAGGCGCTCTATTTGCGCGATCCCGATGACAACGGCGTCGAATTGTATTGGGACCGGCCGCAAGCCCAATGGCCGCGCAAGGCGGACGGCTCACTGGCCATGTTCACGCGCAGGCTCGATGTCGACGATCTCCTGGCGCAACGCGTGGTCTAAGTATGATGAGATTAGATTAAACCATCGCGGCGACGAAAGTGTGCTCCCTCTCCCACCCCACTCGGGTTTACCCGAGTTGGGCATTGTCAACTGTCGAAGTCGGATAAATGGGGTGGTCTCTCATCAAAGCAATGGGGCCCTCACCCGATTTGCTGCGCAAATCGACCTCTCCTCGACGGGGAGAGGTCGAGCCTTGCCTGCTACAGCAGCGATTAAACCAAAAGTCATGCCGCTCTAGTTTTTTCGCTTCAGGTTTCCGGCATGGGCGTGACGGCCGGCACCTCCTGCAAAGCCGACCGGCGCCTCGTCAGTGAAGCCGCGGCGAGCACGACCAATCCCAGCAGCACCGGCGGAAACACCACCCAGTTGACGGTCGACCATCCGTAATTGGCCAAAAGCTGGCCGGAGGAAAACGAGCCTACCGCCATCATGCCGAACACCAGGAAATCGTTGAAGGCCTGAACCTTGTTGCGCTCCTCACTCCGATGCGTCTCGAGCACCAGAGCGGAAGCACCGACGAATCCAAAATTCCAGCCGATCCCCAGCACGATCAGGGTGACCCAGAAGTGCATGGCCGTGATGCCGGAGAGCCCAACGGCGGCGCCGGCGGCTTCGAGCAAAAGACCCGCCGCGACAACGGCTGGCGCCCCAAACCGCGCGATCAGCGAGCCGGTGAAAAAGCTTGGCCCATACATCGCAACGATGTGCCACTGGATGCCGAAATTCGAATCGCTGACGCTTAACCCGCACATCTGCATCGCCAGCGGCGCCGACGTCATGACGAGATTCATCGTGGGATAGGCGATCACACCGCATAGTGCCGCGGCAATGAAGCGCGGCTGCCGCGCGATCTCGAGCAGCGGACGGCCAAGATGCAAATCGGACGGCGCGGGCCTTGGCGCATCGACGCCCGCCAGGGTCGCCATGGCGATCAGCGCCACGAGAGCTTGCATCACAAAACTGAAGGCGAACAGATAAGGCGGCCAGACATCCATGGTCCATTGCACGAGCTGCGGACCAAGGACGCCTGCGAACACACCGCCGGCCATTACCCACGACACCGCCTTGGGGCGGAATTCGGCGCTCGCCCCGTCGGCCGCCGCGAAGCGGTAGGATTGCGACACCGCCCCATACAAGCCGCCGAGGAACGTCGCGCAGCAGAACAACGCAAACGAACCGTGCAGGATGGCGAAGGCGCCGAGCAGACCGGTGAGCACGCCGCAACCGGTGCCGATGATGAAGGCGACGCGGCGCCCATAGGCCCGCGAAATCGCGCCATTCGGCAAGGTGCCGCCGGCAAGCCCGAGCACATACATCGAGATCGGGACGGTCGCGAGCGAGACATCAGGGGCGAGCGACGCTCCCACGATGGCGCCGGTGGCAAAGATCACTGCCGCATTGGCGCCGGTGAGCGCCTGCGCCGCCGCCAGGCGCGCCACATTGGCACGGGCGCGGGCGTCGCCCGACGCGCCCTCAGCTGCGGTCATATCGATCATCTTCTATTTCTACCCAATGCCCCAGGGATGCCTCGATCGGTACTGTCGAGGTCTTGTTGATTCTCGCATCATGAAGGCACGAATCCACCTGATCAACCGGTGCAAATGGAGGCGCGCCATGCATCACGGCTCGGGCTATCCGGTGCGGCTGAACACCAATGTGAGATTGTTGGCCGGCATCTCCGCGATCTCGAGCAGTGAGAGGCCGGCCTTGGTGGCGAGTTCTTGCACGGCTTCGACGTCGCGCACGCCCCATTCGGGATTGCCTTCACGAAGGCTTGAATCGAACGCCGCATTGCTCGGGGCCGTGTGTTTGCCGCCGCGCTTGAACGGGCCGTAAAGGAAAACAAGTCCTCCGCCGTGAAGGTAGCGCCCGGCGCCCGCAAACAGCCCCTCGGCAACGCGCCACGGCGCGATATGGATGACGTTGGCGCAGAACACCGCCACCAATTCGCCGGGGCCATGGCCGCCGTCCATCTCGGGACACCAGCAGGGGTCGGACAGATCGATCCGCAGCGGCGCACGGATATTCGCAAGTTTTGAATATGCCCGCCACGCCTCGATGCTTTGGAGATGCGTCTCGTTCAGATCGCTCGGCCACCACGTGATATCAGGAAGATGATGGGCCAGGTCGACGACGTGCTGGCCGGTGCCGCTGCCGACCTCGATGGCATCTCCGGATTTTCCGGCCAGGAATTGCACCAGCACGGCGCGGATTGCCTGATGGTTGCGGTGAAAGGCCGGCGCGTCGAGCCGCCCGTCGGCTTCGCCCGCACGGCCGTCCCGGCCGAATTCAACGACATATTCCGCCACGGCCGCCCTCCCGCGATTTGATTGCCGACCGACGGCCCGATTTAGCCCACCGCAGGCGCGTTGTCAGCCGATAGCGTTTGTGCTTTGACCGGTTATAGTTGGCACCGGATCACGTTCCGATTAGACAGAATCGGGACGTGATCCCATCTAGTTGTTTGAGCATGATCTTTTCGGAAAACCGGTTTCCCCTTTGCGCTAACGCGGCCCTTCGGGTCCGGATCATGCTCTAATGATCGCGGGAACTGCGCCTTGACCGACCATCGCCCGACCCGATTTCGGCCGCCGCTTGTGCTTGCGTGGGCGCTGATAGTTACCGCTGCCGTTCCGGCAACGACGGCCCGGGCGCAATCGACTGTGGCCGAGGGCCAAAGGCTTGCTTTCGATCGCACCAAGGGAAATTGCCTGAGCTGTCATGAGATCAAGGGCGGCGATCTTCCGGGCTCGATCGGACCCGCGCTGAAAGACATCAAAAGCAAATATCCCGATCGCCAGGATCTGATCGCGATCCTGACCGACGAGACCAAACGCAATCCGCAAACCGCGATGCCCCCATTCGGACGGAATCGCATTTTGACCGAACAGGAAATCGACGCGATCGTGGATTTCCTGCAGACGCTTTGACCGTGCACGGCTTTAGGGCGTGCGGCTTGGGAGATTTTTCGATGACGACCCCGTTCGACAGCTTGCCGGTCACGCGGCGCCTGATGCTTGGCGGCGCCGGCTCGGTCGCGCTCGCTGGCCTCGGAATCATTTCCTTCCGCCCTGTTACGGCGTTGGCGGCGGCGAACGACAAATATCCGGACGATGCGTTCAAGCAGAAGGACGGTAACGAGGCGATCAAACTGCTTTACGGCCGCACCGCCGAACCGTCCGACAAGATCAAGCTCGACGCGCCGGAAATCGCCGAGAACGGCGCGGTCGTTCCGGTCTCCGTCTCGACGGCGCTTGCCGACGTAACCACGATAACATTCGTGGTCCCGGAAAATCCGAACCCGCTTGCCGCCTATTACAAGATCCCGCCGGGCACGATGCCAAACGTTGCCAATCGTCTCAAAATGGCGAAAACCAGCAACGTCATCGTGATCGTGGAAGCCGGCGGCAAGCTTTACAGCACGGCCAGGGAAGTCAAAGTGACGATCGGCGGCTGCGGCGGTTAAGGAGCATGATCCGGACCCGGAGGGCCGCGTTGGCGCAAAGTGGAAACCGGTTTTCCGAACAGATCATGCTCAACCAAAGAGACGACATGACATCATGATGCGATCCACTTAATCGCATCATGGCTAAGGAGAGATTCAGATGGCCTCGAGCATTCGCGTTCGCGCGATCGCAAATGGTGAGACCACCGACGTCCAGACGCTGATCCAGCATCCGATGGACTCAGGCTTTGTGAAGAACGACAAGGGCGATTTCATTCCACCGCACTTCATCCAGGAATTGACCTTCGAACATGATGGCAAGAAGGTTTTCGTCGCCGATTGGGGAACGGCGGTCTCCAAGGACCCCTACGTCAAGTTCAGCTTCAAGGGCGGCAACAAGGGCGATGATCTGAAGGTGAGCTGGATCGACAACAAGGGCGAGAGCGATACCGCCACGGTGAAGATCCAATGACGGGTTTTTGTCTTGTCGGGGCCCGCTTCGCTTGAAAAAGGCCCCCAAAGAACTGAGCGCGCGATCCCGGTCCATGGCAGCACTGGCCGCGATCCTGGCCGCACTCGCGACTTCGCTGCTTTCATCCGCGCAGCCCGCTGGCAGTGCGGATCGGCCTGATCCTGTGGCCGAGGCTGCGGCGTTTCGGAATTACTTTGTCAAGAAATTCCCTGACGTGAAACTTGAGGAATTCGTCAATGGACCGTATGCGCTGAACCAGGATATGCGCCGGCAATGGCAGGAGATCGATCAATTTCCGCCTTATGAATTTTCGCTGGAGAAGGGCAAGGAGTTGTTTGCGACGCCGTTTCGAAACGGCAAGACCTATGCCGATTGTTTTCCCGCTTCTGGCGTCGGCATTCGCCAGAACTATCCGTATTTCGACGCCAGCGAAGGCAAGGTCGTCACGCTCGAACTGGCACTCAACCGCTGCCGTGAAGCCAACGGCGAGTCGGCGCTTCGCTATGTCGGCGACGCCATGGCCGCGCTGACCGCCTATATGGCGTTCACCTCGCGCGGCAAGCCGTTCGACATCAAGATCCCTGACGATCCCCGCGCGCTCGAAGCCTATCAGAACGGCAAGCGTTACTTCTACACAAGGCGCGGACAACTCAACTTCTCCTGCGCCACCTGTCACGTGCAGTACCCCGGCGAGCATATGCGCGCCGAGGTGCTCGCACCCGCGCTTGGAATCCTGAACGCGATGCCGATCTACCGTTCCGAATGGGGCGGCATGGGCACGATCAGCCGCCGCCTCACCACCTGCAACAGCCAGATTCGCGGTCTCCCGCTCGAGCCGCAATCGGAAGAATACCGCGATCTCGAATATTACCTTTCCTACCTCAGCAACGGATTGCCGATTTCCGGACCGGGCGCGCGGCCATGATCAACATCGTCTCATTGAAGCCGCGTTGGCGCATCTTGCGGCTCGCCGTTCACATCTGGCTGATCGGATGCGCCGCTTCCGTGATGGCCGCGGGCTCCGAGAGCGAATTCAAATCCGCCTATGCCGCGGCCCAGGCTGCGGAGAAGGAAGCGGGCCGCTTGCGCAATCAATGGACGGTGACGGAAACCGCCTTGACCAAGGCAAAAGAGGCTGCCGAAAAGGGCAATTTCTATTCCGCGACAGAATTGGCGAGGGAAGCCGAGCGGCTCGCCAAGGCATCGATTTTCCAGGCGACAAGCGAACGAGAAGCCTGGAAAGCTCTCGAAATCCGCTGAGGAAAAGCGACGAATGGCACCAAGACCTAACATGACCATCCGCCGCCGGGATTTTCTCAAATTGGCGGGAGCCACGCTGTCGAGCGGATGGCCCTCGCTTGCGCGCAGCGCCGACAACCGAAGCGTTTACGATCTGGATCGCTTCGGTAATGCCCGCATCCTGCACATCACCGATACACATGCGCAGCTCCTGCCGGGTTATTTTCGCGAACCGAGCGTCAATCTGGGCCTCGGCACAGCGGCAGGACAGCCGCCGCACCTGGTCGGCCGCGCCTTTCTCGAACGCTTCGCCATCAAGCCAGACAGTGCGGACGCCTATGCCTTCACCTCTCTCGATTTCGAGAAATCCGCCGCGCGGTTCGGCAAGCTCGGCGGCTTCGCCCATCTCAAAACGCTGATCGATCGGCTGCGCAGCGAGGTGGGGGCAGGACGCTCGCTATTGCTCGATGGTGGCGATTCCTGGCAGGGCACCGGGCTTTCCAACACGATGCGGGGCGCCGACATGGTCGAGGCGGCGAACCTGCTCGGTATCGAGGCGATGACTGGGCATTGGGAATTCACCTATGGCGAAGCGGCACTGCGCGAGAACCTCGAACGCTTCAAGGGCGAATTCCTGGCGCAGAACATCTATCTCACCGAAGAAGCTGCATTCAACGGCGCAGGCGCATTCGACGGCGCATCCGGTCGGGTGTTCAAACCGGCCATGATCAGGGAGATCGGCGACTATCAAATCGCGGTGATCGGACAGGCCTTTCCTTACGTTCCGGTCGCGCATCCGAAACGGTTCACGCCCGACTGGACCTTCGGCATCCGCGAGGAGGAATTGCAGAAACTGGTCGATTCCCTACGAAACTCTGCCAAGGTCGACGCCGTCGTGTTGCTGTCGCATAACGGCATGGATGTCGATCTCAAGCTCGCCAGCCGCGTCCGCGGCATCGACGTTATCCTCGGCGGTCATACCCATGATGCCGTTCCACAAGCCATTGCCGTGACCAATGCCGGCGGCACCACGCTCGTCACCAATGCCGGCTCAAACGGGAAATTTCTCGGCGTGCTCGATCTCGAACTGGCAAAGGGCCGCGTCGGCGATGCGCGCTACCACCTGTTGCCGGTGTTCTCGGAATTGCTGAAGCCCGATGCGGCTATGACCGCGCTGATCGAAAAAATCCGCGAGCCCCACGTGGCGCCCTGGGGCGAGAAGATCGCGACCGCCGACCGCCTGCTCTATCGTCGCGGCAATTTCACCGGCCCAGTCGATCGTCTGATCTGCGATTGTCTACGCGATCAATTCGACGCCGAGATCGCGCTGTCGCCCGGCTTTCGCTGGGGCACGACGTTTTTGGCGGGACATCCGCTCACGATGGAGGATGTGCTTTCCGAAACCGCGATCAGCTACGGCGAAACCTATGTTGCGAACCTGACCGGCAGCCAGATCAAGGAGGCGCTGGAAGATACCTGCGACAATCTCTTCAATCCCGATCCCTATTATCAGCAAGGCGGCGACATGGTTCGGGTCGGCGGCTTCACCTATACCTGTACGCCGGGGAAGGCCATCGGGCGGCGGATTTCCGACCTGAAACTCGACAACGGCCGTGCGATCGAACCCGGCAAGAGCTACAAGGTGGCCGGCTGGGCTTCGGTCAATGAACAGCACGGAACTCCGGTGTGGGACGTCCTTGCCAAATATCTTGGCTCGAGCAAACCGCAGAACGCGCAGGACGGAGGTGTGACCTTGAAGGGCGTCGACGGTAATCCCGGGATCGCAGGATAACGGCATCTTCCCGCTTTCGGTTTTGCAAATGCGAAAGCCGGCCTCTCGCCTTCGTGTTCGTTCGTGAAAACGTGCCGGCGCAGTGCCGAGCCGGTTGGCGTGATAAGATCGGGGCTCATTTTAAGGAAATATCTTTCATGATCTTTCGTCAGCTGTTCGACAGCGTATCGGGAACCTACAGCTACATTCTCGCCAGCCGCGCCGGCGGCGAGGCGCTGATTCTCGATCCCGTGCTCGAGAAGGTCGATCGCTACTGCCAATTATTGCGCGAGCTTGACCTCAAATTGGTGAAGGCTGTCGACACTCATTTGCACGCCGATCACGTCACCGGCCTTGGTGAACTGCGCAACCGTACCCACTGCGTCACCATCATGGGCGAGCAGAGCAAGGCCGACGTCGTGGCGATGCGTGTCTCCGAAGGCGACAAGGTGACGATCGAGGGCATCACGTTGGACGTGATGTACACGCCCGGCCACACCGACGATTCCTACAGCTTCCTGATGGGTGATCGGGTTTTCACCGGCGATACGCTCCTGATCCGCGGCACCGGCCGCACCGATTTCCAGAATGGCAGCGCACGCGCGCAATATGATTCGATTTTCAATCGGCTGTTGAAACTGCCCGACGAGACCCTGGTTTTTCCCGCCCACGACTACAAGGGCGACACTGTTTCCACCATCGGCGAGGAAAGACGCTGCAATCCGCGGCTGCAGGTGCGCTCGGTCGACGAATATGTCGAGCTGATGAATAACCTGAAGCTGCCGAACCCCAGGATGATGGACGTTGCGGTGCCGGCCAACATGCATGTCGGCTTGCGTCAGGATGATCTCGCCAAAGAGGGACTTTCGTTCACCGCGCGCGAAGCCATCGAAAGTCTGGGTCGGCCTGAGATCCTGCTGGTCGATTTGCGGGAAACCAGCGAACGCATCAAGCACGGGACGCTGGCCGGCGCGCTGCACGCGCCCTATCCCGGAATCGGGGAAAGCCTCAAGCCGGGCGGAATGTTGCGTGAGGTCGCCACCGCGACGGGCCGGCGCATCGTATTCTTCTGCGCCTTCGGCGAGCGCTCGGCGATGGCGGTCGCCGCGGCAAAGGACGCGGGCCTTGCCAACACCGCGCACATCGCCGGCGGCATCGACGCCTGGAAGAAGGCCGGCGGCCCGGTGCTGCCCGGCTGAGTGTTCGTCAGTGACGTGGCGACGCAGCGGCACCCTCTCACGCTTTGGGGGAGCGAAAAAACAACGCGGCCGATCTGGGGGCTGCCATGCACGGCGTTCATGGACAAATAACCGCCAGAGCCGATAGTTTCGCTCTCAACACGGAGCGTGAATCGACATGGCCGAAATTCTGGCCGCACCACAACAAGCGAAAGCCGACGAACAGCTTCGCACGCTGGCTGCGATTTCGACGGCCCATTGGGTCAGTCATTTCCATATGTTTGTGCTGCCGATGCTGTTCCCGTTCCTCAAGCAGCAGCTCGGGGTCGGATATATCGAGCTCGGCTTTGCGCTGACCGTCTTCGCCGTCACCTCGGCCCTGACCCAGGCGCCGATCGGGTATGTCGCCGACCATATCGGTGCGCGAAAAATCCTGCTGATGGGCCTCGCCCTCGGCGGCTGCGCGCTCATCATGCTCAGCCTGCACCTGACCTATCCATGGCTGATCGCAAGCACGGTGCTGCTCGGGCTTGCCAACAGCGTCTATCACCCGGCCGATTACGCGATTCTGTCGGCCCACATGAATGAAGCGCGGATGGGCCGGGCGTTTTCGATTCATACCTTCGCCGGATACGTCGGCGGCGCGGTGGCGCCGGCGGTCGTCGCGACACTGGTCGCAACCATCGGAGGCCATGGCGCGCTGATCGTGAGCGGCGCGGTCGGACCGTTCGTTGCGCTGCTTCTCCTCGTCGTCGGTATTCCCGACGCGAGCGCTGCGGACCGCAAGATGTCCGGCACGCACATCCCGCGGCAAGGCGTCATCACGCCGACGCTGGTGATGCTGACGATCTTTTTCACGCTTCTGAGCCTGTCCAGCGCCGGCATCGGCAATTTCGGCCTCGTGGCGCTGATGAGCGGCTATGGCGCGACCTTGTCGGCGGCCAATTTGGCGCTGACGGCCTATCTCGGCGCCAGCGCCATCGGCGTGCTGGCCGGCGGCTTTCTCGCCGACCACACCAGCCGGCACGGCCAGGTCGCCGCCGCCTGCTTTGCGATCAATGCTGTCATCATGTTGATGATCGCAATGCTCAATCTTCCGTCGCTGCTGCTGACGGCTGCGATGGCATCGGCAGGATTCCTCGGAGGCGTGATCGCTCCCTCCCGCGACATGCTGGTCCGCAATGCGGCGCCGCCGGGTGCTGCGGGACGGGCATTCGGCATCGTCTCCACCGGATTCAATCTCGGCGGCATCATCAGCCCGCTGCTGTTTGGCTGGATCATGGACCAGAACCGGCCGCACTGGGTATTCGGCGCGTCGGTCGTGTTCATGGTGATGACCGTCCTGCTCGCACTTGCGACCGAGCGAACTCCGCAAGGCAAACAGAAGGCTTCCGATCCCCGCATCATGCATCCGTAAGCCCGCGCGCCGGCGCGGGATTCTCTTTTTTGAGCATGATCTCCGCGCAAACGCGTTCCGCGTTTGTTAGCTAAGGGAAAACCGGTTTCCACTTTGCGCCGACGCGGTCCTTCGGGTCCGGATCATGCTCTATTGCGTTTTCGAGCGAAGTGGAGACCGGTTCGCGTGAAGAAAACGCGTCAAAACAAAAGAGTAGAGCCCGGTTTTGATTCTATCAAAACCGAATAGGCTCTAGGCGAATTGCGGCTGCCGCGCCCCGCTCATCAAGCGCGCGCGTTCGGTATTGGGCCAAAGCAGCAACAGGCCGAGCAGGCCGGATGCGATCAGGACGACGGCGTTGATGGTGAAACCCGCCATGTAGCCGTCGAGCAGACCGGAAGCGCGCTGGATCATGCTGCCCATCACCGCAGGCGCCAGAATGCCGGCAAGCGTATAGATCGCCCCATAGATGGAGATCACGGCGCCACGCTGGGATACCGGCGTGAACTCGCTGATCATCGGCGCGCAAACGACATAGATCGCGCCGCTCAGTCCTGATCCCGCGACCAGCAACGCGATCTGCGGCGCACCGGCCTCGACATAGGGAATCGCGGCAAGAATCGATCCACCAACCACCAGCGGGACCGTGCCGAGAACGCCGCGCGCACTGCGGGTCGAAAATCCGTTTGCGACCATGACCTGCGAAATCCATCCCGTCAGCAGCACCACGACAGCACCGAACACCCAGGGCAGGATCGAAATCCACCCGGCTTCCTTTTGCGAAAAGCCAAGCCCTTTGACGATGAAGGGCGTGAACCAGGTGAGACCGAGCGACAACGCCCAATAGGCGCCGAAGGTCGCACCGCAACAACCGACGAAGGTGCGTGAGGTCAGAAGCCGCAGATAGGGAATGCGCGGCTCGCCATCCACCGCCGCCGTCGATTGCACCAGCGGTCCCTCCGCGCCCAGGATGAGCCACGCCAGGACCCAGATCAGGCCGACGACCCCAAGGGCACCGAACGCATAGTGCCAGTCGTAGTTGACGATCACCCAGTTCAGCGCCGGCACTGCGAGAATCACGCCGAAGGCCGATCCTTGCGACAGCACTGCCGTGGGCAGGGTTCGCTTCTCGTCCGGAAACCATTTGTAGATGGCATGCACGGCCACCGAACCCGCCGGTCCTTCGCCAGCGCCGAGAATGACGCGGCAGATCAACAGCGTCGAAAAACTGACCGAGCCGACCATCGGGAATTGCGCCAGCGCCCAGATCAGCGCCAGCGCCAGCAGCACCCAGCGGGTGGGGACGCGATTGGCCAGAAATCCGACCGCAATCGCCGAGATCGAAAACAGGAAGAAGAAGGCGGAGCCGAGCAGGCCGAACTGTTCCGGCTCAAGCTTCATCTCGGTCATAATCGGAACCCCGGCGAGACCGACCACGATCTTGTCCGCGAAATTGACCAGCATGAACAGAAACAGCAGAAACGTGATCTTCCAGGCACCCTTGGGTGTCGGTTGCGCGATCATGGTCGTTCCCTCGCGATTTGGCCTGTCGGACCGATGGCCTTGAGGGGATGCTAACCAAGGCAGATCGGATAACGCAACCGGACAAATTGGCCGGATCGCGCCCGCCTGGCGCCTTTGCCGAATCGTTTTTTGGACAGCCTCATGATCACGATCGCGCGCCGTGGTGTTTGACACCGTGATCTCCAGCCACGGCCTTGGTAAGGTGAGCGTAGACCAGAGCTCTTTGAAGGTGACGCGCTTCGCATGACCAACGGCAACCAGATCGTGCTCAGCGTCCGCAACCTGACCAAGGCCTATCGTTCCGCCGGAGAAGAGATCGCGGTCTTGCGCGGCGTGAATTTGAGCGTTGCAAGCGGCGAGCGCGTCGCGCTTACTGGCGAATCCGGCAGCGGCAAGAGCACGCTGTTGCATCTGATCGCGGGCCTCGATCGCGCGGACCGCGGCGAGATCAGGATAGCCGATACGTCGATTTCCGATCTCGGCGATAGCGGACTGGCGGCGTTGCGGCGCGATCGGCTTGGCCTGGTTTTTCAGCAATTCAACCTGATCCCCAGTCTCAACGTGCGGGACAACCTCGCCTTTCAGTCCCGCATTGCCGGCTGTCACGATGCGGCCTGGCAATCCGAGCTCGCGGAGCGATTGGGACTTGGCGGGCTCCTCCACCGCTATCCCGAGCAGTTGTCGGGCGGCCAGCAGCAGCGGGTCGCGATCGGGCGCGCGCTGGCCGTGAGACCATTGCTCCTGCTCGCGGACGAACCCACGGGCAATCTGGATGAAGCGACCGCGGACGACGTGCTCGCGCTCACCCGCGATCTGGTCGCGCGAACCGGCTGCAGCCTGTTGATGGTCACCCACTCGCTGCGGCTTGCCGGCACGCTCGACCGTCATATCAACCTCACCGCGGGGCTGATCGCGTGACCCGCCGCGCCTTGTGGATTCTTGCGGTTCTCTTGAGTCATTGGCGCAGGCATCCGATGCAACTCGCCACGCTCCTGATCGGATTGATTTCGGCGACCGCGCTATGGAGCGGCGTGCAGGCGTTGAACCAGCAGGCCCGCAACAGCTACGATCGCGCCGCGGCGGCGTTCGGCGGCGCCAGAACGGCTGCGCTCGTGGCCCGCAATGGTGCAACATTCGCCCAACAGCTCTTTGTCGATCTGCGCCGCGCCGGCTGGAGCGTGTCACCCGTGCTGGAGGGGCGCATTCAGATCGGCGGCCGGACATACCGGCTGCTCGGCATCGAGCCGGTCACCCTGCCGGCGGAAGTCGGAAACGCACCGGCGATCGGCAGGGCGGGTTTGCAATCTTTCGTCACGCCGCCCGGAGAGACGCTGACTGCGCCCGAGACACTTTCCGAACTTGGCCTTGCCGAAGGCGCCTCGCCGCTGGCGAACACAGGCACCTCCCTGCCTCCGCTTCGCATCGCCTCGCAACTCGCGCCGGGTGTCATGGTGGTCGATATCGGCCTCGCGCAGTCGCTGCTCAAAATGCCCGCCCAGGTCTCGCGCCTTCTCGTTGGCAAGGCCAAAGGTCCCCGAACGCCGCTCGAAGATATCGCTGGCGACACGCTCCGCTTGGTTGAGGCAAACGCCGAGACCGACCTCGAACGCCTGACCGACAGCTTTCACTTGAACCTCACGGCGTTCGGCCTGCTCTCGTTCTTTGTCGGCCTGTTCATCGTCAACTCCGCGATCGGCCTTGCTTTCGAGCAGCGCCTGCCGATGCTGCGAACCTTGCGTGCCTGCGGCGTTTCCGCCACGGCACTGAATGCGACGCTGGTACTTGAGCTGATCTCGCTCGCACTGCTCGCCGGCCTTGCCGGCATGGTCTGCGGCTATCTCATCGCAGCAATACTACTTCCCGACGTCGCGGCATCGCTGCGCGGGCTTTACGGCGCCCAAATTCCCGGACAGCTTTCGCTTAAGCCGCAATGGTGGGCCGCAGGCCTCGCCATCAGCGTGATTGGGGCGCTGCTGGCCGCGGCTGCGAGCATGCTGAAAGCGATCCGCCTCCCCGTGCTCGTTCCGGCCCAACCTCATGCGTGGCACCAGGCGCAGCGCAGATGGCTGGTTCTGCAAAGCGCGGCCGCCGTCATCGTGTTCGCGGCGGCGGCCGGTTTCCTGTCATTCGGCGACTCCCTTCTCGCAGGTTTTGCGGTGCTTGCCTTTCTGCTGCTTGGCGCAGCGCTCCTGTTGCCCGGGATACTCGAACTCGTGCTCGCACAAGGCCAGCGGCGGGCGCAACAGGCACTTGCGGTCTGGTTCTGGGCCGACAGCCGCCAGCAGCTTTCGGGATTGTCGCTGGCGCTGATGGCATTGTTGCTCGCGCTGTCGGTGAATGTCGGCGTCGGCACCATGGTCGAGACCTTCAGCCGAAGCTTTATCACCTGGCTCAACGGACGCCTGGCTGCCGATGTCTACATCAATGCAACCGACGACGCGCAGGCCTCCGCGATTGCGGCATGGTTGCGCGATCGCCCCGAGGTCGCGGCGATCCTGCCGGGCGGTCGGGCCGATACGCAGATCGGCGGCGCGCCGGTCGAAATTCTCGGCCTTCCCGACCATGCCACCTACTACGATCACTGGCCGTTACTGGAGTCGGCCGCAAACGCCTGGCCCAGACTTCGGCCCGGCACTGCGGCTTTCGTCAGCGAGCAACTTGCGCGGCGGATGAAACTTGCGATCGGCGACGAGGTCGACGTGCCCGCAGCGGGAGTGATCTGGCCGCTCGAGGTGATCGGCATCTACGCGGATTACGGCAATCCGAAAGGCCAGATCGCCGTCAATTTTGCTGCCCTCACCCGGCATTTCCCGAACATTCCGCTGACGCGATTGGGCCTGCGCGCCGATCCTGCCGTTGTTCCGGCGCTGATGTCCGCGTTACGCGACAAGTTCGGATTGGACGACCGCAACCTCGTCGATCAGGCCACCTTGAAGGCGGAGTCGACACGGATCTTCAACCGCACCTTTGCGGTGACGGCGGCGCTCAATGCCTTCACGCTCGGTGTTGCCGGCATCGCCTTGCTGACCAGCCTGCTCACTCTCGGGAATTCGCGTCTGCCGCAGCTCGCGCCGCTTTGGGCCATCGGCATCACGCGAAGCCGGCTTGCCGCAATCGAGCTCTTGAAGACGATGTCGCTCGCCTTGATCACGGCCCTGCTGGCATTGCCGCTGGGTCTGTCGGTTGCCTGGTGCCTGATCGCGGTGGTGAATGTGAAAGCATTCGGTTGGCGGCTGCCGTTTCACGTCTTCCCGTTGCAACTACTCGAGCTACTCGGCGTGGCCATGGCGGCTTCGGCCCTGGCCGCGGCAATTCCGGTTCTGAAGCTGACGCGAATCCAGCCGACAACCCTCGTCAAGGTTTTTGCCGATGAGCGATAGCTGTCGGATTTCGCGCCGCGCCTTCGCGGGCGGAGTGCTTGTTCTGCCGCTCGCGCAGACGAGCGGCTTTGCGCAAGGCTTCGCCGGGCTGGGCATGAGCGGCGACGGATTCACAGCCGTCGTTCCCGGCAAGGCACTCGCCTTCCCGGCCGATCACGGTCCGCATCCGGATTTTCGCATCGAGTGGTGGTATGTGACCGCCAATCTGCGGGATTCGAGCGGGGCGGCCTATGGCGCGCAATGGACGTTATTCCGCCAGGCCATGCATCCGGGCGCGCAGCAGGAAGGATGGGCCAATCAACAGATCTGGATGGGTCACGCCGCTGTCACGCGCGCCGATACCCACCGTTTCAGCGAAACCTTTGCGCGCGGCGGCGTCGGCCAGGCCGGCGTCGAGACCTCGCCATTTCGCGCCTGGATCGATGCGTGGCAGATGCGCGGGCTTGAGGGAATGCGCGACGATGTGATCGCGCCGCTCGCACTGAACGCTTCGGGTGCCGATTTTGCCTGCGCGCTTCAGCTCGATGCCGATCACGCACTGGTCCTGCAAGGCGAGGGCGGCTACAGCCGGAAATCCGATCGGGGACAGGCCTCCTATTACTACAGCCAGCCCTATTTCAAGGCGACCGGCAGTATCGCGATCGACGACGGGCCAGTTCAGGTGGCAGGTCTCGCCTGGATGGATCGGGAATGGAGCAGCCAGCCGCTTGCCTCGGACCAGAAGGGTTGGGACTGGCTGGCGCTGCATTTCGATTCCGGCGAGAAGCTCATGCTGTTTCGGCTGCGGCAGAGGAACGGCGACAATTTCATTTCGGGCAAATGGTTCTCCTCGGATGGCAAATCCCGACAGATCACGTCACGCGACCTCGCCATGACGCCGAAGGAATTTTCCGCCATCGAGGGGCGAAGGATCCCGACCAGCTGGGATATTGCGATTCCGGATATGACGCTGGCGATCTCCTGCGCACCGCTGAACGCGAACAGCTGGATGGGGACGAGCTTTCCGTATTGGGAAGGGCCGATCAGTTTTGGCGGCAGCCACAGCGGTATTGGATATCTCGAGATGACCGGCTATTGAGGCCCATCTCTCGGACGAAGAGGAATGCACGCATGTATCATCTGACGGCCCTCGTAACCTGCCTTGCGCTCCTGTTCTATTTCGTGACCGGCACGCGGGTTGCGAGAGCCCGCGCCGCTTTCGGCATCAAGGCGCCGGCGATATCCGGCCATCCCGATTTCGAGCGGATTTTCCGGGTGCAGATGAACACGCTGGAATGGTTGCCGATCTTCCTGCCGTCGCTCTGGCTGTTTGCGATCTACATCGGCGATACGATCGCGGCGGCGATAGGCCTGGTCTGGATTGCCGGCCGGATTGCTTATCTGATCGGCTACTCCAACGCCGCCAACAAGCGTGGCAGAGGCTATGGCATTCAGGCGGGCGCCGCTATCGTTCTCTGGCTGGGCGCAGCCGGAGCCATCCTGTGGCGCATCGTGCACGCATGAAGCACCATGTTGGCAAGCAGGATTTACGCGGTGCCGAAAGCGCAAAAAGGGGCGACATACGGCCGCCGCCGCCGTTAATTGACTTCGGGATGATCCCAAGTTTAAGTACGCCGCCCAGCGGTAAGGCAGCACTATCCAATTTCAAAACATCAGCTCTTTAACGGTGTTTCCAGCACACGAAGGTTGAAACGAGCCTATTGATATGAATGCCTTTTTCAAACGCCAGCTTACCGATTATGTGGAATATCATCGTGATCCATGGAACTGCGCGATGCATGTATTCGGCATTCTGGCCTTGTTTACTGCGGCGGTTCTTCCGCTGAGCATGTGGCACATTTACTCGCTCGGCGCTTTCACCACCATGGCGCCCATCATGGTGCTACCGGTCCTGATCTACTGGCTGCTGCTCGATTCGGCTTTGGGAGCGGCGATTCTTGCCATCGCCGTCATCCTGCTTTCGGCGGCCGCGTTGATCGTCGGCCATGCCGCTCCGATCACAGTGTGGTCGATCACCGCGATTTTGATCGTGATCGGCATCGGCTTTCAGGTTGTGGGGCATCGCGTCTTCGAGCGCCGCCAGCCGGCGCTTGTCGATAACCCGGCGCATTTGTTGCTCGGCCCGATGTTTGTGATGGCCAAGCTGTTCACTGCGTTTGGCTTCCGGCACGATCTGGCGGTCATCCTCGCTCAACCTCAGCCGCAGCCGCCTCGCGGTTCTTCATCCTATGCCGAGGATCATCAGGTCGGGCCGCTGCCACATTCATGACCAGGGTACTTGTCACGGGCGGCACCGGTTTCATCGGGCAACACCTGGTATCGGCGCTTGCGACCGGCGGTCGACAGGTGCGTGTCCTCGATCTTCGCGCTCCGATCTGTGCCGCGCCCGAAGTCGAATATGTCCAGGGCTCCGTGCTTGATCCGGGGTCGGTGACTGAGGCCCTTGCTGACGTCGGCGAGGTGTACCATTTGGCCGGGCTTCCTGGTATGTGGTTACCTCAGAAGGCGGACTTCGATGCGGTCAACCGGCACGGCACCGAAGTCGTGATCATGGCGGCGCGCAAGAAAGGTGTCAGCCGTTTCCTGCACTGTTCGACCGAGTCCATCCTGTTCCGGCCGTCGCCATTGCGGGGTGGGCCCGGCGACCACAGTTTGCTGCCACCAGAGGAAATGCCGGGCCTCTACACACGCTCAAAGATGCTCGCCGAGCGGTTTGCGACGCAGGCTGCGGCGTCCGGGTTTCCGCTGGTGATCGGCACGCCGACCATGCCGATCGGACCGCACGATCACAACCTCACTCCCCCCACCGCGATGCTGCAGCACTTTCTGCATGCGCGCCTGCAACTGTACCTCGACTTCGTCGTGAATTTGGTCGACGTGCGAGACGTCGCCACCGGTCTCATCCTGGCGATGGAACGCGGACAAATCGGCCAGCGCTACATCCTCGGCGGCGAGAGCATCCCCTTGAAAAAAATTCTGCAGCTGACGGCGATGATCAGCGGCCGCCGCTCTCTGTCGATCGCGGTTCCCGGCCGGTTGGCCGAGATCTCCGCGAAAATGCTGGAGCTCATATCTGATCATGTGACCCACCGTCCGCCGACCGGTACGGCCGAGGGTGTCAGGATAGCGATGCGGGCAACCGATCTCTCGATCGACAAGGCGCGACGCGAACTTGGCTATGCGCCCCGCCCCGTCGAACCCACGTTGCGCGATACCATCGCCTATCTGCTCGGCTCCCGCGAGCATCACAAACCGCGCTCGTAATTCGATTTTGCCGGGATTTGCCAGCACCCTCCAATGAGGAATATAACTTGGCCATGACGCATGATCCGAATCCGTTGTTAGCTTTCGTCTGGAGCGGTTGGACCGCCACCTGGCCCACACAATTGCTGGCGCTTATCTGGGTCGGCTGGCTCATCAGCTGGGGCGTGGGCTCGTTCTTTTCGGGCCGGACCGAAAAGCACGTGAGGACCTGGGACTCGCGCGCCTATCGCATTCCCATTCTGATCGGCGCCGTTCTGCTCACGCCCTGGACCGCACAAGTGCTCGGGGAGAAGCCGCTTTGGCATTTCGGAAATGCCGGCATTTATGTGCTCGCGGCGCTGACCCTGGCCGGATGCCTGTTCACGTGGTGGGCGCGAATTCATCTCGGACGTTTCTGGTCCAACGCGATCACCCGCAAGGAAGGCCATCGTGTCATCGACACCGGCCCCTACGGGCTGGTTCGTCATCCCATCTATACCGGTCTCATCGGCGCGATGATTGCGACGGGCATCGCGGTCGGAACTGCAACCGCGCTGCTCGGTACGGCGTTGATCGCCCTCGGGCTCTGGCAGAAGGCACGCATGGAGGAAGGTTTTCTCACCAGCGAACTCGGCGCGGATGCCTACGGCCCCTATTGCCGCCGCGTTCCCATGCTGGTGCCGTTCCTGCCGCAGCGCTGAAAACGCAATCGCAAGCAGCCGAGACGCTGGCGCGCGACGTCAGCGCGGCGGTAGCGCCTGCGCCTGTCCCGAGACCTCAGCTAGCGGCATCAGACGGCGCGGCACGACGATGCGCTCTCCCGGCACCAGCGGCGTGCGGTCCGGGCCCTTGTTGATCTGCGTGACCGACCAGAGCGGCACGTGGTACGCCGCCGCGATCGACTGCAAACTGTCGCCGGGCCGCGCAAACACCGGCATGCCGCTGTCCCAAAGCTCGATCGCGGTGTCGGGCGGAACGACGTAGCGAATCTGCACCGGATCGCCTTCGCCTCTTGCGGTCGCAAGCTGAAGCACTTTGGTCACCAACTGTTCCTGGATGGTATCGTTCTTTTCGATATTGATATGCAAAACCTCCTTGCGCTGGGACAGATCAAAGCTCGCATAGTGACCGCGGTAGCCCGGTTTCGGTTTGACGTCGCCGCCGCCGAGAACATCCTTCGACAGGAAGATATTGATGAAGCGATCGACGTTGAGCGGAACCTCGGGCGTGACATGGGCCGGATCGATGGTGACGACAAGGCTGACCCTGATGCCTTCAGCCTCGAGGATCTCGGAAAACTTCACCGCGCAAAGCCCGCCCATCGAATGTCCGATGAGGATGATTGGAGCCGGGTCCGCGCGATACTCGCGCAGGGCGCGCGCGGCAATCAGCTGGCAAATGGTGAACTCGTAGACGCTCGCGGTAATGCCCGCATCTTCAAGTTTTTCCGTCAGGCTATCCATCCCGCGCGAAAAAATCGGCCCGAGGGCGCCGCGGAACAAATAGGCGCGTCCATGAAATTCGCTTGCCGGCTGGCCGGGCTCTACCGACGGCGTTGCGGTAGCCTCCCGCGCCCCCGCGACCGGGCCGGCAGCTGCCGGATCAATGCCGCCGTGAGCGAGTGCGGCCCAAAACATTGCCCCACAAACGACCGCCGCCACTCGCGTCTGATTGAACATGCGTTCCACGAACCGTCCCAAGCGCTGGACGCCCCCATTCGATGCCGGCGAGATCGGCGCGTCAGCAAGTAGTACGCCATTCGAGGCGCGCGGCAAACCTAATGCAGGCGAATGGGTGGAATTGTGGCGCGGCCTCGGGAGACAGAAAAATCGCAGGCGGTGAAATCATGGCTTTGCCGTGACCTCATCCCCTTGATCGAGCATTGATTTCCCGGTCGCGAGGGGCTTACCTTTGCGCGGCCTAGTGTGGCGGTTCAGAAGTCCGCATCATTTCTGCCGCGAGTTCGGACATGCGGACTTCTGAACCAAAGCCACAACTAGAAACAATGACTTACTAGTGTCCTTTCGATTCCGAAGTTCGCAAACGAGGTGTCCGCAAAATGATGCGAACTTCGGAATCGGGACACTAGGGTCTCGCCGATGCCTCCTTCGGCCGGCTGCCGAAAACGACGGAGTCGATCTCGGCGATGACCTTCCGCTGTATGATTTCGTTCTTGTCGATAGTGATGTGCCCGACCCCCGGGACGCTCTGCACGTTCACGTTTTCAAGCGAGCCGCGCAGCGCTCTGGTCGGTGCGACCGGCTCGCCATTGCCGTTGGCGATGTAGAAGTTGATGTATTTTCCGACGCGGCCGGACAGGCTGGTGCGAAACACCGAATCCAGACCTATCGCCAGTTTGACGGGGGCGCCAAGCTGATCGAGGCGCGCCACCATGTCGGGCAGAACGGTCGCGCCCGAGGAATGTCCGACCAGGATGATCGTCTTCACCCGGCCGCTGCGGTAATCAGCTGCGGCTTCGTCGGCGAGCGACGCCCATCCCAGGTAATTCACCACTGTGACGGGGATGCCCTGCGCCTGAAGCCTGGCGGCGATTTCGTCGAGGCCGAGCGAGAAGATGTTGAGCACGCCACGGAGCAGATAAACATGAGCGCCCGTTCCCGCCTGCGTGGGAACCGCATTCGCCGGGGTACCGGCCGGAAGTGCAAGCAGCAGCAAGGTAATTGCCGCGGCCTGGAGCGAGCGCAACCAAAATCGGGCAGGCGAACGAAGCCTGCCGACAAACTCCGTGTAGCCGCGATGTGATTTCATTGGTCTCCCCCGAAGACAAAAACTGGTTGGCCGGAACGTAGCCCCGGGATGCTCGCATCTGCAATAATAGGTGGCGCGACGAATCACTTTAATCCCCACGCCGTGTCCCTATTGCAACACCCTGATTTTACAAATTGATAACGGCCCGAGCCTTGACGCATGCGGCGCGGCGTACAACAGACGCCGCGTCGCATTCTCGATACCATAGCTTTGCCAACGAACGCGCCGTCTCAGCGGTCACTTTGTCAGCGGACAGCCGCTCTCCCTGGCGGAGGGGAAAGCCTTGTCGCCGGGCACCACGGCGATCTGCTTGTAATAATCCCAAGGTTTCTTTGACTCGGAGGGCTTCTTGACCTCGAACAGATAGAGGTCGTGCACCATGCGGCCGTTTTCGAGCACCTTGCCGCCGCCTTGGGCGAAGACGTCGTCGACCGGCAGTTCCTTCAGTTTCTTGGCGACGGCATCGGAGTCCTTGGTGCCGGCCGCCTTCACCGCCTTCAGGTATTGCAGGGTGGCCGAATAGGTGCCGGCGTGGATCATGCTCGGCATATGGCCGGTTCGCTTGATGAAGCGTTGCGAGAACTCGCGGGTCTTGTCGTTCTGATCCCAATAAAAGCCTTCCGTGAGCACAAGTCCCTGGGCGGCCTGCAGTCCCAGGCCGTGCACTTCGGAGATGGTGAGCAGAAGGCCGGCCAGCTTCTGACCGCCGGAAACGATGCCGAATTCCGCCGCCTGCTTGATCGAGTTGGTCGTGTCCAGACCCGCATTGGCAAGTCCGATGATCTTCGCCTTCGAGCTTTGCGCCTGAAGCAGGAAGGAAGAGAAGTCCGAAGAGTTCAAGGGAATGCGGACGGAGCCGAGAACCTTGCCGCCCTTGGCCTTCACGAGGTCGCCGGTGTCCTTTTCCAGCGCGTAACCGAAGGCGTAGTCGGCAGTCATGAAGAACCAGGTGTCGCCACCGGCTTCGACCAGCGCACCGCCGGTCCCCACCGCGAGCGCGTGGGTGTCGTAGGCCCAGTGGAAGCCGTAAGGCGTGCAGGCATCGCCCGTGATGCGCGAGGTTGCGGCGCCAACGACGATGTCGATCTTCTTCTTTTCCTTTGACAGCTCCTGGATGGCAAGCGCGACCGACGAAGTCGTCAACTCGGTGATCATGTCGACGCCTTCGACCTCATACCATCGCCGTGCGATGCTGGTGGCGAGATCGGGCTTGTTCTGATGGTCGGCGGAGACGATTTCGATCTTCTCGCCGAGCACGTTGCCGCCAAAATCCTCGACCGCCATCCTGGCCGCTTCGAGGGAATATTTGCCGCCATAGTCCGCATAGACCCCCGACTGATCGTTCAAAATGCCGATCTTGACGGCGTCGGCCGAGGCCGGAATCGCGAACAACATTCCGCCTGCGGCAATAGCGGCCGGCAACACTCCCAATCTCATGGTCTTCGCTCCCAAAATGTGTGATGCCGGGCATGATATTTTATAACTCTTCGACTGCCCACCCACCCGGAATGCGCCGTTAGTAGGGTCGCGAAGCCTGCCCGATTGTGGCAACCGCAAGTGGTCCGATTCTAACGTTCGCATCCCATCTCGGCGGACACCTTTACGAATGTCAAATCCACTCCACTACGCCGCTGAAGCCGGCTTTTTCCGGAGCGGCCGATCCGCAAGGTTGCGGACCAGCACATAAAAGATCGGCGTGAAGACCAGCCCGAACATTGTCACGCCGAGCATGCCGAAGAACACGGCGACCCCGACCGCCTGACGCATTTCCGATCCCGAGCCGGTCGAGACGACGAGCGGCAAGACGCCGAGAATGAAGGCGAACGACGTCATCAATATGGGCCGCAGCCGAAGCCGGCAGGCTTCAATGACGGCCTGCAGCCGCGGGTGGCCCTCGAGCTCGATATCGCGGGCAAACTCGACGATCAGGATCGCGTTCTTTGCCGCCAGTCCGACCAGAACCACGAAGCCGATCTGGGTCAGGATGTTGACGTCCTGTCCCATGATCCGCACGCCGACCGTTGCCGCGAACAGGCACATCGGCACGATCAGGATTACGGCGAACGGCAGAGTCCAGCTTCCATATTGCGCGGCAAGCACCAGATACACGAACAGCACGCAAATCGGGAACACGTAGAGACCCGAATTGGCGCCATGGACCTGCTGATAGGAAAGATCGGTCCAATCATAGGAAAAGCCGCTGGGCAGGATCTGGTCCGCCAGATGCTTCATGATGTCGATGGCGGTCGACGAACTCGTTCCCGGCGTTGCTTCGCCCTGAAGTTCGGACGCGGTGTAGAGATTGTAGCGCGCGACGCGATCGGGACCGGCGATGTTGCGGAAATCGACCACACTGCCGAGCAGCACCATGTCGCCGGCGACATTGCGGGTACGCAGGCGGGCGAGATCGGCGGTTTCCTTCCGGAACGGCAAGTCCGCCTGTGCGGTGACGTGATAGGTGCGTCCGAGGATATTGAAGTCGTTGACGTAGGACGAGCCGAAATAGGTTTCGATCGCATCGGTCACGTTCTGGATCGGCACGCGGAGCTTCTGGGCCTTGACGCGGTCGATCTCGACGAACACCTGCGGCGTATTGGCGGTGAAAGGCGAGAAAACCGAGGTCAGTCCCGGTGCCTTACGGGCTGCGGCGACCAGTTCGTCGGTCGCCGCCGCCAGCAATTGGGCACCGCGGCCCTGCCGGTCCTGGATACGCATGGTGAATCCACCGCCGGTACCGATGCCTGGAATCGAGGGCGGCGGAATAACGATGATAAAGGCGCCTTCGATCGCGGAAAGCCGCCGGCGCAGATCGCCGGTGATCTTCGCGGCCGACAAGCCCTTCTTCAGACGTACCTCCGGCTCATCGAACACCGGAAACAGCGCGGCCGCATTGCTGGACTGGGTGCGCGTCGCCCCGGACAGCCCCGCGAACGCCGCCACGCGAATGATGCCTGGCGTATCGAGGGCGATGCGCTCGACCTCGCGGACGATCTCGGTGGTTCGCGCCAACGAGGCCGCTCCCGGCAATTGCACGGAGACGATGACATAGCCGCGGTCCTGCGCCGGAATGAAGCCTTGCGGCGTGGTGGCCAGGAGCCAGCCGGCGGTGCCGATCAAGCCGACATAGATCATCAGCATCAGCGCCGAATGACTGATGACGAACGCCGCCGCGCCGGCGTATCGATTGGAGAGCCAGTCGAAGCCGCGGTTGAAAAAGCCGGAGAAACTTTCCCAGCCGCGCGCTATCAGGTTCCAGCGCGCGGGCGGCCGTTTTTCCTCGTGCGCCACCAGTATCTGCGACGCCAGCGCTGGCGAAAGCGTCAACGAGCAGAAACAGGAGATCGCGGTCGCGACCGCGATTGTCACGGCAAATTGCTGGAAAAACTGTCCGGAAATTCCACCGAGGAACGCGGTGGGCACGAAGACGGCACACAGCACCAGCGCAATCGAAACCAGCGCTCCACCCACTTCCTCCATGGTGCGCAGCGCCGCCTCGCGCCGGCTCATGCCGTCGCGAAGGTGCCGCTCGACATTCTCGACCACCACGATGGCATCGTCGACCACAATCCCGACCGCGAGCACGAGGCCGAACAGGGTCAGATTGTTGACCGCATAGCCGAGCGCGGCCATCGCGGCGAAGGTACCGACCAGCGACACCGGGATCGCCACGATCGGAATAATGGCAGGCCGCCATCCCTGCAGGAACACGAGCACCACAATGACAACGAGGATCATCGCCTCATAGATTGTCTTGATCAGTTCGCTGACGGATTGCGCGATGAACTCGGTCGGGTTGTAGCCGATATTGTAATCAAGCCCTTTCGGAAAACCGGCCTTGAGCGTGGCCATGGTATCGGTGATATTTTTTGCCGTGGCGAGCGCATTCGAGCCGGGACGCTGGGTCACCAGCATCGCCACCGCGGTCTTGCGGAGCAGGAAGCTGTTGGTGGTGTAATCGAGCGCGCCGAGCTCGATCCGTGCGACGTCGCGTAGCCGCACCGTACGTCCCTCCTCGCCGGCCTTGACCAGGATGTCCTCGAATTGCTGGACGTCCTTCAGACGCCCGATGAAGGAGAGGTTCGGCTGAAAGGCCCGGTCCGCGATCGGGGGGGCGGCAAGCTGGCCGCCGGCGATCTGCAGGTTCTGCGCGCGGATCGCGGCGAGCACGTCGCCGGCCGTCAATCCGAGATTCGCGATCTTGTCGGGATCGAGCCACAGTCGCATCGAGTAGTCGCGCGCCCCGAAAATCTGGATGTCGCCGATGCCGTCGAGCCGAAGCAGCTGGTCGCGGACCTGAAGCAGCGCATAATTGCTGATATAGAGCTGGTCGAAGCTGTCGTCGGGCGAAAGCATGAACACGACCATGAGGATGTCGGGACTGTTCTTGCGCGTGACGACGCCGTTGCGCTGAACCTCCTCGGGCAATTGCGGGATCGCGATGGCGACCCGGTTCTGGACCAGCACCTGGGCCTTGTCGAGATCGGTGCCGAGCTTGAACGTCACCGTGATGGTGAGCTGGCCGTTCGAGGTGGCCTGGCTGTAGAGATAAAGCATGTCCTCGACGCCGTTGATCTGCTGCTCGATCGGAGCTGCGACGGTGTCGGAAACGGTCTGCGCGGACGCTCCGGGATACTGGGTGGTGACGACCACGGTGGGCGGCACCACTTGCGGATATTCGGCGACCGGCAGCGTGGTGTAGGCGATGGCGCCGACAATCAAAAGCACGATGGACATCACCATCGCGAGAATGGGCCTGTTGACGGAAAGCGCGCCGAGATTCATGTCTTGCCACCAGTGGGAGCGGTCTTGGCGGCATGCGGCGCGACCTTCGCTCCGACACGCACGCGTTGCAGGCCATCGACGACCACGCGGTCTTCGGGCTTGAGACCGTCGCGGATCACGCGCAAGCCGTCGTCGATCGGCCCGAGCGTAACGACCTTGGCCTCGACCGTGTCATCTTCCTTCACCACAAACACGATCTTGCGCGACTGATCGGTGGCAACGGCCGTGTCCGGCACGAGCAGCGCTTCGTAGGGTGCGCTCGCGATCAGGCGAACCCGGCCGAACTGTCCGGGAAGGATCGAAAGATCCTTGTTGGGGATCACCGCCCGTCCGCGCAGCGTTCCGGTCGAGACATCCAGACGATTATCGAGAAAATCGATCTTGCCCTCGTGAGACGGCTTGGTTTCGCCGGTCAGCGTCACCTGGACCGGATTTGGGTTTTCGCGCGAACTCGGACGCTTGCCTTCGAAATAAAGCCGGTTGTATTTCAGATAGGTCGCCTCATCCATGTCGAAATAAACGTAGATCGGGTCAAGCGAAACGATCGAGGTCAAAAGCGTCGAGCCGCCCTCGCTGCCCTGCACGAGATTGCCGACGCTGACGAGGTGCCTGGAGACCCTGCCCGAGATCGGCGCCAGCACGTGCGTGAATTCGATATTGAGCTGGGCCGCCTTGAGCAGGCCCTCGGCCTGCATCTGCGCCGCATGCGCCGCCTGCAGCGCCTGGCGCCGCTGGTCGACGGTTGACTCCGCCACATTCTGCGACTGCACCAGCGTGAGCGAACGGTCGAGTTCCCGCTTGGCGAGTTCGGCCCTGGCGCGCGCATCCGAAAGCTGGCCGTCGGCCTGCTCGGCTACAGCTTCGAACGGACGCGGATCGATGAGATACAGGAGATCGCCGGCATTGACGGTAGCGCCGTCGCGGAATTCGACGCCGGTGACGAAGCCGCCGACGCGGGCGCGAACCTGAACCTCTTCGACCGCGTCGAACCGCCCGGTGAATTCATCCCAATCGGTGACGGTGCGCTTGACCGGCTCGGCGATCGTGACCGGCGGCGGAGCCGCGGCTGCTTGCGCCGCCGGCTTGTTATCGCAGCCCGTCAAGCCGAGCGCGAGCAGTGCGACCACAGGGATGAGATCGCGGAGCGTGCGGATGTCGACCAATCGAACTTGACGCTTCGATTTCTCAGTCGCGCTCAAGGTCCCCTCCTCTGAACTATTGTGGCGAGCGATAAGGCGGTTCGGATCAGCGACCGGATCAACAAGATGAGATCGGCAGCCAGTCTCTGCAAGAAGCGGGCAGGATCAAGTGGAATCTGCCGGCAGCGGCTTGTTCTCTTGCCATGCATCCGATGGGGAAGGCGATTTTATGGTTCCCCTCCTTCCCGGTACTCCGCTAGATTGTGCTTTTGCCGCCAACATTCGCAAACCCATCCGCTGCAATCGTAGGCGAATGTGAGAACAGGACCACTGGCCAATTGTCCGGGGAGGACCATGGTCTTGCGCGGGAGACTTCAGGGATTCGGGATGCGGCAATCGATGACCCTGCAGAAAGAGCCGATATTCCTTTTTCGGCATAACAAAATCCGTTGGGAGGGATAATGTATACCGGCAAGCATGCACGCCTTCGTCCGCTTCAGCCTGCCTTCATCATGGCAAACTCCGGCGAATCCGTAACCTATGCCGAGCTGGAAGCGCGTACGAGCCGCCTGGCACATCTATTCCGCAACCGCGGCCTGAAGCGTCTGGACCACTATGCGATCTTTATGGAGAACAACAGCCGCTACCTTGAAGCCTGCGGCGCGGGCGAGAGGGCTGGCCTTTATTACACCTGTGTGAATTCCTACCTGACGGCAAGCGAACTTGCCTACATCGTCAACAACAGCCAATCGCGAATCCTTATCACCTCGGTCGCAAAGCTCGATGTCGCCCGCGAGGCGCTGCGCCAGTGCCCCAAGGTTGAGCTCTGCATCGTGGCCGACGGCTCGAGCGAAGGCGATCGCATCGTCGGCCTGCGTGATGCGACCAGCGGACTGCCCAGGACGCCGATCGAAGACGAATACATCGGCACCGCGATGCTCTATTCGTCGGGAACGACAGGACGGCCAAAGGGAATCCTGAGGCCGTTGGCCGAGCAGCCGCCGACCCAGCAATTGCCGATCTTCGATTTCCTGCAAAAGCTTTGGCAGTACCGCGAGGGCATGATCTATCTGTCGCCCGCACCGCTCTATCATTCGGCGCCGCAAGCCGCCGTCAATCTGACGATCCGGATCGGCGGCACCGTCGTCATCATGGAGAGCTTCGATCCCGAGCGCTATCTCGAACTGGTCGAGAAATGGGGCGTAACCCACAGCCAACTGGTACCGACCATGTTCTCGCGGATGCTCAAGCTGCCGCAAGCCGTGCGCTCGCGCTATGATCTGTCCTCTCTCGAAATCGCCATTCACGCCGCCGCGCCCTGTCCGGCCGCGGTAAAGGATGACATGATCAAATGGTGGGGCCCGATCATCCACGAATATTACGGCGCCACCGAAGGCCTCGGCTTCACCGCCTGCAACAGCGCGGAGTGGCTGGCTCACAGGGGCACTGTCGGCCGGGTCCTGTTGGGCGAACTTCACATTCTCGACGAGGACATGCGGGAGTGCCCGACCGGGACGGCGGGCACGGTCTGGTTCAAGACCGCAACCCCGTTCGAATATTTCAGCGATCCCGTCAAGACGCGCGAGGCTCGCTCGCCGGATGGCACCATGAGCACCGTCGGCGACGTCGGATATGTCGACAACGACGGCTATCTCCACCTGACCGATCGCGCGACCTTCATGATCATTTCGGGAGGCGTCAACATCTATCCGCAGGAATGCGAGAACCTGCTGATCACCCATCCCAAGATCGCGGATGCCGCGGTGTTCGGCGTGCCCAATGCCGACCTCGGTGAAGAAGTGAAGGCGGTTGTGCAACCGATGCCCGGGGTCCAGGTGGGACCGGATCTCGCCGAGGAGTTGATCCTGTTCTGCAGCCAATCGCTGGCGCGACAAAAAGTACCGCGTTCGATCGACTTTGAGGACCAGTTGCCGCGTCTGCCGACCGGCAAGCTCTACAAACGGCTGTTGCGCGACCGTTACTGGGGCAGCAAGACGTCGCGGATTGTCTGAGGCCGGCGACGGCTCGCCGAGGCCGCCGCGCCCGCGAACGATTCCTGAAGTTGGGGATGACCGTGACCTGCTCCTTGATTGATGAGCGGCTTTCCGCTGAGATATTGGCTGGGGTCAAGGTGCATGATGAAATGGAAAATGGAACGCGATCTTCTGATCGCGCAAACCATGGCGTTTGTGCAGTCCGTCACCGCGGGGAAGACGGACGCTGAAGATTGGGCTGAATCAATCCGGCCGGATCAGCCTGTAGAGGTCGCACGGCCCGCGCACGCCGTCCCTGTTGTCCGCCCGACCCCTCCTGCTCGCCCCAATGACATGCGCGAAGAAATCCGCGGACGGGTGGCGGCGTTCCGCGCCCATCAGGAGCTTTTTCGTCGCGACCGCGACAATTATTGCGAGTCGGTCCTGGCGAAGGTTCGCGCTGCAACGCAGCGCCCATCCAGAACGGTGGATGACCAGCCGACCAAGCGCTGATCCCTGATTTCGTTCGAACGCCATGCAAGCGGAAAAGCGCTTGCATGGCGCGGTTTTTGCACCGCTTAATCGGACCGCCCGCTGCCATCCCATGCGCGGCAAACCGAGAGGAGCAAGGTCATGACGCTACTGAGTAGAAGAGGTCTTCTGGGAACGGGATCGACCATGCTGGCGCTGGCGGCGTTTGCCAACAAGGCCGCGTTCGCGGCGGGCTCGCCGGGGCTGACGACCCACATGCTGGACACGGCCAACGGCAAGCCCGGCGAGGGTGTAAGGGTCGACTTCAGCGTGCTCGATGGCGGCGCCTACAAGCTCATCAAGACGGTTCGCACCAATGTCGACGGACGGACCGAGCCGTTGCTGACCGCCGAGACCATGAAGGCGGGCCAATACGAACTGGTGTTCCATCTTGCCGAATATTACACGAAGCTTGGCACCGTGCTGCCCAATCCGCCCTTCCTCGAGAGGGCCGTGATTCAGTTCGGCATGGCGGATGCGACAGCGCACTATCACGTGCCGGTGCTGGCGACGCCCTGGAGCTACACGACCTATCGCGGCAGCTGAGACAACCGATTCAAACGGGAGGAAGCCGATGAGCGCTCGTCCTGGACTGCTTGCCTCTCTGATCTCCGCCCTGATGCTGTGCGCCATGATGTCCTGGCCGCCCCTGATCGCACCCGCGATCGCCGGCCCGGTCGACATGGCGCCCATCAATGCGATGGATCGCGCCGCCTTCGTTCAGAAGTTCGGCGGTATTTTCGAGAACTCGCCATGGGTCGCCGAAAAGGCCTGGGAAAAGCGGCCATTCGCAAGCCTCGATGCGATGCACGCCGCGATGGTCGATGTGGTGAAGTACGCTGCCGCACCGATGCAGCTCGCCTTGCTGCAAAGCCATCCCGATCTCGCCGGCAAGGAAGCCCAGGCTGGCACGATGACCGCCTCGTCGGTGGCCGAGCAGGCAAGCGCCGGGCTTAACGCGCTGACTCATGAGGAGATGGTGCAGATCTCGGACCTCAATGCGGCCTACAGGAACAAGTTCGGATTTCCGTTCATCATCGCGGTGAGAATGCACACCAAGGAGGGAATCCTGTTCGAATTCAACCGCCGCCTCAGGAACGAAACCCAGACCGAGTTCGGCAACGATCTGCAGAATGTCTACATCATCACGCGATTGCGGCTGAATAAATTGCTGGATGCAAGCTGAGCCAGGGGCGCTTGCGAACCTTCCTCGCTCGCGACCCAGGCGCGACCGGTATGGATCTGGTTGACGCGACCGCCTTGCGACAGCCGGTTTATTTCCCAAGTAGGAAGACAGGGCGGGGTAACCGACAACGAAAAGATGGGATCCCACGTGCATTATCTGCCGCTCACTCCGGTATTCTTCTCGTTCCTGGTTTTCGTGTTTGTCGGGCTGATCATCCTGATTCAGCTTCGCATTCTCCGATACGCCTATATGAAGCTCGGGGTCAGCCCGCTCACGGCGCTTTTTCTGTTGTTCGGCTCGCTGATCGGCAGCTATTTCAACATTCCGATTACGATTCTGCCGGGACCGTCGGTCAGGTCGGGGCAGGTCGTGGAATATTTCGGCATGCAGTACGTCGTGCCGCTGGTCGAGCAGTGGCCCGGCACGGTTCTCGCCGTCAATGTCGGCGGCGCGGTGATCCCGACCATCATGTCGACCTATCTCGTGATCCGGTATCAGCTCTGGTTCAAGGCAGCGATCGCGGTCGCGGCGATCGCCTTCATCATCCACGCCATGGCGACCCCTGTGCATGGAATCGGCATCGCGGTGCCGGTGTTTGTCCCCGTCGTGGCCACCGCCATCCTCGCCTTCATTCTGTCGCGCGAATACGCCGCCCCGTTGGCCTATATCGGCGGATCGATGGGAACGCTGATCGGAGCCGATCTTCTCAATCTCGACAAGATCGGCGGCCTTGGCGCGCCCGTGGCTTCGATCGGCGGCGCCGGAACGTTCGACGGCATTTTCCTCACCGGAATCCTTGCGGTTCTGCTCGCCGGCATTGCCTCTCCGTCCCGGCCGAAACCGGCCTGGTAAGGACGAAGCCCTCGCCGTCTTGATGGCGCTCCCGGGCCGCGCGAGTTGCCACCCTCGGCCAGCTTCAATAAGAAGAATGAAAAGCGCCGGGAGGGCCGATCCTTAAGGATCGTCCGATCCGGCAAAAAACAAGGGGTGGCAATTCGCCTATGGAAGCCCGGTCCCACTATCCGACGGAAGGCAAAGGCAAATGGGTGCCGCCGGTCGAGGCCAGCAGCATCGTCAAACGCATTCATGCCATGCTGCACCCGCGCAACATTGTGCTGGTCGGCGCCACCGACAAACCGGGCAATTATGCCGAGCGCATCTGGAACAATCTGGTCAAATACGGCTTCCGGGGCGGCCTCTTTCCTCTCAACAGCCGGCGCGAAACCATCTGGGGCGTGCCTTGCTACAGGGATTTCGCAAGCCTGCCCGACAAGCCCGACCACGTGCTCGTGCTGGTGCCGGCGCGCTTTGCGGTCCAGGTCATCCGGGATGCCGCCGCGGCCGGCGCGCGCTCGGCCACGATCGTGACGTCCGGCTTCGCCGAATTGCAGGACGATGAAAGCCAGAGGCTTGCCGCCGAGCTGCAGCAGGCGATCAGGGAGACGGGCCTTGCCGTGACGGGCCCGAATTGTCTCGGCAATCTGAGCGCCGGCGAAAAGCTGTTCACCAACATCGACGACCGCGTGGTCACGATGGAGGCGGGTCCGGTTGCGATTGCCGGTCAGTCCGGTGCGATCGTGATGGCGATCCGTCAGGCTCTGGAAGATCGCGGGGTCGGCGTCGGCTATATGGTCACGACCGGAAACGAGGCCGGGCTCGAGACCACCGACCTGATGACTTATTTCGCGGCCGATCCTTCGGTTCGCGTGATCGTAGTCTATCTCGAAGGCGTGCGTAACACCGAGGCATTTCGCGAGGCCTGCAAGGCAGCGCGCAGGGCCGGCAAGCCGGTGATCGCGCTCAAGCTTGGGGCATCCGAAGGTGGACGCGCCGCGGCCATGGCCCATACCGGTGCGCTCGCCGGCTCGATCGAGACCTTTGACGCGATCTCGGCCCGCGAAGGCGTGATCCGCGCGCGCGGCCTGGACGAATTGATCGAGACCACCGAATGCTTCGTTCATGCCGACTTGCCCAAGGGTTCGCGCCTCGCTGCCGTGACCTTGTCCGGCGGCAAGCGCGGTCTCTTGATCGACGCGTTCACGTCGGCCGGCCTGAATTTCGCGCAATTGAGCCAAGCGGCTTCCGCAAAGCTTGCGAACATGCTTGGGCCCGGCTCGATCGTCGGCAATCCGCTCGATGCCGGATTTGCGGCCGTGGTCGATCCTTCCGTCTATATCGAATCGATCAGGATCATGATCGACGATCCTGACACCGACATCGTCATCATCGATTCCGAACTGCCGAAAGCGCCGCACGAATTGCGTGAACGCAATCTGCATCGCGTCAATGAGATGGCGTCGAAAGCGCACAAGCCGGTGATCTACATCTCGGCGATGTCGATCGGATTTACCGAGTTCATGAAGGGTTTGCGCAAATCGCTGCCGCATGTTGCCGTGCTGCAAGGTCTCGACCGCGCGGTCGGCGCGATCAAGGCGCTGATCGAATATTCCTCGCTGCGCAAGGAAGTGCCGGACATCGTGTCGAGCTCTTCCGCATCGGCACGCGCGACGCTGCAGCGGACGCTCGGGGACGCGCGTGGAGCCGCGCTCGATGAAATCGCTTCAAAGAAACTGTTGCAGGCTTACGGCATTCCCGTCTCGAAGGAAGATATTGCACGCAGTGCAGCGGAAGCGGTCAGGATCGCCAGGAAGATCGGCTTTCCCGTCGTTGCCAAGGTCGTCAGCGCCGAGATCCTGCACAAATCCGACATCGGTGGAGTCGTACTGAACATCGAAAGCCCGGCCGGCGTCCGCAAGGCTTTCAACCAGATCACGGCGCGGGTGAAGAGGCTGAAGAGCAAGCCGAAGCTCGAAGGCATCCTGATTGCACAGCAGGTCAGGGGCGAGCTTGAACTCGTCGTCGGCGCGGTGCTCGACGCCGAAATGGGGCCGGCCGTGATGTTCGGAACCGGCGGTGTCGATATCGAACTGATGAGGGACGTTGCGCTGGGCGGCGCCCCGCTCGATGCCGCCGAGGCCAAAGCGCTGATCGGCCGTACCAAGGCCGGCGTGAAGCTGCGCGGTTATCGCGGCAGGCCTGCGCTGCACGAAGCTTCAGTCGTGAAGGCACTGGTCGGCTTGTCCAACCTGATGGCGGATGCAAGCGGCCGGATCGCCTCGATCGACGTCAACCCGTTTCTTCTCAATGCCAAGACAGGCGTCGCCGTCGACGCCCTGATTGTCCTCAACAACGAAGCGGCCGAAAGCGCCGCTGGTCATTAACGCCAAAACGGGAGGATGCCATGCGAATGTTGCGGGCGATGATGGCGATGATTGCGATGGCCGTATCGAGCCCGGCGCTCGGGCAGGCACAGGCTCCCGGCTCCCCCTCTTCCTCCCCCCCGGCATCAACGACATCCTTTCCGGCATGGGCCTATCCATGGGCACCGGATTTCAAGATAGCGCCCGATGACGGCGTGCCACGACGCGTGCCCGACAGCAAGGCGAGTTTCACCATCACACAGGTGCGCGATTTGTTCTTTGTGCCGGACTGGCATCCGGAGGATCATTCTCGGATGCCGGATATCGTCGCAAACGGCAGGCGCCCGGACGTTCGGGCGTGCGGCTCATGTCATCGTGCGGAAGGGACGGGCGGGCCGGAGAACGCCTCGCTGGCCGGCCTGCCCGCCGCCTACATCGTCCAGCAGATCGAGGACTACAAGAGCGGCGTGCGGAAATTCGCAGGTCCGCAGCGAAGTCCGAGCGTGCTGATGACGACGATCGCCAAAGCCACCACCACGGAGGAAGCCGAGGCCGCGGCGGCCTATTTCTCGTCGCTCAAGCCAAGGGCAAACATCGAGGTGATCGAAACCGACACCGTGCCGCCGACCGAGATCGCTCGCGTCTTCTATATGGTTTCGAAAAGTGGAGGCAGCGAGCCGATCGGCCAGCGAATCGTCGAAGTCCCAGTGGATGTCGATCAATTCGAGCTGCGCGATACGCGCTCGAAATTCAAGGCCTGGGTGCCGAAGGGCAGCATCGCCAAAGGCGAAGCGCTCGCCAAGAACGGGGGATCGGGGGTCACCACGCCTTGCGCCACCTGCCACGGCGAGAACCTTCGGGGCCTGGCTGCCGTTCCCGGAATTGCCGGACGCTCGCCGAGCTACCTCGTACGTCAGCTTTACGATTTCCAGCAGCACGCGCGTACCGGAAGCATGGCCGCGCTCATGGCACCGGTGGTCGAAAAACTGTCGCATGACGACATGATTTCGCTCGCGGCTTACGTTGCGTCCCTGCAACCGTAACGGAAACTGAAGGGGAAAGGCCCCGTTTCCACGCCTCGAAGCATGACGTCCGCGCTTTGCTCCATCGAGAGCGCAGCACTCGTGGACAAGGCGCTCGCCTCATGCGCCGCTCGCCTCATGCGCGGTAGGCAGTCTTGCCCGTGCCGCGGTAGAGCACGCGAACCTGCTCTTCGGAAACTTCCTGGTGAAACGCCAGCGCTTCGGGCTCGAGATCGCGTTTGGGCACGTGCGCGGGCAGGAAGTGACGGTACTCATCCTTGCCGCGAACCAGCGTCGCCCAGTCCCGCGCTCCCACCGCCTGTCGCAAATGCGTCGGGATGTAGCGGATCGCAAGGCCAATGCGCCGGTCGTCGGAGCGGTTCGGCTCGGAGCCGTGAAACAACAGCACGTGGTGAAGCGAGGCCTGGCCCGGCATCAACTCGACATAAACGGCCTCGGCCTCGTCGACCTCGACCGCGATCTCCTGGCCGCGGGTGAGCAAATTGTTCTTGTCGAATGTATCCTCGTGCCGGACCTGCTTCTGGTGGGTGCCGGCAATGAACTTCATGCAACCGGAAATCTTGTTGCTGGGCGAGATCGCAATCCACACCGTGGCCACTTCGGAAGAACTCAGTCCCCAATAGGTGGCGTCCTGATGCCAGGAGACAAAGCCAGGGTCGCGCGCCTCCTTGATGAAGAAACTCGTGTTCCAGCACAGGATATTCGGGCCGAGCACATCCTCGACGACATCGAGGATTTTCGGATGACGTATCATCTCGTCGATCCAGGTGAAGAGCACGTGGCTGCGATGGCGCATCTCGGCCTTGATCGGCCCGCCGCTTTGGGTCTCATAGTTCTCGAGCTTGCGCCGAAATTCGGCGACCTCGCTTGAATCGAGCGCAGGAATCGGAAAATGGAAGCCACGATGGCGATAGGCCGCGACCTGATCCGTGCTAAGCAACTTGGGCATGGCTTCCGCCAAAATCCTTTTTGTTGTCTTTCATCCAGAGGCAAGCATCCGAGCAAGCGTGACCTTGCCCTCCCGTACTGTCAAGAAGTGGTAAAGTGCGGCCGCTTTGCCCCTGACAGGCTCGGCAGCCGAGCGTCAACGCCGAAGTTGGTCTTCCGCCGGATTTGCTTTGCCCGTACAATCCGCAACGAAACGGCACACGCCCTCTCAACCGCCTAACCCGCCGAATCCTGCAATGAAAGTACGGGCCAGCAACCTGATGATCGGGACCACGACGCTCGCGGTGATCGCGGCGGCATTCGTCGGCTTTCTCGGGTTCCGAAAAATTCACACTGTCCAGCAACACTCGCCATTGCGCATCGTCTTTGAGGGGTCCGCCAGCGGCCTTCGCAAGGGCGGCAGTGTCAATTTCGACGGCGTCCAGGTTGGGCAAATCCTCTCGCTGAAGCTCGACAACCCCCGCAAGGTGGTCGCCTTTGTCATGGTCGACAAGAGCGCCCCGATCCGCACCGACACGGTTGTCGGCCTCGAGTTTCAGGGCCTTACAGGCCTTGCGGCGATATCGCTGACCGGTGGCGACGCAACCGCACCCGCCATACCGCCTGATGCAGACGGCATTCCGACACTGACCGCCGACTTGAGTGAAATCCAGTCGATAAGGGACACTTTGCACAATGTGGACCGGGTCCTCGTCGGCAACCAGGCCACGATCAAGGATGCGCTCATGGGTTTCGAGACCTATAGCGCGTCGCTGGCGAGCAAGGGCGAGGCCATCGAGGAAGCGGTGAGCAAGGCCGACAGCGCTTTCGCAGGCTTCAACAACGCGGTGACAAGGGCCGACAACCTCATGCCCGGACTTGCCGAGGGAAAAGCCGATGAACTCTTCGAGAAGCTGAAGGAGATTCGAGAATTTGCCGGCACTTTCAACAGGAAGTCGGCGATCGTGATCGAGGAAGGCCGGCGCACGCTTCTCGACATCAGTCAGTCGGCGGTCAAGGTGACGCGCAAATTCGACCCTCAGGCCAGCGAAGGCGAAACTCCGCCGCCACCGAGAAAGCCAAACCCGAAGCGCCAGTGAGGCGCCCCGTTCATCAAGAAAAGGCACGCCCACGCACCATCGACCGGGTTCCAGTGCAAAACCTGTAAAATTTTATCGGAACCCGATTCAGTTCCAGGACGCGGCCAAAAAAGCGGCGTGATGATCGGTTCGAAGGGATCATCAACAAAGATCAAAAAATTTTAACGCGCTGCTGGAACCAATGTTCCCTCGCGGAATTGGTTTTGTTCGGCCGAATTCGAACCGGCTAACATTCTGTCATTTCTATGGTATTTTGCTTGCGTCGCGACCCTTCGCACGATTTGATCGTGCGAAAACATGACGAGCGGATGCGCTTGAGCATGGCGCACCTTTGCTCCCGAGGGGAATCTCATGACTGATCTTGGCTCCGCTTCGCCATCCGCTCGCCGTCGCTCCAAGGCCAAGCCGTACACCAATGGAAAGCCGGATCCTTCCCAGGAATTGCTTCAGGCACTGCAGGCGATGCGAAGCGGCGATTTCTCCGTGCGCATGACCGGCAATCACCTCGGCATCGACGGCAAGATCGCCGACACCTTCAACGAGATCGTCGCCGCCAATCAGCGGATGGCACAGCAACTCGAGCGGGTCGGCCAGGTGGTCGGCCGCGAAGGAAAGACGCGCCAGCGCCTCAAGTTCGGCCTGGCCTCCGGCTCGTGGGCGGACATGGAAAACTCGGTCAATACCCTGATCGATGACCTGCTCTGGCCTACGCGCGAAGTGACGCGCGCGGTCGCCGCCGTGGCACAAGGCGACCTGTTGCAGACGGTGAAACTGGACGTCGACGGCCGCCCGCTGGGCGGCGAATTCCTGCAGTCGGCCACCATCGTCAACACGATGATCAAGCAGCTCGGCGTCTTCACCTCGGAAGTCACGCGCGTGGCGCGCGAGGTCGGCACCGAAGGCAAGCTCGGCGGCCAGGCGCAAGTCCCCGAAGTGACCGGCGTCTGGAAAGACCTCACCGAGAGCGTCAACTCCATGGCCAACAACCTCACCGGCCAGGTTCGCAACATCGCCGAAGTCACCATCGCGGTCGCCAACGGCGACCTCTCCAAGAAGATCACCGTCGACGTGCGCGGCGAAATCCTTCAGCTGAAGGAAGCCATCAACACCATGGTCGACCAGCTTCGCTCCTTTGCTTCCGAAGTCACCCGCGTGGCGCGCGAAGTCGGCACCGACGGCAAGCTCGGCGGTCAGGCGATCGTGCCCGGCGTAGCCGGCACCTGGAAGGACCTCACCGACTCCGTGAACGCGATGTGCGGCAACCTGACCGCGCAGGTCCGTAATATCGCCAACGTCACCACCGCGGTGGCGCGCGGCGACCTGTCGCGCAAGATCACGGTCGACGTGCGCGGCGAAATTCTGGAGCTCAAGGACACCATCAACACCATGGTGGACCAGCTCAATTCGTTTGCGTCGGAAGTCACGCGCGTGGCGCGCGAGGTCGGCACCGAAGGCAAGCTCGGCGGCCAGGCCCAGGTTCCGGGCGTCGCCGGCACCTGGAAAGACCTCACCGACAACGTCAACTTCATGGCGAGCAATCTGACCGCGCAGGTCCGTAACATCGCCGATGTCGCGACCGCGATCGCGGGCGGCGACCTTTCCAAGAAGATCACCGTGAACGTGTCGGGCGAAATCCTTCAGCTGAAGGAAACGCTCAATACCATGGTCGACCAGCTCAACGCCTTTGCCGGCGAAGTGACGCGCGTGGCGCGCGAAGTCGGCACCGAAGGCCGGCTGGGCGGCCAGGCCAACGTGCTCGGCGTCGCCGGCACCTGGAAGGACCTGACCGAGAGCGTCAACTCGATGGCCTCGAACCTGACCGCGCAGGTCCGCAACATCGCCGAGGTGACGACGGCCGTGGCCAACGGCGACCTGTCGAAAAAGATCACGGTCGACGTGCGCGGCGAAATTCTCGAACTGAAAGACACCATCAACACCATGGTGGACCAGCTCAACGCCTTCGCCTCGGAAGTCACCCGCGTGGCGCGCGAAGTCGGCACCGAAGGCAAGCTCGGCGGCCAGGCGCTGGTGCGCGGCGTTGGAGGCACCTGGAAGGACCTCACCGACAGCGTCAACTCGATGGCCTCTAACCTGACCGGACAGGTCCGCAACATCGCCGAAGTCGCGACCGCGGTGGCGAAGGGCGACCTGTCGAAGAAGATCACCGTGAACGTGTCGGGCGAAATCCTCCAATTGAAGGAAACGCTCAACACCATGGTGGACCAGCTCAACGCCTTTGCTTCCGAAGTGACGCGCGTGGCGCGCGAGGTCGGCACCGACGGCAAGCTCGGCGGCCAGGCCCAGGTGACCGGTGTGGCCGGCACCTGGAAGGACCTCACCGACAGCGTGAACTCGATGGCCGGCAATTTGACCGCCCAGGTCCGCAACATCGCCGAAGTCGCGACCGCGATTGCCGGCGGCGACCTCTCGCGCAAGATCACGGTCGACGTGCGCGGCGAAATCCTGCAATTGAAGGAAACCCTCAACACCATGGTCGACCAGCTCAACCGCTTCGCCGGTGAGGTGACGCGCGTGGCGCGCGAGGTCGGCACCGAAGGCCGCCTCGGCGGTCAGGCCAACGTGCCGGGTGTTGCCGGTACCTGGAAAGACCTCACCGACAGCGTGAACTCGATGGCGGGCAATCTGACCGCGCAGGTCCGCAACATTGCCGAAGTGACGACGGCCGTGGCGCGCGGCGACCTGTCGCGCAAGATTACCGTGGACGTGAAGGGCGAAATTCTCGAACTGAAGAACACCATCAACACGATGGTGGACCAGCTCAACGCCTTTGCTTCGGAAGTGACGCGCGTGGCGCGCGAGGTCGGCACCGAGGGCAAGCTCGGCGGCCAGGCCGAAGTGCCCGAAGTCGCCGGCACCTGGAAGGACCTGACCGACAATGTCAACTTCATGGCGTCGAACCTGACCGCACAGGTTCGCAACATCGCCGAAGTCGCAACCGCAATCGCCGGCGGCGACCTGTCGAAGAAGATTACGGTCGACGTGCGCGGCGAAATCCTGCTGCTCAAGGACACCCTGAACACGATGGTCGAGCAGCTGCGCTCGTTCGCTGCCGAAGTGACGCGCGTGGCGCGCGAGGTCGGCACCGAGGGCCGACTGGGCGGCCAGGCCGTGGTGCCCGGCGTCGGCGGCACGTGGAAAGATTTGACCGACAACGTCAATCTGCTCGCGGCCAACCTGACGACCCAGGTCCGCAACATCGCCGAAGTCACGACCGCGGTGGCGCGCGGCGATCTGTCGCGCAAGATCACGGTGGACGTGAAGGGCGAAATTCTCGAGCTCAAGAACACCATCAACACGATGGTGGACCAGCTCAACGCCTTTGCCGGCGAAGTCACGCGCGTGGCGCGCGAGGTCGGCACCGAAGGCAAGCTCGGCGGACAGGCGCAAGTGCCGGGCGTCGCCGGCACCTGGAAGGACCTGACCGACACCGTGAATTTCATGGCCGCCAACCTGACCGAGCAGGTGCGCGGCATCGTCAAGGTCGTGACCGCGGTCGCCAACGGCGAGCTCAAGCAGAACCTCACCGTGAAATCGAAGGGCGAGGTTGCGGCCCTTGCCGAAACCATCAACAATATGACCGAAACGCTGGCGACCTTTGCCGATCAGGTGACGAGCGTCGCGCGCGAGGTGGGCGTCGAGGGCCGCCTCGGCGGCCAGGCCAACGTGCCCGGCGCGGCCGGCACCTGGAAGGACTTGACGGGCAACGTCAACCTGCTGGCGGCCAATTTGACCTCCCAGGTCCGTGCGATCGCGGAAGTCGCGACCGCCGTCACCAAGGGTGACCTGACCCGCTCGATTCAGGTCGATGCCCGCGGCGAAGTCGCGGAGCTGAAGGACAACATCAATACGATGATCACCAACCTCCGGCTCACCACCGACGTCAACACCGAGCAGGACTGGCTGAAGACCAACCTCGCCCGATTCACCAACATGCTGCAGGGGCAGCGCGATTTGACGACGGTCGGCCGGCTGCTGCTCACCGAGCTGACGCCGCTGGTGAACGCGCATATGGGCGTGATCTATCAGGTCGAAAACGAGGACAGCCCGCAGATGCGGCTGCTCGCGTCCTATGCCGGCGACGGCATCATGCCGCGTCCGCAGATCGTGCAGTTTGGCGAAGGCCTGATCGGCCAATGCGCGGCGGACAGGCGGCAGCGGTTGGTGTCGGAAATTCCGCATGACGCGATTCCGGTGAATTCGGCCCTGCTGCGGATCGTGCCGAAAAATCTCGTCGTGCTTCCCGTGCTGTTCGAAAACCAGGTCAAGGCGGTCATCGAACTGGCCTCGCTCGGTGCCTTCACGACCTCGCAGATGACGTTCCTCGAACAGCTCACCGACTCCATCGGCATCGTGCTGAACTCGATCGAGGCGACGATGCAGACGGAGGGATTGTTGAAGCAATCCCAGCAGCTTGCCGGAGAGCTGCAAACCCAGCAAAAGGAGCTTCAGCAGACCAACGAACAGCTCGAGCAGAAGGCGCAGCAGCTTGCCGAGCGCAACGTCGAAGTGGAGCGCAAGAACCAGGAAATCGAGCAGGCGCGGCGCGCGCTCGAGGAAAAGGCCACCGAGCTTTCGCTCACCTCCAAGTACAAGTCGGAATTTTTGGCCAACATGTCGCACGAGCTGCGGACGCCGCTCAATAGCATCCTGATCCTGGGCCAGCAGCTCACCGAGAACCCCGACGGCAATCTCACGCCCAAGCAGGTCGAATTCGCGCGCACCATTCACGGCGCGGGCACGGACCTGTTGAACCTGATCAGCGACATCCTCGACCTGTCGAAGATCGAATCCGGCACCGTGACCGTCGATGCCGAGGAAATCCCGACGACCAACCTTCTCGAAACGGTCGGGCGTCCGTTCCGCCACGAGGCGGAAAACCGGCAATTGTCGTTCGAGATCGCGCTCGATCCGAATCTCGCACGCAGCGTCAACACCGACTCCAAGCGGCTGCAGCAAGTGCTGAAGAATCTGCTGTCGAACGCGTTCAAGTTCACGGCCGAAGGCGGCGTTCGCCTCAGCGTTTCGGTGGCCGCGCGCGGCTGGAGCGCCGACCACCCCGTTCTCAGCCATTCGCCCACCGTCATCGCTTTCGAAGTGTCCGATACCGGCATCGGCATTCCGCAGGACAAGCAGAAGCTGATCTTCGAGGCCTTCCAGCAGGCCGACGCCGGCACCAGCCGGAAATACGGCGGCACCGGTCTCGGGCTTGCCATCAGCCGCGAGCTTGCCAATCTTCTCGGCGGCGAAATCCACCTGCAGAGCACGCCCGGCAAGGGCAGCGTCTTCACGCTCTATCTGCCCCTGAAATATTCCGGACCGTCGGTGGCTCCGCGGTCGATCATGTCGGCGCAATATGCCGTAGCACCGGCGTTGCAGGTGGCAACGCCGGAGCGCGTGCTCGAACAGATTCCCGACGACCGACTCAATCTCGAACCGGGAGACACCATCCTGCTGATCGTCGAAGACGACCCGCACTATGCCCGCGTGCTGGTGGATCTTGCGCACGACAAGGGATTCAAGGTCCTGGTTGCCGCGCGCGGGGCGGAGGCGCTGGAACTTGCCAAGCAATACCAGCCGACCGCCGTGTCGCTCGACGTGTTCCTGCCCGACATGCTCGGCTGGACCGTATTGAGCCAGCTCAAACACAACCCGCTGACGCGGCACATTCCGGTTCAGATCATCACGCTGGACGAAGATCGCCAGCACGCGCTGGCGCGAGGCGCGTTCTCCTTCGTCAACAAGCCGACCACCAGCGAAGGGGTGAGCGAGGCGCTGTCCCAGATCAAGGAATACGCAAAACCCCGCCGCAAGCGTCTCCTGATCGTGGAGGACAATGAGGCGGAACAGATGAGTATCCGCGAACTGCTCGATCACGACGACATCGAGATCATCACGACCGAGACCGGCGCGGGCGCGCTTTCGACCCTGCGCGAGACTCCATGCGATTGCGTCGTGCTCGATTTGCGACTGCCCGACATGAGCGGATTCGAGGTTCTGGATTCGATCCGCAATGATGAGGCGTTGTCCGACGTGCCGGTCGTGGTTTTCACCGGCCGCGAGCTTTCGGTCGAGGAGGACGCCGAGCTTCACACCATGGCGCGAAGCATCGTGGTGAAAGGCGTGGAATCGCCCGAGCGGCTGCTGGACGAGACCTCGCTGTTCCTGCATCGGGTCATCACGGAATTGCCGATCGAAAAACAGCGAATGCTGGAAAAGCTCAACAGTTCGGATGAGGATCTCGTCGGGCGGACGGCGCTTCTGGTCGATGACGACGCGCGCAACATCTTCGCGCTTTCCAGCGTTCTGGAGCGGCGCGGCATGAATGTGCTTACCGCCACGACCGGCAGCGAGGCGGTTACGCTGGTGGAATCCAACCCCGAGATCGCGGTGGTGCTGATGGATATCATGATGCCGCAGATGGACGGATATCAGACCATAGGGGCCATCCGGGCGGATCCGTCATTCCGCCGGCTTCCCATCATCGCGTTGACCGCCAAGGCGATGAAGGGAGATCGCGAGAAGTGCCTGGAAGCCGGCGCGTCCGATTATCTTGCCAAACCGGTCAACACCGAGCAGTTGCTGCTTGCGATACGCATGTGGCTGCATCGCTGATTGGTGTACGAAATGATGGATAACGAAAAGGTAAATATCCTTCTGGTCGACGATCAGCCGGCAAAGCTGCTCGCCTATGAGGTGATTCTGAAGGAGCTTGGCGAAAATCTCATCGTCGCGGAATCGGGTCGGGAAGCGCTCGAATTCCTGCTCAAGAACGAGGTCGCCGTCATTCTGGTCGATGTCTGCATGCCCGAACTCGACGGTTTCGAGCTTGCCGCCATGATCCGCGAACATCCCCGCTTCCAGAAGACGGCGATGATCTTCATTTCCGCCATTCAGGTCAGCGATCTGGATCGGCTTCGCGGCTACGCCATGGGGGCCGTCGACTACGTGCCGGTACCGGTGATCCCGGAGGTGCTGCGCGCCAAAATCAGGGTGTTCGCCGAACTCTATCGCAAGACGCGGCAGCTGGAGCGATTCAATGCCGAGCTCGAAGACCGCGTCCGTGCGCGCACGAGGGAACTGGAGGAATCCAACGCGATGCTTCTGCAAAGCGAGCAGCGGCGAAGCCTGGCGCTGGCGGCCGGGAAGATGGGGTCCTGGGACTGGGACTGGATCAACGGCGACTGGATGTGGGACGAAGGGCAGTTCAGGATATTCGGGGTCGATCCGAAGACGTTCGTGGTCAGTCCGGCCAATGTTCAGCCCTTGTTGCACCCTGACGACTTCGATGAATTGCTGGAGGCAATCGACAATTTCAACAAGGGCGTCAGATCGTACGAAACCGAATTTCGTATCGTTCGCCCCGATGGCGAGATTCGCTGGTGCGCTGGCACCGCGGCCGCGACCCTCGACAAGTCGGGCCGCGTCATCCGTGTGAGCGGGGTTACGGTCGACATCACCGAGCGGAAACGCGCCGAGGAACGGCAAAATCTTCTCACCCGCGAAGTCGACCATCGCGCCAAGAACGCGCTGGCGCTGGCACAATCGATTGTGCGGTTGACCCGGGGCGACGACGTCAAGGACTACATACAGGCCGTGGAAGGTCGCATCAGCGCGCTGGCGCGGGTGCATACCATCCTGTCGCTGTCGAGCTGGCAAGGCGCGGAATTGGCGAAGCTGGTCGATGAAGAGCTCGCCCCCTATGCCAGCATGGGCGATCAGATCGCCTTCAGCGGCGCCAATGTCCAGCTGCAGCCTGCCACCGCGCAAACACTTGCGATGGCGCTGCATGAACTCGTCACCAACTCGGCAAAGTACGGGGCGCTGTCCACGCTGGCGGGCCGGCTGACGATCAAATGGGAGATCGTGGCCGACGTGCTTCAGATCTTGTGGGAAGAAAGGGATGGCCCGTGCGTGGACAAGCCCGTGACGCGCGGCTTCGGAACGAAAAGCGTCATTGCCAGCATCGAATCGCAATTGGGAGGCCGGGCCGACTTCGATTGGCGCTCCGAGGGCCTGGTCTGTCGATTGTCGGTGCCGCTCATGCACGGTGGCGCAGCGCGACAGCCCGCCTTTCGCCAAAGCCTGCCTGTTGCGGCCAATCTGGAAACTCTCCGTGCCGACCTGATTCGAGCCGCAGCCGGCGAATGAACGGCTCGCGCCAAAAATAACTATTTGATTTTCCTATGCTAAGCAAGCGAGAGCCCGAGAGGCTGGTGCGCGACTGCCTCACCATGTTAGCCGCATGGAACCGATGTGCGCGTGACGGGGATCGGGATGATCGAGGCAGTGATCTGGGATTTCGGCGGGGTGCTCACCTCATCGCCCTTCGAGGCGTTCGCGCGCTTTGAGGCCGAACGTGGCTTGCCGGCCGATATCATCCGGCGCACCAACGCCGCCAATCACCTGGAAAATGCCTGGGCGAGATTTGAGCGGGGCGAGGTGGATATCGAAACATTCGACGAGCTGTTCGCGACGGAATCGCTGGCGCTCGGCGCCGAAGTCCGGGGTCGTGACGTGTTGCCGCTGCTTGCGGGTGATCTGCGGCCGGAAATGGTGGAGGCGCTCAGACGAACAGGATCGAGGCTCAAGACCGGCTGCATCACCAACAATCTTCCAGCCAACGCGATTGGCAGCGCCGGCGGACGGACACTCTACATCGCCGAGGTGATGGCTCTGTTCGACCATGTGATTGAATCGGCGAAGATCGGCTTGAGGAAGCCGGACCCGCGCATCTATCGGATGATGGTCGAGGCTCTCGGCGTCGATGCAAGACGCTGCGTCTATCTCGACGATCTCGGCGTCAACCTCAAGCCGGCGCGCGAAATGGGCATGACCACGATCAAGGTCGTCAGCGCGTCGCAAGCCATTGCCGAGCTCGAGGTGGCGACGGGACTCTCGCTGCGATAGAACAATATCCGGACCCGAAGGGTCTCGCGCCAAAACGGGATGATTCCTGATTGAATCAGTCGAACGGCGAATGGTGCGCGAGCACATCCCGATCTACAAACCAATGATGATTGCGTGCTTGTCGTGCTCGCTATAGTGACCGGCGTTTTGACCAAGGTGAATCATCGGCTTTTGTTTTGGTATGTCAGTCGTCGAGCGCGACGGCGGCCAAGTACATTGGTCGAATGACGACGCCCAGCGAACAGCAAAGTTGGAGAAAAGCGTTCCAGATGATCGGAGCGGACCAACTGCTGCGCGTTCGAAACTCCTGCAGTCTCCGAAAGGAAAACCTCCCCCGGCCCTGACGCAAGGTCGTCCCCGAAGGCGCAAAAACACAAATTATTGGCGCACAATAACAAGACTTTCTGTTTAGCGCCCCCTAAAACGCGATGTTTTTGCCGAGCCGCCTTTTGCGCCTATGAAGCGATTAGCTAAGTCACCGCTGCGGCTCTCGCGTTTTGGCTCAACGAGCGCGAACACTGGCCATTGGCCAAGCGTGCGGCCTACCTCAACGACAATCCGCAACAGAGGCTTGAGGCTCCGCGCGCCGCCAACTTATTTTGGAGTGCGAGCTATGAGAAAGGCCATCCTCACCCAAGACAAACTCGCCAGCATTCCCGCGCTGGTCGGGGAAGGCTTGAGCAACGCGGAGATCGCAGCCCAACTGGGCTGCACAGCGGGCACGTTGAAGGTTCGATGCTCCAAGTTCGGCATCAGCCTTCGCAGACCGGCAGAGTTGAAGCCGCCGAAGTTGCCAAAGTCGCCGAAGTCGCTGCGGCTGCGGGCCTTGAGCGAGCGCGCCACGGCCACGCTGCGGCAATGCGCTCTCGCACGCGGACTCAGCAGCGCCAAGTTGGCGAGCGATTTGCTGGAAGTGATTGCAACCGACGATCTCTTCGACGCCGTGCTCGATCACGAGCCAGCGTAACCAACAACGAAGCTTGGAAAGAACAGAACCAATGACGCTCAAGGCAGTAATCAGCACGGCGCTCACTGCAATTGCGGTGGGCAGTGCAGCGCGATGAACCGAGAGGCACTACGCGCCCCAATTAGCGGGACAAGCCCGGCTCGACGAGCCGGGCTCTTCGTTTCAGTCGCCCGAGTGTGAGTCGAGCGGCTTGCCGATGACGTAATCCCAGTCATCGTTAAACGGCGCCGGTTGGAAGGCTGGCTGGAAGGCTGGTTGGATTGGACCGACGCCGGTCGGCCCGCTCACCTGATTATAGGCTCCTCGAAAATGGCTGAGGTGGACCTTGCCGCGGTGGTGGTGCGGGGAAGCCGCTGCCATCTGGACCGCCAATCCCGAGATCAGCAGCGCACCGAAGATGGTGAGTGCAGTTTTTTGCATGGTGGTCTCCGTTGGTTAGACTTGGAGAAAGGCCTCGCTCCGTGGATGACGTCGAGTCTTGATGCGACACATCAATTGGCTCGAACATAAGCCACGCGTTCACGAGGGATGTGTTGGCCATCCCACATTTCACGAAGACTTGACGGCCAGGCGAGGCGTGCCGGATCATCGATGTGGCGAGCGGCGAGGTGGTCGCGATCGATGAAATTTCCCCTCGCGACAAACGCAATGGGCAAACTAATGGGCGACCGTAATTAGACCTGGCTAGGCATGATCCGGCCCCGAAGGGCCGCGTTGGCGCAAAGTGGAAACCGGTTTCCGCTCGCGACCAACGCGGGACGCGTTTGCGTGGAGATCATGCTCGAACAAGGATATGAGATCATGCTGCGATTCCATTTATTCGCATCATGATCTAGAGCGAGTACTCATACCCTCTTGGTTTCCGCTTAGCCGGTGCGCTTTCACGCGTCGATCGCGTCCTTGATTTTTTTCCGCGTCAACGGCAGGTCGCGCAGCCGTTTTCCCGTGGCGTTGGCGATCGCGTTTGCAACGGATGCCGCGGCGGGACCCTGGCCGGTTTCTCCACTGCCAAGGAAGGGTAGGCCCGGCCGGTTGATGACATGCACCTCGACCTTTTCAGGAACCGCGTCGAAGCGCAGGATCGGGTAGGTCTGCCAGTCGACGCTTGTGATCCTCGTATCGTCAAAAGTGACGGCCTCGTACAGCGTCCAGCTCGTCGACTGCAGAATTGCGCCTTCGATCTGGTTGATCAGCCCGTCCGGGTTGACGACCTGGCCGCTGTCGACCGCCGCCACCGCGCGGACCAAACGCGGCCGCCCCGTCTCCCGGTTAACTTCCACCTCACTGGCAACGGCGCAGTAGGCCGCCAGATTCTTGTAGCGTGCAAACGCAAAACCGAATCCGCGATCGGGCGGGGCTTTGCGCCCTTTCTGCCAGCCGAAAGCTTGCGCCGCCTTTTCGATGACGTCGCGGCCGCGCCGGTCGTCAAGATGTTTCAACCTGAATTCGACCGGATCGGCGCCGGCGAGCTGCGCAAGCTCGTCCATGAAACTCTCGATCGAAAATACGTTGTGATAGGCGCCGAGTGCCCGCATCGCGGACACCCGCACCGGCATGGCCGGGATGAAGTGATGCACCACATGCGCGTTGGGAAATTTGTAGATCGGGATCGCGTTGCGATCGCCGCCGCCTTCCGGCAACGGAATGGGCTTTGGCTCCGGGACGGCGATTGGTTGCGCCATGTGCTGCGCCGCCAGCATCGATCCAGCGCCGCCCGGACGCATCGAATGGGTGTTGCTAAAGACTTCGAAATTCCACGCAGCTATCATGCCGCTTGAATCCAGCGAGGCTTTCAGCCTGGTCACCATCGCCGGTCCGAACGGCTCCCAGCCGTGCTCCTGTTCGCGCATCCATTGCACGCGCACAGGAACGCCCGGCAGCTCCCGCGCGATCAAGGCAGCATCGGCCGCGGCATCGTCGGCGCCATTGTGGCCGTAGCAGCCGGAGCCTTCGACATGGATCAAGCGAACGTTCTCCGCCGGCATGCGCAGCATTTCGGCGATGCCCGCCCGATCGGGATAAACCCCTTGGGTGTGGGTCCATACCGTCATCGCGTCATCAGACGACTGCGCAATCGCGCAGGCTGGGCCGATCGAGCCATGGGCCTGATAGGGCCGCGTATAAGTGGCCTCGATTGTCTTCTGGCCGGTCACTGAGGGGTCCTTGTGCTCAAATATCGTCGAATCCTGCGACGGCAGGCTGGTGAGCACGTGAACGAGGTCGTCCTGCTTCGGCAATCCCGGGATCTCGCGCCATTTCGCAGCCTGCGACAGCGCGCCCATCGCCTTGATCGCCTGGAACTCCTTGGCCGCGACGACGGCCAGAAAATTGCCGTTGCGGATCACCTTGACGACGCCCGGCAGCTTCCCGACGGCTGAACTTTCGCACTCGATCAATTCGGCGCCGTAGCTCGACGGCCGGACGACGCGCGCATGCACCATGCCCGGCAACCGCATGTCCTGGATGTAAGCGGCACCTCCGGTGACCTTGGCCGGAATATCGAGGCGCGGCACCGCCTGCCCCATTACCCTGTACGTCGCCGGGTCCTTCAATTTCGATTTGGCCTGCGCCTGCACATGCAGCATGTCGCCCGCGACCAGATCGCCGTAACCAAGGCGCTGGCCGTCCGCAGTGACCACCGCGCCGTTTTCGACTTTGAGATTTTCCGCCGGCACGTTGAGGCGTCGCGCGGCTTCCGCAATCAGAAGCTCGCGGACCTGGGCGGCCGCGTTCTGGACGGCGGTGCCGCTCTCCTTCATCGAATTGCTGCCCGACGTATAACCTTCGTTGGCGGTACGGCCTGTGTCGGCCGTGACCAGCTTCGGCGAGGCAAAGGGGACATCAAGTTCTTCCGCGGCGATTTGCTGGATGGCCGTCTTCACCCCCTGGCCGATTTCGGCCTTGCCGGTGAATACCGTGATCGTGCCGTCGGCATCGATGCGAATCCAGGAGTCGAGATATGGCGTCTTTGCCAGGCTGCCCGGCGGCTTAGGCGCATGCGCCTGCGCCGCCTGGTCCTGTGCAAAAGCATCCGGCAGCGAGAAGCTGACAATCAGCGCACCGCCGCCCGCAAGCACGCGGCGGCGATCGAGAATCACGGGGCCGTTCATCGCGCGCTCCCCTGGGTGGTGGAGGGTAATGCGGCAGAATCCATCAGTCGGGCGGCCCGATGCACCGCGCGCAGAATGCGCATATGGGTACCGCAGCGGCAAAGATTCGGCTGCAGCTCGGCCCTGATCTGCTCGTCGGTCGGCTTGGGATTTTTCTGCAGCGAGGCCTGCGCCCGCATCATCATCCCGGCAATGCAATAACCGCACTGCGCCGCCTGCTCCTCCATGAACGCGCGCTGGATCGGGGCGGGAGCATCGACCGTCCCCAGTCCTTCAAGCGTCGTTACCTGCCTGCCCTCGAGCAGGAGCAGCGGCGTCACGCAGGACAATACGGCGTTGCCGTCGACCATCACGGTGCACGAACCGCATTGGCCGAGACCACAGCCGAATTTGGCGGCGTTGAGCTTCAACTCCTCGCGCAGCACGTAGAGCAGCGGAGTATCGGGATCAGCATCGATCTGGTGATCGCGACCATTGACCTTCAGTGAAATCATGGCCAGTGCCCACTTTCCGAAGTTCGTGTTACATCGCGCCACCCACTCTCACGAACTTCGGAAAGTCGTGGGCACTGGCAAACATATCGATTCTAGTGGTCCGATTCTAACATTCGCATCGCTTCTCGGCAGCCGCTTTTGCGAGTGTTAGAATCATGGGACCACTAGCAAATGTTGAATTCCAGTGGAGTTTTGAATTTGACATTCGCTTTCCGTCTTTACGGCAGGTTGGGTTGCGAATGTCAAATCCGCTCCACTAGTGGTCCGATTCTAACATTCGCATCCCTTCTCGGCTGCCGCTTTTGCGAATGTTAGAATCATGGGACCACTAGCAAATGTTGAATTCCAGTGGAGTTTTGGATTTGACATTCGCTTTCCGTCTTTACGGCAGGTTGGGTTGCGAATGTCAAATCCACTCCACTAGTGCCGCTTTTCTATTTGAAGTTCCTGATCGAATTTCGCCGCTTGTGGTGCAGGAACTTCAAATAGGTGCACTAGTGCGGCGGATTTGAAGTTCCTATCGGTATCGCGGCAAGTTCGTGATAGGAACTTCAAATTCAAAGCCGCTACTCAAATCAACAGGTTGCTATAGCTCCTTTGCTTCCGAAGTTCGCATCAGAGGTCGCCGCGATAGCTTGCGAACTTCGGAATCGGAGCTCTAGTCTCGCTGGATCGGGTCGCCGGGAGCGTTGTGCGGCCCCGGCTGGGCCTTGAGAAAGACGGTCTGCATGCGCCTTGCGTCCCGCACGGTCTTTTCAACGTCGCTCCAGCCCGGTTGGTTGCTGAAGCGGCCGCGCAGGTAGTTCAACAGGGCCGCAACTTGCGCGTCGGTCATGCTCGAGCCAAAACCCGGCATGATCGGGCTGCGCTCGCCTTCGACCGGCTGGATGCCGGAGATGATGATGTTGGCGGCATTGCGCGGGTCGGGCGCGCTGAGCGTCGTGCTCAGAGCGAGGTTGACCCCGCCATAAGGCAACGGCCTTGCGGATTCGTGGCATGTCGCACAGGCGGCGGTATAGATCGATGCGCCGGCCGCGTTGGACGGTGCGGGCTGTGACGGCGGCGAGTTGATTTTCGCGCGTACTTCATCGGCCTTGCGGAGGCGATCCTGGCTGGGCGGGCCGAACACGCTGGTCATATAGACAGCGATGGCGTGCACGTCGCTTTCCTGCACCGACGACAGGTTGCTGACAACTTCGGCCATCGGCCCGCGCGCGACGCCATGATCCTTATCCCAGCCCTGGCGCAGATAGCGGAAGATCGCCTCGGTATCCCACGGCACCGGCGAAGGCGATCGCGCATTGATCGCATAGGCGTGCCAGTTGTCGACGTCGCCGCCGGAGAATGGCGCGCTCACGCGTTCCGCACCCAAAGCATTGCGAGGCGTATGGCACGCACCGCAATGGGCCAATCCCTCGACGAGATATGCGCCGCGGTTCCACTCCGCGCTTTGCGCGCCGTCCGGCCGGTAGGTCTCGCGCCGCAGGAACAGCAATTTCCAGCCTGCCACCACAAAGCGTTGATCGAGCGGAAAGGCGAGCTCGTTGGCGCGCGCGGGCGCGTGGACCGGTTGCCGTGTCATCAGAAACGCGTAGAGCGCGCGATCATCCTCGTCGGTGACGTTGGTGAAATGATCGTAGGGAAAGGTCGGATAGAGGTGCCGCCCGGCGCGATCGACGCCGGATCGCATCGCGCGGCGGAACGCAGCTTCGGACCATCGACCGATACCGGTTTCCGGGTCCGGCGTGATGTTGGAGGAGTAAATCGCGCCGAACGGCGTTGGCACCGCAAGACCACCGGCGAAAGCCTTGCCTCCTCGCACCGTATGGCAGTCGTTGCAATTGCCGATCGCCGCAAGGTCGCGTCCCCGTTTGACGAGATTTGCATCAAAGGACTGCGGCGCGGGCGGTTCGATCGCCGGGATCGCGGGTCGCCACGCCACTGCAAAGGCCGCCACCACGCCGCCGATCAAGAGCCCCGCGGCGATGCCCGCAACGATTTTAGACCTTGTCATCCGTCCCAGCTTTGCTGCCTTGGGACGCTGTTAGCATATATCCGCTTTGCGGGACACTCCGTGGGCAGTTTCCGTCATGCCCGGAATCCGGGCATCCATCGTCTTCGCGAAGTCTTGTTGTAGATGGACGCGCCGGTCGGAGCCCGCGCATGACGAAAGTGGCGGAGCCGGGCTCGCCCTATTTTATTTCGGACGCCGGTGAGGCTTTGGAAAATGCGCGTTCGAATGCCGCGAGATCAGCGCCGGCCAAATCCGAGACCGCAACATAGGTGAAGTAGGGATCGCTCCAGCTGCGAACATTATATCCGGAAACCGTTTGATCCGGGATGGACTGGCCTGACCGCAAGGTGGTCAGGCTGATCGTGTGCGCTGCATGTTTGTAGACGATCGTGGCGACGGGATCGTGGCCGATAACATCGACACGGCCGCCCAACAACGAGAAGCCTTGGGCTGCGAGGTCGGGCACCTGGGGTGATGCGGGCAGGCGGGCGGTGAACCACGGCTTGACCGTATGACGATCGGAAGACGCGATATCGTAGGGTTGCGGCGCGAGCAGGCCCCGGATGTGACCGGCAACCACCTCGCTCGTCACGTTGTCGCGCTGGCCGAATTGCTCCATCGTCATCATGACGGAGCTCGAGATGACGGCGCCCAATACCGCGGCGGCGGCAAGCGCCTGATACGACCAGGTTCGGCGGCGCAGAACCGGGACATTGTTCGGGCGCTCCGCGTCCAATCGCGACTGGACGCTAGCTTGCAGGCCCGCCGGCATGTCCACTTGCGGAATCGAACTAACCCCCTCTCGCAACTTCTGCAAGCGGTCGTACCGCGCCTTCAAAGACTCGTCACTTGCCAGGCGCCGCTCGAACTCGCGTGCCGAAGCCGGATCAAGCTCGCCATCGAAATAGGCGTTCAACAGCAATTCGTCGTCGTCCTTCAGCAAGGCCATCATCATCAACTACTTTCGATCTCCCAGGAGAGCCAACAGAAGCTGCCTGCCCCTGGACAGGCGGGACATCACGGTCCCGATGGGAACATTGGTTATCTCGGCGATATCGCGATAGTTCATCTGATTCATTTCCCGTAAAACAATGACCTCGCGAAACTGCGTGGGCAATTGCGCCAACGCCTTCTCAATTTCCTCAGCATCCGCTTTGAAGAGAGCGATCTGCTCAGGTGTCTCTACTTTCGTGCCTTGCAGGCCTTCGTATTCAAGTTCCTGTTGCTCCGCCGCACTCAGGTCATTCAGGTAAACGACCTTCTTTGGCTTGTTCTTCGCAAGCCAGCTGAAGGCCGTATTGCGTACGATAGTTAAGGACCATGCGCGTGCATTGACGGCTCCGAAGTTCTTGATGCCGCGAAATGCACGAATCGCCGCTTCCTGAACGATGTCCTCTGCGTCAGACGCATTGCCGGTGAGCCAATGGGCGAGGCGATAGGCCTCAGGCATATGCGGCAGGAAGACTTCATCAAATGCTGCTCGTTCATCCGTGTTCTGCACGATCGGGACCGATACTCGTTGCGGGCCAGACAAGCGATCTGAGCCTTCCGATCCCTCTTGTAACATGGCCTTTTCGGGTTCGGTACACCGGAAAGCGTCCCGGTGTACCGATAGGATCGTCGTCATATGTGACGCACCAGGATGCACAACTGCCCGTGTCACTTCACGATTATTTTCCCTTGCATATGCGGATGCAGGCCGCAGAAATAATCGTAGGTGCCTGCATTGGCGAACGTGAAGGAGAACGAGTCGTCGGTGTCGAGCGCCTTCGAGCGGAAGCCCTTGTTCTTGTCGACCACGGTGTGCGGAATGTCGTCATGGTTGACAAACTTCACCGTCGTTCCCACCGCAATCGTCAGTTCCTGCGGGTTGAAGACGAAGTTGTCGATCTTGACTTCATCTGTACTTGGCTCCTGTGCGGCGACCGCGCCGTAGGCCAGCAGGGCGCCAACGAGCGGACCGAGAAGCATCGCAACCACCACGGCGCGACCGGGAGAGAATCGCGCCGCAGCGATGCGCAGCTGGTTCATCAAAGTTTGCATATGTGAGACCTCGAATCAGCTAGCCAGCGTCTTGTCGACGATGGCGAGTGGTTTGTTGCCCTGCATTACCGTGACGGTAGACAAACCAAGCCTGGAACGAAGCTGGTCGGCGGGAACGACCATCGGGCCTGGCGAAGGCGCACTGCCGGGAGCCGGCTGCGGGAACGCCGTCGACAAAGCGGTGTGGAAGGTCATGTTGCCTTCGACCTTCTGCGCCAGCTGATGGATGTGGCCGTTGAGCACGGTCACCGAGCCGAAGCGCTTCAACAGATCAAGCGCCCGCGTGCCATCCTCGGTGCCCCAGCCCCATTCCTTGTAAATCACCTGGAGCGGGATATGGGCGAAGACGACGATCGGCGTGCTGTTCGACTTGCCCTTCAGGTCGGCCTCGAGCCAGGCGAGCTGCTCGGCGCCAAGGTTGCCGAGGCCACCGCCCTTCAGGTCGACGACGTTGACAAGACCGATGAAGTGGACGCCGTGATCGTCGAAAGAATACCAGCCCGCGCCCTTCGATCCCTTGCCGTAACGCTCGAGATAGGCCTTGCCGCGCTCTTCGTCGATGATGTCGTGCTCGCCGGGAACCCAGTGGATCGGAACGCCGGTCTCACTGAATACCTTGTCGGCGTTATCAAACTCGGCCGGCTTGGAAAGATGGGTGATGTCGCCGGTGTGGATGATGAAGGACGGCTTGGCCGGCATTGCCTTCACCTTGCCGACCGCCTCGCGCAGCGTGCCCAGCGCATCCGGATTGGCCGCCTTGTCGAAGCCGATGTGGCTGTCGCTCATTTGCAGGAAGGTGAATCCGGTCGGCTCCGCGGCCGCCGCCTCACCGATCAAGCCCACGGAGTGCGGAACGCCCCCGCTGACGGTCCAAAGTACCCCGGTTCCCGCCCAAAGCATGCATTCGAGCACTTCGCGGCGGCCTAGTCCCTTTTCGTCAAGGCCTTTTTTAGCCATGTGATAGTTCTCCCTATGGGGCCGATCGAACCCCAAATGGCGCTGGATTGCGCCGCACATGGGAGACTCGGCTTTGTCGTGCTTTATTCCCAAGGAGCGGGTTCAGCAGGCAGACGCCTCGACCGAAATCTTAACAGACTGATTTCAGGTGAGAAAATTGGGTTCGTTTGGCAGAAAAGCTATATCGGTCGCTAATCTTTTCAGCTGCCAGAACAGGTGGGCACGACCGCGAAACGCGGCGGCCGCGGTCCGAAACGAAACGCGGAGCTGTCACCGATTTCCCGACCTCGTTAAGAACCTCCTCAACGTTCGCAGCTTCTCACCGTGCTTGTCTCATCGGCTTACGAAGTCGAACGCCGGGTCCGCCTCCGTTCTCGTCGATGAACCCGACCAGGCGGGTTCCATGCTGAATCAGAATGGGGGGTAGCAGTGACAGTAGGTGCGCAAACGGCGGACCTCGAATGGATTAGAGCAGGAGGCAAATTGGGTTCGTCTTCTGCGGACCTCAATTTGGAAGGCGCAGGCTAGCGGCACAAGCAAAATGATGAAAACAACCCCATGCAAAGTAGTGCAGCGGGAACGTGTTTTTATCAGAGGCCATTGCGGAGATCGTTAACATCCGGCGTCTTTTCCTTTGGTAACTTGGTGTCAACCGATTCGGACAGGTGATGCATGCGCGACTTTCCTCAGCATGGCCGTATGGCAGCATTAGAGGCGGCATTAGGAGCTTTCCCGGGCGCGCCCCCGGACGCAGCCTGGCATTGCGACAGGCCGCATGGCCGTATGGCATCATTAGAGGCAGCGTTAGTAGGTACACCATGCGCAGCTCCGGAGGCCTTCAGCGGGTTGGCGGCCGAGATCGCGGCGGCGGCCTGGCATTCCAAGGTTTTTGCGGATCTGCACCTTGTGATGCGCCACGACCTCCATCAGCCTGCTCGTATGGCATCATTAGAGGCAGCGTTAGTGGGTTCGGCGGCCGAATGCCATTGCAATAGGCCAAAACCAGCGCCGCGGGCTACCGACAAGCTTTTTGAGGATCTGGATCTTTTGATTCGTTACCAAAGGCTCGGTCATAACGAACCGTCCGACACCGGCGCATTTCAGGAAGCAATTAGATCCATTGAGAGGCAAAGAGAATTTTTCGATCGGATTGCCGAGCCATATCGCCTCCCTTTCGCATCCGAATTCGATCGGCCGTCGAATAGTCCAGATAACAACCGCTTGGCCACGCCTGACGATCCGTCGCCTATAGCTTCTCGTGCCCCTTACAGGCCGCCTTTGCCCGTTGGCAGGTTTCCGGACCTCGAGGAGAAATTCAAATCCTTGCCTCCTGGTCTTACCCGAGATCAGCAATACGAGGCCGTCTGCAATTCACCTGAATTCGCACGATACCACCTCACGGTTCGTGTCTTGAGAGCGGCGGCCAAGGTTGTGCCAGTTCCAAGGGGACGTCCGCGCCGACGCTAGCAAACCTGAAGCGGCGTCGCACGCATTCACGTCGTCCATTCCAAAACGAAACTGTTCAGACGGGCGGGCCTAACATCAACCCGGCCGCCGGGCTGTTATCGGCTACAGCAGACTCAACGCTCAAAAAATTCTGACAAAATATTGTTGCGTCAGAATTGACTCATTTTTTTCCTGCCGGCAGCCGTGCGAAACTCCGCTGAGGATTTCACCTCTTAGGAGACAATAAAATGGAAATCGTTGGGCTGTCCGCTAAAGGGCCGAAGGGCTTAGCCACTCACAATAGGGCCAAGATCGAGGAATCCCGCAACATTATCAAAGCGGGAAATAATGATCCGGGCGCGCCGGCCGTGGCCGATGAACCAACAAAGGATCCATCCAACACTTCACCCCCCATTACGATGCAGGATTTCGGCACCGAATACCCTGACTTCTTCCACGGAATCTTTGTGCAAATGGCGAATTGCGTCGCAAAGGACGGGCATGTCGATCAGGCGGACTTGAAGTTCATGATGTTGTTTTTGAAAGGCGTTAAGCCGCGAGACCATATCGAGGCGGCATTGCTGACGCAAATGGCGACGACACATCTACAGATCATGCGGTTCAACAGCCGCCTGAGCAACGCCCGCGATGCGGTCGAAATCAACCTCAACGAACCGATCCTCACTAAGCTCATGCGTACCTTTGTAGCTCAAGTGGAAGCCCTCAAGCGCTACCGCAACACGAATGAACCCGGTGTAACCGTCCAGAACGTCTCCGTTACAGACGGAGGACAAGCGATCGTCGGCAATGTCATGCAAACCCCTGGTGGCGGAGTATCGAACAAAACACCCGCACCGCCTTTGGCTATCACCGATGCCAAGCTCACTCCCATGCCTCCCTTGGGCGAGTAGCAATGGTTAGCGGTCACCCGCGAAACACCGGCCCGATGCTATCGAGCCTACGCTGCGGAGCGAAGACCCGCTCCGCACGGGCGTGCCGGTCGCCCGCGATCCGCGGCAAAAAGCGCTGCCGAATGCACGGTGGCGCGCCCGGATCCGGCGCACCCAGAGGCAATCAAAACGCGCTGAAGCACGGCGTGTTTACCAAGGAAGCAATCTACGAGCGCCGCGAAGTCCGCGCCTTGATCGGCCAATCACGGAAGCTGCTGCAACAATTGGAATGAAGGCAAATTATTGCGGCTTCTCATAGATTCCACTCGGCGATTCCGAGAAGACGCGCGACACCAATCAGCCGCTGGTCATAGCTGGCAAGCTGCACGCTTGCTCCCTGGGAGCGGATGAACTCGATGGCCGCTAGGTGAATGGCATCCAGCGTGCGGACCGGAATCGGGAACGGCTCGAGGGCGCGCCTCAACACCGGCGGCACCATTTCGATGATCGCGATCCGGCCGATCAAGCCGCGGACGGCATCGCCGTGCGAGTCTTGAAGCCGACGCGCATTGATCCGGGTCCAGACCTCGCATTCGAGGAGCCTGCTTGAAACGATAGCCTGATCCCACAGCGCATGCGAGGGATAGCGGTCCTCAGCCAGAAGGTAGGCGAGCGCCACCGAACTATCGAGATAGATCATCGATCCGCTCGATCTTCCTGCAAGTCAGCCAAGATTTCCTGCAGTTTCATCACCGGTTTTCGGGCCGGCAATTCCCTTCCAGCTGACAGTGGTGGCCTGATCCATCCCTGGCGAACCGCATCGAGGAGAAGCGCATCCGAAACCAGCGGGCTTCGGTCGGGCGCCGGTGGACCAAGCTCGGCCACGACGCGATCGCGGTCCGTGACCAGCACAGTCTCGCCGCTGGCCGCCAGCCGGACGTATTCGCTGAGCTTGTTCTTGAGCAGTTTGATGCCAACCGACCTCATACAAAGGAAGGTAGCTACCGGTAGCTACTTTGTCAAGTGCCCATCGTCGCGGCCGGATCGCGCGCCAGTCTCAGTCCCGCTCTCCGCAACTTTCTGAGAGCCGACTGGGTTCGTTTCGCAAAAACTTTGCCGCCGTTTTTCACCGCTTCAGTTTTGGCGGTTTTCGAAGCCGTACGCCTGGTCCGCCACCGTTCTCGTCGATGAATTGGATGCCGGCAACTTCCAAGGCTCCCTGCATTCGGCCGATCGCTTCTTTTGAAACGCTCCGGCGCTCTCTCTCGAAATCTACGACCGTCGATAAGCCAATCTCAGCTGCAGCCGCCAATTGCGGCTGTGTCATATCGAGAAGCGCCCTCGCTCCTCGACACTGAGAGGGTGACATGGTTTTCAACATTTTATGTTGACACCTCTTCGTCGCCAAGGTATCAACATTTTATGTTGATACCTTTTTGCCATAGGAGAGTGCCGTGATTCTTAGGGAAATTTCTCAAAAATCTTCTCGTTTAGACCGCTGCTCCTTTGTGGGCGGCTCGGATGCCCGGATCATCATGGGCGACGACGAGGTGGCGCTGCTCCGCCTTTGGAAGGAAAAGCGCGGCGAAATCGAACCCGAGGATCTGTCCGGCGAGCTGCTGGTCCAGCTCGGCACCGTGACCGAGCATTTGAACCGGCATTGGTTCGAAAAGAACTCCGGCCATGTCGTCACCGACGTGCAGCGGCAGGTCTTTCATGCGGTGCACCGGTGGATGGCCGCGACCCTTGACGGCCGGGTCGAAGCCTCGGGAGCCGTGTTCGAGGCCAAGTTCATGCTGCCCTGGAATTTCTCGGAAGAGGCAGCCGCGGAAAAACACATGGCGCAGCTGCAGCACAATATGTGGGTCACCGCGTCGCGGACGGCCGTGCTGTCCATCATCACCGGCGGCGGCAAGTGGGTGGAAATGACCATTCCGGCTGATCCGCTCTACCAACATCTGCTGCTGACCGCGGAACGAAAATTCTGGCGCTGCGTCGAGACTGGCGAGCCCCCTCACCTCTTTGGCATCGAACCGCCGCGGCCCCGAATCGAGGCGATCAGAACCGTCGACATGACCGGCTCCAACGCCTGGGCGGAGTTTGCGAACCTCTACCGGCTGACCCGGCCCGCGGCGCTCGACCACGACCGGGCCAAGGCTGAGCTGAAGGCGCTTGTGCCTGAGGATGCCAAAGAGGCCTCCGGCCACGGGGTGCGGGCCAAGCGGTCAAAATCCGGGGCGATCAGTTTTGTACTGCTTGCTGAGGAGGCCGGCCATGCAGCGCTCCAGCACTAGTGTCGGGGCATTGGCAGCAGCCCTCGCCAAGGCCCAGGCCGAGATCGCGAATCCAGCGAAATCTTTGACCGCGACCATCGTCTCGCCCTTCCCGCGCGAGGGGGGCCGGACCTTTCGCTATGCGCCCTTGTCCTCAGGGCTCGAACTGGTTCGGAAGTGCCTGGGCCAGCACGAGATCGCCACCGTTCAGACTACGGCGATCGACCGCGACAGTGGCTTGATCAGACTCATCACCACGCTCGTGCACGCCTCCGGCGAATGGGTTTCCTCCGACTGGCCGGTCTGTCCGCTGAGTGAAACGGCGGCGTCCCATCGGCTGGGCGCTGCCCTTACCTATGCCCGCCGTTATGCTCTGTTCACCATGGTTGGCATCGCCGGCGAGGACGATCTTGATGCGCCCGACCTTGTGCCGGCAAATGGCCCTGCCGCCTCACAAGACGTATCGGCAAGTCCGGATAACGGAGCTGCCGCAGGCGCATATTTGCAGACCCCTCAAAGGCGAGCCCGATCAGAAAGGTCCAGGCCACCAACTTTGTCAGCTAATGCCTCGAATGAGCTACGTCGTCGGCTAGTATTAGAGATTGAGCAGCTCGAACACATTGAATCTGTTGCAACCTGGGCCCAGCAGGCCCTGCCCCTGAAAAACCAGCTCTCAAGGGCAGATGCCCTCGCGCTCGAGGCGGCTTTCAGTGCCAAGCTGAGCCGGCTTGGCAACCTTCAATCCGCTGCACCGAAAGATCAGAAAGAGAATGGCTATGGTAACCAGTCATTCGAAATCGATGCTGGCAAGCAGACGGTCAATGTTATCTGCAAACCCGTGCGTGAGCGCGACCGCGAGCATCTGAAGTTCGTGGCCTCTCAGCCCTGTCTGATCTGTGGCCGAGCCCCATCGGATCCGCACCACATCAAGTTCGCCGAGCAACTGGCGATGGGGCGGAAAGTCAACGACCGGTTCACCGTCCCAATCTGCCGACTGCACCACCGTGAACTGCACCGAAAGGGCAATGAGCGTGCCTGGTGGGAAAAGCAGGAGATCGATCCGTTGCCCGCGGCGGCCAGCCTTTGGGCCAAGACTCATGCAGTATCCTCTGCCGCAATAAACATCGATGGCGAAAACGCTCAGCCTGCTGAAATCAATGGAGCCGGCACGGCGGGCTGGTCGCAAAACGACGAAACGAAGCCAATTTTTGGTCCAGAGGCCGAATGACCTCCTTCCGGCAAATCGAGGCCAACCGCCGCAACGCGCAGCTCAGTACGGGACCTGTCACCGAAGAGGGCAAAACAAGGTCGCGGCAAAATGCGGTTCGCCACGGGCTCACCGCAGAAACCGTGATCGATGCGCTGGAAGATGCCGAAGACTACGCGGCTTTCGAAATGGCCATCACGGCCGACTATGACGCGCAATCGGCCGTGGAGAGAGAACTGGTGCTGAGACTGGCGAGCCTGTTATGGCGGCTGCGTCGCGCGACCGCCATTGAGAGTGGGCTCTTCAAAATCCAGGCCAAACAGCTGCTTCAGTTCCGCCAACGACGGTCGGCTCATCAAAACCGCAAAGATATCATCGGCAGCCCGTACGGAGACGCCCTCGCGGCCGAGGACTACACGCGGCAGAATGAGATTGACCCCACCGGCGGTCTCGATGTTGGCTCACAATCGACCATGGAGCCGGCTGACCAATTCGACGAGGTCACACGCTCCTTTGTCCGCCTTTCCAACCTGCCGACCTACCCGCTCGATCGGTTGAGCCGCTATGAGGCCACGCTGTGGCGCCAAGCTTGCCAAATCCTGTTCACGTTGCGCTATCTCGATCAGCGCAAGCCGTGGGACAGATTGAGGTTGCGATGATGCGAAACTCAAGACGGCCGTGCCGATCAATTTGCACACGCCAGAATAGACGCAAATCTCAAGAGCCGCCCCGCCGACTCCCGATGGGCTATCCCCTTTGTCCGCTTGTGCTCCCCAGAACCGGACATTCAGAACGCGCGCCAGCATGTCCGCAAAGGGCCGCTTCTGTTGGAAAACTCCGGGATCCTGAGCGAAGCTGGGTTGGTCCTTAAGAACTATTAGAACTTATTAGAGCGGCCGGCCTTCGAACATTCTGGCCGGTTGAGGGGCACACCATTTGGTCTGGACAGCGTAAGAAGCAAAGAGCCCCGACGAATGCCGGGGCTCTTGTGTTCACGAAAAAGAAGAAAGGATCAATAGCTTGCAGGGGCGCCCCAGTTGAAGCGGTAATTGATCCCGCCCTTCACCACGTCGATCTTTTCGGTGGAGCTTACGAACGTCGTGCTGAAGACACCCGTGGCGAGGGTGATACTATTGACGCCAACGTTGGTGTGACCGAAGTCAAAGTGCTCGTATTCGATCTTGGCTGACCAAGCCGGTGCAAAGGCCCACTCGAAGCCAGCCCCGACGACCCAACCAGAGCGATCGGTACTGCTAGCGCTTGTGTCAACGAGAGTCCCGGTCGGTGAAAGAAAGACTCCCGATGAACTGGTCTGGTCCAAGGCCACGCCGCCCTTTCCATAGAAAAGCCAAGGACCTGCCGCCCAGCCTATACGGCCTGTCAAATCCGCAAGATCCTTGATTCTTCCGGTGGTGGTGCTCGAGAATCCTACGCGACGCGGCGCGGTGCTGACCGTGGTCTCGGTCCCGCTGATGTTCGTCCAATCCCACTCGCCCTCCACGCCGACCACCAAGTTATAGGCGGTCTGATAGTTGAACCCTACCTGCGCGCCGGCAAGCCAACCGCTCGAGTGGATCTCGTCGAAAACGGTCCCGGTCGGAAAGGCCAAACTGCCTGGCGCGAGCTCGGTGGATTGGCTTCGACCCCAGCCCCAGCCACCGTTGCCACCCACGTAGAAGCCGGTCCAAGTGAATACAGGGACCGGCATGGGCGGGGCTTTCACGGGAAGGTCAGCCGCAAAACCGGGCGATGCAAAAAGCGCCAACGCCGCACTCGCCAAAAGTACCTTTTTCACCACGGGAACCCCTCCGAAAAAGCAATTATGAATATGAATCTGATGGAAGTTTAGCCTAACCGGTGGACATTCGCCTGTAACGCTTCTGCAACACCCGCGCTATTTTTGCCCGATAAACCTGTAAGGTTTGTGTAAGCAAACGCAGCTAGAGCAGCCCTAGCTTTAACCCTCACCGAAATGCCATTTTCCTGCTTGCGTTTGGACAGGTTTGCTTCTGCGCAGCCGCGCTCTGAACCCTAGAAGGCGCCGCATGCGTCAAAAAGAAACTGCGCTTAACGCGGCGCTCAAAACAGCCGACACAAGAGCCATATGCCTCGCCCTCGACGAACTTGTGCGTGGCTCATCCAACGTTTCGATACTCGCAAAGGATGCCGAGATTGACCGTTCGGTTCTTTATCGCTCTTTTCGCGGCGAGAAGGGGCCAAGGCTTTTCCTTGTGATGAAGGTTTTGCGGAGCTTGAGTTTTCAGTTCGTTGTGGAATTTGAGCGGCAGCCAAAGAGGATCGGACCAAACCGGTTCGGCCAGGGTTCGAAAACTACCCCTCACCTTGAACTTCGCGATAGCGCAAGAGCGAGCGCGAAATTTCTGACACGCGCGTTCGAAAGTTTTGACATAACTGAAATTGGAAAAGCTCTCGAAACCGTGCTGCGTGCGCAAGAGAACGTTGTAGAATTTGCGAAAAGAGCATCGTTGCAGCGTAGCAGTCTCTATCGCTCGTTCAGCCAGCGCCGCGACCCACAACTTAGTACGGTTGTAAATTTCCTATCCGCGTTAGGTTTGCGGCTCGCGGTAATCCCCGTGAGCAGCGAATTGATGTACGACCAATTTCGATTGGAATAAGAGAACAATTCCGGTGCTACTCTCGACTACGCCGGCTCAGCGCCGTCCCTCGCTCGGTGCGCGGCGAGAACGGAGGAACGCCAGCGAGCCTGTTATGGCCGTTGGGTCGCGCGAACGCCATCGAGAGCGGGCTGTTCAAGATCCAGGCCAAACAGCTGCTTCAGTTCCGCCAACGACGGCAGGCTCATCAAAACCGCAAAAATATCATCGGCAGCCTTTTCCGAGACGTCGTCGCGACCGAGGACTACACGCGGCAGAATGAAATTGACCCCGTCGGCGGTCTCGATGTTGGCTCACAATCGACTTTGGAGCCGGCTGACGCCAAGCTTGCCAACTCCTGTTCACATTGCGCTATCTCGATCAACGCAAGCCATGGGAAAGATTAAGGCTGCCTTGATTTTGAAATTCAGGTTCGCCATGGCCATCAAGACTTGTGACACTACAGAGCGTCTGTCGAAATGCGGAGCGCTGGCGCGCCTTTTTCGTGCCCCAGGAGCGCACATCACCAAGTGCGCGAACATGCCGTCGGCAACATGCCTCCGAGGATGATTCTGTCGTCGCTCGATGCCGTTTACCCTGGCAAGACGCGCGGCGGTATCGCGTGTGTGTGTCATCACAATCCCGAAACGAGATGCCCGCCATCCACTGTGACCACGCTGCCGGTCATGAAGGAGCCGGCGTCGGAGACGAGCAGCAGCAGAGGACCGTCGAGTTCGGTCAGCTGGCCAAGCCGCCGCTGCGGCACGCGTTTGACCAGCGCCTTGCCTGCATCGGTTTCAAAGAAATCATCGTTAAGCTCGGTAGCGAAATAGCCAGGTGCGAGCGCATTGACGCGAATGCCGTAGCGCGCCCATTCGAGCGCCAGCACCCTTGTCATCTGGATCACGCCGGCCTTCGAAACGGCATAGGGCGCAACCCCGCCAGCCACGCGCAAGCCCAAGATGGAGGCGATATTGACGATCGAACCCCTGACGTTGTTTGCGATCATCCGCCGTGCCGCAGTCTGTGCAACCAGCCAGACGCCCTTGAGGTTGGTATCGATCACCCTGTCCCAGGCGCGCTCGTCCTGATCGAGCGCCGCTTTGGTCGCGGTGACGCCGGCGTTGTTCACGACCGCATGGATCGGACCGAATTCGGCTTCAGCTTCCTTCAACGCGCCATCGACCTGCGTGGCCAAAGTGACGTCGAGGACTACGCTCTGCGCCTTGCCGCCCGATCCGTTGATCTCGGCAACGTTTTCCGCAAGCGCCTCGGGGCGGCGCGCCGCCAGCGTAACGTGGGCGCCGTTATTGGCGAGGAAGCGCGCGAAATGCTGGCCAAGGCCGCCCGAGCCGCCGGTGACCAGAATGTGCCTGTCTTCAATCTCAAACACCGGAATCTCCCACGAAGAGTTGCCCAAGTCATGCATCAGGACGCTCGCCATTTTCGCTCGGCCTCGTCCCACGCGGCCAGCGGCTGCAGATCGGGCACCCAGGCAAGGCCGGTCTTGCCGTCCGAGGAAATCGCCTCCGGCGTGACCACCATGTCGAGCAGCGCGGGACGGTTGGCCAATGCCCGTTCGATCGCGGGCTTGAGCTGCGCTTCGGTTTCGACCCGCTCGGCGTGCATGCCGAACGACCTCGCCATCCCCGCATAATCGGCGAATTGCAATCTTGTGCCGACGACCTTGCCATGCGTGACGGTTTGATCGTGGACCTCGATCTGCCACGCACCATTATTGGCAACGACGATCAAAACGGGAGCCTTGTGACGCACGGCGGTGTCGACCTCGATCGCATTGAAGCCGAATGCGCCATCGCCGGTTGCCACCACCACCGGCTTGTCGGGAAAGGCGAGACTGGCGGCAATGCCGTATGGCACCCCGATTCCGATGCAACCGAACGGACCGGGATCCAGCATTCGCGGCGCGTTCAGCCCGACACGCGCAAAGGAGAGAAAATCGCCGCCATCGGTGATGACGACGGAGTCGTTGCCAACGGCTTCCTGCAGCGCCGACAAGACCTTGTTGGGGTGAAGTTTGCCGTCGGAGCCGCTGGGCGCCGAGGCCATGGTCTGCTGAAGCTTCCGCGCCCGCTCTTCATGCCCCTTGCGGAGTTTCGCAGCCCATTCACGGTCGACTCCTGAAGGCCGATTGCCCGCATGCTCGACCATTGCGCGCAGCGTCTCCGCCGGCGATGCCAGGATTTCGACGGCACCGCGGCGATTGTCGCGGATCTCCGTCGAGGTATCGCTGATACGGATGAATTTCGCCGACTGGAAAACGGCCGGCGATCCGTAGGCGAGCTGGAAATCGAGCCGTCGTCCAACGGTCAGAACGACATCGGCATCGCCCATGACGGAGCCACGCATCGCACCCACAACGGAGGGATGGCTGTCGGGAACCAGGCCGCGGCTTTCGCCCGTATCTAGGTACACGGCGCCGAGCCTGTCGAGCAGTGAAATCAGTTCCGGCCCTGCACCGCGGGCGCCGCGACCAGAAATCACGAGCACGCGGCGGGCCGACCACAACAGGTCGACCGCCCTTTCGATCTGTGCGGGATCGGGATGCGTAACAGTGCGCGGCTTGTCGCAAAGATGCTCTTCGAGCTGCAGCGCCTTAGGTACGATTCCCCGCAGCGTGTCGGTTGGAAAATCGATGTAGGAAGGACCGGGGTCTCCACCCTCGCCGAAAGCACGCGCGATCGCTTCATCGAGTTCCTGCAGCACCAGCGACGGCTCGCGCACCGTGCGCGCGTAGCGCGTGATCGATCGCACCAGTTGCGTGTGATCCATGTCCTGCAGGCCGCCCCTGTTCTCCTGCGGGCGCGGATTGCCGCCGGATACAACCAAAATCGGCGCCCGCGAAACGTGGGCGTTGGCGATCCCGGTGATGGCGTTGGTCATGCCCGGACCGGCGGTGACCAGCGCCACCCCCAGCTCGCCGGTCAACTCCGCATGCGCCTGGGCCATGTGGACCGCGGCGCGCTCGTCGCGGACGTCAATGATGCGGATTCCTTCCGCATCCAGTCGCATCCAGATCGGCATGATATGCCCACCACAAAGCGCGAAGACATGTTTCACGCCGCGCTGCTTCAACAGCTGGGCGATCAGTGCGGCGGCGCTGTCAGGAGAGACTTTCATCACTACGACTCCGATTGGTTGAAACAATTGATTTCTGGACAAGCTTCATGCGAGCCACGCCACGAGCAGCGAGACGGTGAGAACGCCAAAGACATGCGAGGCGAGAATGGAGCCCGATGTCACGCCGGCTTCGAGGCCATAGAGCTTGGCAATGGTGAACGGCCCCGATCCGATCGGAAGGGCGCTCAAGATCACGGCCGAATGCGACCAAAGCGGTGGCATCGTGAACACGTAGAAGGCGAGGAACGCCGTGACGGCAGGTTGCAAGATCAGTTTCATCGCCACGAGCTTGGCGATGGACACTGCGTCGCGGCTCACCACACTTTCCTGCGCAAGAAAGAGCCCGATGCAGACCAGCGCAACCGGCGAAGCGGCCCCGCCAAGCAGCGTGGTGAAACTCTCGAAAGGCGCCGGGACTTTGATACTGCTGAGGCCGATGCACAGCCCTGCAACGGGCGCGATCAAAAGCGGGCTGGTGAGCAAGGCATTGGCGACCTTGGTCCCGGTCGACCAGAAGCTTCTCCCTTTCTGCAGATCGATTTCGACGACGACGACCGCGAACAGAAACAGGATGCAGGCCGTGAACAGCGTCGCAATGATCGAGGCTGGCGCGCTTTCGGGGCCGAACACCAGAAGGCACATCGGAATTCCCATGAATCCAACATTGCTGTAGCCGGCGTCGAGTCCCTCGATACTGGCATTTGCAACGCGTCGCCCTCGAATCCGGCTGATCGCGAAGGCAACCGCAAAGGTGATCGAAGAGCCGCCGCAGAAAGCGCCGAGGAAGCCGAACTGACGGACCTGATCCGGCGTAATCTTCGACATCGCCACGAACATCAGCGAGGGCAGCGCCAGATAGACCGCGAAACGATTCAGATTGTCCGTCGCCGTCTTGTCGAAGACGGAGAAATACCCGCAGATGAATCCGGTCAGGATCAAGGCGAATATCGGAAGTGCGGAGTTCAATACGGCGTGCATTTGACGGCGAGCCCGAGGCGGAATGACGCGGACGGTTGACCATGGTCAGTTCGTGAACTTCTTCTTCAATTCCCGATGCAACACCTTGCCCGTGGCGTTGCGCGGAATTTCGCTCTCAAGCATGAAGGCATACGACCGTGGACGCTTGTATCCCGCCAGGCGCTCCTTCGACCATTCCATCAGGTCGCCCTCCTTCAGATCGGCGCCTTCATGCAGCACGATCACCGCGTGCACGCGCTCGCCCCATTTTTCGTCGGGCAAGCCGATCACCGCGACGTCCTTCACCTGCGGGTGCGCGCCGATCAGCGCCTCGACTTCGGAGGGATAGATGTTTTCGCCGCCTGAAATGATCATGTTGCTCTTGCGATCGGACAGATGGATGTAGCCGTCGGCATCGCGCCGGGCCATGTCGCCGACCGTGCAGTAATCGCCGCGGAAGGCCTCCTTTGTCTTTTCGGGCAAGCGCCAGTAGCCGTCGAAGGTATGGGCATTGCAGGAGTACAGCTCGCCCGCTTCGCCATCCGGCACCTCGTTGCCTGCTCCATCCAAAATCCTGATCGGCGCTGCGCCCACGCACTCGCGGCCCACCGAACCAAGCTTGGTGAACTGTTCGTGTGGATGCAGCATGGTCACCCACCCGGTTTCTGTGGCGCCATAGAGTTCGAATAGGCCGGAGTTCGAAAACATCTCCATGACTTCGCGCTTGGTCTCAGGCCGCGCGGGCGCCGAGGAGATCATCAGCTTGGTCACGGCGTCGAAATTGTATTTGCCACGGACGGCGGCCGACAAACCGAGCATCATTATGTAGTGAGTGGGCACGAGCGAAGTGAATGTGGAGCCGTCCTCCGAAAGGGTTTGAACGCAATGTTCAGGGTCGAAGCTCTTGCGGGAATAGATGAAGTTTGCGCCGCCGCAATAGCCGAATGCGCCGAAAAAATTCAGGGAATTGGCGTGGCACATCGGCATGACCAGCAGGGCCCCGTCATTGCGATGCAGCCCGAGCTCGATCTCGGTGACCATCGATAGCAGCACGCCGCTACGATGGCTTCTCACGACGCCTTTTGGATTGCCTGTCGTGCCCGAAGTGTACATCAGCGTCCAGGGGTCAGACAGCTGCACGCGCTGCTCAGGTTCACTCGCGCCGGCGGCGGCGAGGACTTCTTCGTACGCGCGATAGCCCACCGGGCACGCATCAGCGCCAAAGTGGATGTAGCGGTCCGGCTTGATCGAGAGGTTGTTGCGGACCTCTTCGACCACGTCGACAAGCTCGTCCTGGACGATGAACGCAGAGGCTTCGGCATTTTCAAGGATATACTGAACTTCCTTGCCGATCAGACGAAAGTTGATCGGCAACGCCACCAGGCCTGCCTTTGCCGTGGCGGCAAAGATTTCGCACCATTCGACACAGTTATAGGCGAGGATCGCGACGCGCTCGCCTTTGGTGAGGCCAAGGCCGATCAGGGCATTGGCGAGCCGGCACGAGCGGTCATTCCATTGCGCGAACGTCATCGAACGTTCGAGATCGCGCGCGCCGACGCGATCAGGCGACAGCCGCGCATGAACCGAAAGCATTTGTCCGAAATTCAGGAGGTCTTTCACGTTCTGCTCCTAACGGGTTTTCAAAAACACTGGTGGTAACGGTTCAGTTCAAAAGGCCGATCGATATCCAGGGGACGGCGGCAATGACGACGGTTCCGATCAGAAGCGCCAGCATGTAACCCAGCATCGGTTTGATGCCTTCGTCGGGATGGATCCGGCTGATTGCACAGGCCGCGTAGTAGCCGACGCCGAAGGGTGGAGCGAACAGGCCGATGCCCATAGCCAGAATCACCACCATGGCGTAATGCACTTCATGCACACCGACTTGTTTGGCGATCGGAAACAGCAGCGGACCGAACAGCACGATCGCTGGAATACCTTCCAGCACGCTGCCCAGGACGATGAACGCGATGATCGTCACGCCGAGGAACATCGGTGCGCCGCCTGGCAGGCCGGTCATGAACGCTGCAAGCGAGGTGGAGAAGCCCGATTGCGTGAGCGCCCACGCCATTCCGGTCGCAGCTCCGATGATGAGCAGGATCGCGCCCGACAACGCGGCAGTTTCGGTCAGCATCGGATAAAGACGACGCCAATCGAATTTCCGATAGATCAGTAGCCCCGCAAGCACGGAATAAACGATGCCGATGGTGGATACCTCGGTTGCGGTCGCGACACCGCCGACGACAGCGGCGCGGATCACGAATGGCAGCGCGATCGCGGGCAAGGCGACAAGGAAGGTGGAGCCGACCTCGCCCCATCGGGCGGGCTTTACGTGGGACAGGTCTTCGTTGCGGTAGCGGCGCCAGACCACGACACACAACATGATGGCAAGAACCAGGCCCGGCAGCAATCCACCGGTAAAGAGTGCTGCGATCGATACTCCGGTGACCGATCCGATGGTGATAAGGACGAGGCTCGGCGGGATCGTTTCGGTTTGCGCACCGGTGGCCGACAGCAGCGCGACGAGATCGCCGGGCTTCGCACCGCGCTCAATCATTTCCGGAAACAGCACGGGTGCCACCGCTGCCATGTCGGCCGCTTTGGCGCCAGAGATGCCGGAAACCAGGTACATCGCAGCGACCAGGACGTATTGAAGGCCGCCGCGGACATGGCCGAGCAGGCTGGCAAGAAAGCCGACCATGGCGCGCGCCATGCCAGTCATCTCGATCAGAAGGCCAAGGAATACGAACAGCGGCACGGAAAGAAGGATCAGATGGCTCATGCCCTCGTCCATGCGACCAATTACAACGGTCGACGGCGTGCTCGTCGTCAGCGTGATGTAGGCAAAGGTGGCAAGTCCAAAGGCAAAGGCGATCGGCACCGCGGCAAAGACCATGATCGCCACAAGCACCACGAAGAAAATCAGGAGATTGAGGTTTCCAAGCGGCACCAGCACCGGTCCGAGCGCATAAAGCACTCCGCCAACGACCGCGACGGTAGCTACCGCCAATCCGATCTTTCGCCCATCGCCGAACGACGCGAGCCGCAACAAGGCGATGATCAGCATCAGGCCGAGGCCGACTGGCAACGCGGCCGCGCGCCAGAGGCTGGAAATGTCGAGTGCCGGCGTCGAGACGAAGGCCTCATCTGACGCAAACTCAAAAGCGGGCTGCAGGACAAGAACGAGGAATGCCAGAGGAGCAGCGATCGCCAGCACGTCGAAAAAGGCGCGCCGCTGCGGGCTGACCATGCCGACGAAGGCGGTCATCCGCATATGCTCGCCGCGTTGAAATGCGACCACCGCGCCGAGCATGGCCAGCCATAAAAAGAGGATGCTGGCGAGTTCGTCCGACCAGATGATGGGCTTATGAAACAGGTATCGCGCGGAAACACCGCTGAACAAGACGATGATTTCCGCGATCACAAGCAACGCCGCGACGGCCGCGACGATCGAGCCAAGCCATTGTTCGGCTTTTTGCAGGGCGCCCGCTACCCCAGTCATCCGGGGCAGCGTGACGCTGGTTTCCTCCACTAAATGCATGGCGATCACCCGATGTTGCCGGCGTATTTTTGCAGCAATGCCCAGGCTTCGTCGCCGAATTTCGCTTTCGCATCCTTGTAGAAGGACGTCTTTGCAAGCGCCGCCTGGAACGCCTCGGGCTGGGTTGTATTAAAGGCGAGCCCCTTAGACTCGAGGGTCTTCTGGTAGTCCGCGTTTGCCTGGACGATGTCCGCACGCTGCTTGATGGCAGCGGCGTTGAAGTGCTTCTGCATCACTTGCTGGGCATCTTGAGGAACGCCCTTCCAGATCCGCGCGCTGGCGATAAGCCAGAAACCATCCCATGCGTGATTGGTCAGCGAACAGAATTTCTGAACCTCGTAGAACTTTGCAGACTCGATCAGTGCCAGCGGATTTTCTTGACCGTCCGCGATCTTCGTCTGCAGGGCGGAGTAAGCCTCGTTCAGAGGGATACTCACCGGCGCCGCGCCCAACGCCGAAAACATAGCGACCCACAGCGGCACGACCGGAACACGAATCTTGAAGTTGGCGAGATCCTCAGGCGCCTTGATTGGATGGGTGCTGCTGGTGATCTGCCGGAAGCCGTTGTCCCAGACCGAGGTGAACGGCACCAGACCCGCCTTCTCGATATTGCGTCGAATGAAATTGCCGACTTCGCCGTCCATCGCTGCCCACACCTTGTCGTAGTTCGTGAACGCGAATCCGACACCTGTCAGAGACGCCGTGGGGATCAGGGTCGACAGAACGGTGCCCGGCATCGTGGCGAGCTCGAGCGCGCCAGAACGCAACTGCGTCATCATGTCGGTGTCGCTGCCGAGCTGGTTGTTCGGAAACAGGCTGATCGCGACCTGGCCCTTGGTCTCGTCGGTGATGGCGTCGATCGCTTCCTTCAGCCGAACGTTGACCGAATGGGTCGCAGGAAGGTCGTTGCCGAATTTCAATTTGACGGGAGCGGCCTGGGCCAGGACAGCCGGACTTTTAAGAGAGGCGGCACCGAGCGCGCCTCCAACAGCGCATTTCAAGAGCACACGACGGCTGACGGCCTGCATTGCATCCTCCCTGTGAATTGGTTTTATTGAATTCGAATACTGAATTCGTATACTGAATTCGAATGCAAAGCAATGGCTTTTTTTGCGACTCGCTGGTAAAAAACAAAAAAGAGCCGCCTGAGGTTTCCAATGTCGCAGCTTCAAACCCAGCCCACCCTCGTGGAACAGGTTGTAAACGCTATCGTTTCCGAGATTGTCGACGGCGAACTGCCGGCCAATGCCCGCCTCATCCAGGACGAGCTTGCCAAGGCCTATGGCGTCTCCCGGCAGCCGGTCCAGCAGGCCCTTCTACTGCTCAGGGACCGGGGGCTGGTTCGCGAGGCGCCCGGCCGAGGCCTGATCGTTTCCCCGTTGGACGTGGGTTTTGTTCGAAATCTCTACGAAGTTCGGGCGATGCTGGATGGACTTGCGGCCAGGCTCGCGGCCGAACGGGGTTCGGAACGGGCAAAGTCCGAAGGACCCGCATTCCTCGAACTAGGTCGCGCCGCGGTCAAGAGCGGCTCCCTGCACGACCAGATTGAGGCCGACATGAAATTCCATGGCTTCCTCAACGAACTGTCCGGCAATCCACTGATCGGTGAGACGACCGCGCCGCATTGGCCTTATCTGCGTCGTGTCATGGGCGAAGTCTTGCGGGACGACGTGCAGATGCCGCAAACGATCCTGCAGGAGCACGTGGCGATCCTGGATGCCGTCATTGCGGGCGACGGCGCATTGGCGGAAACCCTCAGTCGCAAACACATTTCGCGCGCGGCAAATATTTTCATTCAACGGCTTCAGGCCCAGCACGACGCATCAGAAGAACAATTGCGTCAGCGGCGAACCCGGATCATTCAGCGTTGACGACAAAAGCTCGCGAGCCCTCAACGCGCGGCATTGTAGGCATCGCGCAGGACGTTCGTCTCAAGCTCCAGATCCTCCAGTCGATGCTTGACGACATCGCCGATGCTGACAATACCGGCTAGCTCGCCGCCGCGTAGTACCAGTATGTGGCGCACGCGATGGTGCGTCATCAGGTTCATCACGCGATTGACGCTCTCGTCCGGTGACATGGGTGGTCGCACCGTACTGCATGATTTCCTTCACGGGCATCGACCCGGCTGTCTCGCCATAGCGAGAGAATGCATGAACGATTTCACGTTCGGAAATGAGACCAAGAACCGCGTTCCCACTCGTCACCACGAGAGCGCCAATATTCTTTGCACGGAGCCAGTCCGCCGCTCTCTTGATGGTGGCTTCCGGAGCTATTGTTGTGACATCGGTGCCCTTACGCTTCAGAATGCTTCCGAGAAGCCTCGGCAATTCGATCATGGTGCGGAGCATGAACCAGCCTGACGAAATGAAGTGGATCCGAACGTCATCGGCGATCAATTTGTGTGGCGCCGAGTATGACGACATCGGATACCCTTTCCCTGTGCACGCCTGCCGCGCGCACCACCAGCGGCATGCCCGTCGAATGCGCAATCAGAACCGCCTTCCTTCCGACGCGATCGGTAATATCGGCGATCAATTGCGAGACCGTCCGTTCGACCACGGAATCCTGGAGATGGAGAAACAGGCCTGCGGTCGTCGGACGATAACCGAGCGACTGAGCAACGCGGCAAGCGGCAACAAGGCAAGATCGCTACCAAGGTAATGGGGTGCGAGAATGATCGGCTTGCCGTCGCCAAAACGGAAATTTCGCGTTATCGCTGCCTGACGAGCAAGCGTGACCATATCCAACCTTACACTCATGGCGACAAGCGGCCACTTTGCGAACAGCTCGAGCGATGACTGAAAGAGCTCGAGAATGTCCGGCGCATCGATCATTCGATTCGCGGCGGAAAGTCAGTTGATTTTTTGATCGCTTCGTCGGCGCATTCTTCCTGGACAAGGCATCTCTGCCTGTGCCTTGGTCACATTCCAATCCCTTCGTCTGTGCTACATTTCCGACAGGAAAATGCGCCAGGGAGGAAACCCATGAAACTCAAGTCTGCACTTTTTGGACTTGCCGCCCTTGGTGGCCTTGCGGCGGCAGGAACCGCGTCTGCAATGCCTCTCGCCCCACTTTCCCCAGCTTCGAACCTCGAGAAGGCCGCTGCAGTCTGTGGCCCTAATGGCTGTGTCCAAACGGCCCCCGTCTACCCATATGGCTACGTGCTCTACATTCGCCCGTATCCCAATTACACCCGCACTGTTCATGACAGGCGTTATCGGAGTGTCAGGACAGGGTGCTTAAGAATTGGCTATGATCCCCTGCCGTACCGCTTCGGCTCAGCATCGGTAAGGGCGCCGCCCGTCCGGTTTTTCTGTGGAGGCTAGCACCCCACAACGTCGCTGAAATTTCTAGCATTGTGCAGCAGCCCTTTTAACACGTGAGGCGTTAGAGGGCTTCGGCAAGACGCTTCCAGCGCTCAAGCACTGTGGCGCACTTATATACCCGAACATGGAACGCGAGCACGCAGCGTACGAATATATAAAGCAAGACGGCGAGCCGGTGCGCTCGTTACATCATGCCATGAACTCGAAGGTAAAGCCTGCTGCGGACTTCTTTGTGGAGACCTGCATCGTTTTTAACCGCTCTTCATCCGGATGAACCAATAGCATCACAGTGCGTCGGCCTCCTCTTAAACTTCTGAACTGGCCCGGGACTAAAAGAGCACTTGAGGATTTAAATAGAGGGGATTCTAAAAAATGGATTCCTTTACTGTTGCACCCGAGCTGAGGGGTACGAAAGGCGATATCCTCGCTGCCAGAATCGAAGTGCCCATTCTTGCTGCAATGATTTACGGTATTGTCGAATTCATCCGATTGGGT